>Ga0163179_10000664_pt1 | contig 24350 bp, 15 predicted proteins | sample AtlANTMetagenome_FD_109643 | JGI IMG/M metagenome (GOLD analysis project Ga0163179, IMG submission 109643) | Marine eukaryotic phytoplankton communities from the Atlantic Ocean - Atlantic ANT 2 Metagenome | ecosystem: Environmental > Aquatic > Marine > Oceanic | place: North Atlantic Ocean...
AAAACCTAGGCACAACGTAGCCGTTGAAGACACCATGCCCCCAACTGGTATGAAGACCGAAGTGGGCAACTATTTGATCATTGAAGCCAGCGGCATGGTTACCCTCACCAAAAAGGGGCAGCGCTCCCGTTACAACGTAGTAGGTGCGAGCGAAAAAGGTACATTGTTGCTCGGGGTAAACCCGAAGCTCAACGAAGGTGCTTTCAAAGTGCAACTCGCTAAGGGAGCAAAGATTAAGTTCATTGAGTCGAAAGATGAAGAAGACGGCAGTGCCAGGACCGACGTGAAGGGGCATTTATTGGTTAAAAACACCGGCAAGACCGAAGTTGGTGGGTATTTAATGATTGAACCCAGCGACATCGTTACGATGTGGGTGGATTCGTGGCCGCCGCCAATAAGGGAGAACGATAACGAAGCTGACCTGTTTATCGTGAAGGCTTTCGGCCTGCTCGTCAGTTATGGAAAAATTAAGGTCAAGAAGCCAACGCTCACCTCTAAGCCCTTTAACAACGCTGAACGTTAAGCCAGCTCTACTTGCTCAGAAGCCCCAATAGCAGTCTGAAATATCGACTAGTCGTAGATTCGTTGACAGATTTCAGCTGCCGTTCTAGTAGGGCCGATTTTAGATGGAAACGGTTTGTTTGTGATTTGCTATGGTGATGTGTCAAAATTCACATTGCTATTCTGGTCGTGAATTAAGAGATAAGATTTTAACGTCACGTTATAGATCGTTCTTCTGTAATCCTAGACGGTCCGCGTAGGGTCGAACCAAGGTCGCAGCCACTCGCATTCAGGTATCTGTTGGACTAAGCTAAGCGTGTAATGAATTCATCAAACAATAGTCGCGTGGAAAATACCAGTATGGAACCCAATGGAAGGCCAGTGCCTGAGGCACCGCAAACACCAGAAAATCAGGTTCAGCCGGAACAACAACTCAGTAAAACGACAGCCTCAGAAGTCAGCTATAGTTGTCCTTGTTGTATTGCCCGGGAAAAAGTCCTTGCATCCCGGGGAGAGCGTTAAGATCTATTATCGCCCGCCGTTTTCCCGATCTCTGTTTTCCCGACTTGGGGGGACGTTATTTTCGAATGAGGGATATACGATTACGTGCGTGTTGCACCCATTAACATTCAGACGCAGGTATTTGAAATCAGTCGGTGGCTTTATCAGAATGGAGACGACGCTGAAATGGAACGTATTGGCTGTGCTTTATGAATACACTGTTTTACCTTTTTCTGATTGGTGCCTTTTCGGTATGGTTGTCCTGGCCTTACTTTATAAGCACTGACTATCTTCAATTAAAGGGATGGAAGGCTTGGGGGGCATCCATTGCGATCCAATTGTTTGTCTGGTTCGCACTGGATTTTGTTTTAGCTTTCTATGGGACTAATCTGGGTTTTCCGTTGAAGTATCTTGTTGATTACCAGAATTGGTAGGCTGTTCTGAGTTAAGCGGGATTCCAGGATGCGGGTAGGGGGCTGGATCGGATTTCAGACACATGTTACAACGCTTCATCCTCACGCGAGCAAAGCGAGGTATATAATTATATTGATGAGTATTTGAAATAGCGATTAATGAAAAGGATGCGCACAATAATGAACAAAATACATCGTATCGTGGTCTTCGTAATTCTTGTTTTGCTGGCGACAACGGTCTCTTCGAATGGGCAAATCCAATCGCCCTCCGAAGCGAGGCTGGCGCAAATACTCAAGCGTTTTCCTCAGGCTGACATAAACAAGGATGGCAAGCTGACTGCCAAGGAGTTTGAGGCCGCTCGTAAGCAATTCCGCCAATCCGCTCAGGGAAAGGCACGCCCAGCCGCAGCACCGAAAACGACGCCAGCAGTCGATCCCGGATGGGAGAAGGATAAATTTCCGCCGCACGCGGTCAGTCTCAAGACGCCGGAAGAGATCATGGCCATTTACAAACGCGGCGCGGCGGGACGCACTTATGCGGAGGCGGCCGACGCTATGTACTTTCCCAAACCTGCCGATGGCATCATGCGTATTGTGGGGACGGGCCACAGTTTCACCGCGCCCGGCTACAGAACCTTACCTGCCATCACCCGCGCCGCCGGTTTCGAGCAGCCTCTTAGCCTACACAATGGCGGTGGGCGTACCGGCAGCGTGAGATATAAATGGGAGCAGGAAAACGGCATTTTCGAATTCGATGGTAAACCCTTGCCTAAGCTCTTGGCCGCGATTTCCAACGCAGAATGGGAGGCGATGATCTGGGGGCCTTACGGCGGGGATCGTGCCAAGTTCTATACTAGCTGGATCGATTTCTGCGAACAATATAATCCCGGCATGAAGTATTTCCTCATCGATACTTGGCCCGCTCCGGGCCAAGTCCGGATGGCCTTCAACCTCAAGGCTAATCCAGAATCAGAAACGTTCTTTACGGAAGCGATCTACGACAAACTCAGCGTGCACGCGAACGCTCGCTTTGCAGATCTCGTGAAAACACTGCGTGAAACGACCAATGAAATCTATATTATTCCAACCCACGCTGCGATGACAGAGGCGGCCAAGCGATTCGTCCGCGGTGAACTTCCTGGGGTAGAAGGTTTGTATAAGGTCATCGGCGGCAAAGAACGTTCTCTTTGGGCAGACCAAATCGGCCACCTAGGCCCCGGCTTCGACCGTCTGGAGGGATATGTCTTCTATGCCACGCTCTATGGGAAATCGCCTGAGCTCATTTCAGCACCTATTAAGTTTAATAAGACCCCAGAATTCCTGACTGCCGAACTCGATAATATTTTTCGTGAAATCGCCTGGAAATCAGTGGTGGAGCATCCTCTGTCTGGTGTCACCGATAAAAACAAGAACGGCATCGGCGACCATCTGGAGTAGCGATTCATCGTTGGTTGAGTCCATGTCGTTGGTTCACGCTGTGCTCGTATGAGGAACGACTGTGAAGTTAGTACGACTCCCATAAAAAAATGTGACCGCTAAGTGTTTTCGCGGAATAAACAATAGAGGGATAACTGGGGATGTTCTCCAACTCGTTTGAATAACCCACAATACCTAGCTCCCCCGTTGAACTTGACCACAACTCAGATCATCTATGCCACCACTGGACGAAATTCGCTTCATTGAAGCATTGACCCGCCACCAACCCGCTTTGGAGGCGTTCTGCCACGCAAACCTTGCCAATCGCGAAGATGCGCGCGAGGTGTTGCAGGCGACTTGCGTGAAGTTGTGGCAAAAGGCAGCGGACTGGGATCCGGATACGGGATTTTTGCCATGGGCGTTCACAGTGGCACGATTCACGATCCTTTCGCATTACCGCGACCATAAACGCGATCGCCTGATTTTCGATGAAGATGTGATCGGAGCGATGGCGGATGAAATCGAGGAGGCCGCAACAGTATTTGATAACCGGCGCGAGGCGCTTGCCAAGTGCATGAAAAAACTCGATCAAAGGCAAAGGGCTCTACTTCATGAGCACTATACCGTTAGCCAGAGTTTGCGGGAAATAGCTGAAGCCTCGGGGCGGAGCCTGAGTGCAGTAAAAATGACCTTGCTGCGAATTCGCAGGCAACTAAGTGCGTGTATTGAACGGGAGATGAGGACCAATCCGTGATGGAAGAACAACTTGTCAATTTACTCCAGAAATTCCGGGATGACGGCGACGAAGCCGCACGAACCGAACTGAACGAACTGCTACGGAAAAGTCCGGAAGCTCGAACGATCATGGCCAGGACGCTGGTCGATGAACAGCTTCTGTTGGTTCATCTGCGCGATGAATCAATCATTTCCATTCTCGATGCGGAGAGGGGAGTGGCTATAAGTCAACCGCCGACGAGGCCTACAAAACGTTTCCTAGCCGGGCCTCAGCAGGTAGCAGTTGCTTTGCTGGCCGTTGGGATTGTTGGCCTAATGGGACTCGGGGTGGTCTGGGCCGTGGACTCGCCAAGATCGGAGGCAAAAGCGATTCACGTTGCGAATGGCGATTTTGAATCGTTTTTAGGTCGGGTTCAAATTGGCGTTCCTACGGACTTTGGGAGGTGGGGTGGAAATCCTGCTGAGGTGATTGAAGAAGCTGATGGAAACCGACTGTTGCGACTTTTGAAAACGGGAAATATCAATGGTGGCCCCGACGACTTTGCCATGAATTGTTCCGTGTTTCAGTTGATTGATCTTTCGTTTCTTCGGTCGCAATGGGGCACTACAGGTTCCCAGACGCAGATCAGTCTCAACCTCTCAGCTCGCTTCCAACGGAAAGCCGCTCCGATCGATGCCGAATTCCCGAAGCTCGCAGGAAGTTGCCGCATCTACCTTTTTAATCTGAATCCGGAGGCAATCGGTGAAAAGTGGCCTCGGGTGATCAGGGAGGACGGGGTCGGATTCGGCAAGAAGATGATCGAGCTTGCGCCCGGAGAAGAGCCGACAACGATTACCGCATCCTGCCTTCTGGGATCGGAAGCAACCGTTGCGCTCATCGTCGTTTCTGCGAGCAGTGGCTCTCGTGCGGCTCCCATCGAATTGGGTGGCTACTTCGTTGATGACGTCCAACTCACTGTGATCAAACAACCGAACCTGCCGGTTGAAGTTGTCAGCCGATAAACGAAACGAATTCTCAAATATGAAAACGTCATTCATTCTCATCGCCCTCCTGACCTGCCAAAGCGGCCTGGCAGCAGAGGTCCCGCATCACAAGGTCGATGTCTGTGTGTACGGCGGCACGGCAAGCGGTGTCATGGCGGCCTTGGCCGCAGAGAAAGAGGGGGCGAAGGTCATCCTCATCGAGCCCAGTCGCTGGCTGGGCGGCATGACCGGCGGAGGGATCAACAATCTGGACTGGGGCAAAGGGAATACGGTGGGTGGCTCGACCTACAAGATCCTGATGGAGGGATTGAAAGAACAAAAAAACGCGCCTGGTTGGCATGCCATACAGGGCATCGGCAACAAACAGTATCGCGAGCGCTTCAAGAAGGCGGTTGAGGACCGAGGCATCATCGTGATCTACGACCACCGCCTTGGCAAAGTCCGGGTCGGGGACGCCACCTTTGACTCGCCAACACGCCAGCGGCCGATTGTCCTGGACGAGTCTTTTGAGGAGAACAAAGAGGGCCAATCCATCCGGTCCATCACTCTCGATTACGCCCCAGTTGATAAAACCGGGTGCCCCATTCCCGAACCGAAGAAACGCAACGCCATTACGGTCTCCGCGAAGGTGTTCATCGATTGCTCCTACGAGGGCGACTTACTCGGAATGAGCGGCGTCAGCTACACCTGGGGCCGCGAGTCGCGGGACCACTACGACGAATCGCTTGCCGGGGTGCGTCCGAATCTTTGGGTCCACGATATCGACCCCTACGTCGAACCCGGGAAACCTGAGAGTGGATTGATCCCGTTCGTTCAAGATCGGAAGATCGGTCCCTTGGGTAGCGCGGACGCGTTGTCGATGGGTTACTGCTTCCGACTCGAATTCGACATGAGCGGCAAGGGTATACCGATTCCCGAGCCGACGAATTATGATCCAGCCGAATTTGAAGTATACCGCCGAGCCATTCGCGATGGTGTCGACATCTTTTCAAATCGACACATGAGAACAACACTCAACAAGTTCACGGTGCATAAGAAGGGACCATTCGTCGGAGGCGCCCAATCGAATCGCAACCTGATGGGGTCCACCGTCTACGGGTGCAACCAAGACTACCCCAACGGCGACTGGGCGACGCGGTCGCGGATCTGGAAGTTCCACCAGGAGTTCCTGATCAACTCGATTCACTTCGCAAAAACGGATCCTTCAGCTCCCAAAAGCATGAAGCAACGCGCGATGAAGACTTCCTTCAGGAAAGGGGTGTTCGATGAGACCGGAGGCTGGCCAAACCAGCTCTATGTCCGCCAAGCCCGCCGGATGGTGTCATCGTATGTCGTCACCCAGAAGGACCTACAGGGCAAGACCGATCCGCCTCATACGGTCGGCCTCGCTGCCTATGGGGTCGATGATTGGCCGTATGCGGTGGTCGCGCAGGATGGCAAAATCGCAGTGCAAGGCGGTGCGTTTTCCATCGTCTACCTGGACGACGGGAAGTACAACGGCAGCTACAAGATTCCTTACGAAGCCATCGTGCCGCGCAAGGGAGAGTGCGACAACCTGATCGTGCCCGTTTGCGTTTCGGCCAGCCATATCGCCTTCACATCACTTCGCATGGAGCCGGTCTGGATGGTCCTCGGGGAATCCGCGGGCGTGGCTGCTGCCATAGCGGTCGATGCCGAGATTCCCGTGCAGGACGTGCCCTACAAGAAGCTTCGGCAGAAGCTGGACGACCTTGATCAGACCCTTGATCGGATACAGGGTCCGATCAAGGATCAGAAAACGCAAGGCACGTCGGGGCAGTGGAAGTCCCAGGAGGCATGGAACAAACAGAAGAAGGGATGGGAGTGGCTATTCCCTCATATCGACACCGACTCCGATGGTCAGATCTCGGCCGAGGAGTACAACGCCTTCCAGGAATACAAAGCGAAGCATAAGAATTGGGAAGATACACTCCGGAAGAAGGCAGCCCCGACGCCAAGAAAGAAAGGCGTCCGCACTCCTGCCGGGTATTTGCCAGGCGACAAACCCAACATCATCCTGATCCTCGCCGACGATCTGGGAATTGAAGCGCTCAATTCCTATGGAGGCCGCGGTGTCCGGACGCCACACCTCGACAAGCTGGCAACGGGCGGGATGTTGTTTACTCATTGCTTTGCCAACCCGGCATGTTCTCCATCCCGAGCCGAATTATTGACCGGAACCTATCCGAGTTTTAACGGCGTCCAACATGTCCTGGGCAAGTGGGATGATGACACCTATCTGGATCCGAATCAGTTCAACAGCTTTGCCAATCAACTGAAGAAGGCGGGTTACGCCACCGCGGTCGCCGGGAAGTGGAATATCTCCTGGCTTGAACGCAACGATACGGTCAAGGCTTTCGGCTTCGACGAGCATTGCCTTTGGCAAATGTATGACCGCAATGGCGTCAAGAGATCGCGTTTCTACAAGCCCTATTTCCGCATCAACGGCAAAGTTGAAGAAACATCAATTGCCGAGCGGTTTGGCCCGGATGTCCTGACAGATTTCATGATCGATTTCATGAAACGAAAAAAGGACAGGCCCTTCTTGGTCTACTACCCGGCTTTGTTGGTTCACACGCCGTACATCCGTGTGCCTGGTGGTCCGGAGACGAATGCTTTACCCGATTCCAAGCAAAAGAAAGGCTCCGAGTGTTTTCCCGAGATGGTGGAATATCTAGACAAGAACGTCGGCCGACTCGTGAATGCCGTGGATGAGCTTGGAATCAGTAACAATACGATCGTTATCTTCTGCGCGGACAACGGCACGCATGGCCCCGTGACTTCCATCTGGGGAGAGAACATCACCAGAATCAAGGGTGGCAAGATGACGATGACCGACCGGGGCTCGCGCGTGCCCTTAATCGTCAGTTGGCCGAATAAGATTAAACCCGGAACACGATGCGACGACCTCGTCGAGCTGGCGGATTTCCTGCCCACGTTCCTTGAGATTGCTTCAGCTCCAAAACCGGTGCAACGCGTCCACGGACAAAGCTTCTTCCCGCAGCTCCTGGGCAAAGAACAACCTTCAAAACAATGGGTTCACATCGAGTACAAGAATGATCGACAAATTAGAACCAGGGAATGGATCTATACCGCAAAGGGAACACTGACCAGGGTCAACGAGTTGGGCCGCCCGGAAAACCGACCGGAGAGACAAGGTGATCATGAGGCAGTCCGGAATGAGATGAAAAGAATCTTTGCCTCAATCGATGGGGTGGCGCCGGAGAGATGATTGAACGCGTCGTTACGAGCAGACCGAGCGTTAACTCAAGAAAACCAAGCAATGAATCGACTAAATCGGATTAATGATATGAAAAGAAGGCTTGGCATCCTGAGCCTATTATCACTAGCGCTTCTGGGGTCGGCATCCGTCACTCCCGCGCAAAAGATCAAACCCACAGACAAACAAATCAACATCAAATGGGGACAAGTGAGTGAGGATAACGATTACGACGTCGTTGTCATCGGCGGTACACCTGCCGGAGTCGCAGCGGCCATCGCTGCTGCGCGTGCCGACAAAACAGTGATCATCATCGAGCAGGCGCCAGTCCTCGGAGGCGTGCTTTCTTCGGGCGTACTGAGACTCGATGACAAGTATGTGGAATCAAACAGCGGAGTGATGGAGGAATTCCGCCAACGCGTAAAAGCCTTTCACCGCACAAAACTGGCGGATGATCCTTTAGTGCAGGCGCACATGAAACAAGATCTGCGTAGAGCTTGGAATATCGCTGAGGGGCGGGCATGGGAGCCGCATACGGCCGCTAGGATTTATGCGGAAATGGTTGCCGAACACCCTATGATCGTAACTCGATTCAACGAAGTGGCCATCGACGTGAAAATGAAGAACGATCGTGTCACGGGTGTGGTCACACGTGAGCGAGACAATAAAGGAACCCTTGGGAAAAAATATAGTTACAGCGGCAAGGTGATTATCGATGCGACCTATGAAGCAGACCTGGCGGAATATGCGGACATTCCCTACCGCATCGGACGCGAAGCCCGCTCTAAAGAAGAGCCGCACGCCGGACGCATCTATACGAATTATTTCCGCGGGGTGAAGGGAACACTTCCCTCCACAATCCTTCCCGAGAGTACCGGTGTAGCTGATCACCGATCACAGGCTTTTACTTATAGAATCACGGCAAAGGATTACGGTCGACCCGACCATTCCTATCGCCTGAAGGAACCACCGCCCGGCTACGACCCCGGCAAGTACAACTGGAATGTAAGAAGCAAGCCGATCATACCGAACGGAAAATTTGATTTGTTGGGAATCAACTGGGGCGGAGACTTGGTTGGACACGGTACCCGTTGGGTCCTGGCCGACTGGGAGGAGCGTGTTGAGATCGAAAAAATCTATCACAACCACGACCTAGGCTACCTCTACTACATTCAGACCAAAGGAGGCTCACCCAACATCGGTCTGCCGGACGATGAATTCCAAGACAATGGCAACTTTCCGTACCGAATCTATGTTCGCCAGGGCCGCCGCATTGAAGGACTCTACACGTTAACCGAAAGTGATCTGCATAAGGATCTTCGCGGAGATGGATTTCGCGGACCGTTGCTGCCAGATTCAGTTGCTATCGGAGTTTATGGAATCGATGCACACCGTGTGCAGGGTCCTGACGGGCGAAATGAACCACCTCACGGACAAGGCGCTGCGGAAGGCACGCTTCATCTGCATGATGCAACAGGTCCCTACCAAATTCCGTATGGCACACTAGTTCCTAAACAGCACAACGGCATTCTGTTTCCAGTGGGCATTTCGTCGACTCACGTTGCCATATGTAGCGTACGGATGGAGCCCGTATGGTCGGCGCTAGGACAAGCCGCAGGAGTGGCCGCGGCTCTGGCAATTGATAAGAAGCAGGAACTCCGCGCTGTCTCTGTTGAGGACATTCAGGATGAACTTTTGAGACAGCGGTGCACCCTGTTTTTCTACACCGACCTCCCCGGGGATTCACCTGCATTCACCGCAGCGCAGAAACTCAGTCTTCTAGGCGCCGTGGCCGGACCAGATATCGATGATTACAACACGGCTGCGCAGTCCAAAGGTCTGAGTTCACTCCGAATGGAAGCGTATCGCTTCCGCCCTGATGAATTGATCACACTCGGTGAGTTTGCCCAGATGGCCGTGAACGGACTTCAGATTCCGCCGAGCATTACTGCTTCGCACTTCACGGACGTACCCCGAGGGCATCCCGCCTTCAAATACATCGAAACGCTTTACGATTACTCAACACAATCCAAGCAGCCGTTTTTCGACTTTGAGCCGAGCAAGGCCTTTAAGACCGCCCTCGCTCATCCGGATAAAAAGGTAAGCGGCGTCCAGGCAGTAAGAGTCCTTTCCGGGTTGCTTAGGAAAAACGTTCCCGCGCATTCCAATCCAGAGGCAGACCTTACGCGGGGTGAGGCGGCGCAACTCGTTTATCAATACCGCGATCCAGGGGACTTGCCAGATCTGCCTGAAGTTCCGGCGGCGCGAGTAAGCAGAAGCGTGACCCAGGCCTCTGGTTCAGTATCGATCAATCCAAAGTCACTTCCGGGGATCGTCCTCGACGACGCGAACGCGAAGCTGAAAGGCGACTGGTTGCGCTCCACCAGTTTCAAACCACATATTGGGCTGGGGTATATCTACAGTGGGAAGAAAGACGACAGGACAAAAGGCGATGGCAAGGCTACCGCAACCTTTCGATTCCAGGCGCAAAAGTCCGGTCGCTATCAACTGCTGATGGCTTACTCGGCTCACGAAACACGAGCGAAGAACGTTCCCTTCAGTGTCTCGTCGGGATCTCATCACAAGGACTTCATGGTCGACCAAACCGTTTCACTTCCCATTGGCGAACACTTTCGTCCAGTCGAAACGGTGGATCTCGTGGCGGACACAGAGACGGTTATTCAGATCACCAACTCCAACACCGTTGGATTCGTGATTCTAGATGCTCTGCAACTGCTGCCCATCAAACAGGAGTCGAAATAGAATGAATGACACACAACCTGCGAGAACAAAGCAAACACAACTCAACCACCGTCATGGGTGGGCAGGGGCACTGATTTGTGACCTTGTGAGAGATTCAAACCACCATCCAGAACCCAAAAAGCAATGAAGCCCTCATGATCAACAATATTCAAAATATCCTCAGCCTGCTTATCCTGCTTATTGTCACGACTGAGACCGTAGCAGCAGATCGCCCCAACATCCTGTTCATCGTTTCCGACGATCACGGCTGGGGTGACCTGCCGTCGAACTGGGACAAGACCGAGGTGCAACTTCCGACGCTGGACACGCTGGCTGCGAAAGGCGTGCGGTTTCCGAACTATCACACCGTTCCACTCTGCGGTCCGTCCCGCGCGTGTATGTTCTCCGGTCAGTTTTCGACCGAAAATGGCATGTGGCGCGGTCCCGGCAAAGAGCAAATCGGCTCGCCGGGATATCGCGGTATCAAACGCGATGTGAAGATGCTTTCGGAGCATCTTGCCGATTCCGGCTACACAACCGGAGCCTTTGGCAAATGGCACATGGGCTCGCTCGGGGGAGAAGTGCCGAACGATCGGGGGTTCGATGAGTTCCACGGGTTTCTCACAGGTGCTCATCCCTATTGGATCAAACCTGGCCGATCAAACATCATGCACAATCGAGAGCCTGATTTGAACGCCCACGGGCACGCCACTGAATTGTTCACCGGGTGGGCGGAAGAGTTCATCCGAACCAGCGCCGAAGCGGATGCGCCATTCTTCTGCTATCTCGCCTACAACGCCGTCCACGGTCCGCTGCGTGTCGATGAATCGAAGCCGGCCTCAGCTCCTGAGGCCTGGGTGAAGAAGGCTCTCGACCGAGGTGTCAGTTTTATACGCAGCGACTATGTCGCCATTCTCGAACACATGGACCACAACATCGGTCAGCTAATCGACCTGCTGGATGACCTGGGTGTGGTTGACAACACGCTTATCGTCTTTGTGAGTGACAACGGTGGCTGTACCATGGATGAAGGCGCAGCTGGCGGCAGATTTCCTGGCAATAACGGACCGTTCCGAGGAGGCAAGGCGACCACGTATCAGGGCGGACTGAACGTGCCGTTCCTAATAAACTGGAAAGACCGACTGCCCCAGGGAATGGTCTCGGATGGTCAGGTGATGCATTGCGACATCTTTGCCACCCTGCTGGACGCTGCTGTCATCCCGGTTCCGGAAAGTAACGGCAGGAACCCCGTTCGCGGGATGTCTCTGATGCCGCACATGCTTTCTGCCGGGAAAGAAACGATCTCGGAACGCGCCATGATCTTCGAACTGTGGGGTAATATCGGGCTACGGAAGGGGGACTACAAATTATGGAGCGACGTCGGAAGGGAGCACTCCCCGGACTGGTCCGCCCTCATGTCCGAACTGAAGCACACTAATCTCGCCCTCTACGACGTCAGCAAAGACGTTTCCGAAAAGAACGATCTGCGAACCAAGCTCCCGGAGGTTTACGCGACGCTCAAGAAAGAGCTGATCGATCATCTTTCCAATATCAACTCGGAGTATCCCGGCGGTGGAAGTTTCGAGGCAGGAAACAGCCGGAAGCCCAAAGCCGAAGACACCACTGAAACCCCAACAACGAAGCGTCCATCGCGGGATCAGTTCTTCAGGAGTCGTGACCGGAACAATGACGGAGCGATCACTCTCGAGGAACTCATCGGCAATCCGAAGGGACGCAATGTCCCCGCCTTGACCAAACGTTTCAAGCAACTCGATGCGAACAGTGATGGAACGCTGACGCTCAAGGAATTAAAGAATGAATGAATGACAGACAACCTGCGAGAACAAACATGATACCCAACCTTCAACGTCGCCACTTCCTCCGCGGAACCGGAGCGCTCATCGCTCTGCCCACCCTTGAATCCATCGGATTTCGACGTTTTGCCTCGGCTGTCGTTCCTGCAGCGCCTCCCAAAAGGATGATCTTCATGGGCATGGGCTATGGTGTCACCTCTGAAACATGGTTTCCCGACATCATGGACAAAGGAGCGGGCTACAAGCTACCCGAAGGATTGAAGCCACTGGCCCGTCACAAAAAGGACTTTACCATCGTCCAAGGCTGTAAACATCAATACAGTCGACAGGCACACTGGGGAAGCACTTATTGGCTAACGGGAGCGAATCAATACGGCACGCCGGGTCAGTCCTTTTCCAATACGGTCTCCGCTGATCAGGTTGCCGCAGCGCAATTCGGTAAGCATACCCGCTATACCTCAATCCAACTGGGCACTAACGCTAACGACAGGAATGGGCATGGCCCTGGAAATTCCCTGGCCTGGGACCAACGAGGGAAACCTCTTTCGGCTTGGAATTCCCCTTTGGAAACCTACCTCAAGCTCTTCGCCAAAGACGACATACCACTCGCTCAGCGCCGGGCGATGCTGGCGGAGGAACGCAGTGTCCTGGATTCTGTGATGATCGAGGCGAAGGACATGCAGAGAGGATTAACGAAGAGTGATACCGACAAGCTGGACGAGTATTTTCAAAGTATTCGCGACATCGAAATCCGGCTGAGCAAAGCGGAAAAATGGATGGGTGTGGCGAAGTCTGAAACTCCCTTTGAAGAACCGGATATTGCCTTGGTAGGACGCAGCGAAATCGAGATGATGTACAAGCTCATAGTGGCCGCCATACAGACGGACAACACACGGGTCATCACCTACCGCGAGCCCGGTTCACGCCTGCTATCGAGTCTCGGAGCAAGCGGCAACCCCCACAATGTGAGCCATTATCGTCCCGGCTCAGAAACGGAAGTGTCATCCAAGATGAGGGACAAGGCGCACAGCGAATTGTTGGCCGGGTTGATCGATCAGTTAAAAACCACCAAGGAAGCCGATGGCAGCAGCCTCTTTGATCATGTCGCTATGGCCTTTGGGTCAAACATTCGCTCAATTCATTATCTCAATAACCCACCGACCTTGATCTCCGGTGGGGGTGCCAATCTTAAACTGGGCCAGAACCTTGTCCTCAACGAAGGTACGCCGCTGAACAATGTCTGGCTGACTATGTTGCAGGGTGTCGGTGTTGACGTGGATCGTCACGGCGACAGCACGGGGATTGTAAAGGAGCTGCAGGCATGATGATCTCATACAAAGCCATAAAGGCACGAAGGATCATACTCATTGTCTGCATGCTGACTTTGTGTTTTTGTGCCTTCGTGCGAGCTAATCCGCCCGAAGCACGGCTTCCAGAGAAACACCGAGCCTTCTTCAAAGCACACTGCCTCGATTGCCACGACTCCCAAACGCAGGAAGGCAAAGTCGATCTCGAAACACTGCCCTTCCGCATCACCGCTATCGAGCAGGCAGAACTCTGGCAGAAGGTGCTGGGCACATTGAACTCCGGGGAGATGCCGCCGAAAGATTCCCAACAGCCCGGAAACAAAGAGAAGGCGGATTTCCTGGATGATCTGTCGCTCACGATGGTGACCGCTCGCAAAGTGCTGTCTGACTCTGGTGGGAAGATCACGATACGCCGGCTCAACCGGCGCGACTACCAGAACAGTATCGAGAGTTTACTGGGGGTACGACTCGGCAGGGAACTCCTTCCCGATGATGGCAGTTCGGGCGACTTTGATACGGTCGGCGCTTCGCTCTTTTTCTCCAGCGACAAGTTCGAGCAGTATCTGAAACTCGGACGCCACGCCATCGATGAGTTCTATGAGAGAAGGGCTGCTCGGAATGCCAAGCCTTTCGTCTATCGCGTGGAACCGGAAGAAACGCTCAATGTCGCTTTGAGACAGAGAGTCAAACAAAATGAGGACTACCTGAAACGCTATGAGGCACTCGATGCGGAAATGGACAAGGCGCTCGCTCTACCAGAGAACAAAGGCTTTGAAGCCCGGCTGGGCACCAAGGGTAACCGCGAGCAGCTTTATCGTATAATTGGCCCTCACCTTAAGAAGCTGAAAGGAGCTCCCAACCCAAGGGACCATGGGTTCCCGAATTTCGGCCATGCTGCGAAGTTCTTCCCCAAGTATGCTTCCTACAGTAAGCACTACGCCAATCTTCCCTACAATGAAACCGGGACCTGGATTCAGTTGACGGCCGGTTCCACCATGGTCGTTCTAAACCCGCCGGGCGCCATGCCTGTCGGAACCTACGCGGTGCGAATCAAGGCGGGGGTCACCAACAAGGCCCCGGCGTTTCGTCATTTCCTCGAACTGGGGCACCCCGAGACAGTTTCTAGAGGGCTATTGGATGGTTTCCCCCTAAAGACATTGCACGTGACCGGCAGTCCGGTCAAGCCACAACTGATCAAAACCCAGGTGACGGTGAACAAGGATACGAAACGGCAGTTTGCGATTAGAGAACGTCAGCCTGCGTGGGGCCCCTTACTCAAGAAATTCTTCAACCCCTTGATGAATGAAAATGGTTATGGCCATGCCCCTTCGATCTGGGTCGACTGGGTTGAGATCGAAGGTCCGCTGCCGCAAGGGGATCCCAGTCCTCTTGAGGAGATCTTTGATGCCAACCCTGCCAGAGGAACTTCGTCGGAGTTGAAGCGGGTCAGGACGATTCTTCACCAATTCGCGGTCCAAGCTTTTCGAGAGAGCGAACCCTCGCCCGAATTCATCGACTCGTTAGTCAAAGTCTACAAAAACAGACTGGTGATCGACAAGAAGTTCGACGTGGCGATTCGAACCCCGCTGAGCATGATTCTGGCGTCTCCCCGGTTTCTCTTCATGAAAGAGCCCGGACAGGACGTAGCGACCCGTGCCTTGAACGATCTCGAACTGGCGGTGCGACTGTCGTATTTCCTCTGGAGCTCACCGCCCGATTCGCAGCTACTGGAGTTGGCGAAAGCGAAGCAGTTGCGTGACCCAGTTGTCTTGCGCGGACAAGTGGATCGCCTGATTCAGGACCCGAGAGTACATCACTTCGTTTCCGGACTCGCTCATCAGTGGCTGGACATGGAGCGATTGGATTTCTTCCAGTTTGATGTTGGGCGACATCGCGAATTCGATGAAAGCACGCGAGCGGCAGCGCGGGAGGAAGTCTACCAGTCGATCCTCCACTTGCTGCGGTCGAAGGATCAGGGGCAACTGCAGAATCTTCTCAAGAGCGACTACGTCGTCGTCAATGGCCTCATGGCCGCTCACTACGGTCTTGAGGGCGTGGTTGGCGATCACTACCGCAAAGTCAGCCTTCCCGGAAATTCTCCTCGCGGCGGATTTCTCGGAATGGCCGCGATCCATGCGATGGGCAGCGACGGCTTCGAGAGCAGCCCGGTCGAGCGTGGGTCCTGGGTGCTGCGCCATCTTATGCACTCGCCGCCTCCCCCGGCACCGGCCAATGTTCCGCAGCTTTCGCGCCTCGCTGACGAACCCCTCACTAAGCGGCAAAAACTTGCGGTTCACGTAGAGGAGGCCCAGTGCGCCAGTTGCCATCGCAAGATCGATCCCATCGGTTTTGGCTTGGAAAACTTCGACGCCTCCGGCAAATGGCTCAGCAAGGAACATAAATACACCAAGAACAGAAAAGGCAAGATGACGCCTAGTAGAACTGCCACCCCCATCGACAGCTCCGGCGTTTTCCACAACGGCCCGACATTTGCCGATTTCTTTGAACTGCGTGAGTTGATCGCTAAATGGCAGGTGGAAGAATTCTCCCGCGGCTTCACCGAAGCGCTAATCGAGTATGGTCTCGGTCGCCCGTTTGGCTTCACGGATGAAGATCTGGCTAACGAAATTCTGGTCGCCTCAAAAGGCAAGCAATACAGCATCAGCGAATTCATCCACGTCCTTGTCCAAAGCAAGCCATTTCAAACGAAGTAATATTTAGCCCATCGCATTGCTGAGAACTAATTACATGAAAATTAATCCCATGAAAACAAATCTGTCGTTCATCCTTATTACTTTCTTCCTGACCTTGGCATCGAGCGACTCAGTCGCCCAGAAAGCAAAGGCTGAGACTCTTTCGGGTGTTGTCGAATCCGTCGACGGAAAAAAGATCACCGTCAATCACCGCAGGAAAAGCCAGACGTTCACGCTCCACGACAAGTTGAAGATTAACTACGTCAGCTTCCTGAACGCGAAAAAAGAAATCAAACCGGGCTTCTTCGTTCGCGCAGGTGTCGATTCCATGGGGCAATGCCATCAGCTCTGGGTGACGCTTCCTATCCCGGAGGCAAACCTCAAACCCACCGCTAAAATGCTTGCCATGACAGCCGCAGAGTTACTCAGGATGGCCGACAGCAATGGTGACGGCGAGCTTTCCTATGTTGAATATGCGACCGCCATTTACCGTTCACCCAAACATGGTCCGGTCGGGTTTGGGAAGGCAGATAGAAACAAGTCAGGCACACTGAACCTGAAGGAATTCACATCCAAGCTGGAAGGCATCAAGTGGTATCGGATCTCCCGCAAAACTCCCACCCAATGGCACACGGAAGCCGACGCCAACTCCGATGGCGTACTCAGTAAGCAGGAATTTGTAACCTTTCTTGGTTCCACGGCACACCTCGACACCTTTTTCAAGCGGGCAGACAAAGACCGTTCCGGCGACCTATCAATTGCCGATTTGGCCAGCTTCATCGATTCGATCTTGCGATGACGAAGGTAATCGAAATATCCCTTACACGCATGATCCAAGTACTAAAGCGGGAACAAGCGAACCCCAAGAGATGAAACACAATATGATCATAAGAAACATTTTGCCAAGCGTTATGAATACCTCGACGATGTTAATTGTGGTGGCCTCGACACTGTTTTCGCTGCACCCGGCTGACGCTGTGGCCGCGGATAGTCCGAATATCATTTTGATTTTAACCGATGACCAAGGTTGGAGTCAGCGGTCAGGTTTGATGGATCCAGAGAATCCAAAATCTGGTTCCAGCTACCTTCACACCCCAGCAATGGATCGGATAGCGAAAGAGGGAATGCGTTTTACTGATGGCTATTCCCCCGCCCCTCTCTGTACTCCGACCCGGCGGAGTATCCTCTGCGGGACGAGTGCGGCTCGCTCTGGCACCGAATTCGCCAGTAAGTGGGTGCCGGCTGATCACATGACGCTTCCACGAGCACTGAAGCTGGCGAATCCTGAATACCAGTGTGCCCATTTCGGGAAGTGGGGAGAGCAGATGATCTCCTCACCTGAAGAATGCGGTTATGACGTGAGCGACGGATTCACCGGAAACGTCACAGGAGGCATGGCAGAAAAGATGCAGCCAGCCCACATCGTCGAAGATCCTAAACGTACTGGCTCAGTCACCGATCGCTCGATCGAATTTATACGGGAGCAAACCAAAGCAGGCAAGCCTTTCTATGCACAAGTCAGTTACTACGCAGTTCATTTGCGAACCGAATTGTTGCAGAGCTCACTGGAGAAGTATCAGAACAAAGACGCCCCTGATCGGGCTTATTCGCAGGGATGGGCTGGAATGCTTGAGGAACTCGACCGTGGCATTGGCAGGCTTCTGGACGAACTGGATACTCTGGGAATATCTGACAATACCTATGTGGTTTTCACGACGGACAACGGCGGCCGCGGCATTGTCCCTGGTGGCGACCCAAAGAGTCCTGCGGTGAATGCGCCATTATCCGGGGCCAAGCATTCCTTACTCGAAGGCGGCATTCGCGTCCCCTTAATGATTCGAGGCCCCTCGATAGAAGCGGGAGCCGTTTGCCGGGTCCCCGTGGCAGGCTATGACTTTCTACCTACCTTTCATGAGTTGGTCGGCGGGAAAGGAAAACTCTCCGATGAACTCGATGGAGGGAGCTTTGTCGCTCTGTTTTCCGACCCAAAAACTGATTCAGTAAAACGCCCGATCGATGGCTTGGTTTTCTCTCGTCCCCGGCAGGGAATGGCAGTCATCCGGACCGGTCAATGGAAGTTACTGGCAGAGGTGAATGCCAACCGCGAAATTCAATCCGCCAAACTCTTCAATGTCGTCGCGGACATCGCCGAAGAGCATGATCTATCTACGACGCAGGCTCACAAAGCCAAGAAACTACAAGCACGCCTTAAAACCTATCTTCAGACCGTGGTTGATCCATCTCCTACAATGAGGAGAAGAAAAAATGTTGATTAGAACAGCGGCATCGTGACCATTACCAAGGGCGATCGAAAGATGGTGCTGAATTTTGAAAGTGTGAACTCAGCTCAACATAAGTAGCAACGTTGGGGAGTATCGTGTCGTTCGACATAACGAAGAAACTGGAAATGGACTTATGAATACCTCAAATATGGACCGACACATGGTCTTTTTCTTATGCTGTATTTCTTTTTGGAGCACCGCAGTCATTACGAATGCGTACGAAGAAAAGGCAAACCAGATCATTAAGCTTTGGCCCAAAGACGCAGCGAGTCAGGGTATTGAAGGCATGGGAACGCCCAAGCCCGATCGTGGCGATGGACACATACGGCTTACCGATATAACCACGCCTACATTGCGTTATTTCTCGGCCTCCGCTACCAAGAAGCCTGGACCAGCGGTCATTTTATGTCCGGGAGGAGGATACGTTAGTCTTGTTACAACGAAGATGACTCCGATTGCCGAATGGCTTAATGGTCACGGAATCTCCGCATTTATCCTGATATACCGGGCCCCAAAAAAACGTAAAGATGCCTTTCAGGATATTCAGCGAGCTGTCCGGATTGTCCGCTCGCGAGCATCCGAGTGGAACATAGACCCAAGGCGGATTGGCGTAATGGGATCTTCAGCGGGAGGGCACCTTGCGGCCCGAGTCAGTACAGGTTTTGGTCTGAAAACACACGAGGAAGTCGATACGATTGACGCTGTCAGCTGCAAACCAGACTTCACGGTTTTGCTTTACCCAGCCTATATGAACAAAGGGAAGGAGCTGAGTAAGGACTTTACTGTTTCCGATGCAATCAGTCCGACCCTGATTGTGTCAGCCAAAGACGACGAGGGCTTTTTTCCCGGAAGTCAAATTTATGCCAACGCTCTGGAGGAAGCCGGTGCATCCATTCGTGTCCACTTTTTTGAGAAGGGCGGTCACGGCTTCTCCCTGCGACCTAAACATCACCCACTTTCCACTTGGCCGGAGCTTTGTTTGCAATGGTTTAGAGACAAGGACATTATTGAAGAAGCCGAACAAGAGAATGCACCTAACAAGAAATAGCTCGGCGCGGTTTGATGAAGTGTTCAAACCCCACAAACATTTGGAGCGGAAGACTCTGATTATATGCTTACAATGAGAGACGAATGAGAATGTTCAATAAATTGGTGTGCTATCTGGTGTTAGGGTTCGTGATATCAGTGGGTTGCGCGGAAGCCCAGTCAGCATCATCGCCGGACGAGATTGTCGCCGTGGACCTGCTGACTGTAAAGCAACCGAGAGCGCAAGCTGAGGTGCGGTTGCGGGTCATCCGGTTGACGACGCGGAGCGGCGCCACGGGCTATGGGGACTATCTTGATTTCGGTCTACCCGCCGAGAATGAGGGCAAAACGCTGGCACGCTTGGTGAACCGTTATGCTGAACAGAATCATAAGAAAAATATCTTTTTGACCGATCCCTCAATGCGAGCCGTCGGGGTCGGTCATACGGTTTTGGGGAAGACGGCCGAGCAATTGCTCCATGCCCAACCGGTAACGGGTTTGGGCGTCAATGCCCTGTTCCCTAGAGAAGGCTTTGGTCCGATGTGGCAGGGCCCAGGAAAATCAGGACTGGTCATCGCGCTACAGTCAGCCTTGCTCGACCTTACAGAGGAAAAGGGCTCGTGCCAAGTTCGGCTTTGTCCGTCAATCACGATCGACCGGGAAGTGGACGGCCAGCGCCGCCTCAGCACACCTGACGAAATGCAGCAGACGGTCACATCGCTCAAGCAAGCCGGCTTTACCGCGGTCCGGCTAGAACTGGCCGGTGCCCTGGAGGGTGAGATGAAGGCGCGCGGCGAATGCGCACCCTACCGCTACCCACAGGAAGTGTTGGGCCGTATCGACAGACTGGTGTTGGCGTCGAAAAAAATAGCCGGCACGGAAATGGATCTGGTTGTCGCCGCCAACATGAACTTGAGCACGGACGGCATGACATTCCTAGCACTGCACTGCGAAAGGAACGAGGTGACTCTGCTCGAGAACCCCATGGCCCTTAGGCACCAACGCGAACAGTGTGTGGCACGCAAAGAGTTTCACCAGACTCTGGGATTTGGCGGAGATTATCACGTGATCGAGGACTTCGTCCAAGGTATCAAGAACAACGCTGGCACCGTCCTCGTGCCAGATGCCGGGCGCATTGGCGGCGTAACCATGCTTGCTCGAACCGTAGAACTCGCAAAAGACGCCAACCTGAAGGTGGCTCCGGTGGTGCAAGCTGGTCCTCTTTCATTGCTGGCGGTAGCGCGGTCGCTTTCCGGACGCGAGGAAGTTCTCTGGGTGACCTCACCAAACCAAGAGCAATGGCTCAAAGTCGACGGTGTGCTGAAGAAACCCTTAAGAGTGATGGAAGGATCCCTTGTTGGGGATTCATATGAGATCGATGAAACAAAGTTTCAGGTAAAGCGCATCGCCCAATTAGAAATTAAGACGGTGGAGAAGTGATGAGACATCAAGCAATCAGCTACCAACAAAGCCGTCGAGGATTTCTCAAACAATCTGCCTTGGGGGTAGGGACGTCTGCGGGGCTTCCGTCGCTCAGCCAACCGCTATTTGCCGCTTCCTCGGACAGTCGCATTGAATCACTGGAATTACTCGTACTGCAACGCAACCGCGAGCAGCGCCGCGTACTGAAAGTCATCTCAAGTTCAGGAGCTGCTGGATTCGCAGATTTCCCGGACATCGACTACGCACCGGCCCTAGGCGGTGTCGCCAAAAAACATCTGATCGGTTCCAACCCCTTTGCCGTGGAAGCCATCTGGTCAAAGATGCGGCAGGCCCGCGTCCTTTGTTCGCATCGCACCGCCGTGGATTACGCTCTCTGGGACCTGCTAGGTAGGGAAACTGGTAAGCCCGTCTACGAACTGCTTGGCGGTCCGGTACGGGACCGAATCAGAATCTACCGGTACAGCAAACCGAGCCAAGATAAACTGTTTCTTGAAGAGGCTTGGCGCGCTTTGGGGCGAAAATTCTCCCATTTTCCGGGTGCCGCCGTGAAAATAGATCCGTGGTTAAACTTTGAAAGATTTAGCGGCAAGAAAGCTTGGGAGGATGGTTACCACGAGGGTGACGGTAAAATGCCGACCGAAGAGAACATGGCATTTAACGAAATGGTTTTCCGTTGCCTTCGCGAAGGGGCGGGCGACAAGCTGGACCTGATCCACGGCGGGCACGGTCAATGCTCTGCTGACGGGGCAATCGCGACCTGCAAACGGCTCGAACAGTTTGACCTTCTCTGGATAGAAGAGCCTGTATCCCCAATAGGCAGCGTGGATGAAATGGAGAAAGTGGCAGCTGCCACCACCATACCTGTTGCCGCAGGAGAAAACCTTCAGGGCTTGGAAGATTTTTCCCGTCTCATCGATAAGCGTGCCGTATCAGTTCTGAACCTGCCACCACCCAACGTCGGGGGGCTGACGGAAGCACGCAAGATCGCAGCCCTGGCCGAAATACGGGGCATGCAGATTGCGCCGCATTTCTTTTCCTATGGACCTTTATGCTGGGTGGCAATGGCCAACCTTTGTATGGCCACCCCCAATGTATTGATTCTCGAAGCAAATTCGTTACGAGAAAGTCCGTCCGGGCCCAAAGGTCTCAACATGAATCAGTTTTTTAAGGAACCGATCAAAATCGACGGCTACTACTTCGTGCCTTCCGGCAAACCAGGATTGGGCTATGAATACGATGAGAAGTTCGTCGTAAACCGGAGGCGTTTAGCGTGAACAACGAATCATATTTCATCCCTTTGCCGTGCGGCAGCGAGCGAAAACACGGTCTTGGCCCGCACCGCAAAACTTTGGCAGGGGTTCACGCGGGTGTTATTTCAGGCCGACTCATGCTAGTGTTATGCGAAGCATTTCGTACGAAGTAAGCGATTGCCTGACTCTCGCCGTCGGAAAACAATAATCCAACTTTCAACCTTTATCTACCAAGAGTCCCCAGCTATGAAATACATGGCCAACACATGCGCAGCAATGCTCTGTAGTGCACTCCTGTGTCTCTTCACGTTCGAAGCATCTGCCGCCGGCCCACCTGCTTTCAAATCAGAGAGTTTCAAGACCGGAACGCTGATCTACTCCGACGAGTTTGATGGTGAAATTGACCGAGGGCGATGGGGAGTACCGACGAAGGACAAACAGATCGCAGACGGCAAACTGATCGTGTCGGCGAAATTCAAATCGAAAGAAGAGGCGATGAGGGTACTCAAACGCGATCATCATCTCGGACTGGAACCGATCGTCCACCTTAATGGGATCCCCGAAAGGTTCGTCTGTCACCTGCGTTATAAATTTGTAACGGACAAACTCACATCTGGCAGACCCAGTGTTCAGATCGGCCACCATATGATCGGTCTCGGATACCTCGAAGGAGGCGGCCATCGGGTCAAACTGCCAGATGGCCCATCGTTCGGCGAGCCGGAGTCAGGTATGCAACTCGGGGAATGGATCGACCTGACCATCGAATACAGGAAAGGTGAAATCACCATTGGCGTTAACGGTTACAGCAAAACCTACAAACACGAGGCGGTCACCATTATCAACGAAAAAGACAAACTCGGGCCAAGGTTTACGTTCAAGGGAGGGCCGAACTGCCGGATTGTGTTTGACTCCGTCCGTCTTTGGGAATGCCAAGAGTGAACTAAGAAACAGACAAGAATAGCAAACGTTAACCAGCTCGACCGAATGGCAATAGAACTTCGAAGGATCGAGCCTCGAAATCGTGGAAAGCCTTTCAAAACATCAAGACAACAAGAAAGCGGTCAAATGAAAACAGCAATTGCTCTAACGCTCCTTCTTGCACCCTCAACAGGCTTCGCAGAAGACAAGCCCGTTCATTCCAAGCCGAATATCATCGTGATCATGCCCGATGATATTGGCTATGGCGACATCGCCAGCCTCGGTAATCCAGTCGTGCAGACTCCCAATCTCGATTCCCTGAAACGCGAGAGCCTGTTGTTTACCCAATATCACGTCAGCGCCCGGTGTTCTCCAAGTCGCGCGGTTCTGATGAGTGGGCGTCATGAATTTATGAGCGGGGTTACCCATACCCAGCATATGCGCGAACGATTGAGCCTGGACACCGTAACACTGCCTCAGGGCCTGAAAAGCGTCGGCTACACCACCGGGCATTTTGGAAAATGGCATATCGGAAGGGAAAAACCCTATCGCCCCGAGAATCGCGGATTTGATGAGAGCTATGGTATCGAAGGCGGCGGTACTCCAAAACTCTCTCCGACGATCTATCACAACGGTGCCCGCCAGAAGAAAAAAGACGGTTACGCTACCGATATGTTTTTTGAAAGAGCCTTTGCCTGGATGAATGAAAAACGAAAAGAAGACGCTCCTTTCTTTGCCTATATCGCCCCTAACGATGCTCACGGCCCCTATACCGGACTCCACAATGTGCCAGGGAACGACTACAAGAAGTTTCTGGGCAAGCATCCGCAAGTCACCGAAGACACCGCGAAAGTTTATTGGATGATCGAGAATATCGACCGCCATGTCGGCACGATGCTCAGCAAGCTTGATGAATGGGAGATCGCGGATAACACGCTCGTGATCTACATTGGAAGTGACAACGGGAATTCGACGGGCTGGAGAGTGTACAACGCCGGGATGAAAGGGAATAAGGGGCAGCCCTATCAGGGGGGAACGCGGGTTCCGGTCTTCTTCAGATGGCCGGCAGGAAATATTCCTGCCGAGG
>Ga0163179_10000666_pt1 | contig 24344 bp, 6 predicted proteins | sample AtlANTMetagenome_FD_109643 | JGI IMG/M metagenome (GOLD analysis project Ga0163179, IMG submission 109643) | Marine eukaryotic phytoplankton communities from the Atlantic Ocean - Atlantic ANT 2 Metagenome | ecosystem: Environmental > Aquatic > Marine > Oceanic | place: North Atlantic Ocean...
ATCTGATCAATGTTAATCTTACCAGAAGATGTTAACTGAACAAGAGCAGATGGAACTGCGTTTGTAGAATATGGTTGGTTTAGATATGGTCCTAAGTTGTTTGAAATATAATCTCTAACAGATGCCTGTGTAGGTAGTAGTGCATCAGATGCAAATGTTCCACCTAAATCATCATCAGCAGAGAAACCAGTAATTGTAATAGCACCACCAACAATCTTAATAGATGATAGTTCAGAGATACTAACAGTACCAACGAAACTAATAGCACCAGTTCTGTTGAAGATTGTAACAAAGTTACCAACTTTAAAGTCACCAAATTCGTTTGTACCTGATGTATAAACTTGTCCAAATGATTCTTCTGCAGCTTCGTACGCACTTCCTAATCCAAATCCACCATTCTGAGGTAGAGCAGCATAGGTGTTACCAGATCCAGAGTATTCCCAAGTGTGTGATGATGAGTTACATACGGATGGTCTGTGGAATTTAATTGTTTTACCAACAAGACTACTTAAATTACCATTAGCATAACTGTACACAGTTCCATTACTACTATCAGTGTAGCTCATGGCTATATTAGTTGTTATCTTAGCAACAACCTGTGTACCAGGAGCACCACTAACTGTTTCAGTTTCTAGAATAATAGTCTCGATAGCAGGGTTAGTTAGAGTTGTTCCATCAATTTTAATGATATAATCTTCAACTGGAATGTTAGTTAGTGTTGTACCAGATACTTGAATAACTTGTCTACCTGATTCAACTCCATTATTATCAGTGTCATTAGTAACAGAATCAATAACACCAATATCAAAACTATATGCTTCTGCTCTAAATCCAGTTGCCCTTAAAGAATAAGTACCAAAGTTAGATGCTGAGTTAGTAACAGATGCATAACCACCAGACTGACATACGATACCATCTTGACAGAAAATAGCGAACACAGAAACCAACTGAGTGTAACCATCGTTAGTAACGTTATACGCAGTACCACCAAAACATATAATGGTGAATGCGTTTGCAACCATTGACTTACCTTGTGGGTCAAACTGTGCAACTGAATTACCTTGTGCATTCAGTTTTAAACCAGGTCTAGGTACGTTAGGTGTAGCAACTTTAGCACCGTCAATATCACAACCTGATCCACCCAAGAAGGAGATTAGGGATGAGTTCTGGATGTAAGGTGATGCCTCGATAACAGGCAAATCTAAGAAAATATTTACTAGTGGGAACGTATACTTAGCAGCATCTTGTTCAGTAACAAGTGGATCTGGATTTGTTGTTGTTCCACTGTATAGAGATGCACTAGAAAGAACGTTATCTAATATACCCCAATTTGTAGTTAATGCAGATACTACATTAGCACACTCAGGTGCAGATGGATCTACAGTAATAGAACCATTAGAAAATGGAGTAATCTGTGAGAAGAAACCTGCTTCTAAATCGTTTCTAATTGCTTTAATACATAACTCTTTAGCGTATGCATATACTGCACGAGAGTATTCTACTTCTTCTGTTATATGTGCTATAGCACCACTAGAGATGTATAAGTTTGCAGCTTCTACAATCTTAGAGTTACCACCATAACGTAAGTCGTATTGGAATGCTCTAACGATATGAAGAATATCATCAAGACATTGTTGATCTCCCTCAGATACAGTTCTTGTTACAGCACTTAAGTTTCCGTATGAACCATCAGTACCTAATGCATTAGTTACAATAGTAAAGAGGGTATCAATTGCAGAAACGACGTTGGCACATGTTGGATTGGTTGCAGTTGTATCTGTAGCGTGAGCAAGACTGTCAGTTCCTATTGCTACTTCAACTATAGAGAATAAAGTATCAATTGTTGATTTGACAGTAGCACATCCACCAGGATCTACTGTAATTGTTAAATCTTTAGATTGTTCTAATCCATGCCAACCTCTTATGTTAACAGTTTCATTAGCACAAACCTGTTGAGCAATACCACTTGCTACCTCGAATACTGCTCTTGCTTGGAATTCCTCACCATCTACATGAGTAGTGCCAACAAAGTAACCTGCATGATCATAAACTGCATCATTACCACCATGAGCAACGTTGTATGCAACAGCTCTTAATACATCAGAAGCATCATCCTTACAATTATCATTATGACCAGGAATTGTGAAACCAGGATCATTGATCGGATCAGTTGATCTAGGATATGCCTTAGTGCTTTGGTCACCATATGTACAACTTAACTGTAATGATTCTCTAGCAATCTTGATTGTAGAAGTTGCGTAACTAAGACTATCAGCAGTAGCAGATGAGAATGTCCAAGCAGATGTCGGAGTTTTAGCACCAAATAAAATATCAAATGTGTTTGTAGTTACGTTCGCAATTGGTAACCACTTATTATCCGATGCATCACTTGCACCTGGAAGAGCACCGTTATTGAATGTAATTGCACTTGTTGCTAACTTAATTTTATCTCCTGTTGAGAAACCATGGTTAGCAATGGTGATTGTCATTAAACCCGATGTTGGATTAAATGTTGCTCCAGTTGGAGTATGTGTTGTTGGTGCAGTAAATGTATTTGCCCCAATGGTCATTGTCAATGCACCTGAAGTTGCATTGTAAGAACCTGCAGAAGGAAGATAATTATTAATAGTAGATGCAGTTGCTCTCTTAACACCGTTAGTATTAGCAGATGCAAATACGTGTGCATAGTTACCACCCTGTGTAACTGAGTTATTAAGAGCAGAATCAAATACGTGTGTTGTTGTGTTAGATGACTTACCAACATCAAGTGTAATAGTAGTACCACTTACTGCAGTTACTGTAACAGCAGTATCATATGACCTATCACGTTTTTGTTTAATGCCATTGGTGACTGCAGATACAAATGTATGAGTATCAGTATTTGTAGAAGGTTGAGTTTCTAAAACTTGTAATGTAAAGTTTGTTGCGTCTACAAGAGTTACTTTTTGCCATTTGCCAGCAATAAAATCAGTAGAACGTGGATATGTTTTATTAGTTGGTGTACCACCGTAAGCACAACTGAATGTTATACTATCATTATCAAACTTAACCCAATCTCCAGTTCTCATTCCATGAGCAGAAGTTGTGGTAACATTCATAATACCCGTTGTTGGGTTATATGTTGTACCAGTGGTTGCAGTATGGGTGTCAATAGTTGCACGAGGATATGCATGTTGTGTTGCTTGACTATCCTCATCACACTTAAATGTGATTGCACCTTGTGTAAGTTTAATTGATGTATTAGCAGTAATTGTATGATTACCAATAGTCAATTCCATCAATCCTGTAGTAGGATCGTAAGTTGCACCTGAAGGAGTGTAAGTTACTGGTAATGTAGTACCAACGTTTACAGTAAATGTATTATTAGTAATGTTGCCTACAGTTAACCAATTATTAGCTATTGGATCAGTTGATCTTGGATATGGATGCAATGAGAATTGATCATCCATATCACATCTAAAGGTCAATGAATTGACTGCAATCTGAATTTTTTCACCTGCAGTAAATCCATGATTATTAATAGTTACTGTTAATACTCCAGTAGCAGGTTCGTATGCTGCTCCAGTTACTGTGTGCTGTGTAAATCCAACATCATTATAAACCACTGCTCTTTCAACTGCATTAGCATTAGCACTAGACCATGTATGTGCAGTTATGTTAGAAGATACTCCTACCTGAACACGAATTTGATTAGCATCTAATACCTGAACACCAATCCATTTGTTATACCATGGATCAGTAACACGAGGATATGATTGAATAGATGCACCACTATCTTGTGCACATGTAAACTTGATTGATTCTGCAGCAAATTTAACTCTATCTCCATCAACAAATGGATGAGCTGCAATAGTCAAATCCATATATCCAGTAATAGGATTATATGCACCTCCAGTTGGTTGGAATTGATATGTTGAGGTTCCTTGGAAAGTATGTGTAGATGTATTTGTTGGTGTTGTACCGTTTAATGCATTGATTGTAATGTCATTACCCGCTACAGTTTCAATAGGAACATCAGTCAAACTAGAGATATAACGTTCTACTGCTTCTGCTGCAATAAATTTATTGTTTGCATTAAGTAAATTGGCAGCATCAGCAACACTATTATTAATAACATTATCTAAAGTTGTTAATTCATAATGTTGAGGGTGAGTGCTATGTGGATCTCTAAGAATTGGTAAGTTACGTATAACTTTTGCAGCATAACCTTTTGCATAGTTAAAGGCTTCTACATACTTACTTTGATTACTTGTAACTACCTGTGTAATGAAGTAATTAGCAGCATCATATACTCTATCATTACCACCCCATTTTAAGTTGTGGTAAATAGATTTTTCAAGAAAATCTTTAATATCGTCAGTACAGTTCTGTGTGCCACCTGTTACAGTGTATGATGGGTTTGCAGCAAGCATTCTCTTAACTGCTACCTCAGCAATCATTTCAGCATTTGCAGCAAGTGCATCAGCAGCATCAGCTTGTTTATTATTATATGGGAAACTATTTGGAGTTCTAAATGGTTTTCTTATATCTTCAAAAGTACCGTCTGTTCCAGTAGCACTTCCGATAGAATTAATACCAATATTAAGAACAAAAATTCTATTATCAACAACATCATCAATAGCCCATGTTCCATTAATTCCTGCTGTGCTACTACCTGCAATTACAACACCAGCAGAAACACCAACGTTTGCTGTGATTGTTGTTGGACTTACAGAAGTAATTGCAATCGCAGTATTGTATGCGGGATCTGTTGATCTTGGATATGAATGACTTGTTGAGTAATTATCTCTACTACACTTAAATGCTAATTTACCAGCACCAATAGTTACAGTATCAGCAGTTGTAAATGAGTGAGACCCAATTGTCATCACCATTTCACCTGTAACAGCATCATAAGTTGCTGAGGTTACATCTTTCTGAACACTACCAGCTGTAATTGTAATAGCGTTAGTTACTGTGCCACCAGTATATTGGTGAACATGGTTTCTAAATCCTGGTTGAATATTATGTCCAGTATTAACTTTAACTGTAAGTTTACCAGCACCAAAACTCCATGAACTAATTGGTGTAGTAATTACTTCTGTTAAAGCATTGAATGTCGTAGGTCCAATTACTAAGTTACTAGATCTAGTGGCAGAATTTTCATGATGAGACTTAACATATCCGTATGCTTCTTCTGCAATAAATTCTTGGTTGTTTCTAATTGATTCAGCACCATCTCTGTAACGATCTGTCTGAGAGATTTTGGTAAATCCATAAGGAGAGTTCCTTAATGATGCTAACACGTAGTTGTTAGAAGCAATAACTGATTGGTTACCAGTTGGATTTAAAGTAGCACTAACATTACTAAACTCACCTCTAACTACAAACTGAGTAGAATAACCATCAGCACGTTCAATACGATGAGTAATATACTTACGTCCATTTAGATCTGAAGTATTATCTAAGATACTAACAGTTGATCCTGTTGCAGTTGCAGTGTTTGTTGTAGATTGAATATCTGCTACTTTAAGTACAAAAGTAATAGTAGTGTTTGAACTATTATATCTACCATAACCCATACCCAATGCAGTATTAGTTGGTAGTGTTGGAGTTCCACTTCCTAGTGAGAAATTAGCAATATGATATGTCTTACTTAATGCTTCCGATCCAGATCCACTAAAGTTAAACTTTACACCACATTCCCCAAGAGTTAACCAGTTGCTGAATAATGCACTTGTTAAAGTATTGTCTGCAGTACTTACAGTAACCGTAACTTTACCACTAGCTAAAGACCAAGAAGTATTAGTAGAAGCACCAAAATTAATTGCAGAACTTTGGAATCCATAAAGGATAATTTCTTGACCAACTTCATAGTCATGGAACCCAGTTGTAGTCGTATTAATAATAGGACCACTATAAGCCGCTTGAGTTGCAAGTGAGGTGTCTAGAGTTGTTACAGATAATAATTTATCCGCAACATCAAATCTATGATATCCAAATCCAGGTGTAGTGATACTAAGAGTTACAGGATTATCAGTAACACCATCAGCAGCTTTCTGTACAGCGTCAGCAGCAGATGCTGCAAGTCTTATCCAGTTATTATTTTCTTTATAAACATAGTAAGTTGTATCAGCAGCAAGACCAGTGATTCCACCCATCTTACTTGAACGATATATTACTCCATCTCCAGTTGCAAATCCATGAGTATCAATAAAGATATTGTTACTCTCTGGCATAATATTACCAGTAGTAAACCTGTGAAGTGAAGTATCTGCAGATACTCCTGTTATATCTTTTCTACCTGTTGTTGAAGTAGTTGTAGTAGCGTTTGTCCAATTATCAAAAAGTTGAATAGAATTGGCATCAATTTTTCTTACGTAATAAACACTAGTGTCTATTAAACCACCTAATGCTGTAGTGTTCTCATCTTTCTGATAATAAACCTGATCTCCTGTATTAAGGGTGTGAGCAGTAATTGTAATAGTATCAGTAGTTGTATTGACTTTAGTAGCATCAGCAGCAAAAGCAATTGTTTCTCTCTCAGCATTAATAGTATGCTGATAAATTTGGTTAGATATTGTTTCTAATTCTGGTCTTAATGATTCAGCATCAGAAACGTCAAATCTGTCAGAAGGACTGTTATTAAGGTCAGTGACAATGTTCGCTGCTACAGCGTCATAGAACACCTTCTCAGCGTCTTGGAAGACATCATTAACACCTGAGGTAATAAGTATCTCAACACTACCAGTGGAGTATGGAGACGCAGTAGGACCTGTGAAATTAATAGTTTGAATTGTACCCAGTGTACCTGAAGATCCACCTTGTACAAAATAACCAGTTTGTAGAGTTGTATTGCTACCTGTGTGGTTGGTAAATGTAACTTTGAATATGTTATCACCACGGAATTTATCACCAGGTATTGATGGAATTTGTCCTAATTCTGGTTCGTAGTAAAGTCTTTGTTTATCGTCAAATACGAATGCATACTTCCAAGTATGAATTACAGTACTCTGTGGGTCTGATGGGTTTTGTAGTGCATCTCTGAATACAACACCGAAGATGTATGTTTCATTAGATGCCTTGACCATATGACGATCTTGGTTCTGAGGTCTAAGAATAACTCTTCTTAAGTTGTCACCAACAAGTGAACAGTTTCTAGGAAGTGATATTGGGTTATCTTCAAAGTATTCACCACCAGATACAATCAATGTTACATACTCATCACTAGGATCTGGAGTTGCCTTCTGCAATCCGTATGCAATTTGAGCACCTTTCTTAACTGTTTTTACTGGTCTTGCAGCAGATCTACCATCGTTATCATCACTACCAATAGTTTGTGACACGTAAACACGACCACCAGTGTCATTAGTGGCAACTTTATATACAAAATCAGTGGTTGCTATTCTTCTAGACTGATCAGTTAGGGGAGGTGTGTCAGCAGTTGGGAAGAATGTGGTTCCAAAAGTAGGACTTGTTACATCTGTATCTTCAAAGTTAACTAAGTTTGGAGCACGAAGAGCAAGTGCAGGGTTGATAATTGTGGTAATATCAAGGTTTGTGACCTGTGCAGTATCAGAAATGATAGAACGAGTTGTTCTAATCTGTCCTTCAACGTCTAGCTCATACTGAGGATCATTAGTATTGACACCTATACGAATATTATTTGCTTGGTTCTGGTTTACAACTAGAGCATCTTTTTCATTAGCACCTGTACCTACAGCTAATTCAATAGATTCATCACCTTGAAGTTGTAAAGAACGTACCTTTTTATATGCAAGAGTATTACCTGCAGTGATTACACCTAAATTTGAACTACTAAAACTTAAATTATCATCATCTACTTTCGTAACCGTGTAAGTTCCATCAGTCTCACCGCCAGTTAAAAAGTCAATATAGAGTTTTTCACTGCCTATGAAACCATGGGCAACAGAAACTATATTAACAACTCCTGCAGCTGTTCGACTATACGTTGCGTTTGTCCAAGCACCTGTGGGTTTTACACCAGAAGCCTCAATTCTCTGTTGTTGGGAATTAAACTTAAGACTCATTTATCAATCCTTACGATACGAGTGTGATGTCTACAATACCAATCCACTTAACTGTGGAACTGGATGTTACTGATTTAACTTCAAAAGTAAAATACGGACTTCCACCAATTTGAATAGCGTCTGGAGTAACACTCCAAACCTCTTGTCCTGGTGGATTCGCAGCAATAATGTTTTCATATGAAGCAGCGACAGAAGGAACTCCTGTTGCTGATACGGTAACAACTATATCAAATGTAGTAGCGTAAACATAAGTGTTAGTTGTTGTTTCTTGACCAAATACTCTTGCTTTTACAAAAGCAACTCTATCTGCAGCAAGTGCAGGTGTGTTAGTTGTTAAAGCAGTAGTACCATCTAATGTCAACTGCAATGTATTATTTGCAGCGTCAGTCTGTCTTTTGAGAATATAAACATCATGATTTGCATCAGTGAAATTGTCACTGGTCATATGCATAGCTGATATGTTCTTAAGTTCGTAACTTGTGTTAAGAATTTCTTTAGAACCTACAGCGTATCCTCCGACTGATGAGAAATTTTTAGTTGGCATGACGTTAGATTACCTCAGGTTTATTTATACCTTGACTTTAGTAGTTGTGAATCTACCAGTAAAGGTTGATGACGATGTTGCTTCAGATGATTTGTTTAAACTGATGCTAACATTGTTACCAACTACAGTAACTGTAGCATCCATCAAATCATTATCTGAGGTGATTGAGTTAGTCACTGTATTATGTGCTGTTGTACCAGCTGCAGAACATATGCTAGTTACTTCGAGCATATGTACTTTACCATCATTACTTTCAATAGTAACAAGAGTTTTTGCACCCTTGTATGCTGTTTTGTCAAACTGAATGATAGTTGTAGTTGATGTGAATGATGTTAATTCGCCACCTTCAACACGACAATCATCGAGTTCTACAAAGTCAGCAGTAGAATCAAAGACTGTTAAGTATGATGTTGTACCACCGTTCCAACCTCTATTGATTTTCCATGCGGCCTGAGCAGCATTAGCATCTAGAGATATAAATTCTTTACTATCTAATCGAGTAACAAAATCTTGTTGTAAAATATCAAGTCTTGATCTAGCAGCAACTGTATTAGTAATTGCAGTAACTGGGAATGATATATCATGTGTAGGTGTTGATCCTCCAATCAAATTACCAGCTATTGTAATAACTTCTTGTTCTTCATAATTAACACCACCTGCAACTTTAACTACTGAAGCAATGTTTCCACTACCATCACTGGTTACGGTAAATGTAGCACCAGTACCTTCAAACTGACCAGTAGATCCAACAGCACTGTATGTTTGTGATGTTCCATAATTACCTGCTACAGAAGTTATGGTTCCAATTGTATTAATAGAACCTTGAACTGGAACTCCTCTAAGTCTGAAACCACTAGCAACTTCAATATCTTTTTTGGATCTAACCTGTAAGATACTTGCTCCAGAGAAAGTAACTGCAAGTGGATCACCTGCTGCAGTACCATTAAATGTTGCAGTTCCTGCAACGTCAAATGTCTTAGCAGTTCTAAGTGTGAATTTAGTTTGAGATATACTTAATGAGTTAACACCAGTGTTAAAGAACTCAAATGTATCTTCGTCAGCACCTGGTGCTGATTCGGTCAACACATAAGTATCTTGGTCAACGTCTCTAACACCACCAAGAGAAACAAAATCATTTCCGTTATAACCTTCAAACTGTAATTGAGTTGTGTTATATCTGATAGCACCTGCTCTGCGGTTATCAGCAATTGGACGTTGGTTTGTAGTACCTGCAGGAACTACTAATGATCCAGTTGTGTCACAAAGAATATCTTTACCTGCACCTGGTTTTAATACTACACCTGTACCATCTATATCAGTAACAGTAATAGTTCTTCCAGTTCCACCACCAGCTGCAGTAATCGTAAGTGTTTCGCCAATTCTATAATTCTGACCTTTCGCAACAATAGTTACAGCAGAGAAATCTCCAGACGCTACTGTGACTGTTACAGTACATCCAGTACCATCTGCAGATGAAGTAGTTGCTGTTGCTGTGTATGTTCCGTCTGTATATCCAGATCCAGTTCCTGTAACTGATACTGAAAGTATTTCACCAAAGGATTTAACTGCTAGAGTACTATTATTAGCAATAACATTATCTCTTACACGTAAAAGACCTGCATCAAGATTACCTGAGAATGTAGCGTCACCAGTAGCGGTATCAATTTTAAATACCTCAGTTCCACCAGCAGCATCTAAGATATTAAAGTCTTGATTTGCTCCACCAATAATAGTAAAGTTACCTTGCCCTTTTGGTGAAACTTTAAGATCAACATTGAGATCTGTACCAACAGTTTCAATTAATCCATCATTATTAATTTTTATCTGAGTTGCTGGAGCACCAATTGTTATTGATTCATTAGTAGCATCTACTTTTAAGAAAGGATTTATACTAGCAACATCACTATCTACTTGGAAATCTAATGTTTGTAATGTAGCAGTAGGTCCGACAAATCCTTTTTGTACACCTGATACAGTTAATCCAATTGAATTAGCACCAGCTCTGAAGTATCCAGTTTGAGTATTAGATGCAAGTTTAAATGTTGGTGCAGCTGCAGTTCCATCTGCTAAAGCAATTGTTGCGGAAGAAATAACAGTGTTTCCAGATGTAGTTAATCCAGAAATTGTGGCAGAAGTCTGAACATTAAGAGTTGCAGAACTCAATGCTCCAGTGGTATTAATGGTTCCACCTGAGGTGATACCACCTGTGACACTGATTGAACCACCACTGTTTACATTTTTAAATGTTGTATTACCTTCTTTATCAATAGACCATAACTGAGATGTGGCAGAACCATCATACCCAAGTTCAATTGGAGTAATATCAATGGTAGTGGCAACTTGAATTGCAATTGCTGTACCAGTAGTTACTAGTTTTAATGGTGGTGTGTCGATTAATAATAAAGTATCATTAGCAAAGAAACCAAAACCTGCGTCAGCTATAGTGACACTATCAAGATAACCTGCTTTAGTTACTGTAAATTGGAAACCAGATCCATTACCTGCAGTATCAAAAGTCGCATCTGCAGTTAGAACATCACCTACTGTGTAAGGTCCACCTGTTGTAGAAAAACCAGTCACAGAAGAAACGGAACGATCGTCTGCGTTTATGGTAAATGAAGCACCAGATCCAGTATTTCCTACATTAGTTACATCGACTGTTACTACATCAGTTGCTTTATATCCTGTACCCTGATTAGAAAACGTCCAACTACTTATTGCTGTCCCACCATCTGCAACCACAATAGTTGCTGTGGCACCATATCCATATACTCCTTGACTTCCGACTCCAGTGGATATTGCAAAGTTATTACCAGTTTGAGGTACAGCACCATATTGAATAGTATCTGCTGCTACCCATGTAGATTTAACTACTAGATATGCTAATGCACCAGCTGTTCCTGCTTGACCAGTTGTTGAAAAATCAAGTGCTGATGGATTAGATGATGTAATAGAGAATGTTTTACCATCCATACTAGCATCAGATAAATCAAAGTTATATGAGTTATAACTTAATAATGCTGTTGCGGGTGATTCAACACCACCAAGTAAGAATACAGATTCAGTTGTTTCTGCTGAAGTAGATGTAGCAGTTGTTGCTGATGTAGTAAGAGTTTCATTGATCTGGAAAGGACCGCTAGTAACAGTTGCGATACGTAAGAAATTTGTTCCAAGGAAACTGATAGTACCACTAGCACCACTTGTTCCACCAGTAACTGTTTGTCCAACACTAAAGGTTGCTCCACTATATGCAGAAACTACAATTGTTCCAGCCATTGCTGCGTGGTTTCCACAAACATAATAATAAGTACCAGGTGCAGTATTTGCAAGATCCCAAACAATATCTCCAGTTGTAGCACCATTATTTGCTACACCATCAGTTGTTCCAAGTGTTTCATTAGCATTATATGCACCAGTTACTTTCTGAATCCAGAGTGGATGACTGTTTGCAGTAGCAGTCATAGTTAATGTAAGTTTATCTCCCTTCTCAACAGCAAAAGAAATATCATCTCCAGTTGCTGTTCCTACAGAAGATGTTCTTGTAAATGTATAGTTAGTATTGGATCCACCAGTAGTAGAAACTTCATATGCTTGATCATCACTATCAGCATATCTAAATGGGATGTATGATCTATCAGCACTAGTTACCGCAATAGTCGATGTTGGATTATTCCTAATTGGTGTAGAGCTATATGTTTGTGGTGTATATCCAGAACCACCAGTTAGTGTACCTGTAAGACCAACAACAGTAAGGGTCGCAGATGTTTGAGTAATTACACCGCCACCAAGTAGAGAAATTCCAGTGTAAGTACCTGGTACATAACCAGATCCACCATTCGTAATAGTACCTGCTAAAGGTAAAACTTTTAAATCTAGTTTTGCATCTGAACCTGCACCACCTAGTAGAGTAAGTGTTGGTGCGGTAGTATATCCTTCACCTGCACCTGTAACAGCAATACCAGTTATAGTACCAGATTTTTTACTGAATGAAGGAGTAAGTTGTGCATCTGTTGTTGGATTACCACCTTCAACTACGACTGTAGGTAAAATAGAATACCCTCTACCAGGATTTGTTACAGTAATTGTATCAAGAGCATATCCCAGAACAGCAGTACCTGCAAGACCAGTACCAGTTGTATCACCTGTGGTGGGAGTAATAGTTACAGATGGAACGCTAGAATATTCACTACCAACAGCACCTAATGCAAATGTGTCAACTCTATATCCAAGAGTTACTTGAACAGCACCATCTGAACCACCAGAATCAGTAATTGTTACGATGGGTGATGAACTATATCCATTACCTGCATCCGTGATTGTTGGTGGTTGTAGTACTCCACCACTCTGTGTAATAGTAGCAGTCGCTGTTTTACCTGAAATCGTATGAAGTTCGGAAGAACCACCTGCAGTTAGGTTGATTACTGCTCCACCTGATGTTGCACCTAATTTAATTGTGTCAGTAGTGACAGCAACAACAAAATAAGTAGTTCCACTTGTTAAACCAATATTGATTGATCCACCACCATTATCATAAACTACTTCATCACCCACAAGGAATGGATGAGATGCTAGACTAATAGCATCAGTTGCACTATTAACAGCACTTATAATATCAAATGAGTTAGTGTTAGGTGCAGCAATAGAAAGTGTTGGACTAACATATCCAGTACCAGGAGTACCGATTGTCATCGCTACAACTTTACCTGCATTGGTTTTAAGAGTTGTAGTTGCAGTTGCTTGTGTACCACTACCACCAGGTGCTGCAATTACAACATCAGGAGGAGAAGTATATCCTGAACCTGGATTAGTTATTGTAACACTGTTTAAAGTACCCCCAGATACGAGTGAAGCAGTTGCTGTAGCAACATTAGTTGGGTTACTAACTGCAGTAAACTGTTGTTCAAAACCTGCATAATTACTTCCTTCAGAAACAATATTTACAGTAGCAATTCCTAAACTGAATACTGTAAGGTTTTTGTTAGAGAAGAGACCGTAACTAGAGAAACCAGCTTGCTCATTACCTTCTACTTTAAATGATAGACTACCATCTACGGTACTATCAATACTTGTATATTTGTTGGCATCAAAGTAAAGTTTTTCTGGAGAGATAATTTCTGCATTTAATGTAATATCTTCATTTGATGCAGGGTCAATAATAACAGCACCAGAAGTAGAACTTAAAGTATTACCAGAAAGTCTTAAATTACCTGTCTGAACGTATGCAGGATAAATGTTTGTTGTACCAGTAGCATCTGATAAGGTAATACTTGCAGCAGTTGATGTTGTAGACTGTGAAGTGAAATTAACTGTTCCAGTTCTTTGGTTAACAGTAAGAGCAGAACCTATTCTATAATCACCTTCTTGGTCAACTGATTCGTAGTAAACTTTACCATCATTAAGTTCTTCTACTTCATTTGCTTGTACTGCTAGATCAGGGTCATTAGTAGAGTCTTTACCAGATCCAACATACTGGAAACTGTGTCCAGTTAGATTTACTGTAGTACCTCTACCATCAGAAGTAACACCTTTTACACCATATACACTTGAACATCCTGATGCATGTACCTCAGCACCAAACTGCGAATAGTCAGCAGTGGCAACAGAACTTGCTGAGTCTCCACCATTAGAACGAATATCTTTAATTCCTTTACCACTATTAGTTGTAGCTGTAGTAGCATCGTCGCCATTGAAATGATATAATACTACAGTGTTAAGATCAGATGAATACTCACCTGTTGTTGGTGTAAAGTTACCAGTAAAACGACCTGCACCTTTACTAATTCTTACTTCATCAATATGACCTGCAAATCCATTTGCACCAGAGTTATAATCTCCACCAATAATTAACGGTTTTGTAGAACCATAGTCATTACCATCTGTATAAGTAGAACCTACTTGGGTTCCATCAAGGAATAATTTTGTACTACCACCACTTCTAGCAACAGCAACATGATACCATGTACCAGTTGATAGAGTTCCACCATTTGCTTGAGATGTATTTCCTACACCATAATGTAGAGCAGTGCCATTTAGATAGAGAACAGGTGCAGTGTCAGTTGTAGATCCACTTCTTAGATCTATAATAGTTTGAGTTCCAGACACACTGGAAGGACGTATGAATGCTTCTATACAGAAGTTGGTAGTACCTAGACCAAGATCTCCGTCTGTTGGTACATTAAGATAGTCACCAGTACCATCAAGTAATAGTGATGCTGATCCAAATTTCTTTTGAGCAGTATCTATCTGAGCGTCACCATTAGTAACTGCTGCTACAGGTGTTGCAACTCCTGTAGAAAATAGTCCTGTTCCTTTACCGTTAAGGAAAACATATGTACCATCATTAGAATCTATGGTGCCATATGCTTCTGCTTTCTTATAAGTTACGTTACCTGTAGTTGATCCTGATGCAGCATCAGCAAATGTAAAACTGTTAGCGTCTACTACAGTAACTGCGTAATAGTTATCAGTTACACTACCAGTAATAGCGTCTGCATATATGACATCAGCAGTTGTCAGTCCGTGGTTGGTATTCGTGACTGTAACAGTGGTTCCTGTTCTAGCATATGTACCAGATTTAAAGGTATCTTCTAGTTGATATATTATTTCGGCAGCTGCAAAAGTACCCGAAACACCATTTAATTTTAAACGTGCTTTACCAGTACCATATATACCAGTCGCCCCTTCAAGAGTTTTGATGCTGTTACTATTGAAATAGAAATAGCAATCAGCCATTTCAACTCTCATTCCATTAGTAGCAGTAACACCTATATTGTTAGGTGTAATAAAGGTACATTCGTTAAAGACAAATCCAAGTGTTCCTGTAGAAGCACTCCAAAGTGCACCATCTAAGTATGCACCACCACCTGCTTTATTAGTTCCAGTGGCATCGTATCCATAAGGATCACCTGCATTGACAGGACTTCCTTTTGGGAAGAAAGTACATCTCTCAACAACAGGAACTTGAGTGTTATTTGTATTGCTTGCTACCGTAATTCCGTATTTCGGTGACTTCCACCCTCTCAATTGTAAGTCAGAGATTCTAGTATCACCTTCCATCACCAACAGATGTTGATCTTCTGAAGCTGCTGTATTTTCTACTATTGTTGTTCTTTGATCAGATCCTTTAATACTAACATTATCTGGTATTGTTAAAGGAGCAGTTTCCTGATAAGTACCAGGTGCTATCTGGATTTGATCTCCAGACTGAGCAACAGACAACGCTTTAGCAACAGTTAAAAATGCAGTATCCTGATGCTTACCACCAGCTCCACCATTTCCTAATGTAGTTGTATCAGCACCATTTTTTGCGACATACCAAACATTGCCAGGACCATCAGTGATGTCCGTAGCAAACATTGAGGTTGTAACCTCACCCGTATTGGGTTTTTGGTTAGCAATCTCAACAATCGTGCCAGCATTGTTTACATAAAGTTTTCTATCAGCAATATTAAGAGCGACTTCACCATTGGTGATGTTAGAAGTCGTCGGTACTACTGTCGCTGTCGTCGATCTCTTTAGTTTGATTCTCGTCGGTTCGGCTGCCATTTAAAGCATTCTCAGTTTGTTGTTCTGTTATACTATTTAACTGACTTTGTAAATCGGATATTTTAGCTTCCAGCATTACATTCGTCAGCGTCAAATCAGAAATTTTTTTCTGTAATGTTGCAATAACAATTTGTACATTCATTCCAGTCATAGTTCATAATGATTCTAAAACGTCCCCCCGTCGATCGTGTTTGTCCATACGGGCACACCACCAGAGGTAACGGTAAGTATTTGATAAGATGTTGTAGCATCAGCACCTGTACCAGGAGATGCTATATTAGCAGCAGCAGTAACTTGCATTGCAGAACTACCATCACCATAAGGAATACCATACTGGGTAAAGGATGAAACTCCTGTACCACCATATTGTACTTCAAGGTCAGTATCTAGTTCTAGGTCACCAAGCACAACTGTACCACGGTTACCTGTTACACCAAAGACTGTACCAGTGTCTGTAGCATTCTCAATGAATGTCCAAGCACCAGCTCCATCGGCACCACCTGTGCGGTCGTATCCAAAGAAACCAAATTGAGCAGCACTGCCTGTGTGATAGTGTACCTTAACACCTCTATCTAGGGCATCATTGGCACCACGTACAACAGTTATTGTACTGCCAGCATCAATGTTTTGTGTGATTGCATTGTTTAATGCTAAGGTTTTTGTACCAGTAGTGATTGTAGCGATAGTTGTGCTACCTGCAATACCAGTTCCAGATACTGCGTCACCAACAGTTAGACCGTCTATCTTGTCAACAATTATAGAAGTGGCACCAGAAGTAGCACTAGTATTAATAGTTAAGACTACAGTAGGATCAGCAAGTTCAATGGTAGGATCATTAACTGACATGTTTGCCGAGTTAACTGTTGTTGTCGTACCATCAATTTGGAGGTCACCTTTAATAATAACCAAACCTGATGCATCTCCACCTGCAGGATCAGGGTCAAGTATCAATTCTTGAATAGAGTTGATAGTAGATAGTGTATTACCATCTAATCTAAGGTTATCAATCTCAATTTGACCAGTCTGAGCTGTATTACCAGAGATGTTAGTTTGACCATTAAAGGTAACACCATTCTGGAAAATAGTTGTGGAGTTAACAGTTAAGTTATCTGTATTTGCATCACCAATAGTAGCATCATTTTCTACTAGAAGTTCAGCAACAGATGCCTTTCCTCCAATACCTACACCACCAACAACTTGGAATGCACCAGATGTTGAGTTAGTAGAAGCAGTTGTGTCTGCTATTTTGAGTGCTACTCCATTGTCATACTCCCAATCAGCACCTTCAACTCTAACTTTATCTAGAGTTGTCTCATCATAACGAATAGAACCATCTTTGTTAGTACCGAAGGTGATCTTCATATCATCAGCGATACGCAAGTCGGGGGTACCTGCAGCACGTTTGATGTCTAGAACACTGTCAGAATCATTGTAGACTAATTCTACATCTCCAGTAGTACCAAATTCTAATTCTTGACCGTCTTGTATAACGACCTTACCAGTACCATTAGCAGCAATCACTAGGTCAGTGTCTGCTGTACCAGTTGTTATGGTGCTACCATTTAAGTTTATATCATCTACATTCCAGTTATCTATCTTTGAGTTGCTATCTACAACAACTGCAGAACTAGCAGTAAGAGTACCTGCAACATGATCAAGCATGTCAGTGAAATACTTACCACCAACTATTTGGGCAGCACCGTTATTATCACCAACAAACAGTCGGTCATCCGCGTTTGCTTGTGTTCCGTTACCACCAATAGTTACGGCTAATTCACCGTAAGTTATGGTTCCTGGTGCTGTTGCCCCAGTACTCCTTTTAATTAGGATTGACGATGCCATCAGAAGCTACCCCCGTTGATAGTGATGTTGTTTAATACGTTTGTTGGCACAAATTTTGTGTTAGAAGCGTCATATATGAGTAATGCTCCATCGGCAATACCACCTTGCGAAGTATCAGTAAGGTCTACATCGGACATTCCTCCGATAGTACCCCCACCACCTCCCGTGGCGACTCGTGTTACTCTTGGAACCGCTTGATCCCCAAATCTTAGTCTTGCCATTAGACAGTTACCCCCTCAAGTACGCTGACAGAACCTTCTAGTACTCTGGATTTAATACCAGAGGTCGAAGTAATTACTACATCATATACATAACGACCTGACTTCATTGTGGTCGTTTGTCCATTAGTTAGAGATAATTGAATCTGACCCGCAGTAGCAGGTGATAGAATTGCAGCAGTTACAGTCTGAGACGAACTACTTGTATAATGTTTTTTTATCTTACACGCTACTGAATATCCCGTTAGGTTAAATACTGTTCCATTATCGTTTTCAATAGTGAAGTCGATAATAAAATCAGATCCTTGATATATTAGTAGGTTGGATACAGCACTAGCCATTCTCTAAAGAATTTCCTATATTATTTAGCTTAAACCTATTTATCCTCTTTATGAACCAAAGTTTGAACGAGTGCTTTAAGTTCTGCTACTTCATCTTTTAAAGTAGACATTTCTGCATCTTTTCTCTTTGCTTCCCTTCGAGCTTTCTTGTAAGCCTCATATGCACTTACATCAGTATTCAAAATTGCATTGGAATGTGGATCCCTACCGAGTTGGGTATGCCCTTCGACAGGTATCAGTTCAATTACATCTTTTTCCATTATGCCAACGCTATTGCTCTAAAGTCTTTTACTCTAGGTATGTATGGTTGCCTCCAACTTAGAAGACTTATCTTAATCTGGAATGCATCAAAGTCATCGGTATCCTCTACACTAAATTCATAATCAGTAAATGTGGTTAAATCATTTTGAGGAACTAATTCACCGCTATCTGGTTTACCATCAGTGTTAAAGAACTGGAATGGTAGATCATCAAGGTTACCAGCATAACCAACTGGAACTAACTTATACATCACTACAATCTTAGATTGATTAAATGTATTAGAAGAAAGCATAACCTTAATACCACTAGCACTCTTCTCTAGTCTTGCTACCTTAGTAATGTAGTTAGCAGCACATTCTCCACCAATACCAGCAGTAGGTTCAATATTGTTGTATTGATTCGCTGTTGTAATGATCGCACACTGAGTCAAATCAATTACAGGAGATAAATGAGATACCTCTGAACCAAGATTTATTTCCATAGTAAATGACTTAGCACTACTCATTCTATTAATTTCATTTAACTGGTTAGCAACTATCTTAGTGTCTGGGAAGTAATTTTCCTCAGCAATAGTTATATCTTGCCATGCAGTGTCTTTAACAAATGAAGTTTCAGCACTCTCGCCAGATGGGTAAGGACCACAAGAGGTTCCGCTTGTACCCTTAACTCTAGAAATAATACTAGTTCTAGGTTCTACCTGACTTTGAATCTGTGGTGTAAGAACATCCCATGGAACGTTCTGAGAAATGGTTACGTTAGGTCCACCACAATTAATACTCTTACCAGCATTTTTGCCAGTAATCTTCAAGTTGTATGAATGTGGACTATTAATAGAGACAACTCCACCTGTTGAACTATTATGAGTTGTATTGACTAAGGTTAATGGTATACCTGCAAGGTTATAGCACTGTACTATAGCATCATCTGAATGTGATAATCCAGTTCCAGATCCTGAAGTACCTGAATAGTTTCTACCCGCAGAGTTGAGTGTGATGACATTACCACTAATACCCTCATAGGCAATAATCTCATCCCCACTACCATCTTCTTGTGTACCAAGTATTCTGAGGAAACCAAGGTTACTGCTACTTACAGCAGATCCACCTATTGTTGTATGGAACTGAGAAGCATCATCAACAGTCAATGAAAGACCTGTTGTGGTCAAACCTGCTGCCATATTAACTGCAGTATCTGCAACTTCAGACGTTGCTCCACTAACCTCAACATAGTTGAGACCAGACTGTTGACCATGATTACTATGAAATACTCTTATTTGATCACTACCAGATGTAGTTTGGAATGGATTACTTCTTAAATTTAAGAACCCACCGTTTGATTCGCCAAGTTGTGCATTTTCTAGTACAAGTGTACTATTTGCTGCTGTGGTAGGAAGTGTAAATTCTGCCCTATAGATCTTAAACATAAGATCTTCATATTGAGTAGGAGTCCAAGTAGAAGCGTTTTGAGACTTAAATAAGACACCGATATATGGTTGCTCAGATATTTTTTCACCTGTATGTGCAGCATCAATAGCATCTTTACCAAGTAACGATATGAATACTTTATATTGGTTAGAATCAGATGTAAGAACGATAGCATGTTCTTTTCTGAATGGTAAAAATACAGGTGCTTTAAATGTAAACGTGGTTGGTTTGGAAGCATCTGTAGATGTAAATACATCATCAGGATCTTTAACTACCTTAGATAAAGGTAAAATATCCTGTGTTGGAGTTCCATTCTCAACAGTTCTAATATCCATAGCAACAGGAATTTCAGCATCCTTAGTAAAGAAGAATAAATCAATTTGAGTTAAGAATACTCCACCCTCTAAAGTTGAATCCTCAACAAGGAATGTCTGTGCTAGTGGATCACACCATCTAGTCTCTTCTTCTGTACTTACACTTGCACTAGTCAAGGTTCTGGCATCCTTCATATCCTCAGATGTCACCTTAGCATTTCTTACAGATATAATAGTCTCTTGAGTTGTCTCCAATAGACCTGACGAACTAAATTCTGCTTCACCATTAGAATCTGAGATACCAACTACCTTACTATCACTATCTGAGTCACTCAATCTGAATAACTTAGTACCAGTCTTAAATTTTTGATTGCCTTCAACACTTGGTTGATCAATAAAGAATGATCCTGTAAGTTTACCTTTCTTATCGGTAACTAGATCTTTGTTATTGACCTTTGCTATAGCACCTGAAGTTTCTCCGACAATGTAGTCATTGATCTTAGGAGAACCATAATATGTTCCCTTTGCTTGGTCAGCAAGAGATTTAGTGTCAATATTAATAAACGATAAGTTTGACTTATAATCACTAATAGATGTAATATCTGTACCGTCTAGTGGATTAATTTGGAACCCTTCATTAGGAGCTGCAACTCTTCCCTTAAACCTAAATTTACCATTTCCTTTTTTAACGTGAATAGTTTCACCAATTTGGAATGGGATACTGTTTGTCTGTGTGTCAGTAGATGGATCCTTAACCAATCCCATTATCTTAGGTGTAACCAGTTTCTTAGGAAGTGTAATACCATCAAAGAATGCAAAGAACTTAGTTCTTGGTTTTAGTTTCTGACATACAAACTCAATGTTCCTAGAACGCATGAATTGAATATGCTCAACTGATACAACTTTACTACCAAGAGATTTCTGTTCAATCACAGGAGTAACTCTATATCTAATACCAGTTCTGGTTTGTTTAGTAGTTGTAGTAACTGTCGTAGTGATAGTTCTATCTCTTCTTCTCTTATTCTGTCTTCTCCAAGCACCTGTATCAGTAGTTGTACTAGTTCCTGTCCATGTGGTCTTCCATGAGTTCCAATGAATAGGTGAGAAACCATTCTGATCTGCATTATATTCTCTAACTGTTGTCATGAAGTTACCTTCAACAGTAGGTCCCTTAAGAGGACTAAGTGATTTAGTATCTACCCAATTATCATTTTCAGGATATAATTCAATATCACCAACATAAGTAAAGACGTTGAATGGGTTAACATTCTCCACAGCAGAAGCATATGGTTGATCTATAAGAACTGTAGATGAATATGGAAGTGTAATTATATCATCAGTCTGTTGTACATTTGCACTACTTGTACCATAGGTTAATGGAACTTGAGTTGTATAATGAGCAGGTCTCATCTGACCTTCTTCAAAGTCAGTAGATACTCTATAATCAGGATGTAAGGTATCAGCAGTAGCAAGACTTGCAAAGTTATCTACTATAAAACCATTCTTATATCTACTAAGACCACTAGCATCTCTAACTTCCATGCTTGCTGTTTCACCCTCAAGTAGTGAAAGTTGGGTATAGTATTCAAGTGTTTTGATTCTATTCTCTAATACTGCAATGTCACGGAAAGTAAATCTTTTAAAGTTTGTCTCTTCTATACTAATATCATTATCAACATTAAACACATATGGTTTATATGTCAATGTAGCTAATAACATAGCATCATCAATGTCATCGGGAGCAGCAGGATTTGTAGCAGGAGCACCCTTAACTACCTGAACAATATTATCCTTGTTCATAAAGACCTTATCAACCCTACCGAGATAGTGCTGTAGACTAAGAATAGTTGTATCTCCTACACCAGGTAACCCAGTTAAATTACCAGTAAATGATCTATTGTCATAATCAAGATACTTAGTAGCACTTAATGTCCATGGAGAAGCAACAGAACCAGCACCAGATAGTCCTTCAGCAACTATTGGTCTAAAGTCAATAACATCTCTAAGTTCCTCATCATCAAATTTTGGTATAATTTTATATTCAGATGTTGGATATGAATCTACTGTATATGGATTAACTCCTGATGTAGTAAGGAAACGATCAACAATAACATATAATCTATGTGTTGGTGCTGTATAACCAGCTTTTCTTACAAGAGTTGAATAATCATAATACTGATCTCTTTGTCCATCATCGAGATCAAAGTTCTCAGTTACATTAATTGAACCTTTATTGTTAGTACCTGTGACAATTTTTAAAGTAGCATTAGGTCCAGTTATAGTTTCACCATCAGTAAAGACATCATCTTCTACTGGGATGAAGTAAACAATATTGCTTGTAGTTGATATAATTCTTCCTCTAGACCCTGAGGTGTCCCCTGTAATGACATCATCAACAGTTAAACTACCTAATAGGTTAGTGTATTGGAATTGTGGAAGAACTGGATCTAAAGCATTTTCAGATTCAAATATACCTTTAATTTTAAATACATCACCAGTACCTAGAGAGATACGTTCATCATCTACTCTATATCCATTACCAGTGGTAGCAGTTGTTAGACCATTTGGACTACCAGATACAGTTGTCTTGTCAAGTTTGAGAATTTTCATCTTCTCAGTGGTCTTAGACTTAGCAGATCTATTAGAACTGTATACTGTGACGATAACGTCAATAGTACCAGAACCACCGCCACATAAACCACCTAAAGCAACAGACTGTGTATTAACAGATGGACTACCTGTAGTAAAGTCACCTTCTTTTAATATATCACCATCACCTGTACCAGATGTTACACTAACGACAAAATCATCACCATCATCTGCATTTTTGATTAATAGACCTGATCCAACGTCAACTGTAGCAGATCCACTACTTACAGATACACCTGTTACAGCAACCCTGAAATAACCTGCAGGATTTTGATTACCAGCATTGTCAGTATTCTTTAATGCATTAAATCCAAGCGGTGTTATTAGTTTCTTCTTAGTTGCTTCTTTAATTTCTGGACGTGTTCTAATTACTGCACTGGTAATAGCACCATTAGTAAGTGTAGTAGAACCTAAACGAGTAATGTTGAAGTTATACGCATCAGTTACAGCTGTAACAGTTGCCCTATGAGATGCACCATTGTTTGAGAACTCTACTATGTCTCCAACTTTTAACTGGGTATTAAAGTTAGACAGTGTAGATGTGACAGTTGCAGATCCTCCAGAGTGACCTGATAGAATAGGACCTGAACCAGGTAATGCTACCTTGACATCTAGTACAGAATCAGCAGTACCACCACCACTTGAGAATGCATATGATTTTACATCAGCAAAACTATAAACTTTAACTCCACCTGCTGCAATAGTACCCTGAGCAGCACCACCCGCATTATTGACCTTTAAGTCTTCTCCTGCAACAAAAGTACCATTAGTCTGGTAAAGATATCCAGTAGTACCAGAACCAGATCTACAGAACCCTGTAGCACCTGATGTTACACCATATACCTTTCTACCATTTGTCCAAGTTCCACTACCTGTGAGAGTAATCTTGGTGAATAGTTGTGTATCTGAAAGATATGTTTTATAGATTGTTGCTTGAGTATTGAATGCTCCCGATTCATGATAGAAATTAAGAGATCTTGCTAAACCTATAATAGTACCTGCAGGTGTGCCTGGTGTTGAAGTTGCAGTATCCCTAAGTTCTATAGTTTCATATAAACTAGGTGCTTGATGTTGGTTTGTCATAAAGACATAGTTACCAAAATCAGATGTAAGGGATTGATTTAATACTGTATCAAAAGTTCTTGGTTTATCTACATCTTTGTAACTTGTAGATAA
>Ga0163179_10000667_pt1 | contig 24330 bp, 49 predicted proteins | sample AtlANTMetagenome_FD_109643 | JGI IMG/M metagenome (GOLD analysis project Ga0163179, IMG submission 109643) | Marine eukaryotic phytoplankton communities from the Atlantic Ocean - Atlantic ANT 2 Metagenome | ecosystem: Environmental > Aquatic > Marine > Oceanic | place: North Atlantic Ocean...
AAAATGGATCATCCGGATGGATTACTAAATGACAAAGGTAAAGTTATTCGAGTATGTAAACTAGGAAAAGAAAATCCAGATTGGCCAGAAGGTTATACATACTTAGATAAATTCTTAGATGATGTAAAGAAAAAGAATAATGGTGATGTAATCTTCTTTGCAATATCAACAGAAGATTATGAATTAATGGCTTATAATATGCAAGAGCTACGTAGATATATACGTGAAGTTCAAGAAGTGGTAGTATACTATCGTAATGTAACAATTAAAACACCAAAAGGGCAAGAGAAAGGGGTTGGAGTTCAAGTAAAGGTAAAAGAATAATGGCAACAAGACATAAAGAACAAATAACACAAATGGAAAGAGCTTTAATAGCTGCTAAACTTTCAGCACATGCATATAAGTCTGAAAAAGCAGCAAAAGCTGCATGTAAGAAAATGGGATTTCCATGGGCACAACTAATATCAAAAGATGGAGCAGAAGTATTAATAGCAAAAGATAGAAACGATCTATGGTTTGCATTTAGAGGTACAGAACCAAGTAAACTAAATGATGTAACCGCAGATCTTAAATTAATTAAAAACTCTGCAATGGCAGGGGGAAAAGTTCATTCTGGTTTCCAAGATGAGGTTAATGATCTTTGGATGGATATCTTAAAAGAAATCGAACATAACGAACAACTTAAAATTAAAAAGGACATATATATGTGTGGTCATTCATTAGGTGCTGCAATGGCAACTATAGCTTCCACACGACATGCTCCAGTCGAATTATTTACTTTTGGATCTCCAAGAGTAGGTGGACCAAAATTCATTAGAAACATAACATGTCCACATTTACGTTTTCAAAACAATAATGATATTGTAACAAGAATACCTCCATCATGGTTAGGTTTTAGACACCACGGTGAAATGATTTATTTCGATAGATTTGGTAATAAACAAATTAAACCAACATGGAAAGATTTGTTCTATGGTATTCTCAATTCTTGGAAGAAATTTAAGTTCTTTGATGGAATTGTAGATCATGGAATGCCAAATTACGTAAAGGCAATAACGAAACTGTCTAAACTAAAATAATGAATTTCTTGTTTATTCTTACGCTGAAGAGTATTTTCACTTCAGTCGTAGGATCTCAATTTTATAAATGGTATTCGACAACTAAAATGGGCATTTATTTTCAAGCGAGAATAGATCAATTTATGGAATATCTTTCTGAAAAATATCAAATTGAATTGACAAAGAAGCAATCTAAATTCGAAGCTGACTATCCATTAATGATGGAAAGAATTGAGGAAATAGAGCGCAAATTAAAAATTAAAAAATAAATCATGTACATTTGTTTGTAAATATGGTATAATAGACCTACAAATAAATTTACAGTATGGGATAAATCATGACGATAAATGTCACTAAGAGAGATGGCAAACTAGAAGAATTTGACTTAGATAAAATACATAAAGTCCTATTCTGGGCAACTGAAGGAATCACCGGGGTTTCAGTATCTGAAATAGAAATCAAAGCTAATATACAATTATACGATAATATACCTGCGTATGATTTACATGAATTATTAATTAAATCAGCTTCTGAACTCATCAATGAACATACTCCAAATTATCAATTCGTAGCAGCAAGACTTATTAATTATAAGCTTCGTAAAGAAGTTTATGGTGGATATGAACCATGGAATTTAGTAGATCTTATTAAACACAATGTTGAAGAGAAGATTTATGATGAAGCAGTATTACTACGATATAATGAAAAAGAATTAAACGAAGCTAATGATTATATTAAACATGATCGAGACTTTACATTTACATATGCTGGAATGGAACAATTTAGAGGTAAGTATTTAGTTCAAGATAGATCAACGGGGAAAGTATTTGAAACTCCTCAAATGTTGTATATGATGGTAGCTTTAACACTATTCGAATCTTCTGGTGATAGATCAACATCTAAACCCGAAGACGATATAGATCAAACTAGAATGAAATGGGTAAAGGAGTTTTATGATGCAATATCACAATTTTACATATCTTTACCGACTCCAATTATGGCTGGTGTCCGCACCCCTACCAGACAATTCAGTAGTTGTGTTCTTATTGAATCCGGCGATAGTCTCGATTCTATTAATGCTACTGCAACGTCTATTGTCAAATATATAAGTAAGAAAGCTGGAATTGGAATTGGTGCAGGTGGAATTAGAGGTGTAGGAGCAAGAATTGGAGATGGTTCCGTTGTTCATACTGGATTAATTCCATTCTTAAAATACTTTCAAGCAGCAGTCAAATCTTGCTCTCAAGGTGGAGTAAGAGGTGGAGCAGCAACAGTATATCTTCCAATATGGCACTACGAATTTGAAGATTTAGTAGTATTAAAAAACAATAAAGGCGTAGATGAAACTCGTGTAAGACATATGGATTACGCATTTCAATTTAATAAATTAATGTATCAACGTTTAATTGAAGGTGGTAATATTACTTTCTTTTCTCCTGATGATGTACCTGATTTGTATGATGCATTTTATTCAGATCAAAAAGAATTCCAAAAATTATATGAAAAATATGAAAGAGCATATTCTATAAGAAAGAAAACTCTTCCAGCATTAGAAGTATTTCAATCATTCTTAACAGAAAGAAAAGACACTGGTAGAATATATCTAATGAATGTAGATCATGCTAATGATCACGGTGCATTTGATCCATATGAAGCACCAATTAGAATGTCAAATTTATGTTGTGAGATTGATTTACCTACAACTCCATTAGATCATGGAGAAGAAGGAGAAATATCTTTATGTACATTAAGTGCTATTAATTGGGGAATGATTAATGATCCAAAAGATTTCGAAAAATATTGTACTTTAGCTGTTAGAGCTTTAGACAATCTTCTTCAATACCAAGGTTATCCCGTTGAAGAAGCACGTAGAGGAACAATGGGAAGACGACCATTGGGAATAGGGATAATCAATCTTGCATACTTCTTAGCTAAACGTGGTCTTAAATACGATGAAAGCGCATTTGATATTATTGACGAGTATGCAGAAGCTTGGTCATATTATCTTATTAAGGCAAGTGCAGATCTTGCCATAGAAAAAGCAGCATGTACATGGAATAATCAAACAAAATATGCACGTGGGGTTCTTCCAATTGATACATATAAAGGTGCAGTAGATAATTTAACTGAGCATAAAGAGCGTATGCCATGGGACGATTTAAGAGATCAACTCAGAGAAACAGGCATTCGCAATTCGACTCTTATGGCATTAATGCCTGCTGAAACATCTGCACAAATTAGTAATAGCACAAACGGTATTGAACCTCCAAGGGCTTTAGTATCGTATAAACAATCGAAAGATGGTGTAATGGCTCAAGTCGTTCCAGGTATCGTTCAATTGAAAAATAAATATGATCTCCTTTGGGACCAAAAAAGTCCAGATGGATATCTTAAAATCTGTGCTATACTTCAAAAATATATTGACCAAGGAATTAGTGTCAATACATCTTATAACCCTGAACATTTTGAAGATCAAAAAGTTCCTATGTCTGCCATGATTGGAGATTTAGTAACAGCATATAAATTTGGTCTCAAACAACTATATTACTTTAACACTTTCGATGGAGCTGGTGAAATGAACGAAGAAGAAATACAAGAACAAATTACAGAACAACAATTAATAGATGATGAAGATTGTGAGAGTTGTGTAATATGACAAAAGTACTTAATAAAAATAAAAAATCACACTTAATAAAAAATATGTTTTTCGATGAAGGAGTAGATATCGCAAGATATGACCAATTAAAATATCCTCAAATAGATAAGATTACAGAAAAACAATTAGGATTTTTTTGGAGACCTGAAGAAGTAGATGTTTCCAAAGATAAAAAAGATTTTGATCAACTTACCGATCATGAAAAACACATCTTTACAAGCAACTTAAAAAGACAAATTCTATTAGACAGCGTACAAGGAAGAGCACCAAATATGGCATTCTTACCTATTGCTTCATTACCTGAAGTTGAAAACTGGATAGAAACATGGTCATTTTTTGAAACAATACATTCAAGATCTTATACGCATATCATAAGAAATGTATATCCAAATCCATCTGCAGTATTTGATAATATGTTAGATATAAAAGAAATATTAGAATGTGGTAATGATATAGCAAAATATTATGATGATTTAATAGATTGTAATAATGGTCCTACAAATAAAATAGATCATAAAAAAGCATTATGGATGTGTATGTTAAGTGCAAATGCATTAGAAGGCATACGTTTCTATGTTTCCTTTGCATGTTCATGGGCATTTGCAGAACTTAAAAGAATGGAAGGTAATGCTAAAATTATTAAATTCATATGTAGAGATGAAAATACTCATCTTGCAGGAACAACGGTTTTAATTAAAAAACTATTACAAGAAGATCCAGATTTTGTTAAGATACAAAAACAAATGGAACCAGAAGCAATAGATTTATTTACTAGAGTTATTGAACAAGAAAAAGAATGGGCTAATTACTTATTTAAAGATGGCTCTATGATTGGATTAAATGAAAAGCTTTTAAGTGACTACGTAGAATGGATAGGCTGCAAAAGAATGCGGGCTTTAGGTATGCCATGTCCATATACTGTAGGAAAACTTAATCCATTACCATGGACTGAAAAATGGATTAGTGGTGGTAACGTACAAGTAGCTCCTCAAGAAACCGAAATAACTTCGTATGTTTCTGGTGGAGTAAAACAAGATGTTGATCAAAAAACCTTATCTAATTTGTCACTATGAAGAAAGAAACAGAAAAAAAGATTCTTCAAGCGGCTAATCTTTCTCCAGGAGAAGAATGGATAGAAAAGGTAGTAGAAGTACATCCAATGAAACAAGTATTTATTATGAGTATTGTACAAATAGTAGTATTAGCTTTTATGGGTGTATCGATGTTTACAATAGGAGTATTATTTAAATGATAGAAATATATGGAAAACCAGTATGTCCATACTGTGATAAAGCAAAAGCTTTATGTAAACAAAACAATTACGAATATGTATATAAACAACTTGATGTTGATTTTACAAGAGAGGAATTGTTTGAAAAATTTCCAGGAGCAAGAACTTTTCCACAAATAAAAATAGATGGTGATAATATAGGAGGTTATCAACAACTAGAAGAGTGGCATAATACTGATTGGAACGAAAAGTGATTTTTAACTTTTCATGTCCTGAATGTTATATGGAATGCGAAATTTCTATACAAGAGGATGATGATATGTTAGTACCTGAGCCTTGTTTTTGCCCATTCTGCGGGTTTGGAGAACCTAAAGAAGAAATAGATGATGAAGAAGATGTATAAATACATATATGGATTGGACATATCAGGGCAGAAAATGGGAGCCACCGACAGATTTTAATTCTGACGTATATTACGGATTTGTTTATAAAATAACAAATCGATTTACAGGAATGAAATATATCGGTAAGAAGTTTTTTTGGAGTAAAAAAACTCTACCAATCACAAAAACACGTAAACGTAGAAAGAAACTATTAGTAGAAAGCGATTGGAAACAGTATTATGGGAGTAGTAAAAACCTTCTGGAGGATATTGAAACAATGGGAAGTGAAGCTTTTTGTCGCGAGATCCTTATTTTATGCAAAACTAAGGGTGAATGTGCTTATCTGGAAGCAAAAGTTCAATTCGAAGAAGATGTATTACTTCGTGAGGATTACTACAATGGCATTATCAATGTTCGTATTGGTGGAAATTCTGTCAAATATCTGAAAGAAAAGCATGTACAAAACACTAAAAATATGGTATAATATACCCAATGTCGAAAAATAATGTAATACAATTTCCAACTGCACGTAGGCAACAAATGATTGCTCGCGAACAGTTATTTGAATCTGATGCTTTTTATGAAGAATTAAATATACACGAAGATTGTATTTCTTTGGCTAGGTTTTGTTTATCTATTATAGACGAAGCAGCTTTAGAACATTACGCTCATGAATTTAATATGAATGAGCCTGATTCAGATGAATATAAAGATATGTTTGTCATATTGAATTTATTAGTTTCTGTGTTTATGCGCAATCAAGATCAAAAACACATATTACAAGATGATCTAACTGAGTTATATGCCAAATTAAAAATATTAGAATTTCATTCAGAAAATGACGAAGAAATTGATTTCGACAATTTAATTATAAAGGATGAAGAAGAAGATGATATTACTTGATTATAATCAAATTGCTCTATCAAATATAATAGTACAAAAATTAGATGATGAAGCTCTTATAAGACATATGATACTAAATAGTATTCGTATGTATAATAAAAAATATCGTGATGAATATGGCCAAATGGTTATATGTGCAGACGGTTTTAATACGTGGAGAAAAGAATATTATCCACAATATAAGCAACATCGTAAAAAGAATAGAGACAATTCTGATCAAGATTGGACAGAAATATTTAGAGTTTTAAATCTTGTAAGAGAAGAAATCAGAGAATATCTTCCTTACAAAGTAATGCACATGGAAGGCTTTGAAGCTGATGATATGATAGGTGCATTAGCAATAGAAACACAAGAATTTGGTAAGAATGAACCAGTAATGATCATATCTTCTGATAAAGATTTTGTTCAATTACAAAAATATTCAAATGTGAAACAATTTTCTCCTATTCAAAAGAAAACTGTTTCGGATCCAAATCCTCGAAAGTTCTTATTTGAACATATATGTCGAGGAGATAAAAGTGATGGTATTCCTAATGTGTTATCTGGAGATAATGTGTTTGTTGATGAAGTAAGACAATCCCCGATGACTCAAAAGAAGATCGATCATTGGCTTGAAAATTCAGATAAACTACAAGAAGTTATGACTTCAGAAGAATATCGTAATTTTCAGAGGAATAAAACTTTAATAGATTTACACGAAATCCCTTCGGATAAGGTTGAAACTATTATAGATAACTATATAAACCAAAAACCAGCGATGAAGATGCGGGTTTTAAATTATCTAATCAAGAAAAGATGCAATAATTTGATTGAAAGCGTAGAGGAATTTTACAATGGCTAAAAAGAAAATGATATCAGAAATACTTGAGCTAGCTGCCAAGTGTGAATCACAAGAGGAACGTTCTAAGTTCCTAAAGGAGAATTACTCAATTCCCTTAATAACAATTTTAAGAGGTGCTTTTGACGATTCTGTTCAATGGAATCTACCAAAAGGTGAACCTCCATATAGAAAGGATGATGCTCCAAAGGGGTATGAACCTTCAAATTTATATAAACAGCAAAGAAGGTTTGGATATTTCGTTAAAGGCGGAAAAGGTGAATCTATGTCTGCTGTTAAACGAGAACAATTGTTCATCTCCATATTGGAATCATTACATCCAAATGAAGCTGAACTAGTTATTGCTATGAAGGATAAGAAATTAGCAGGCAAATATAAAGGAGTAACTGAAAAGTTAATCAGAACTACATGGCCCAATCTTATCCAAGCAAAGGAGACAGTTAAAAAGAGTGAAAAAAAAGTAGCTGTCAAGGAGAAAACTGAAGACTAAGGAGGTGATCAAGACTATTTCGTGATTGGTATTTTTCATCAATTATTAATAAGGAGGACACACCAAAGAATTTACGAGTAAACCCCTATCTGCAGGTAGGGGTGTACTTTTCACCAAAAATGTGGTATAATATATTATGAATATTTTTATTTTAGATAATGATCCTGTGATAGCTGCTCAAATGCAGTGCGACAAACACGTCGTCAAAATGATAGTAGAATCAGCACAAATGCTTTCAACGGTACATCGTATGGTTGATGGAACTATGGAACGTAGACCATCAAAGTCAGGATCTATGTTACAATATTGGAAACTAGAAGACGAAAGAGAAGATTTACTATATAAAGCATGTCATTTTAATCATCCATCGACAGTATGGACAAGAGAATCAATGCACAATTATAGATGGCACTATGTTCATTTTATGGCATTATGTAAGGAATATACATATCGATATGGAAAAATACATTCAACAGAAACAAAATTGGCAGAAGCTTTAAGTAAATTACCAGATAATATACCAGTTAAAAGAATGACTCCATTTAAATTAGCAATGGCCTCATTTCCAGAATGTATAACAGAAGATCCAATAGAATCTTACAGAAATTTTTACGAAACAAAACAAGAACGATTTAAAATGGCGTGGACAAAACGCCCTCAACCGGAGTGGTTTAATGCCAAGATATGATTTTAAAAATCTAAAAACAGGTGAAGTTACAGAATACACTATGAGTTGGAAAGAATTAGACAAATTTAAAGAAGATAATCCAGATCTACAACAACAGATTGGAACTTCGAATATGATTAGAGGTAAAGAAGGATCTATGCTTAATAAAGCTGGTGATGGTTGGAAAGAAGTCCAAGACAGAATCAAAAGTGGAATGCCACCAAGATTGCGTGGCAATATAAGAACGAAATGAGATTAGCACACAATATTATAATATTGCAAATTGTAATTATTTTATCAATATTAATTTTTACGAGTGGTTGTTCAACTATTGAAGTAATAGATGGATTATGTTATAACGATAAAGATGGAACACACATATGTGAAAAACAAGAAGTTCCATCTGAACCAATTGATCGTTGGGAACTATGTAAGCCTTGGATGACTCATGATCCAGAAACATGGCAAAATTGTATGATGATAGCCTAATGTTTGATATATCAGAATTAAATAATAGTCCATATGGATTAGAACAAGTAAACGGTGGTCCAGCTGGAAGATATTATACAGATCCAGACGGAGACAAATACTATAGTATAACAAATGTACTTTCGATATTAAGCGAAGAAAGTATTCAAAAATGGAGAGCTAAAGTTGGTGAAGAAGAAGCAAATAGAATTTCTAGAAATGCTTCATCAAGAGGTAATGAAGTACATGATATGTTGGAAGCTTTCGTCTTAAATGCTGCAGGTGCACCAAATCCAAGTTTAATAGCTCAATCAAACTTTAGAGATATTAAACCTATTATAGAAAAGAACTTAACAAAGGTTTATGCTACTGAAAAAAGAATGTATTCGAAGCATTTAGGTGTAGCTGGAACAGTAGATTGTGTTGGAGTATGGGATAATAAGATAAGTATTATAGACTGGAAAACTTCAGCAAAATATAAGAAAAAAGAATGGATATCAAATTACTTTATGCAAGCAGCAGCTTATGCTATTATGTGGGAAGAAAGAACTGGTCAACCAATAACTCAATTAGTGGTTGCCATTGCAGGAGACGCAGGACCTCAAATATTTATCGAAAAACGTGATAATTGGACTGAGGATTTAATAAATACTATAACGGAGTTTAAAAGAAGAAAACTCTTTGGGAGATAAGAATGGCAAATTATACAGACGGAATTATGGAAGCATTAACACTTAAACTAAAAGGTGAAATTGCTACTCATAGAATGAATATTAAAATTTTAATAGGTTCACATGCAGGTGTTGCAGAACATCCTGATATGATTACAACTATTGATGGTGAATTGGAGAAATTAGCGACCGCTCAAGATAAATTGAACACTCTATCAGAATTAAAATAAGCATGTACAAATGCTAAAAACTATGGTATAATATACCCATGAAAACGTTCACAGAGATTCGTGAAGGAAAAGGTCTGACGATCTTTGACATAGATGATACTATGTTTAAAACCTCAGCGAAAGTTGTCGTTTTAAATACCAAAACTGGTAAGAAAAAAACATTAACACCTAAACAATATAATACATATAAGCTAGGTGGTAATGAAGAGTTTGATTATGGTCAATTCAAATCAGCAAAACTGTTTCAACAAACAGCTGTGCCGATAGGAAAAATGATCAAAAAGTTTAAAGCAATCTTAAGGAATGCAACCAAAAAAGGATCTAAAGTTATTATTGTAACAGCAAGAGCCGATATGGATGATAAGAAATTATTCCTTAATACTTTTAGATCTCATGGAATAGATATCGATAATGCTCATATTATTAGAGCAGGTAACTTAGGTTTAAAAGGTAGTGCTGATGCAAAGGCAGTAATCTTTAAACAATTCCTCGATACTGGGGAATATTCCACAATAAGACTTTTTGATGATGATGTAAGCAATTTGAAAGCTTTATTATCTCTTAAAGATGAATATAATAATGTGTCATTCGAAGCTTGGAAAGCAAACGATAAAGGACAAATAAAACGAATTAAATAAAAATGCCTACAAAATTTAAAGAATCTCAAACTACAAGAGATAGACAGACCGGAAAATATACTACAACTCATTATTGGATAAAAGGTATACCGCAAAAAGAATTATTTGAAACTATTAATAGTTCTAATGCTAAACCTAAACTAAAACAGAAATGTAGGAATGAATTGGTCAGAAGAGGCATAAAAATAGTATACGTACCAAAAGAGGCATAAATGAATTTTGATAATGGATATAAACCGTTATGTGATGGTTTAAAGGTTGGACCTGGAGTGCACGGAAACGGAATAATAGCGACCGAAGATTTCAAAGCTGGAGTATTTTTAGGAGAAACCCATATATGGTGTTCTCAACGAAGAGATTGGATCAGAACACCTTTAGGTGGATTTTTAAATCATTCTGAGGATCCAAATTGCTACGTAAATAATAATATTCATTACCATCATGGTGATCAACGAGAATTATTTACAGTTAGACCTATTATAGAAGGCGAAGAATTAACAGTATACTATACTTTGGCAGAATATGAATGATGAAATATTTATGGAAAGTTTGGGCTGCATCGCTCGGGGAAAAAGCAGAAAACGACAATGACACCTTTAGTGATCATGTTGCGATTTTTAGAACAACAGTAGTTTTAGTTAACTTTTTGACGTGCTTTTTTATTACTGCTGGTATCATTCACCATTGGTAATATCAGTTTGCAGACTTTATTGATTCTACCTGATTTCATAATTTTATGAAAGCTTTTAAATTTTTTCTTTATTTGTTTTTGCATATATATAGGTCTATTTATACAGGTATCAAATATGGTTGAACAATGGCACGGCGGAAAAGGTTCAAAAAGAAGAAATTCAAATGAAAAAGCATATTCAGATAATTGGGAAAAAATATTCGGAAATAAACGTGGGGCTGTAGCTCAGTTGGGAGAGCGCGTCCCTTGCACGGATGAGGTCGGAGGTTCGACCCCTCTCAGCTCCACCACGGACAAAAATGATAAAGATATTAAAAAAGATTAAAAATTGGGTTGATCCTAATTATTGGGCAGAACAAATTGGCGAAAAGTCAGGTGCCTATGATAAAGCTCGAAACAGTACACTTAGACAATGGGTAGACAGTTTAGAAGGTTGGAAATGGTGGGCTTGGCAGTTAGGTCCATGTTTACTTATATTTATATTGTTAGAGTTGGGTTTGAACCAGCTTGGCATAACAATGTTACCATGGTGATAAAAGATGAAAATTAAAAAAGAAAAAATCATAATTCCAAAGGTGAAACATCGCAGAGTTACTCCTGCACATGCAATGACGAAAGTCGAGAGAGATAAGTCAAATTATACTCGTAAAGAGAAGTATTCTTATATAAATACTATAAGAGACGAGGAGGGAATATAAATGCCTGATATAGATTTAGATTTTGACTTTGGCTTTACAGCTGTAGACGAACATGAATTAGAAGCAGTACAAACTGTTACAAAAACAGCTTCGACAGCATCAGCAGATTTAGCTGATGCAGAAGCAAAATTAGGAAAGTTATATAACGCAATATTACCGTTGTTATCTAACTTAAAGAAAAATCCTGAAAAGGAATATATACTCTGGCCTAATCGTACAGAGAAAATCGAAGAGTTTGAAGATGTTATTGCTAACATTATCAAATGAAGATTAAAAATATATAAATACTTATTTAAGAGGAAAATAAAATGGCAGTAATAAGACTATTAGGATCAGAAGCAGGAATTGCATCTGCATCTAACGTTGGCTTTGCTAAATTAGTAAGAGTTTTGAACAATAAAACTTCAGTACAAGTTATAACACAGAAAAATGCAGGTGGAACTACTCTTGCAACTGTGACATTAAAAGCAGCTGAAGTAGCATATATTCAAAAAGCTCCTTCTGATACACTTACAGGTGCAGCTACATCTTTAGCAGTTTCTGTTGCATTCGCTAATTAATCAAATGAATCATGGCCTATTCAAAACAAGTAGTAGACAGATTTGAATCTGTATTAAACTCTCCAGAGAAATTCTCTGTAGGCCGATTCGATCCCAAAGAATCCAATGTAGCAACCGGAATGACTGGGGCACCAGCGTGTGGAGATGTCATGAAGCTACAATTGAAATTGAATGACGACGAGCAAATCGTCGATGTTAAATTTAAAACTTATGGATGCGGTTCAGCTATCGCATCTTCTTCATTATTCGTTGATATGCTTATGGGTAAAACCATAGAAGAAGCTAAGCAAGTTAAAGATAAAGACATTGCTAAAGCTTTAGAACTTCCGCCTATCAAACTTCATTGTTCTGTATTGGCCGAAGATTCTATTCGTAAAGCTATAGAAAACTGGGAAGATAAAAAAGCCCATAGACAGCACAATCGAGGTCCTTATGATAGAATTAACGGATGAAGCTATACAACAACTCACAATCAAAACCCAAGATGAGGGGAATGATACTATACGAATTGGGTATCATCCTGGGGGTTGCAACGGTTTTAAATATATTTTGGATTATGCTGATACAGTACATACTGACGATCACGTAATCGATTATGGCAATTTTATTATAGTAGTTGAAACTGGTCAATTACACAATTTCACTGGATTAACCTTAGCTTACGTCACAGAAGGTCTCAATTCAGAATTTAAATTCATAAATCCAAATGCAACTGCGTCCTGTGGTTGTGGAGAATCTGTCTCTTTTTAACATTCTAGAGTTTCCCACAGTATAAATAGTACTATGGAAATATTTGAACTCATAATGGAGGTAGGTGCACCGATTGCCGGATCTCTGGTGATGGGCTATTTTATATTTTTAATATTAAGACAGATTTTAGGTGGTCTCGTTGATTCAATTTCTACTTTAACTATGTTCTGTAAGAGCTTAGAAACTAGAGTAACAACTATGAATAACGAGATTATTAAGATAGATTTACTGGTGAGTAGTGCACTAGAACTTACACCACCTGTCGACAGAGTAGCAAGAGCGTCAAACTTTGTCGAAGATGGTAAAATAGATGCACGGAGGGATTAATGGATATTATTGAAAGCGATCCAACGTTAGTCTCCCTCATCAATGATTATGGCTTTCCAATTGTTTTGGCAGTTGGAATGGGATATTTTATATACTACGTATGGCAATTTATATCCAATGAATTAGAACCTGAAATAGAAAAGATGCATTTTGCTCTTATTAGGTTAATTGATCAAGTTCGAATGCTCGATCAAGATATGATAAGACTACAACAAAAAGTAAATGTTGTACTCGAATACAGAGAGAGACAAAAATTCTTAGAAGATATTGAAGAAAAGGAAGCTCTCGCGGAGAAGAACAATGAAAAACTGGAAGAATAGAATAACGGGTACACACTTAGGTTTAATCGTTATTATAAGCTATTTTGCAATGGCAACAAGCTTAGAAGCTGATGAATTAGTACATGAATTTAAAAATCCGTCTTTTAGCGGAGTTGGTACATCATCTCATTATCTTACTATTGAGAATCAGGAATTTAGCAGAAAACAAGCTATTGCTGATGATATAGAAAGCGCTTTACAAGCAGCACAACGAGAAGCTGAAAATACAACTTTAGCTAAATTTATGCGAAACCTCGAATCGAGGATTTACGCTCAGCTCTCAAAACAATTAGTAGAAGAATTATTTAAAGCGTGTTCAGCCGAAGCAATTGCTGCTGGAACATGCACAGAAACCACATTTGGTAGTTTTGTACTTGAAGGGAATACGATTACATACCAAAAAACAACATGTGATGCTAGTTTGTGGGCATGTACTCAAGGCGATCAAGTCATAGTTATGACAATTATTGCTGAAGATGGATCAGAAACACAAATAGTAATTCCAATAGGTGCAGGAACAGCTGGCGGTGGTTAAAAAGTTATTAGGAATATTCTTCGGAGTCATTCTTATGCAAGGATGCGCTTCGATTGTACCAATTAATGGATTAGATGCAACAAATTGTAATCCTTCATTAAATTTAGCTTGTGTAGAAGGTCCAGAAGTTGTGGAATTACCTACATATGAGCAATTAAGGAATTTACCTGGAAGGCCAGAAGATAAACAAATAGTCGTAGCAGTATACGGATTTCCTGATAAAACAGGTCAAAGAAAACAAAAAGGAAATGCTGCAATGTTTAGTACAGCAGTATCACAAGGCGGTGATACAATGCTTATTGATGCATTAAAAAATGCTGGATCAGGACAATGGTTCAGAGTAGTAGAACGTGTAGGAATAGATCATCTTACAAGAGAACGTCAAATAGTTCGTACTACAAGAGAACAATATGGAGAAGAAGATAAAACTGGTTTAGCACCTCTTCTTTTCGCAGGAATCATTCTCGAGGGAGGTATCATAGGATTTGATACTAATATCGAGACAGGGGGAATAGGAGCTAGAACACTCGGAATTGGTTATTCACAGCAATACCGTAGAGATATAGTTACAGTTTCGCTCAGAGCCGTTAGCACATTAACGGGTGAAATATTATTGAATGTGCAAACATCAAAAACTATCTTATCGATCGCAGATGGTTACGATGTCTTTAAGTTCGTTGATATGGACACCCAACTTGTAGAAATAGAGGATGGAATGACAGAAAACGAATCTGTAACACGGTCACTTCGCTCAACAATTGAAGCAGCTGTGTTAGAAATGATATACCAGGGGGAGAAACTCGACTTCTGGAAAATAAACTGGCCAATGGAGCAAATAATAGAAGGTAAAGTCGAAAAGATTATGGACGATGCCGAAATAATTATAGTTCCTGAGTCCGAAGATAACTCAGAAGTAGATCTTCCATTAGAAGTACCTACTCCTGATAACATAGAGGAAATAAGAGGATGAATATTTTTAAAAGATATATCGCATTCGCTCTTTTATTATGCCCCGTAATTGTGTTCGCTGGTGCCAATGATAACAAAATTTTGTTAGATCAATCCGGTGATACTTTAAAATTGTATGTTGACCAAATAGGTTATGGTAACAAACTTTGTGGAAGTATCTCAAGTGGTGATTGTGCTACAGATTGGGTTTTAACTGGTAATACCGTCACGATGGATATAGATATGATCGGAAACCTAAATAAGATTTTTGGTCCAACTTTGTTTGATAATACTGATGTTGACTTAAAGTTAACTGGTAGTTCAAACCAATGGGATTGGAATGTTGGTTATGGCGGTAGTGCCGATGCATCTGTAATGGATGTAGATATAAGTGGAAGTTCAAACACTTTCGATATAGATTGGGGCTATTCAGCTTCGTCTGAAAGGTTGGATTTTGACTTAGACATCAATACAGGTAGTTCAAACGTATTTGATATTGATATCAATGCGGATGATGTAACGTGGAACGTAGATATTATAGGTAGCTCTAATAATTGGCTATCTAATCAATCTGATGGTGCTTATAATTCACTTACTGTTGAATATATAGGATCAAACGGTGATATCGACATTATTCAATCTTCCGGTACATGCCCAAGTGGTGTTAGCGGATGTTATGGAATAATTAATGCGGATTTTGACACAGAGAATGGCGTTGTTGACATTAAGCAAAAAGATACTGGCGACTAGTCTATTATTAGCTAGTACAGTAACATATGCCGATGATGTTGGCAGTATAACTGAACACAAGGGCAGTGGTGGAATAACTCGTGAAGGTGAGTCATTTGCCACTGATCTTGGTTTAGGTGTAGTCGCTATGGACCATATTGAAACGGTCAATGGTAGACTTAAATTAGATTTTATAGATACGTCAGTACTTAGATTAACAGAACATACTGAAGTAACTCTATACGAATATTATTATAATAAAGACACCAAAGATGGTGGAATAGGTATGAAAATGGTCAGTGGTACTGCACGATTTTCTACTGGAAGATTAGGTTTATTACCTAAAGAAAATATAGTAATTGAAACTCCAACCGCCACAGTGGGCGTACGTGGGACGGATTTTACTACATCAGTCGATGAGTTAGGAAGAAGTTTAGTTATTCTCCTTCCAGAAACTGAATGTACTATCGATGGTGATTGTTCACCATCAGGCGAAATTACAGTTACAAATGAGGGTGGAATAGTTGTACTCTCTGAAGCATATCAAGCCACAATGGTATCGAGTTATGGAACATCACCATCTCAACCAGTTACGCTTCAAAATGTAAATTTAAATATGATTGACAATATGTTTATTGTTAATCCTCCTCAAGAAATACAGGAGCAAGCAGATGAAACGCAAAACAACGGGCAAAGTGATTCTGGTTCTTTGCTTGATTTTACTGAGCTTGATGCCGATTATCTAGCTGATGATTATTTAGCAGATGATGATTTAGAATTTAGTGAACTCGATATGGATCTTCTCGATGTCGATTTTTTACAAGATGTTTTGGTTGCTTTAGAAGAAATTAATATATTAAAGCAAAAAAGAGTATTATCTTCTGGAGCTGGATCCGGAGATATTACAGGAACTACTGCACCTGGATTTGATAAGACAACACAATATAATACAATTATAGATCAAGGTGCTGGACAAATTTGGTTCTATAGAGAAGTAAACGGAGTAATATCGGTAAGAATACCGATTGGTTCAGGAACAACGTTGGAGAGTGAAAATGAAGGACAAAAAAATCTTATTACTGTTGGCGATGGTCAGTCTGTTGTTATCATCATTCGTCAAGGCGGGTGATGAACACAATCATATTGATATAGATCAAGTCAATTCAGGAGATAATTTAAATCTCGGTATAGAACAAATTGGTCATACTAATTTGGTTAAATTTTCATTTGATCATAACAATAATACTATAAATCTTTTACAATTAGGAAACAATAATTATATTGGTTGGACCGATTCATGGGGTTCTGGATATAGTTGGGGTGGAGATTTAGATGGATTAAGTAATAATCTTGATATTCGACAAAAATGTTCTGTATCAAGTTGTGCTGATAATGACTTTCAATTTCACGTTTTAGGCGATAATAATATAGTTAAATTCGGTCAAGGTTATTCATTAAACGATACTTCGAATTGGTCACCAACGTGGAATTACGATGGTAATGAGCCTGGAGGTAATTTTGTAAGGCTGGACATTCATGGTGATAATAATAAATTTGTTGGAAGTCAAAAAATGGATACCGCTGGTATTACACATTCAATCACAGCAAATGTATATACCGATAATAACGACATGTTTATTAGACAAGCACAAAATGGAAATAAAACATTTACCATGACAATAAGAAATTCTAATGGAAATGACGTATTTGTTAATCAAAGAGATAACGGTGCTCATACCGCAGTAGTAAATTTATTAGGAGCATATCCTACAGATTTAGATCTTGTTCAAAAAGGAAGTACTGCTCAATCTTATACATTATCTCAAAACTGTTTAACAGCCACAGGTTGCTCAATAAGCGTTACGCAAGAATAATTAATGTGTAATGAAAAAGCCAATATCAAAGGTAGAAAGAACATTTTCTACCGAAATACGTATGCCTTATCAAGACGCTATTGGTTTAGTTCTTCATATGATAGATTATCATTATTCTCAAATGATTAAATATCCAGAAGAAAAAATATTTCATGAGAAACAAGCTTTAAGATTGAAAAATTGGTTAATTGATATGAAAGCTTGGATACACAAACAAGAAGAAAAAGAATGAAATATATCACATCATTTTGGACAGTTGCTGCTGTCATTGCATTAGGTTTATTAATTCGAGTGGCCGATATCAAACCTGTTGAACAAATACGTTTGATGGGTTTTGATGCTAAAATCCAATCTATTCCCAAAACAAAATCAGAAGATATCGTTTTACTTGATATTAGTGAAGAAACTCTTGGTGAGTGGGGACAATATCCATTACCAAGACAATACTATGCACAAATTATTTCTGATTTAATTAATGCAAACGGTGGAATCAAGGCCTTCACAATTATGTTTCCTGAGCCCGATCGATTAGGTGGAGATCCTGCATTTGAATCGTGGATTAAAGGTTCTGGCGTTGTTCTATCACAAAAAGCCGATGCTCGAGGAAGAAATGATGTAGCTCCATACGTAGGTACTGCCCAAGCCGGAGAGGGAGATCCGTATCAATTTGTACAGAAATATAATAAGATACTAACAAACATTCCTATGCTAGAAGATGACGCATGGGGCATAGGGATGATAAATGTATCACCAGAAATCGACGGATTGGTAAGAAGAATGCCTCTAGTTGTACAGGCAAACAATATGCTATATCCTTCTCTTCCTGTCGAAATAATACGAGCAGAGAAACAAACAAAAGGTTATACAATAAAAACAGAAGAAACTGGAGTAGTGGATCTGTTTATACCACCACGATTATATGCTGAAACTGATAGTGTTGGAAGGGTTTGGATTAATCCTTCAATAGAGTTTGATCGTTATTCTGCTGGAGTGGATGTTCTTCCAGATCTTCAGGGGAAAACAGTTCTGATTGGAGTTTCTGCTCTCGGGATAGTGCCACAGAGTCCGACTCCGTCAGGGTTAAAGCTTCCTCATGAGATTCAAGCATCTGTTCTTGCGACAATCCTGGAAGGTGGTCTTGAAACTTCGAAATCAATAATCCGTCCGGTTTGGGCGAATCTGATGGAAATAAGTCTAATTCTAATTGGGTCTCTGTTAATTCTGGTATTTTCATATCGTTTTTCCGCATATTATGGTGCCTTCTCCTTTTTGACAGCTGTCGTGTTCGGTTACTTTTCCTCAGCCTATTTCTGGACGAATTCAATGTATCTCCTTGATTGGACATTCGCTATAATACTATATATAATAGTTTTCGCGCATGCAAGTTTTAATAATTTTTGGATTCAGTTTAAACTTAGACAACAAATTAAAGGTCAATTTAGTACATATCTATCACCAGATATGGTTAATATGTTAGTTAAAGATCCAAGTTTAATGAAACTTGGAGGTGATAGAAAAAAAATGACATTCCTTTTTATGGATATATGTGGATTTACACCGATATCGGAACATTATAAAAACAACGATGATCCTGAAGGATTAGTAGAATTAGTCAATGAATTTCTCGATGCAATGACAAAAATCATTCTCAAAAATGGAGGAACAATTGACAAATACATGGGGGACTGCATAATGGCATTTTGGAATGCGCCATTACCTTGTCAAAATCATGCTGAAATGGCAGTGAAATCAGCACTTGAAATAGAAGAAAAAACTAATGAACTTAAAGCGATTTATAAAGAACGCGGCCTTCCTGACATTAACGTTGGGACTGGTATTAACACCGGGGATTGTATTGTTGGTAACATGGGTAGTGAATCCAGATTTGACTATTCGGTTATTGGAGATGCAGTCAACCTTGCAGCACGATTGGAGGCTACCGCTGCTCGACATGAATACATAGATTATAAGACTATAATATCATCGTATACATATAAAGAACTCCCGTCCGGGTATGTCTCTCAAGAGATTGGACAAATCAAAGTAAAAGGCAAAGAAGAGCTAATTACAATATACTCCCCAAAAGCAGTAAATTAACAATCCAAGCAGGGCTTCATTGCTCTGTGAGCGGGTGTGCGTTTTAAAATAAGTATGAAGGTACTTGCTAAGAACGATGCACACCAGGCTCTTATTCTCTGGTGTTATATCTTTATTCTAAAAAAATATTAAAAAAACATGTACTTTTCCGGTGGGTATGGTATAATAGCCCTATTAAATAATTAAATAAGGACTAAATTATGAAAAACGGATTAAAATGTACGCATCTTGCTACAGGATATCCAGTTGATATCCCTTTGAATTACAAAGAGATGCAACTTGCAATGGACAAATCTGATAAACAAAATGACTCATGGGAAATTATGTGTGCATTAGTTTTAGATAGATGTGGAATAGAAATTATTGATCAAATGGAACTTGATCAAATCATTGTTGAAGGATCACCGAGACCACTACATTGATTTATACTATCGAAGGTAGATATAAAAATAAAGCTGCTGTAGATCAATACATGGATAATCTCTGCAAAGAGCTTAAACTATTCAAAAAATTAGAAATTGATATCATCTTTAAAACTAAACTTCAAGGTGATTGTCAAGGTCTATGTACTGATGGAGATCCTATCGAGATTGAAATAGCAAGAACTCAGCATAATGAACCATTATCGTTTTTTGAACAAATGTGCACATTAGCACACGAAATGGTTCACGTTAAACAGTTTATGAGAGGTGAATATCCTTCAGAGCGCGAGGCAAAGGATCGTGAATATCATTTGTTTGGTAAATGTTTTCCATGGCACATGGTGTGACATATATATCACAATATGAAAAAAAGTGAAAAAAAAGTGAAAAAAGCATGTACATTCCCGGTGGGTATGGTATAATAGGCAGTATAAACAAAACAAATTAAGGAGTGTTTTATGAAATTAGTTATCCACACACAATATAGAGAAAATTACGCAGCTCATAATGAAGATTATGATCATGGTGTAGATACACCTCATTGGAAATTTAAAGGTGGTTCTACTTACGTAGTTCCTAACTTTAAGGATTATAGTAATATTACTGAGGTTATGAAAAACCTTAGTGGTCTTATTACTTATGGCAATCCTGCTTCTGAGGAATATATTCTCGATTGGGAAGTTGTTGAAGATAACAAACAAGTTTGTGATTCTTGGGAAACTGTTACTCAAATCTTCATTAGTGAAGATAAAGTAACTGCTCTTAAAGTTACAGATAACCGTGAAGATGGTTGGATGAGAGATGAAATCTTAGAAAAGACTGAAGCATGGACAATGCTTCCTGAGTCTGAGAGATCAGAATATAGTGCATCTTTCTTAATGAAAGATGGAGATATTTGTGATACTCAAGATGAGTTAAAAGAATGGTTCGAGGTAGCTGCATAAAAAAAGTGAAAAAAAGTGAAAAAAAGCATGTACTTTTCCGGTTTTATGTGGTATAATATCCCTATATTAAATAATAAAACACTGTAAGGAGTGAATATGAAAAAAAGTGAAATAGTAAAATTAGCAACTTTGATAGCTAATATCGATGATAGAGAAACAATGAATAACGTTATCTCTTTAATTAAAGATCAACAAAAAATTGTAAGAGCAAAAGCTACTATAGTTGCAAAAGCGACTTTAGTAAAAGGTGCTCTTGTTAAAGTTGTTGGTGGAAAAAAAATCAAACGTCAAGAAGGTACCGACGTTGGTACACTTCTTAAAGTTAATAGAACAAGAGCTGATGTTCAAATTAACGGTTCAACTTGGACAGTTCCAATGACAATGTTGGAGGTTCTATAATGAGACATTCAAATAATTATGTATTCACTGCGCACACTGAAAGCGCAGCTGATATGATCGAATTAGCAAATATACGTAAATCAATATCAATTGTAAACGCAGAGCTTCGAAGATTTAAATATGGTTCCCGTCGAAAGAAAGACGGGTATGGGAGTGAAAGCTACCATCAATTCTATGTTAAGTGTCAAGGACGTGGTGCTAGAACTAGTGCTGCTCTTGCCGATGGTAAGCGTGCTAGACAATATGATCAATCTCTTCCCCTTAGGCATGCTGAGCGCATGGACGTTTATGTTTATCAGAGGTAGAAAAATGTACGTAGTAAGATTAGAACATATAGCAACGGGATATCCAAAACAAGTGAAAATCAGTTTTGTTGATTATCTTTTATTTAAATTATTTCCAAATTTCATGTGTAATGGATTGGAAAAACAAATGAATATTTCAATTGATTATGAATTCTTTTATAATGGAGTAGATCATGTATAGTTTTGAATATCCAACTCAAGTTGAATTTGAAAATCGAGAAGGTATGAATGATTCTGGAGGATCTAGACAAGGAAGTGTTGAAGCTTCTTTTGCAATGTTAGAAAGTGCATTAGGTAAACCAGATTTCGAAGGAATCGGTGATAATATCACTACACAATTTGTTGTAAAAGCAATGTTTTTTGATAATAATGATACTGATTTTGATCATATTACTTTTTCATTATATGATTGGCATTATTCTAGAAATCTAAATGATAACTACGCTAAGACTACATGGAATGTAGGTGGTGAAGGATATGGATGTGTAGAAGCTGCAGATCTTTTTATAGAATGTATTAATGGTTACTATTTAGAAAGTATCGAAGGTACTATAATTGACCTTCAAGGTAACGAATTTGAAGTACAATGTTTAACTTCTTAAATAAAATTTTAGATACGATATCAAATATCATTATAGCAATACTGAAATATGGTGCTTATATAGTGATATTTTATATAATATTTTTAATATTTGCTTAAAAAAGCATGTACAAATGATAACGGATATGGTATAATATCCCCTATAATAAACACAAAAGGAGTGTAAAATGGATAGATTAGCTTTAATAAAACAAATCGCAGAAAAGAAAGCTGAAGAAAAAAGCTTCCAACAAACGATCAAAAACTTAGATGCTCGTAAAGCAGCACTAAAAGAAAAAACAAAGCTACATAAAAAACTGACTCGATCAATGAAAAAAGCTGGTCATCAATCAGTAGGTAATTTAGAATTGAATGCTCCTGAGAATATGTATTATTCAGATAAGGACACTGCTAGATTCCTCGAAAATTCTAGCATAATGGATGCGTATAACGCACAAAAATTTACAGATGATTGGAGTTAAAATGGAAGGTTTAAATTTAGTGACCGACATACTAGAAAAAATAGTCGGTCAATTGGACACAATAGAAAACAAATTGTGTGAAATAGATTCAAACGTTGATAGTGCTAAATCAGATATTAATTCACTTGAAGGTGATGTATCAGATATTAGATCTACTGTCGATAGTTTAGAGAGGTAATAATGAAAGTAATTTTTGATGTAGATGGAACTCTTATGGATATCGAACATAGACGAGTACATCTTCAAAATGGTAACAACGATTGGGAAGCATTTAACAATGCTATGGTGCATGATACACCAAACTTTCCAATCATGCATATCGCAAGAGATATGTCAGATGTTGGTCATGAGATCGTAGTTTGCTCTGCAAGAAACGAAAGACATAGAGAAATCACTGAATCACAAATCAGAGATTGCGGTGTTGACTTTATGCATCTTTTCCTTAGACAAGATGATGACTTTAGACCTGACGAAGTATTCAAGCAAGATGTTCTTGATGCTCTTATCGAGAACGATTGGAAACCTGATCTTGTATTCGATGATAGAAACAAAGTTGTTGATATGTGGAGAAGAAACGGTTTGACTTGTGTTCAAGTTGCCGAAGGAGATTTTTAATGAATAGATCAGATATCTTTATGAGAAGGATTAAGGCATTAAAGCGTGCGCATCAAAACGCACGCGATCCTGAGTTCAAAGAGCTTTGGAAAAATATGAATAATAAACTAATTGAAAACGAGCGCGAACGTGTAGAACAAGAACGTGCTAGGAAGGGAAAATATTATGACTCAATATGATGATAGAGTAGCTTATCAAAAAGCTAAAATTAAAGCTGAAGAGTGGGCAAATGGTGTTAGATTAATTCAAGCGCACAGTTTAGATTCTATGTGGTATGCATCTGATAGATCAGATGGATCTGTTATGGACGTTATGTACAATGATGGTAGAGTTAAGAGAACGATTAATGCTACTGGTGAAGTAGTTATGTTGAACATGGATAATGTTGTTAAAGGCGAAGATCTTGTACGTGCTTTCGAAAGAGGCGGAATATGATCAATCCAAAAGAAGTAAGCTTTGAACAAGGCGTGCAAAGAATCTATAAATTTGATAATGGATATGGAGCTTCTGCTGTTATGCATGAATATAGTTATGGTGGCCCAAAAGGATTGTGGGAATTAGCAGTACTCGATTCTAACGGTGATCTGTGTTATCATACACCTGTAACTCAAGATGTAATTGGTCATTTAGATGATAGTCAATTACAACTAATTTTAAAGGAGATATCGGAGTTTACTTCGATATATATTGACTAATGGGTATGACAAGTTTTTATAGTGGTGGTATGAGGTACTCCCCGTGCGGTAGAAAGCGTAAAACTAATGCTTATACAAAAAAGAAGCGCACCCCTGAAACACGAAGCGTATTAGTACCTACGCAAG
>Ga0163179_10000668_pt1 | contig 24329 bp, 12 predicted proteins | sample AtlANTMetagenome_FD_109643 | JGI IMG/M metagenome (GOLD analysis project Ga0163179, IMG submission 109643) | Marine eukaryotic phytoplankton communities from the Atlantic Ocean - Atlantic ANT 2 Metagenome | ecosystem: Environmental > Aquatic > Marine > Oceanic | place: North Atlantic Ocean...
AACAACATGGCAGAGACACTATCAGTCGCAGAAATGATACCTAATAAGTTTGAACCTAAAAGAAAGAACCGATGGGTTTTTGCTATTGAGGGTATCGACGCATTTTTAATTAAGAGTGCTGCAAGACCATCTTATACAACTAATGAAACAACAATACCTTTCATTAATAGTACAAGATACTTAGCAGGGAAAACAACATTTGACACACTATCAGTGACGTTACATGATCCAATCGCACCTAGCGGTGCACAACAAGTTATGGAATGGGTTAGAACTCATTTTGAGTCTGTAAGCGGTAGAGCTGGTTATGCTGATTTTTATAAGCGTGATTGCCAACTTAAAATGCTTGATCCAGTAGGTACTGTTGTAGAATTATGGGATATTAAAGGCGCCTTCCTTACACAGGCAGGTTTTGGTGATCTTTCTTATGATGGTGATGAACCTCAAGAGATTACAATGTCTTTAAGATTTGATAACTGCGTATTACAATATTAATACCTAATCACATAACTTATTCAAAAATTCAATAAAACTCGCAATTTTTGTTGTTCTACAACTTAAGCGAGTTTTTTTGTATTTGATATATATAATTAAGTTAAATTAAAAAAAGGTTAGATATGTCAAATAATACTTCTAAAAGAGATGTATCAGCAAGAATTGGATCAATAATCTCAGCCGCATCTATTGATCTATTTCAAAGCTTAACAGGTGATACTTTAAATGTAATAGGTCCAGCTTATAAAGGAAAAGCATTTGTTCCTCAAAACATAACAAATTTACAAAATGTTACACTAACAGTTGGTGAAGAATCTAAGGAATTTGAAGTATTTAATTCTTTAGAAAATATTATCGGGCCAGAAAGAAAAAATATTCATGCTCATTTATATGACAGTTATTCTTACTTAAGCGATAATCAATCCTATGATGCAATTAATACGTGGTTATCTGGTGATAAAACTCAAGCAACTTTTACTAGAATATTAGGAATAGGAAGCGGAATTAAAAACGAAGAAAACATGTATATAGGAGCAGGATTCAACGCTTCAAATAGAATTTCTAGAGGAAGTATTGATAATTTAACTAAATCTAGAAACCCTCAAGCTATTGAAGGAGGTGTTGAAGGAAATGTTACTTTTGTTTTAAATAAAAGAGAAGATAAAGTATGGAATAATATAGCAAGTAATTATCTTGAAGAATTAGGTCTTGAATCTGATCATAGTAATTATTTTATAGAAAAGTTAATTATTTGTTCTGATGGTATATTACCTTCAATGATTGATGTAGATCCTGACGCATATACTTTGAATGAAACAGCTTCAACATATAATTCTCAAGAAAAATCATCAACAACTGCAGAACTTTACTTAGATATGACAGGTTTAAACTCTAATGAAGATATAGATTTAGATAACAAAACTAGAAATAAAGTTGTAACAAAATCTATTTCAGAGAATATTACAAAACCTCAAAGCTTTGGAAATTTCAATGGTATATCTAATATGAACTATTTTCCAGAAAAGTTTCTAGAAAGAGGACATATAGTATATGCTGATTTTAAAGCTTCAGCACCTATGTTAGATTTTAAACATGACCATAAACTATTAACTACTAGAAATTACAATACTTTAGATAATAATTTAATTCCTGATTATAATTCTTTTGAAGCAAAATTTCAAACTGCTAAAACACCTTGGGTTACTAGTCAACCGGTTAATAGACACGAATTAGAAGATAATAGGCAAAATATCCATGAAAAGGTTGTTAATTTATTTAGATTTTATTCTTTAGATGATGGTGAAGTAGGAAATAGATTTAGAATAAAAATAAATATAACTACTAAGGGTAATAAAGACACAAATGAATATTCAAAGTTTGAAATATTTTTATTTGAGTATGAAGCTAGAAACAATAGTTTTAATCAGTTAGATCATATAACAAATATAGATCTAAATCCAAATAGTGAATATTATATATGTAGAATATTTGGTGATGAAAATGTATATTATGATTTAGCGACTAAAAAAATAAAATCAAAAATTACTTATCCAAGAAGAAATAAGTACTTGAGAGTTGAAGTTCATCCAGATGTTAAAAACAAAAAAATAAGTTCAGAGTTAATACCTTCTGGATTTAGAGCTTATCCACATATAAAACTAGACCCTTTAGCATTTCCCGATTATAGCGAAATATTCAATCAGGAAAATACAACTATTAATCAAATGCCTTTATTTTATTCAACAAACTATATTACTGATAATGTAACAGGAAGAGGAAGTTCAATAGAAAATAATTGGGGTGTAGTTTTTTTAAATACTAGACTACATGAAACAAAAACTAGAGCGATCAGTAGATATTTTTTGCTAGAAAGTTACGGTAGAAGTGAAAGTTCATCAAACACAAATAAATATATTTTATCTCCACACTATTATTACTCAAAATACTTTCTAAATGGAATGAAAACTTCTTCTAAAAATATTTGGGTAGAAGATGATACTTTTTTAAACTCATTTTTTCATTTAGAAAAAATTTGTTTTAATAATGATTTACTGATAGTTGATGTTGATCCAAAATTAGATCTATATTACTCTAGAAAAGGTCATCAACAAGACGGAAGAAATTATATAAATCTTGACAGTCCTGACATGTGGGATAATGACAATACTTTAATTGATATTTTTCAAGATAAGTTAAGTTTTGACTTTTTTACTTATGGTGGTTTTGACGGTGTTGACATAAGAGATAATGATAAAAGACTTATGAATAACAACGGACTTTCTAGAGAAGTAAAGGGTGAAGATCCTAATATACAATTATACAAAAATCCTATATTTAATGCTTATAATACAGCAATAGATGTTGCAACAGACAGTATATTAGGAGAAGATATACTTGTTTTACCGGGTATAAGTAATTTAAATTTAGCTACAAAATGTATTGATATTTGTGAAAGCAAAAAAAATATTATTTTCATTAATGATATGACAAATTATAATGAGCCTATTATTGAAGATTTTTCTGAAATTGATAACAATAATTCATACGGCAATTATTATTTAGACAAAGTAGCAATAAAAACAAAAGAAAAAGAAGTTTTAGTAATTAATGGAGAAGGAGATGATGTATCAGAATCAGTTCCTGCTCTTGATTATGATATAAATGAAAATTATTCGAATATAGTAATCAGACCTAATTCTACAGATAGTAGATATTTCCTACCTATTTTAGGAACTTTAAAGGCAACAAAAACTTTACCTAATATTACTAACGAATCAGGAGGATCAATTCCAGACCCTAATCCTATCAATGAAATAGAAAGAAAACTTGATCCTGTTATTTTAGCAATTGATAAAACATCAAAAACAGAAACCAAAATTTCAGGACTTGTTTCTAGTATTAATAATTATAGCTTTGAGCTTTTAAACAACAGTTTATCAGGAAATCGTGATTCTTGGGAATCTGATATTGCTTATTTTAGAAGTAATAAAATAAACGTTTTGTATATACCTGAAGCTAGTGAGGGTCTATCTTTACTTAGTGACAATACATCTTATGAAGTAAGAAAAAGTGTTTTTTGTGAGTACGAAAATATAAGAAAAATAAACATTATAAAAAAAGAAATTAAGTACAACTTGTTTACAAAGACACCTGTAGGAATGATGTCACCTGTATTATTTTCTCAAAATTCTTCAACAAAAAAGTTATATTCAATATTAGAACTTCATTTAAATAATATATTAGATAGTTTAAAAGATAGAGAATTACTTTTTGATTATATAGTTAATCTACCAAGTGATTTAGATGATAGCTTTATTTTAGACTTACAGAACTATATAATTAGAGGAACAATAATATTAAAATTAAACAAAGATAATAATAATGATATTATTAATTTAGAATTAGATGATATATTAAGTGAGCTGAGTTTGATATCAGAACAGTCATCTACAGAAGTTGTACAACCCACAGTTTAAGGAGATAGTAGTATATGAGTAGTTTAGATACTCCAGTAAGACCAAATCAGATTGATAATAAAGGACCAATACAGGTTTCTAATGTTATGAGAGATGACTTTGGATTTGAGATTCCAGTTGAGAGTGTGCCTTTACCTTCAAGAGGTATAATCTACTCTGAAGGTGGTTCTCTATTTGGCAAAGACACAGTTGACATTAAACCTATGACTGCAAAAGAAGAAGATATTTTAACTTCAAGAGCATATATCAAAAATGGAACAGTTTTAACGAAACTGCTTTCATCTTGCATTATTGACAAGTCAATCAACCCAGACAAGTTAATATCAGGAGACAGAAATGCTTTACTTGTATCGTTAAGAATCACAGGATATGGCGCTGAATATGACGTAGAAGTTGAATGTCCTGAATGCTCTGCAAAAAGTAAACAAAGTTTTGACTTATCAGAATTAGAAATTAAAAGACTCGAAGTTGAACCTGTATCACCGGGACAAAATTTATTTGAAGTTAAACTTCCTGTAACTAAGAAATCAGTTAGAGTTAAATTCTTAACAGGTGAAGATGAACGTGACATGATGATTACTAATGAGAGGCGAAAGAAATCAGGAATGAAAGTTGAATCAATGATTACTGATAGACTTTCAAGATCAATTATCAGTGTTGATGGAATTACAGATAGAAATAAACTTTCGTTTTTTGTTAAGAACTTGCCTGCTAGAGATTCTTTAGCATTGAGAAGATTTCTTGATAAGCATGAGCCTGGAATCATTATGAAATCTTGGATGAATTGTCCACACTGTCATGAGCAAAGCGAGGTAGGCCTTCCTATGGGTGCCGCGTTTTTTTGGCCTGACACCGAATGATAAAGATTTATACCTTGAACAGATATTTGCTTTAGTGTATCACTTAGGTTTTACTTATAAAGACGCTTATAGTTGTCCAGTTTGGCAAAGGTTCTGGTTCATTGGTAGACTTAAGAAAGAATTCGAAGAAGCTAAGAAAAATCAACAGCAGGCATATTCATCTTCACAAAGAAATACTAGCGGAGGAAGATCTTTTAGGAAGACTTTTAGCTAGTTAATATATATAAACATACAAGTTTAATAAAGTAGGTTATAAAATATGAATGCCAATAAAGAAAAAATGCTTCATCGTATTGCTGCTAAATACATTATAGGTGAAGATGTTGATGTATCTATAAATGCTAATGACGCTCAAGTTGATTGTTTATATGAACTTTTAAATGTTACTAAAAAATTAAAAGAAACTTTAGATGAACAAAAAGATTTTGACAAGATAAAAGTTTTAGTTAAACAAAAAAATAAGCTAGCAAATAAATTTCAAAGTTTAACTGGAATTACTTGGAGACTATAAGATGTCTGATAATTTACAAGTTCAAGCTCAAATGGGGCAGCAACTTGTAAACTCATTAGATAATATTATAAGTGACTCTGGAAATATAAATAAAATTCTAGAAAGTCAATTAGATATTTCTAATGAGCTTAACAGCGCTGTAGAAAGATTTAGCAATAATTTCTCTAAGCTTTCTAGAGATCTTGGTAATGTTTCAAAAAGTTTTGAAGAAGCAATTAGTTCTGGCAGGATGAAAAATAATTTTAATAATGATTCAAAAAGTTTAGAAAAAGCTGCAAGAGAAATAGGGAATTCTTTAGATAGTTCACAATCTTCACTAGATCAAGTTGTTGATGATCAAGATAGAATGAATTCTTCAAGAGATAGAAGAACAAAAGAAATGAAAAATGCTTATAAACAAAGAATTATTGTTTATAAGGAAAAAGGTCTTTTCTTAAGAACACTAGATAAGTTTTTTGAAGATGCAACTAGTGAAATGGATAACTTAATAGAAAAGTTTAAGTCTTCACCACTCGTTACAAGGGCAGCTTCTACTGGAGGGTGGTCACTACTTATTGACATACCAAGAATGATATTAAAAAATGTATTTAAAGTTGTAGGTTCTTTGATTGGTATGGCTGCTACTTTTTTCAAAACAGTTATGACATTACCTTTAATGCTAGCAAAACAGTGTGTTAATATTGGTAATGCATTTAGACAAGATATTATTGAAGGAATCGGTGGTGCATATCAAGCAACAAAAGAATATGCAGACGCAAATTCTTTGATAGGTCAAGGAATCGCAAACTTAAGAGACATTACAATAGGTTCATTAAAAGCTTTTGAAGATCCTAGATCTAATCTTGTAAAATTATTTGGAATGGGCGCAGGAGGAGCACAAAAATTTCTTACAGATGTAGGAAAATCTATAGATGATATGGGACCGCTAGCAGAGCTTTTTGGTCATCAAGTAACAAACAGTATAGAAAGTGCAGAGTATTTAGTATATGCAACTAAAGGATTAGGTCTGTCAAGTAAAGATGTAGCATATTATGCATTAGATGCAGGAGTTCACGTAGAAAATATTTTTGATAGATTAGAAAGATCAAAAGAAACAATAGAATCTGCAGCTAAAATGCACAGTGTTGATACAAAACAAGTTAGTATTGGCATGCAAAAACTAAGAACAAACATAAAAGATTTTGGTCATTTGTCTGATCAGAACTTGTCAAACTTAGTTGCAAGAATGAGACAATTAAATGTTGGTGCTGAAGATCTTACAAGTGTTTTTGGTAAATTCAAATCTTTAGAAGATGCTTCCAAAACATCAGCAATGTTATATCAATCATTTGGTATGAATATTGACGCATTGAGTCTTTTAACTGCTAAAGATCCTGGTGAAATAGTAGACCAGTTTAGAGATGCAATGTTTGCTACAGGTAAGGCTTACGATGATCTAAATCGACATGAAAAACAATTGATGCAACAAACTACTGGTATGTCTGATGCAATGTTGAAGTCTTTAATGACATATCAAAATATGGGACTCACTTATGCAGAAGCAAAACAAAGAGTTGCAAATGACGATCCTACAAAAAAACAAATAGACGCAATTAAAGGTTTATCATCTTCAGTTTCTGAAATTAAAAAAGTTTTGACTTTTACTAGCCCTTTTCAAGCATTCATGACAGGTTTAGGTAAAAATGCTGCTGCATCTAAACGAGCAAAACGCATTGCAACAGCACTAAGTAAAGTATACGAAAACATTTATAGATTTGGCTTGCACTTAGATAAAAAGACAATAAAATCAATAACTACACCTGTTATTATCATATTAAATAAAATAAATGGTGTGTTTAAAGGAAGAGCTTTTAAAAATCTACTCTCAGGAGGTACTGCTGCTTTCTCTAAAGTATTGTCAAATGTTACAGGTGGCTTGACTAAAAGAGGAGGTTATAATAGTATTAATAAAACTCTAGACGATGTTTATGCTATTGAAAAATCTGGTCTGAGCTCTTCAAAAAAAGACATGAAAGATTTAAGGAAAAAAGTTCAAAAACTAATATCTTCTGGTGACAAAGAAGTATTCAAATATTTAAAAAATAAAAATGTAATTAGTGAAGATGGAAAAATTATAAAAAAAGTAGCTACTAAGTCTGTCTTATTAGAATTGAAAAATGCTTCTCTTCATATGAATACGAAAGCTGGAAAAAAGTCTATAAAGAAAATTAATGATGGAGTTTATGAGCATACTCAAGGGATGCTTGACAATTACATTGGAGTTAAGTCATTCGAAGATAATAGAGGAGTAAGAGGTCAAATAGAACAAACTACAAAAGCATTTAAAGATTTATGGAAAGAAGGGTCTGGACCTATTAGAACAATATTTGACATTGGTAGGAAAATGATGGGTGGTATAATAAAAGGAGCAGGTATTGCACTGACTGTATTTCTTCATATGCTTAATGGAACAATAGACAAAGCATACGACAATATGGCAAACCCTATCGCTAATATGCATCAAAAATATTTTGGTTACAAACAAGGAGAAAAATTTACTTTACTAAACTGGTTAGGAATAACAAAAAAAGATGAATCACAAATCGTAGATGGTCTTGCAGGCTCTTTAGCAAAACTAACATCCCAAACTTGGAAAACATTGAAATTTGGTGGCTTGCTTATATCAAAGCTATACTCAATATTTAAGACTCTTGCACAAGGAGTTGTATCTGGATTATGTTCAATGCTTGTTGACATATATGATGATACTTCAACTCCTGACAAAGTAAGAGGAGCAATATGGTTCTTTTTAGATGATGGACAAAATATGGCAAAAGCTAGAGCATTAAAGCAATTTGCGCAAGGAATGGGTATGAAAAGATTTACTGCAAATGTAACTGCGCAAATGACTAAAAAGACAGATCAAAATATGGCTTCAATCCACGGGTTGACTTTAAAAAATATAGTTAAAAGCTTAAAAAATAAATACAAATCAGGTCCTTACAGAGATGCTATAAACTCAGCACCTACATCTGGAAAAGTAACATTTGCAAAAGCTATTAGTATAATGAAAGCTATAAAAAAAGCTAGGTGGTTCGAGTCAATGCTTGCTTATGATCAATATGAAAGAATTAAAGAAAAAGATATTGTTAACAAAGAATTAGAGGCTATTGCTGTGTTAAGTTCAAAAGAATATGATATAAAGTTAAATAGCAAATTATTAAAAATGATGGGTGGTGTAATGAAATTTGGAGAAATGGACGATTTAGACAAAGAATACTACCAGATATCTAAAGGTACAATGAAGTCCGGTAAAACGTACACAGGCAGTAAAACGCCTAAGTACCATAATATAGCACTCGTCAATGCTTTCAAAGAAATTTCAGTTTTACCAGTTTCACAAATGATTGCAGAAAAATATATAGATAATTATAATAATTTTGGTTCTACACACGGTCCTACAGGTAAAACGCTAACAATTAAAGATGGAGGTATGTTATCTAATATTAACTCTATTTTATCACAAGATGGTTTAAAGTTGTTTACAAATGATGGTAAAATAATAGTGCCTCACTCTTTAGACGAGTTAATAAACATATCAGAATCTGACCAGACTGGATTAGTTTCAGTATTTTCAAATGTTGGTAAGGCTTACAACGAAGTTGTAACTGCAATATCAGTTCTTAAATCAGAAAAAAATAATTTTAATAGAGAAGAGTATGTAGCTAGTGATGATTTAATTGATGAATTAATGACTTTAGTTTACGAAACTCTCGATATTAGCATAAATAGAGATATAGCAATTAATCAAAAAGGCATAAAGAAAGTACAAGCATAATGTCAAGTGATGATATAGATTTAGGACAACAAACACACTTTGCTTCTGAACTTAGTAAGTCTTTAGCTGCAGTAAATACAAGACTGTCTACTTTTGCAGACCATTCTAGAACTCAAGCTCAATTTGCGACACAGATATCAGAATCATTTAAAAAAACTAGCGACAATATTAATAGTTTGTCGACCAATACTGATACTATTAATCAAACATTACAAAATTTTATGCAAAATATGCAATCAGTTTCAAATAATCCAGGAGTCAGTAATTTCTTTAATAGCTTTATGACTTATATGGATGAAACAAATAAAAGATATCAAAGAGCTGCTGATGCAACAGAAGGATTAGCTGATGCAGCAGAAAGACATCAAACTGCATCACAGCAATCACAAGAATCACTAAAAAAAGCTGCTGATCAAGATAAGAAATTTAGTTCTGCTCAACAAAAACAAACAAAAGAGCAATTATCTAGTTTAAACAATTTAAACAAAAAAGCAACTCAATTTAATGAGACACAAGAAGAATTTGCAAAAGCATCAGAAGAAGCAGAAAAAGCTGGAAAAAGTTGGATTAAAACTTTTAAATCAGTTTTAAGTGCAGGTTTTGGATTAATAAAAGTATTAGGATCATTAATAGGAGCAGCAACGACTTTTGTAAAAACTGTGCTTACTCTTCCTTTTATGGTTTTAGATAATGTTGTAAAAGTAGGAAACGCACTTAGGGAAGATATTGTTGTAACTATAGGACAAGCAGCTCAAGATTCAAAAGAATTTTTTGATTCTTTTTCTGGTATTGGTCAAGGTATTACTAAAATGACAAATATGGGAAAAGGTATGCTATTAGAGTTTGAGTTAGTCAACTCTGAAGCAGTCAAACTTTTTGACATGGGTGCTGCTGGTATTGCTAACATGATTAAAGAAACAACAAGTGCAATTAAAGCTATGGGCCATTATTCTGAAATGTTTGGAAGTTCTATAACTAACAGTAAAGACTCTCTATTTCACTTTACTAGAATAAAAAAAGCTATAGGACTAGAAGATGAACAAATAGCTTATTATGCACAAGATGCTGGTGTCAACTTAATAAGTTTAAATGATAGATTAACGTCAATGGCTATTCAAACTGATCTCATTTCAAAACAATATGGTGTTGATTTAAAAAGATTAGGCAAAAACTTTAATAAACTTAGAGTTGATATTGCATTATATGGACACTTATCTGACGAAGAGCTATTAAAAACTACAGCAAGATTAACACAAATGAAAATATCTGTTGAAGATGCATCTAACGTGTTTAAAAAGTTTAATACTTTTGAAGATGCAGCAAACTCGGTTGCAATGTTATCACAGACTTTTGGAATGAACTTAGATGCTATGGAGATAATCCAAGCTGAAAATCCGATAGAGATTATCGACATGTTTAGAAACTCAATGATTGCAACAGGCAGAACATTCGATGAGCTAAACAGATTCGAAAAAGAAATAATGGCAGACCAAACAGGTATGACTCAAGAAAGTCTTAAAGCATTAATGACTTTAAGAGATCAAGGCTTGACACATCAAGAAGCTGTTGATGCAATGAAAGATCAGACTCCAGAAGCTAAGCAGCTTAAAGCAATAAAAGAATTGAGTTCTTCTATTAGTCAGCTACAAAAGGTTATGACTTTTACAAGTCCATTTGAGGCATTTCTTAAAGGACTAGGTAGGAATTCAGCTGCATCAAAAGAAGCTAGAGAAGCATTTATGTCTCTAAGTAATACATATCAAATGATTCATGACTTTGCGGCAAACTTAGACGGTGATACAATTGATGCTTTGATGGAACCTGTAATAATTATCGTTGATACAATGAATGAAATTTTTAATTCAAAAGCTTTCACAGGAGGATTGTCTTCTTTAGTAGAAGGCTTTGGCGAGATAGCAATGAACTTATTTGGCGTAACAAGTTCAGATAGAATATTTCATGAATTGAAAAAGAATCTTACAGGAATGACGCCTAGACAAGAAAAACAATTAGCAACAGATTTAACAGTAATAGAAAAAGATATAAAAGGAAGTAGCTCTCAAACTGTAAAAGATTTGTATGTAAAATATATGGAAAAATCTCCTAAGTTAAAAACAACTTCAGCAAAATTTCAAGCATTTCTAAAGAACTTTAAAAAAGAAGCTGCTAAAAATCCTGACATTAAAAAAGAGTACGAAGCTGTAATGAAAAACTTCCATAAAGGTTATACGATGGCGTCTTTTAATAAGCTTGTTAAAACTAAAAAAGGAGTTAGAAAATTAATGTCTAACTTTGAAAATAGAGTAGACAATATATTTACAGGAAATACTGGTAATTTTGAAAAGTTTTTTGACGTTGCAGGATTAACTGCAGGTGCTATAATAAAGGGTGCTGCTATATTATTAACTTCTGGTGTTAATTTGCTTAATCATATAATAGACGAAGTTGACTTAGATCAAATTGGTAATAAGACTGGTCAGAAAAATATCTTAGAATCATTTTTCGATTGGGATGCAGGTGATATGATTGACATGGCAGAAGGAATAGGTAAAGCTTTAGGAGGATTATTTGCTAGAGGTGGAAAGCTAGCATTTTTTGGAACTTGGTTGTTCGAACAAATGTCTGGGATATTTGGAAATGTAATCAGATTTTTTTGGGTAACTTTAAAGGAAATAGGTAGTCAAATATTCCCTAATATATTTGGTGGAGAATCAATTCAAGATGTAATTACAAAAAAGCAAAGAGGAAAAGCAGGCTATACTAAAAAAAGTGATATAAGGAAGGGAGGAGGATTTACAGATGCATCACAATTCAATATTGCAGACTCTGCATCTCAAAAAAGTGCTGTTTTAAAAATGGATGAGGTTGGAGACAAAGCAAAGGGAGGTTCTAAAGAGTCTAGTGCAATAGCAGCTTTAAGAGCTAAAGCAGAAGGTAATACATTTACTAAAGCAGACTATGAACATTTGTCAATAATAGAAGGTGCTTTAGGCGCCGGTGGTGTAGGAAAGAGTAATAATATACTAGATGTTGATCCTGCTGTTGCAATGGATCGAGATGGTAAAAGAATTGAATTTGATAACGCTTTAAAATCATTCTACAAAAATCATTCTAAAAAATATGCATCGATGATGGAGAAAATAGAAAAAAAGAGAGGCATAAAAAGGCATGACGAGTGGTTTAATAGATATGATAAAAATAAAATACTCACAGGTACATTCGCTCGTCATATTCATAAAATGTCTGACAAATTAAGTGATATAGATAGCTTTACAAAATCTAGTCTTTACTATAAACTTTTTGGTGAATTTCTTGCAAACAAAGCTAATAAAAAAGAGCCTGCACTTCCTGAGTCTAAACTTTGGCATGAGAAGAGTGCAGATTACAAACATACTACTAAAGATTATGACTTAAAAGCATTCCAAAATGACAACAAGTGGTTTGGACATACACCGTTTTTTGTTGAACAATTTTTATATCACAAAGGTACAAGATTTGCTAGCGGTGAAACTAAAGTTAATGATGGTGGTGGTATAAATTCAAATACAATTGCAGCCAAACCAGGAGGTGTAGCAGTATCAATGATGTCAGATATTGCAACAATGTCTGGACAGGCTAATAACATATATTCAGATATTAATTCACTTTATTCATCATCAAGTATTGAATCTCCTTATAGGATTACAACAAATAAAGCTAAAGAGCATAAAGAAAACGTAAATAAAATAAAAGAAGAAGCTAAAAAACCAAAGCAATGTGATTATACTATACCTATAACTCCAGAATTTATAAAAACATTAATGCCTATGTTTAAAGAAAGTGGATTTCTTAAAATTTTAATGGATACAAGATATATGTCACCAGACGGTTCAAGAGTTGCGCCTGAGGCTTGTATCATGGATACACTAAGCAATGCCAAGCCGGGTATGTTTCCTGCAAATGATTATGACTATTAATATATAAAGAAAGAGTAAACTTATGAAAGAAATAAATGTACAGGACATAATTAAAAAAAGTGGCATATTAAATATTATGAGCGATAAATTTGCAGAAAAACTTGGCGTGCCTAAAGAAAAGTTACAAATTTATCTAGAAAAAAAAGTTGAAAGTCGACTTAATGATTTAGGCAAAAAAATGTCTAAAGGAGACGCATCACCAGAAGACTTTAATATGTTACGACGTTTATCTGACGTTAACTTTGATGAGATCAATGATAAAATAATCAAGGATGAATAATAATGTCAATTAAATACATTCTAGATATCTCTGGAAATATAAAAAAACAAAATGATGATTCTGCAGAATATGAGGATTTTAGTTCTGATAGCAGTGATAATAATATATACAGCATATCATCAGAACTTGCTAAAAGTGAACTATTATCAGATGGAAAAAATATTAATCTTGTATCTGATGATTTCTATTTTGCTGATGCAGACTCTGATGATTTTAAAAATTTAGTTGTAAACGAAAGCCCGAGCGATCCTTCGTTTGGAACAGGTTCTGAAACAAAAGATTCTTTTAAACCAATGTATCACTTTAGTAACGAAAATGGTGCATATTTTGCAAAAGAATTTGAAATGCTTACAGGTTATACTGGATTAATAGTAGGTGAAGGTATTGACGAGGATACGTTTGCTTTTATTTTTGATTATTTTGCTGAAATTATATTACTAATAGGTATCATGGAAGGTCTTGCACTAATAAATTCAGCAATAGCTAGTTTTTCATCAAACAATACATCAACAGTAGAAAAATTTCATTTAACAATAGGGAAACATTCTATAGTTGAATATGATATTGTTTCAACGTATTTATTTTCTATATTAAATTATCCTAAAGCAGATTCATCTTTTGGAACTAGAATGGTTTCTTTTTTCGTAGGCTTTGCTTCATGGTTTTCAGCTGACGATGGTGTATTTTTAGAAAAGATACTCGAGTCTGCTAGTCGAAATAGCACAGGATCAAAAAATTTAGAAAACTTTTATGATTTAAATCCTTTGAAAAATGAAAACTTTTTTTTAGGTTTAACACACATAGCCAACATAGCAATTGCTACAGTTGAAATTATAGCATCTATTTTGCTTCAAAAATCTTCAACAAAAAGATTAGCATTGCTTATTAAAAAATTTAGGCAGGAAAGAGCATGGAAAAACAATCTATTTAAAGCTAAGAAAAACGAAGACTCAAGTTTCTTGGTGCAGTTTGACTATTATTATGTTAGATTTGCAATAGAAAGAATAAATGTAGGTTTAAAAATAGTCAACAGGTATGCTCATGGTAAAACTTATCTAAATCCATCTCATAAAGAAGGACCACTAACAAGAGTATCAGGTCACAGAACAAAAGATAAGGCTCTATCATCTTTTGGGGATTCTGGTTGGGAATATAGCAATTCAGATTCTGAAGGTTATAAACCTGGGATGACAACTAGATTAAGGGCAATTCCTCAACTTTTAAATTTAAGTTATAATTTTTTAAATCACTTGGTTTATAGCACTACTCAAGGCCAAAATATTAATTTAGATAAGAGTATAGAACAAAACTTTATTGACTCAAAAGTCAAAGAACAAAGAAGAATACCAAAAGAGATAGTTAAAGAGATAGAAGACAATTTAGAGTCAGAATATGTGCCTTTTTATTTGCATGATTTAAGAACAAATGAAGTTTTAAGTTTTCATGCTTTTATAGAAAGTATTTCTGATGCTTTTACGCCTGAATATACTTCAGCTTCCGGATTTGGTAGAATTGATGATGTTAGATCTTATGTTAAAACAACTAGAAATATTAATCTTTCATTTACTGTTGCAGCAACATCAGAAACAGATCATGATTTTATGTGGTATCAAATAAACAAACTTGTCACGATGGTTTATCCACAATGGTCAGAAGGATTATCTACAACAGATACGGATACTAAGACTAAGTTTACTTTTCCATTTACACAAGTTCCTACAGCATCTCCACTTATTAGAATCAGATTAGGAGACGTATTAAAAAATAATTATAGTAGATCTTCATTGTCAAGAATGTTCGGATTAGAAAGAAGTCTACCCAAATACAACAATACATGGAGTAATACTGAATCTACAACAAGATATGAATTATTGCCCGGGCTATATAAAGTAAAAACAGGACTTGGAGATGGTACACAAAGGCAATATTTAGAAATAAAGAATCCAGTTGAAATAGAAGGTGTTAGTAATAGCTTTGCAGCTTTAATATTTGGTGATGGTGACAAAAAAGTTGAAATAGACGATGCGAACGAAGTAGTAAAAATAAAGGCAGATCAACCAAATGGTGATACCGAGCTTATTGTTGATTCAAGTAGAGTAAGAAAGTTAGATTGGTGTGAAACCGGTGTTAAAGCTAGTGTGGGTATAGGACAAAATTTTTATGACATCATGAAACCTTTTGACTCCAAGGGTAATAACATATCAAACAACCCAATAACGAATGCTTATGAGAGCGGTATGAGTAGAGGCATAGCAGGATTTATAACACAGTTAGATGTAAACTATAATGAGTCTAATTGGGAAACTTCAAGAATTGGGTCTAAAGCTCCTATGCTTGTTAAGATTACATTGAACTTTGCACCTATACATGATATTCCGCCGGGTATTGATCATGATGGAATGATGCGAGCTCCAGTGTATAATGTAGGTCGTGTCAATAATCAATTCTTTGGTGATCCACATGATGATGAAAAGGGCATTGGAAGTGGAATTAAAAAAGCAATAACAAAATATAGTGAAATAAAGAAAAGTATTGAGGGCTAATAATGTATATAGATAGATTTGATGTTAATGGTAATAGTATAGCAAATAGAGTATATCATTTAGTCGATTCAGGGAAAATAAGACTTCAAAATAAAATAATTGCAACTGGTGATAAAAGACTAGACCAATATGCTCATGATGAATATGGAAGTGGTTTAAATTGGTGGATAATAGCATCTGCATCAGGACTGGGTTGGTGGTTTAATTTGTCAAAGCTTGAAAAAGGATCAGAAGTTGTTAAAAGTGGTGTTGTATTATACTTTCCTGCTATTGAAGATATTATAAATTTAAAACAAAAAGGATTCTAATATATGTCAATTCCTTCGTTAAGAAAATCAAAAATATCAAGATTTGTCCCAATGATGTCTAATGATGAAGTCATTAAGCAACTTTTAACGCCTGTAAATAATAACGATCCAAAAAAACAAACAGCAAAAGCATTAAATTCAAGACTTTTTTCTGAATCAAATCTTGAAGAAATTAAAACTATTGTAAGTCAAACAAATTTTGACAAACCAAAATTTCAAAGTGTATTAAATAATTTAGTATCCTCAGTTCTAGTAACTACATTTCATTCTTTAAGTATTGATATTAGTTTTACGAGTGAAATAATTCAACATATATGTCAAGAAGTAAGAACAGAAATCAAAAGAAACGAAATATCACTTGGTATAAAAAATGATAATAACAAGATTAAAAGTCTACAAATAGTAATATTAAATCAAATAGGTGAGTATGTAAAAATAATACACGAAGACTATAAGATTTCTTTAAATAAAGAAATTGTAGAAAATAAACCACCTACAGATAATGAATACACATATCTAAGTGATACTAACTTTTGTATAAAAAAGTATCATAACATAAAAAAAGAAAATAAAAGTAAACTTTATCATCATAAAAGTCAATTTGGATTATTAGGACATACAACTAAAAAAAATAAAAAAAAATTAAAAGAGCCTGCATTAAATGAAGAAATAGTAGTACCACGTAATGGTCTGCCAAAAAGAAGTACAGTATTCAATACAGCTGAGATTATTAATTACAAGCTTAAAAAACAGAGTGATCAAACTGATAGTGATATTAGTAAATTTTTAAATCAAGTTGATGATAGCGGTAAATTAAAGATAAGAGATGATAAAAGTTGTAGTGTATCATTTATGATGATGAATAATCCTCGAATGAGAGTTGGAACAAAAAACAGTCTAGAGCTTTCTACTTTCTTAAACTCTTTAAGCACTATAGAATTAAGTAAATGCTTGCCTTATTTAGACGTTAAATTTATTTTACCAAGAAACATAGAAACAAAATCAGAAAAAATATTTCAAACATCATCTATTACACAATTTCTTGATGGCACACCAATTTCAGCATCGGATGCATTAACATCACCATTCTATAAAACACTTTCAACAAACTTTGTAAGAGATGCAGGTAACAATAGACTTCAAAGGGCTGTAGAAACAAATCTATCAGCTTTTACTATGCCTCAAACAATTAATAACTTTGATGAATTATATGTAGGACATTTAAGTTCTTATGCAAAAGGAGAAAAAGGAAACACGATAAATCATAGTTTATTTAAAAGAAATAATACAATACATGATTATACTAAACCTTTCCTGACAATAAAGAGTTTTAACATAGACGTAGCACCAACTCAAGGTCTGATGTCATTTAAAACAGGTAGATTATCTTTAGTACTTCACGACAAATCAAGAATGTCTGAAGTAGCACCATTTATAAAGCCTGATTTGTTTGGATCTTTCGGTGCAGAAATTGCTATACAATATGGTTGGTCTCATATGGATGCAATCAAAAATCCTAAGCCTAGTGACAAAGTCAATTACTTTGCTCAGTTTTTAGAAGAAAATAAAATTTATGAAAAATATATAATTACTAATTCTTCTTATAATATTGATAAAAATGGTCAAGTAAACATAGATCTTGCTATTGCAATGAAAGGACCAGTCAGTATTAGAGCTATAAATTTTGAGTCTAATACACCTCAAAAAATAGATAAAGATTATTTAGATGGTCTATCTACCAGATTAAAAGATCAAGAAGAAGAATTAATACAAGAATCAAATAAAAGTATCGAGAAAAATACTTTAAGTAGAATAACATCTGTAAGACCTTCTGACTTTTTTGAAAATATAGCAGATGCCATTGTAAAAGAATTTTCACACAATTCAGACCCTAAAAAGAATGCGCGTCCTATGAGAACAGTCGATGCTGTAAGAGAAGCTAATTCCACTGCTCAAAGGAAAAAAATAAGGAATGCTAAAAATGACCAACAAAAAATTGCTGAAATTGGGAAATTTTTCAATGCAATATTTAAAAATAAGAATTATTATGTAAAAATAAAAACCGAAAGCAATGAGGATATCGATTTAGCTGACGTTACTGCAGAAAATTTTAATCCTACAGATTTAACAAATTATAGAAGGATGTTTGTAAGATTATATTCAAGAACTGTTAGATTAGCTAATAATGCACAAAGTAAAGTTAGTGGTGAAAGAAAAAAATTAACAGAAGAAATTGAAGGTCTTTTGCAAAAGTTAACAGATGGCCTAAGTATAGAAGATCCTTTTTTTGATTTAGAAAATATTCACAATGTTGAACAAATATCAAATGATAAATTAAAAACAATCAAAACTAACAAAAACGATGGAATAGAAAAGCCAAAATATGACCTTAGCAAACCTCAGGGAAAAGAGTCAGTATTAATTTATCCTTCTTCGATTAAAGGAACAGATTCTTTTGATGGAGGAAGTCATTCTTCTCTTACTGATTATGTATCTTTAGGAAATATAATACTTGCAGTTTTAGGTTCTCATTTAGCATTTACAAGAGGATATGATGAAATACAAATTGTTAGCTATACTTTAAATAATAATGCTGGTTTAGCAATGAATAAAAACGTAGCATCTTTGCTTATAAACAAAGAAGAGCTTACTTCTTTTCTGTTTGATCTTTTTAAAAATGGCGCGCAATATACTTTAGAAAGTCTTTTGACTCAAATAATTAAAAAGTTTATTGTAACAAGATATTGTGTTAATTATGGTATGAGGGACTTTTATAAAATAGATTCAAATAGTCAAGTATCTGTTAAAGATGAAAAAAAGAAGCCTGACGAATTAAAAAAAGATATAGATGAGAGACTTGAAAAAATACATAATTTAATGTATAAAGGTTCAGATGACGATTCTTTTTTGACAGAAATAAAATTTGTGATGCCTAAGATTAAATTGTTATTTGATACAATAACTACAAAAAGGTCAGGAGGAAATGATACTATTTTAAGAATATCTTTATTCGACAGGAATGATAATCCATTTAATTCAATAAATAGTATAATGAACAAAGTATATGATAGAGGAATTCAAGACGCAGTTCGAGATATAAATAAAAGACTTATAGAATTAAAAGCTTTAAAAAAGAAAGAAGCAGAGTATAGTAAACAAAAACAAAAGTTTAATGATGAAAATAAAAAATTAATACAGAAACTTATAGACGCAAAGTTTTTGAAATATGAAGATGGTCAGTATGTAATTTTAGGGCGACCTGATAATGCTTTTTCAACTTTGAAAGAACAGCTTAAGTCTTTTATGCCCGCTATAAATTATGGTTCAAGTAACTCTGCAGTTATTGATGCAAGTATATCTACAATAAACGAAGCAAAACTAAATACTGTCTATATGACAAGGCCAGACAGAAATGATAATACAGTTAAAACAAGAGTAAGATATAAACAAGATTTACCGCTAAGAATTCTTCCTTCTCAAGCTAACATAACAATGTTTGGTTGTCCTTTTGTAAATTTTGCTCAATATATATTTTTAGACTTTGAAACAAATACAACTATAGATAATCAATATGCTGTTACTGGTATCAAACATGAAATGACTCCTGGCAAGTTTACAACAAGTCTAACGTTAGCATATGGTGATGCATTTGGTAAATATGAAACTGTTGTTGATACGCTAACAAGAACTGTAAATGAAGATGCAGATAGAAAAAGAACAAAGTCAAAAAAAAATTTGCAAGATGCTTTCTACTATGATGATGAAAAAAATAAAAATAATATTAGTAAATTAGGAATAGATCAAAAGGGAAAGACAATTGATAGAATTACTGATGTCAATTTAAAGTCACTCGGAGATGGTTTTCAACTACAAATCAAATATCCTAAATTAGGAGAGGCCTATTTAAATGTTCATGATGTTAGAGTAGTTAATAAGCAAGAAAATTTTCAACCTTTTTATAGATTAGATCATCTTATGAGTAACGATAAATTATTTATAAACTTACATGATTTGATATTGTGTCTTCCTGTTGATTTAACAAGCAGGAAAAAAGAAATATATATCGACATTAAAGATAAAGTATTCGCAAATTACAAAATAAACTATTTTCCAAAATTATCAATTCTAAAATTTATAGAATTATTTAAAAATAATAATAAAATATTTAAAGAAACTGAAGATCCTGAAAAATTTTTTGAGTGGTTTGTCAATAACAACATGGACTTTTTTAAAGTAGCAATTAAACTATATATTACACCTATTTTAAAAATAACAGTACCGGAAGCTAAAAATTACAAAGAATTATTTATTAACAAAGAAGGTAAAAGTGGAGGGATTGACTTTAGATTTGTAAATTATAGTGATTGTGGTTCAGAAATTAGAGAAAAAATAATTAGAAGTTATAGAGACGAATTAAATTTAAAATTTAAAACCGAAATCAATATCAAACATGAAAAAACAAAAAAAGAAGCAGCAGCAAACAATAGAAAAAATAGAAGTAAAAGACCGAGGCCTAAAAGAGAAAAAGCTTATAAGTATGCAATTAATTCAGTAAAATTTGATTTAAATTCAACTGATTTTATTTTGACAATCAAAGGGAAAAATATTCATAAAAAAGAGTTTCAGAAAAAATTAGATTTAAAAAAAGTCTTAGAAGATTTTAGTCAGTTTAATACTTTTGTAATTGAGCAAAAAGATTAACATTTACGTGTAAATATTTTTATTTTTATTTAAAATAATATTTATGGAAACAATATTAAGTAAATTATATGATATAGATAAAATAAGTTTATATGACAAATATATTAATATGTTTAGAGTTCCTTCTTCTATAGACATTAAAAATGTATTGCCTGACTCTATACTTGATCAATATAAAATTGATTGTGAAGAGTTGATTAAAGAAGTTGATGTTTTAGATTCAGAAAAATACTCAAGTAAAATTTTAGAGTATAAAGAATTTTTAGAAAAGCTTCAAGAGATAAAGATTAATTCTATTGCTTATAAAGCTTTTTGTGAAGTTGAAAGTAATGAAACGATTTTATCCACGTTAAGATCTTTTAAACCTACAAAAGGTTTTACAAATAAAGTAAATTACAATCTAACTGGGACAATAACAGGTAGGTTAGTTGTTACTAAAAATTGTCCTAAGGTGTTAACGTTACCAAGTAGATGTAGAAAGATATTTGAATCATCTTTTGGAAGTGAAGGAAAACTATATAATATTGATTTTGTCTCTTTAGAGCCTAGAGTTGCAAGAAAGGTATTAGGAAAGCAATGTAAAAATGATATATATGAAGAAATAAAAGAAGATTTAGATATGATTATCGATAGATCTGTTATTAAAAAAGCAATAATTTCAGTTTTATATGGTAAACATTCTGATATTGAAGGTATTAGTAGAGAAAAATCACAAATTATTTTAAAGTGTGTAAAAGAATATTTTTCTATTATAGAATTATATGAAATTGCAAATCAAATACATCACAATAAATTTCGAAAAAACTTTTATGGTCGACCAATATTAAATTTAAATGAAGAAAAAACTAATAAAATTATTAATAACTTCATACAATCTACAGCAGTAGATATATCATTAATGTATTTTAGCAGTCTTACTAAATTATTTAAAGATAAAATTAGACCTTTATTTGTTTTACATGATGCTTTTATAGTAGATGTACACAATAAATATGCAAAAGAATTTATTAATGAAGTCAATAAAGGCTTTATGTGTCAAAAACTTGGATACTTCCCGATTGAAATTAAGGAATATTAAGGAATATAAAATTGAATTTAAAAGAAAGAGATTTAGAAAAACTCTGGGGTAACTACGAAAATCTTGCAAAGATAACAAAATCAGAAAACTTTTTAAACCTTATAGAAGCACAAGGCCAAAGAATTTTAGAATGCTCATATTCACAAAGAGTTTCTGAGCCTTTTTGTGGAGTTGGTGGACTAGTAGAGTATTCTTTAGAACTGTTAAAAACATGTAAGAAACTTAATGAAACTCTAGGATATGAAGTTAATCCAGTATCAATGATAAAAGTATGCCTATTATCAGACATTGGTAGGATTGGTGATTTAGCACATGATAGATTTATTATTTGTGAGTCTGAGTGGCATAAAGAAAAGCTTGGACAATACTTTGATTGGAACGAATCCTGTACTAAGTTTAATATTCAAGACATGTCTTTGTGGTTTGCTCAAAACTATAATATTAAATTATCATGGAATGAATGGCAAGCTATTTTATTATCTAAAGACTTTACTAGCGATGAAAATAAGTTTTATTCTTCGTATAGAGAGAGATTAGCTATTCTAGTCAATATGGCTAAACAAACTGTTTTAAAAAACGAAAGTGATAAAATAAAAGGAGTTTTTACAATTCCTTTCTGATTTAGATGCTTAAAATGATATTTACTTAATAATTAATGAGGTTTTTATGAATAATAAAATTTATGAATTAGTGATTAGTAAATTATTGAGCGAGTTTAGTTCTATGGGTGGTGGTGCTGTTGGAGGCGTTTCAACACCTTTAGGCACTGGACCTAAGGCAGGTAGCAAAGGAGAAAATATTTATAAGTCTTCAAAAGCTACAGATAAAAAACATAGAAGTAAAAGAAAGAAAAAACCTAAAGTAAGATCAGTTCAATGGTATCTTAAGAACGGACCTTCTAAAAAAATTAAAGAAGTATTAAGTTATTATTCAGGTATTAGTCTAAGTGAAGCTAGAACTTCAAGAATTAAAGATTTTAAAAAGTCTGAAATTATTAGTTTTTTAAATTATTTAAAAGGTGAAGTGTCAGATGACATATCTTTTTCTGCAACAGAAAAAATAGCTGGACAATCTATGACAGTAGGTATTAGGCCTGAATGGAAATATGATAAATATAAACGTAAACCTGTTTTTAAAAATATTATTTACTGTGCTACGAAAGATAGATTAATAGAAAAAGGTGGAAATATTTTTGATAAAAGCTTTATGTACTCAGATGGTACTTCTGGTCTTGTTAAAAGAGCCTTTAAAGAAAATTTTAGAAAGCTTAAAAAAGGTGAAGAAATAGTTTTAGGAATGGAAATAGTGATCAATGACAAAAGAAAACCTGATTATATAGCTTATCATGTTCCATTCGGCAAAGAATACGCAGCTATATTTAGTATAAAGCCAGAAGGATCATTTACTAGACAAGATGCAAATGATCTATCTGGTCAATATTATAATAAACGTAGAAGAAAAGACTCGACTCTTGAAGTTTTACTTCCTGAAGATATTCCATTGACACCTGAAGTTGATATAAGTGAAGAGGTACTTAATGAAATAGATGAGTTAATCAGTATAGTACAAAATCTTCGAACAGGAAGAGGAGGAGATCCAGACACTCCTGTAAAGGCAGATGTAAATAGAGAAGTATCACCTAGAATAAGAAGTTTAGTAAAAATAATTTTTCCTAGTAGTAATTTAAACACTTCAAGCCCTATTGAAGGAATTGCTGTAAATATGAAATCAGGAGATAATACTTCTTTCTTTAAAGTACCTAGTGAAGAATTTGATAAATTACAAAGTGTACAGTCTGTAGTATATGCTGAGTTTAGAGGTAATAGATACTCTAATTCTATTATAAGAGCAAAAGGATTTTTAGAGCAACTAAATAATCCTACTACTAGTCAGTCTTTTGCAAGAAATACATTTAAACTAGTTAAATATTTAAACGATACTGAAACTTTACCTTTGAATTATAGAACATTTTTTAGCCCGTCAAAGTTTAAGATTTTTTGTAAGACGCTAAAAACTGGTCTAGAAAATTCAGATATAGATACAATAGCTAGTGCTATTGATATATTTTCTAAAAGACTTTATATTTCTCAAGGAACAGAAACATTCAGATCAGTAGAATCTGAAGCTCTTGTTCAATTTATTGAACAAAATAATTTAATTTAATGTGTAAATTTAAAAAATTAATAATATAATGTAAAACGTAATTGGTCATCCATATACCAATTAAAAAATTAAACAATTAAAAAATAAAAATTTGAAAGGACAAATTTAATATGGCAATCGATATGTCTGCAATTCGCAAGA
>Ga0163179_10000669_pt1 | contig 24290 bp, 21 predicted proteins | sample AtlANTMetagenome_FD_109643 | JGI IMG/M metagenome (GOLD analysis project Ga0163179, IMG submission 109643) | Marine eukaryotic phytoplankton communities from the Atlantic Ocean - Atlantic ANT 2 Metagenome | ecosystem: Environmental > Aquatic > Marine > Oceanic | place: North Atlantic Ocean...
CCACCGCAAACGCCCTCGAACTCACCGGTATCGAGGTAGGCCTAGACACGGGACGCACCAGCGTCGCCGACGGTACCTTCCTGCTGTTCGACGATCACCTGTCCGCGTTGAACTCTTCAGGGATCCGAATCGCTATGCCGCTAGATGGAGATGACCGCTTGGCAATAGTCGGTGCCGTCGCACACGGCGCACGCGGCGCGACCACCGAAATCTATGGCGGGTCAGACTGGGAGGACGAATACACCGAATTCCGATCCGCGATCTTCAACGATCGCTTATCGGCCGGTGCGCGCTACACCGTGATTTCGAACCGGTTCAAGGTGTATGGCATGGCACAAGTCCACGGGCTCCGATCTGTCGTTCGTTTCGATGACGACCCTGTACACGACGACAACGCAACCCAAATCGAAAGGGCCGCAATCACAGCTGGTGCAAGTGCAGACGTCGGTATCTCAATGGATGTGCCTCTAAACGCACTCACGGTCACCCCACTCGGTTGGTTTGAGATGGGCTACAACGTGTTCCTGCCTTCTCAATACGAAGACCTTGGTAAACTCAACCTGTCCGGCCTATCCATGCGAATGGGCGTCGGAATCAAGTTTTAGGAAGGCCCATGCGCTACACGCTCTACACCGCAGCATCGCTCGCCCTGCTCTCTACAGGCTGCGCAGACTACGAAATGGCGACATACGGCGAGGATATGGCCAGCGAAGCCGGCTATGGCGACACTGGCTATTACGCGCCCGAGGACGAGAGTTCAGACGCAGACTGGGACGATGGCTTAGGCAGTGAATCCGAGGACGACTACCTCAAGCTGCTCCCCGCCACGACACAGAAGTATGTCTTCGTCGCCAATCAGACCCGCAACACCGTCTCGAGGATCGCGGTCCCCGAACTCGAAGTCATCACTGTAGAGGTGGACGAAGAGCCCGCCATCTCGCTCACTACAGCCGATTACGCGAGAGCTGTGACGCTAAACACTGGCGCTGACACGGTCTCGGTAATCGACGCCGAAACGCTAGAGGTCAACCACATTGAGATCAGGCCTAATCTCAACCAGATGGTGCTGTCTGACGATGGCAACTGGGCGGTCACATGGCACGATCCAAACCTCGACGATGAAGAGACCAGCGGCACGACCTCGTATTACGAGATCTCCATCGTCAACACCATCACGCTCGAGCACTTTCCGATGGTTGTTGGCTTCAGCCCCAATGAGATCGCCTTCACGCCCGACGACACCATGGCGTTGGTCGTAGGGAACGCCTACCTGGCCCGAATCGATCTGACGGTTGAAGACCTGGCTCCAGATCTCATTCAGATAGCAAGCGACCCCTTGGACCCCCCCGAGGCGGAAGAGGTGGAATTGACGCCTGATGGAACGTTCGCCTTCGTGCGTCAATACGGCACCAGCGAGCTGGTCGTCGTAGACCTGGTAGGCGACATCGTCGACACGGTGGACGTCGGCGCGAACCCCACAGACCTTGATCTCAGCCCAGACGGTACACAGGCCGTCGTCGTCGCACGCGCTTCTCAAGAACTCTGGATTCTGGACGCGGCCGATCCCTTCGGTCCCGCAGACGTCGTCGACTTGCCACAGGACGAAACGCTCGGAAGCATTCAGTTTCTTCCGGATGGCTCAAGAGCCGTCGTATTTACGACCGCGACACTCACCAACCACTACGCCGTGTGGGACGTGCTCACCGACGAAATCGAGGTTCACGCCTTGGTCAAACCGATAGATACGATTGCCGTCACCCCGACGGGAGAGAGCCTTCTCATCTTCCACACCCTCGAAGATGCAGCGGATGCGGAAGCCTCTGATCTCTACTTCGGAGAGTGGGCGCTCACGGTGACAGACCTCGACGATTTCCGCTCAAACGCGATCGGCATTGAAGGCGAACCACTCGCTTACGCCAACAGCGACGATGGCACGCATGGCTTCTTTGTCATGGACAAGGTCGAGACGCTCATGACCCTCGAATACAGTTCACTCCTATACGAAGCAGTCGACCTAAAGAGCGTACCGGTACACGTCGGTGTGCTGCCAGATACGTCCTACGCCTACGTGAACCAAGAACATGAGCTTGGCCGGTTGTCGTTCTTCGACGCGGAAACCCAAAGCCTACAGACGATCACTGGGTTCGAACTGAACTCCGAGATCGAACACTACTAGGCTTTTACAGCCTCCCCTTCCGTGTCACCGTCTGAAACCGGAGGCACGAAGGGCGGCTCGTTCCGCTGCTTCAAGAAGAGCGCCAGTCCCGCCAAGAAGACGATGATCGACCCATATTGGGCGGGCGTCAGTCCAGCGTAGAGCGGATCATGTGACTGGTGAACACGGAACTTCTCCATGTTGAACCGCACGATGCCGTAGAGCATACCGAGCCAGGCGATGTAAAAACCGGGGAACCGGGGTTTACGGTCCATGATTCGGAAAAACATGTAGATACAGAACACGAAAATGGCTTCGTAAAGCCCCATGTCGTGACACGCCTGCGACGGATCGCCGCCTGGACACATGCCAGGAACGGCCAACCAAAAATCGCTCTCAGGACCGGGATGGTCGTGCGCAGCGAAACAGCCGAGCCGCCCGAAGATGAAGCCGGCACTAAAGCCATAGGAGAGCGAGTCGCCGAAGGGGTAAAACGGCTGTTTTTCCTTTCGGAAGAACCAGACGATCAACAAGATGCACGTAAAGAAGCCACCGAAACTGGAGAGCCCCTCCCAAACATAAAGCAACCGTATCGGTTCCGAGAGGTATACGCGCTCGGTGTCGTAGAAGACGGCATAGCCCAAGTGGCCACCGAACAACGTACCCACGACAAGCCAACCGATAAGACGCCGAATGAAGTCGGGATCAAGGCCGATCCGCTCAACCCGATTCTCTGCCACCTGCGATCCGACCAAGAAAGCGATCGCGACCAAGATCCCGAAGCCGTGAAGCGTCAGCGGTCCGAGCGAGATCTGAATCGGCTCGAAGTACGGAATAATCGGTTGCATTTCGCCCTCCGTTAAGCCGTCGGTTTACCTCAAGGCGTGCGTCTCAGCCAACGCTTTACGCGGATTAGATCGGTAGCCGAATTTGGATAGCTCGACCTCTGGGTGCACGTTTCACGAACCGAAGGTCGCCGCCATATTGCCGAGCAAGTTGAAGGCTTACGATAAAGCCCATGTCCGTCCAACGTCTATCTTCGAGTGTTACCGGCTGACCGGTCACGAGCGAATCCCCCGCGAGCAAAGGTACCGGTCCATTGTCACCGACCTCGATGATCGCGGAAGAGTCCGCGACAGACATCGAGACATCCACGACGCTGGGAGGGTCGGTTTGCCCATGCACATTCGAACCGGCCTGCAAGATGACGTCTAGAACCAGTCGTGCAATCGTGCCCTGCGCTCCTGTAATCTCTGGAGTACCGACGCTCTCCAAGGTGACCGTGATGGCTTCGCTGAATCGAAATCTCGCGACCCGAACCGCGCTATAGACAACGTCTTCGAGATCTACAGTGCCTGTCTGCTCACTCGTCTCACGGACATAATCCCGAAGCTCCCTCGCTATCTCAACGATCCGCCGAACCCCTTCGACACATTCGTCCAACATCTCCTGCGCTTCTTCGGGATCATCTCGAATAAACTCGGGGTCATCCGAAAGTGTCGACAAGTTGGTCAACAAATAGGTCGCAGGGTTGTTCAAGCTGTGAACCACGTCGTTCACCAACAACTCAACTTCAGCAGAACGACGGCTCATCCCGAGCTACCTCCGAGACGATGACCTAACCCAAGGGGCCGCCCAAACCCAACTCGCGCGCATATGCCTTCAAGGCAGGCGCATCGACCCCATAAGCATCGGCCACCAAACCAAACGGAAACGGCTCGCTGTACCCACTCAACGCCTCGGCGTGTGTGTAGGCCGCCCGGAGCTCCGGTGTCCCGGTGACTCTTGACCGCGAGCGCAACGATGAGAGCGCGCATGCGATCATTCCGAGCGAAACGCCGCCATCCGCCATCCCGGCGACCAACTCCTGCTCATCTTCGTCCAACCCATCATAATCCTGGATCGGTATCAAGGCGTCGCCATTCCAACGCGCTGCAGCGAGCGCTGGAGCCGGATCCGCCAACTCAAACCGCGTCAACCACCACACATCATCTTCAACTCGAGCCGTCAAAACAAGGCGTGAAGCGGTCCCCGATCCAGGGGGTGTTGACTCGATCCAGCCACTGCCCGAGACGCTATTCGCCCCATGCTCAAGCTTTGCCAATAGCTCCCCTGCCCCACGGTCGAGCAAAAGAAGTCGCGTGAGACCTTTCAACCCATACAAGTCGAGAAACGCTTCAGCCTCACTACCAGGCCAAACCAGATCAGCCGGAGACAACGTCCCGTCCTGGACGGCTCCAGCCAAGGTCTCAAGAAGCATCGAAGCGTAAGGCGTTCCAACAGCGTGCCCTCCACCAGCGTTGGGAAACAACCGTGCGTCAACGAGTGAGGCAAAAAGCGAATTGGCCTCTCCCGAAATGGCTGTGGGCTGTATCGAAGACGCCCAGGTCGACCGCAGCGCACCCAAATCTAAACCGCTGCCCCCAAAGTCTTCCAAAGCGGAAGTTGCGTCTTTCTCATTGGTGGGCTCTATGAGCTCCAAACCTTGGTCCACGGTGAAGCGTACCAATACCCCGTGGCCAGGCACTTCCCTCCACGCCGCCAAAACCACACCATCTCGCTCACAAGCACCTAAAAGGCGCACGCCCTCGCGACGAATCACCCAACGTTCATCAACAACGCCACCACGCATTTGCCTTCTCGCCAGAGCCACCGCCAAGGCGCGTCGTTGTCCGGCGTTTGGTGCCAAACTTCTCGCTAACGCAAGGACGCCACCAGCCGCTGGACTGACATCGTCCAGGAGAGCACGAGCGACACCAGACAAACGGGCATCAGCGCCGATCACGTCCACCGCCAACTGACACGCTTCAAAACCAGAAGCACGCTGCCACACATCCAAGATCCGACTGGCCGCTTCAGCAGATTGAGTGGACACAAGTCCTAATGCTGCACGGGCGCGTGCCACCGTTCCGGGGTCTTGGGTCTCGCTCGCGTCCAGCGCGTCTTCAACACCGGACGCATGAGCGGCGTGCAGCGCGCGTAACTCCTCATGAACCTCTTCACCGGCCTCCAGATTTCGAAGCGCGTCACGCACACGGCGGCGCAAAGTAAAGACGTCCATAGATGAATCAACGCTCAAAGAGACTTAAGGGTTAGTCATTAATGCTTTACTGGATCGGTGATGCCCCGACAATCCGTAGACCCCTCATCGCATTCGCTGACCGGCCAAATTTGGTCGGAAAACGCCGTCGTTCCTGAACCAGTGAACCAAATCTCCGAAGCCTGCGATATCCCCGAAGTCGCTGCGAAATGCTTGGTTCTTCGAGGATGGGATGACGTTGAGCATGCACAGCGCGCCTTAGCACCTCAAATAGACGATCTCCACGATCCGTACGACATGCTGGGGATGGCTGCAGCCGTCTCGCGAATACGCCAAGCTGTAGATCAACACGAGAAGATACGCATCGTCACCGATTACGACGTCGACGGCACGACCTCATCACTCATCTTGCAAGCGACGCTCACACTACTCGGCGTCGCGTCGGACCAACTGGATTACCATATTCCAGATCGCTTCAACGAAGGCTACGGTTTCAGCGTAGACGCGGCCAAACGAGCGGTCGAAGACAACGTCTCCCTTCTGCTTACCGCAGACATTGGCGTACGAGACCAAGTCTCCGTTGCCACGGCAGCAGATGGCGGCATCGACGTCATCATTTGCGACCATCACCTCCCGGACGGCGAGTCCGTCCCCGAGCGCGCGTATGCCGTCCTCTGCCCACCACAGGTCGACTGCGATTACCCAAACCCCGCGTTGGCCGCTTGCGGGGTCTCTCTAAAACTCGCGCAAGCGCTGCTCGACACCCACGCTGCGAAAGACGTGATGATTCGGTCATTGATGAAACTCGCCGCCATAGGCACGGTAGCGGACGTCGTAGACCTCGCCAACCCAGAGAACCGAGCGATAGTCACTCTGGGGCTCCAGTCGCTTTCACAGGGCCCCAATAACGCAGGTCTTCACGCCCTTTTGGAGATCGCGGGGTGCTCAGGGCGCACGGTAACCGCGGAAGACTGTGGCTTTCGACTCGGACCACGGATCAACGCGGCAGGACGTTTAGAGCACGCCGGTATCGCGGTCCAACTGTTGCTAGAACGCGATCCGGCAAAGGCCAACGCTCTAGCAAGTGAGATCGAAGCACTGAATCAAGCCAGAAAACAGATGCAAGAAGACTTAGTCCAACGGGCATTACAAGCGCTGCCCGACCCCCTGCCGGCGTTTCCGCTATTCGGAGGCACCGCGGAAGAAGGATGGCACAAAGGCCTATCAGGGATCATCGCCAGCAAGTTGAAGGAAGCGCTCCACCGACCGGTAGGGGTGTACGCTATTGGCCCGGATGACTACGCGACAGCAAGCGTTCGTTCCGTACCCGCCGTACACGCCGTACACGCGCTGGACGCGAGTTCTGACTTACTAGAGAAATACGGGGGGCACCCGGTCGCCGCCGGATTTACCGCACATCGCGACCGACTCACTAAACTGCAATCGCAGTTGTCAGATTTCGCGAATGACAGCTCCAGCAACCTAGGTCAAGCGCCAGAGCGAAACTACGATGCGACGGCCTCTGCCAGCACGCTGAATCTGGCGTTGGCCAAATGTATCGAGCGCTTAGGCCCATTCGGGAAAGGGAACGCCGCCCCGATCTTTAGAATCGTTGGGGTCAAAACATCTGGTGTCCGAACACTCAATAATAAGCACTTGAGATTCGATCTTGGCCCAGGCGTCTCCGCGATATGGTGGCGCGCCGCGGAACACCGATCCGCGCTCGTCGACACGGATGTTGAGCTTATCGGCCGACTTGAGATCAACCGGTGGCGCGGGCGAGTCAACGCACAGATCGTGGTCGAAGACGTGATTATTAGCCCACAAGATTAATTGTCTTGCTCGGAACTCCCAGTGGGCTCGTTGGCGCCTGCAGACACTGCTTTCGCCGTCTTTCGAATCTCCGCGATGAGATCTTCAGCGACGACGCCATTCGGCGCGGGCAACGTAAACTCCGGCAACCTACCCACCTCTTCCCAATCGATGGATCGCAATTCCGCCTGAAGGTCCAAACTAGGCACCTCTAAACGCACAAGATCGGGCAGTACAGACTTACCCATCCGCCGAAAATCCTCGAAAGAAACCTTCAGCCGCACCTTACCTGTCGGACCGAGCACATCAAGCCGCTCAATCAACCGGCGCCGCTTACTGATAGTCGCCTCCAGCACGCCGTCATTCGGTGCCGCTGTGCGCACGACAAATTTCTCCCCGCCCCCGGACACATCCAGAACCTCTGGGTCCTGCAGCGGGAAGCTACCCAAAAGCACGCCCAGTACTGCGTCCAGCCCAAGGGCACCCCCGGTGAGTTCCCTCATCGCCTGTTCTGCATTCGAAGACACCAGAAGCCGTTTCTTAGACGGCACAAAGGCGCCCACGGCTTCACCGTCCGAGACAGCTTGCAACAACACGCCACCGACGGGACCCTGCACCGTCAACAACATCCGCCCTGGCCGGTGAATCAAAAAAGACGCAGGGGTAGAGCCCGCGATGTCCCATCGAGGGGCGTGCACCCAAAGCGTGGTACGCGCCTTCAGCGCGTACGGTACATGGCGTGCCTGCAAGGCAGCCAAGGGATCTTCCGAAAATTGCGCGATCCGTCCAGACTTTGCGCAGCCCGCCAGAAACGCCCCCAGCAACAACAACGCGCCGCCTCGGAAAAGCAGGCGCTGAAGAAGCCGAGCGTTGAGCATATTTAAAAACATCTAGCGGCGACCTATCCCCGCACGTCAGACGTGGCCATGCCGCGGGCTATTCATCGCCAGGGTCTAAACGTGGCCCCGACTCCATCCGAGACGCGATCATCTTCGCCAAACGAAGATTCAGACTCTCTAAATGTGACCGAATCACGGCGTTACCCGGAGCCCGCGCGTTCGCCTCTTGAAGCGACAGCAAGGCCTCCGACCAACGCGAAGTTCGCATTTGAGCGACCCCCATCGTGTCCAAACACGCAACGCAATCGGGACGACGCTCAGCGGCATCGCGCGCCAGTTCGAGCGCCTGTTCCGCAGATCCTTTGTTTTCCAGTAAAAGATAGGCGTAGTCGTTTTGGGTCTCAGGGTCGTTGGGTCGCAAACTCAGCGCCTTCTCAAGCGAAACAGACGCGCGTTCTAGGTCCTGAAGACGCCAATTAATGCGACCTGCGAGATACCAGAGTTCCGCATCCTCCGGCCATCGCTCGAGCGATGACTCTACACGTACCCAGGCCGATTCTAGATCGCCCGTTCGCATCGCGACCAATACCGAGGCACGCGCAAACCCAGCGCCAAGCTCGGGCCATTTCTCGACGCCCAAACTCGCCAAACGCACCGCATCTTGAACCCGGCCCGCTCTCTCATATCTATCGATAGCTAACCGCGTTCCACGGCCAATTTGTCGAGCATCCCATTTCGACGCCCAGATCTCCATCTCGGACCATCGCCCGGCATCTGCAAGCATCGATATAGACCGCTCCTCCGTGACAGCTGTGGCGCCCCACCGTTCAATGCAGGTAGCGAGCACCGTGAGGCCAGCCTCAACACCATCGATCTGACCGATAGCCTCGGCGCGTAAACCACACATTTCTGCCGTGTCACGGCCGGAATACCGTCCCAAACTGTCGAGCGCCCCCGGCGGATCTCCAGCCGCTAAAGCAACACGGGCCGAAAGCTCCGTTCCGTAGGCGTCCACTGGCAGCTGTGACAAAAACGCTGCGGCCTCAGTCGCCAACCCAGCCGACAGTTGGACCTCAATACGACGCGCCAGCAAGGAAGAATCCTCGACAGGATCTAGCGCGCTGAAAGCACGTAGAGCGCGCCACTCATCTCCATGGTCTGCCGCAAACATCGCGAGCCGCTCCCAGCACATCCGCCCACACTCGGGCCAAGCCGCCCAACGCTCTAAATCCAGCATCGCAGTGCGAAGCTTAGGTAGTGCGGCGGAGGTTGCGAGATAGCCATCCAACACAACGCCACTCACATACCCGTCGTTCAACAAGCCGCGGTATTCATCCCAAGCCTGCTTCAGCTGCCCGTGCTCTCGTAAAGCGCTTGCGCGCCGTAAACGCTCGCTGACCCCGACATTCTTTCGAGCCATCCATGCCGACAACGCGGCGCGCGTCTGTTGTGCGTCATGTACACCCGCCGAAGCGCGCATCCAACCTTCTAGCGCATGGACGCCGGCACCCGCCGCCACAGCAGCCGCAAAAGCATCTTGTGCCGCGAGAAAGTCGCCCGTGTCTAATGCCACAGCGCCGTGTAGCTCCAGGGCGCGGGGATGATCGGGCGAGAGTTGCAACGCACGGCGGACGAGCGTCCGAGCCTCTTCCCAATGACCTAAAGCAGCAAAAATCCTTGCTTGGTGCACCAACACATCCGCATTTTCACCACCAAATAAAACGGCCAAGCGCAACGCATCCGCCGCCACCGGCAAATCACCGACGAGTTCCGCGTGGAGACCTCGCATCAACTGCGTCGCCACAGGGACAGCCACAGAGGTGTCTTTCTTCGAGGGGTTCGGAGCCTGCGCGACCGAGGCCGCAGTTTCCGACGGTGGCGCAACCCAACGCGCAGCCGCTCGGGGTCCGCAAGAGATCACAGTCCAACAGAGCAAAATGAAAAGAGAATGGGCTCGCATTTGCTAAACCGTGTGGAACCACAGGCGTTTAGCACCCCAACGAATGGAGTAGTGCGCAGTAGCCAGGCAAAACACCTGCGCGAACGCAAGAAGGGCCACCATACTGACCCAATCTTGAGTGGTGAGGTGCTGATCGATCAGGCTGCTTCGGAGCACCAAAAATACCGGGTAAGCCTCGATGGCCAAGACAATCCCGACAAAGAACAAGCCAACAACCATGAAGATCATCGCCGATGGTCCAGCCGCAGCGCGCGCAGCACTGTCCGCTTTAAAGTCTGGCCACACCGCCCCCATACCGACAGCAAGACCACTCAAGGCCATCGCGAGCCCAAACGCAGTCAACAAGGCGACCACCATGAAGAACCAAGAGGTATCCAGAAGCGCGGTGCTCGCGAGCGACAACACCAAGCCGACGATCAGCATCGGGACCAAACCCAGCACGGCTTTCGCGCGCAAGAACACATCTGCCCGAATCGGTGCAGAGCGCGGAATCCAAAACGCTCTCCCTTCCGCGCTCACCGCGACGAACTGAAAGCGGATAGCGACGCCGGCCATCACAAAGCCAGTCAAACCGAGATTAAGAAACGCGAGCGCAGAACGTGTCGTACGCGCCAAAGGTCCTCGAAAAGTATCGAATGGAAAAACGGAGACACTGAAGAGATAAATAGCGATCAAGCTCGCCAGAAGGAACACCTGGCTCCACTGGGAGGGATCTCGGAAAAAAGCGCGTACGTCTTTGATAACGATGGGGTGCCACGCACGCGGGAGAGGCCACAAAAACCCACGCAAAAACCAATCGAGGATCGGGCTGCCCGCCATTCGAGGCGCGCTCGCTTCCTGTGCCTGCGACCAAGCGCGCTCATAGACCAACGCATAGAACCAACGACACAGCGCACACGCCGCAGCAGCCCCAACAACCAACAATCCGAGATCAACCCAAGCAACAGGCTGATCACGCAAACCCGCTACCAACACATCCGACGCCCACCGCGGCGGAAACAGCACCGGACTCGGTGCCTGCAGCTCCGCGACATAGGCCGCTAAAGACTCGAACGCCTCCGGGTCCATGAAGCGCTCTGGTCTGAGCAACCGTATAAAGGCGACGATAGCAATCAGGCCAAACAACCCTGCTATCGCCATAAACTCTCGCGCCCGTCGGGCGGGAACCACGCGTACCAAAACGGTCGCCAGACACACCCCGACGGCTGCGGGGATCATCACAAAAGCCGGTAAGGTCACTGCCAACAGCGCCAGATAGTCCCAGCCCGCCTCATACACCACGCCGTAGGCAAAGAAGAGCGGCAGACCGAACATCGCCATCATCCAGCTGGACTGAAGCACTGTGTCGGTCAGGCGGGCGTAAAAGAGGACCGTCCGCCGCACCGGTAGCGCCATCAACAGTTCGAGGTCTGCCGACAGATAGAAGGTAGAGATAGCGGTGACGGTGTTAGAGAAACAAAGCAGCGTGAACAACGCGAGCAATAGGATCTCGAGCAACTTACGCGTCAAGAGGGGACCGAAAACCTCCACACTCATGAAGATGTCGAGAACGAACCGCAGCCCAAAGAAAAAGCCAACCCAAAAGAGCAAAATCAGCGCGACAGATCCCAAATAGATCGTCTTCCGGCCAGTGTCTGCTCGCCGAAACGTATTCCAGACCCCCCGCACGCGAGGGGCGATGAGGTCGGTCACGCCGGGACCGCCCATGAGCTACTCCGCCGGTACTGGCTCTAAAGCCGAGGCATCGTCGACTTCTGCCTGTTCGATGGTACGACGAATATATGATTTCAACAGCTTATTTCTCTGGGCTCCACCTAGGAGCGCACGCATATCCTCGTACAATTCAGGATCGTTAGCCAGCAATCCAAGGGTTCCTTCTGCATTTGCCATGGCCTCGCTGACCTGACGAAGGGCGGTCGCTGTTTCCTGTAAATCTTCAATGAGTTGGCCATTGTCTTCATCGTAAAGCAGCGCATATGCCACGGAGCCTTCGTTTTTCACGTCCTCAACGAAGGTCTGTAGCGCGCCAGCGACACTCGAGATCTGTTTGGTCAGCCGCACGCCATTGTTGCCATAAATCAAGGCGTGCGCGACCCCTTGTCCGTTCTCCACAGCCTCGGCAGACCTTCTTAGACTGCCCGTGGTTTCCTCAACATTCGACAACGTGTTTCGAACCGAATCGGCGAGGTCTTTGTCGTACATCAACGCATGTATGAGCCCATCACCTGACTCTAGCTGTGCAAGTAAGGTATCCAACGTTTTGACAGCGCTCGCCATACTGGCTTGCGCCGACTCCTGATCCTCTCCCAACATGAGGTTGACCTTCTTGGCGATACCGGCCGAGTTGTCGAGGACTTCACCCGCACGCTCCATGTAGGACAAGAACTCCAGGGGCTCGTCTGTCTCGATCCAATCGTCGTCTTCAAGCATGTCCTCGTCCATGCTTCCCACGGTCAAAGTGATGTATTTGTCTCCGAGCACGCCTTCGGTCGAAATCAACGCCACGGAGTCCTTTCGAATCCGGGGCCGAAAACGCTCTATCAACTGGACCTGTACAAATACGCGCTTTTCTTCAGGGTCCGACGCGAACTCAATGCGACCGACTTCCCCAACGTCAATTCCCGCAAGCCGGACGACCGCCCCTTCCCGCAAGCCCGAGATGTCGGCAAAAGACGCGTTGAGCCTGTACCGCTCTTCGAACAGATCAGAACTTCCACCGAGCACAAATACCGATATGGCGATCATCACAAGACCGACGAATACGGCAATGCCAACGCGTATGTCTTGGCCGAGGTTGCGCTCCATAAGGCTCCTTATCGGCTAGCCTGACGGTGTCTTCACTCTAACCGACGAATCGGGCTCAAGTGTTCCACGTCCACCCACAATAAATTCTTTCACGAACGGGAGCTCCGAACGCTCCGTCTCCTCTTTCGTGCCCTCGAACCCGATTTCTGCTTCGTGCACCATCGCGAAACGATCCGCGACCGTTAGCGCGGAATCCATGTCATGCGTGACAACCACACTCGTGACCCCCAGTGTGGACTGAAGGTGCCGAATCAGCCCATTGATACGACGAATATTGATCGGATCAAGTCCGGTAGTGGGTTCATCGTACAAGATGACTTCTGGCTCGATGGCAATGGCTCTAGCGAGCGCGACGCGCTTCTGCATCCCTCCAGAGAGTTCCGCCGGTTGCAGCGCCTCTACTCCTTCCAGGCCAACCATCCCAAGAACGCGAGAAACCTGTTCCTTAATCGCGCCTTCGTCTCTCCAACCATGCTCACGCAGTGGATAAGCCACGTTCTGAAGGACCGTCATTGAATCAAAAAGGGCGCCCCCCTGAAACAACATCGCGATCCGTCGACGGAGCGCAATCCACTGCCTTTCATTGTAGGTAGAGATCTCATCTCCGAACGCAAAGATACGCCCCTCGTCCGGTCGCAGAAGACCCAACAAAAACTTCAGAAGTACGCTCTTGCCGACGCCGGACCCACCGATGATGGTCAACGTCTCACCCGAGTACACCTCAAGATCCAACGCGTCATAAACTACCTTGTCGCCAAACCGCTTCCGCACCCCCTCAAATCGAATAAGCGGCTCTGAGTCGGTCACTTGTCCTCCGCCAGCGCCAGGTGTACAACACCCTTCCCCTTCAAAGCAGACGCGGAAACACCGCAAAGAAAGACCTGCTCTAACGGTGCGCCGGCCTCGGTCGCCTGGCGCGCCAGCCAACGCAAAACAGCCTTGCGATTGTTCATCAACAAGCCTGGTGCCTCCGCGACAAATATCTCTGCGCCAGTGATACCGACTGCACCTGCGAGCAAAACGGACTCCACCGCGCCGGCGCCGAGCCGGCCAATCGGCACACTCTGCGCACCCGCAACAACCATCGCGCGCTTTCCATTCCATCGAACCGGACGTGCGCGGGGCAGCGAAAAAGGTGGGGCTTCGAGCACAGCGGTCAGCGACGTCGCGCGCCCATGATGCAATTCATCTGCGGAGATCTGTGCATCCAACCAGGTCTTGGCAATCCGGCGCTCGAGGCCATGCGCGCGGCCCAGGAAAGGGACACGCAGGAACTTACCTGACAGGTTCTGGAAGAGCGCGTGAACCCAGGCAGGCACTTCTTTTCCGACGACGGGGACGCGGTGACCCGCCATCGTCATAGAAAGTGGCCCCACCCTTGCAGAGTCAAAGCTTCGATTGAACAGATAGCCGACCTGTAGGGAAATCTCTGGGCCAGCAGCGAGCGCCTTGACCAAAAACGGATCGCGTACCGCGTGATCTCTCAAAATGGCGTACTGCGGAGGGTCCAACTCGAATGTCAGCGAGATACGAATCGTGCGATCCGCCTCGGGATGAACAAGCGCCCGAGCCCCATCGCTGGACTCCCAACGGGCCTCTTCGGCCGTCAGCCCAACATCGATCTCCACCTCTTCCCCGGGCTCGACCACGCGCAAATGCTCGAGGGTGGCTCGAAGCCCTTGCCCACTGAAGACGGCGAAGAAGAGCTCAAGCCCATCTACAAAGGCGGTGGTGACGGGACCGTCCCCATCGACCGTGACAACACGACCGAGGGAAGCAACAGACAACTCCGGCAAGCGCCGGAGACCTTCAACTTTGATTTGTCGCAACAACATAAACAAAGCTTAACGTCAGGAGGCGTAAAGCGAGGACACAACCCGACCAGAAATCAAGGATCGAGCCCAAACCGGAGTACTGGGCTAAACCGACCACATGCCTATCCGCCTTATCGCTTCCCTCGCCCTACTTATCTCTGTTCCCGTGGCGCAAGCCGCACCAGTCATCGGTGTGGAATGGGCACCGCTCTCTCGCGGAGACCTCACCTGGCTGGAAGAAGATCAAAGCTCTGGCACCCTGGTAGGCGAACACGACGGCTGGCTTCAGCCCGCTCTACGCATGTACGGCGGCTGGTCTCAAGGCATATGGACAACCGTCGCAGGAGTGCGCGTCGCCCGTATTACGCACACGCAGTGGGCAGCAGAAGGCGGGGCGACCAACCAAAGTCACACCGGAGCACTGCGACCATCCATAGACATAAGACGGACCATCACCAACGCATCCGGCCCATCAAACCAGCTGTGGCTTGAATCTGGAACTTGGGGTGTCGTGCCGTCCGCACGGCTTAGCTCCGCCACCTACAGCGCAACGGAACAAGATGACGCGAACCAAGAGGCGGCGCAGTTACGGGCGCGCATCGGTGGCGCAGGACTGCGCGTCGGCGTGGGAGCAAGTGTGGATGTCGGTAAAGGGATCTCGCTCGGCGCGAGAACGGGCGGGCTTTTATTCGTCGGTCAACAACTGACCGAAGGCACACTAATGACTTCTGTCGCGGTTTGGTCGGAAACAACGCTGCTCGCTGAGATGCGCCTATGATCTTGGCACCTCGTCCAGCCTGACCAAAAACCAAACAGGTCTCAACCGGTTTGATCTCTTGCGCAGGTGAGAAAATCACGATACCCGGCGCGACCTTTGAGACCCTTCCAAACACCCTTCGTTTTGAAGCGGGGAGATCGGATGAACATCATCCCGGACCCGACACTGACGGCGATTCAAGCCATTCCTTTCGCGATCACGCTCGGCGCGCTGCACTTCATCCTGTTCAAGCCGATGCTTTCGTACCTCGGCGAACGCGAAGAAGCGATTGACGGTGCTCGAGCCACCGCGAAAGCATTAGAGGCAAAGGCCGCGGCAAAACTCGACGAGTATGAAGCCGAAGTGAAGACCGCCAGAACTGCGGCGGCAGCGCATCGCGCCGAACTTTATCAAACGGCCAAGACCGACCAAGCGTCGTTGGTGGCTGAGGCACGCGCCGAGGCCGATACCAAAATTGAGGGCGCGCTCTCCGAGATTGGCGCCGCGAAAGAGGCCGCATCCGCACAGCTGTCCGCAACAGCAACCGCTTTGGCGGACGACGTCGTCTCTCAACTCCTCAACCGTCCCGCTTCGTAGGAGGCTTACATGCGCTACACCGACCGCATTTTTCTGAGCCTACTCCTCGTGCTCCCCATGGATGCGCTTGCTGCCGGCAGCACAAGCATCCCCTGGGGCTTCATCGGACGGCACGCTTTCAACCTGGCCCTATTGCTCACCATCCTGACGGTGCTGCTCCGCAAGCCCATTTCAAACGCTCTGAAAGCGCGGTCCGGAAATATTCGCACCGCAATCCAGGACGCACAGACGCTTCGAAAAGAAGCCGAAGCGCGGTACGAGATGCTCGAAGGCCGTCTGGCGCGATTCGAAAGCGAAATGCAACAGATGAAGGCTGACGCTGCAAAGCAAGCCGAACAAGAGCGGGATGAGGTCTTGGCGCAAGCACAGCGCGAAGCGCAAAGCATCAAGGACGCCGCCGAACGCACCATCCGCGATGAAACGGCGCGCGCCCGCAACGCACTGCAGGAAGACGCTGTCCGCCTCGCAATGCAAATCGCCGAAGAGCGCCTGAAAAGCCAAGTTGCGGCCGTAGACAACCAACGCCTGACCCGTGAAGTGCTCGACAGCATGAACGCCGGAAAAGGAAACTAACCATGGCCTTAAAAGACAGCGCAATCGCGACACGCTACGCCATGGCTTTAGCGGCCCTAGGCGCAGACGGCGTAGACCTGGACTCCTTGGCTACCGACCTCGCAAAGATTCAAGACGCATTTGAGAGCGCCGAAGGCGTTCTACTCTCGGTCATGGCCAACCCAGGATTTTCGGTCGCCGAGCGACGCGCACTCCTCGACGCAGTCATCGCCAAAGTCGCCCCACAACAGCTTGTCGCCAACTTCCTTCGCTTGTTGCTCGATAAGCGACGGTTTGGCAGCTTGACCTCAATCATCGATGCGTTCAACACGCTCCGTGATGAGCAAACCGGTCGTCTCCGCGCGGAAGTCGTCACGGCCTTCGATCTGACGGACGAGTTGACCAAAGAAATCCACAACACTCTCACCGCCGCGACAGGACGTGAAGTCGTCCTGTCATCTCGTGTCAACGCCGATCTGATCGGCGGACTCGTCATTAAAGTCGGCGACACCGTTTACGACGCGAGCATTCGGTCCAGGCTTGAATCTCTGCAACGTCAGTTGCTCTCAGGCACGAACCCGGCTGAAGCGTAGTCCTCCTTCTCTCTCTATAAATCCCTAGCAGTTTCCCCCCGTCAGGAGCTTCCCAATGGAACTCGGCGCCGAAGAAATCAGCAGAATTCTCAAACAACACATTCAGGACTACGAGTCCCGCGTCAGCGTGGACGAAACAGGTAGTGTGCTCACCGTCGGTGACGGTATCGCACTTCTGTACGGTCTTCAGAACGCCATGGCTGGCGAGCTCCTCGAGTTCCCCGGTGGCTTGATGGGCATGGTCCTGAACCTCGAAGAAGACAACGTCGGTGCGGCGATCTTCGGTGACGACCGCGGCATTAAAGAAGGCGACACGGTCAAGCGTACGGGACGCATCGTCTCCGTTCCCGTTGGCCCGGCGCTGATGGGCCGCGTGGTTAACTCGCTCGGCCAGCCCATCGACGGCAAAGGCCCCATCGAAACCGACCTTTACTCTCCCGTAGAGTTGAAGGCGCCCGGTATCGTAAAGCGCAAGAGTGTCCACGAACCCATGCAGACGGGTCTCAAGGCTATCGACTCGATGATTCCCATTGGTCGAGGCCAGCGTGAGTTGATCATTGGTGACCGCCAGACGGGTAAAACCGCTGTCGCCATCGACGCGATCATCAACCAACGCGTCTTCAAGGACGACCCCAAGCGTCGCATGCACTGCATCTACGTGGCTATCGGCCAGAAGCAGTCCACCGTGGCCCAGGTGGTTCAGCGTCTCACAGACGCCGGCGCAATGGAGTACACGACCGTTGTGGCCTCCAGCGCATCCGAAGCTGCACCGCTGCAGTTCCTTGCGCCTTATACAGGCTGCACGATTGGCGAGTACTACCGTGACAACGGGATGCACGCCCTCTGCGTCTACGACGACCTTTCCAAGCAGGCGACCGCGTATCGTCAGCTCTCGTTGTTGCTTCGTCGCCCGCCAGGTCGCGAAGCGTACCCAGGTGACGTCTTCTACGTTCACTCGCGCTTGCTCGAACGGGCAGCAAAGATGTCGGATCGTGACGGTGCCGGCTCATTGACCGCACTTCCGATCATCGAAACCCAGGGTGGTGACGTCTCGGCATACATTCCGACCAACGTCATCTCCATCACCGACGGTCAGATCTTCTTGGAGAGCAACCTGTTCTACCAAGGTGTCCGCCCCGCGGTGAACGTCGGTATCTCCGTGTCTCGTGTCGGTGGTAACGCCCAGATTCCTGCGATGAAGCAAATCGCGGGTGCCCTGCGCCTCACCTTGGCGCAGTATCGTGAACTTCAAGCGTTCGCGCAGTTCGGGTCCGACCTTGATGCCGCAACCCAGCAACAGCTGACACGTGGTGCCAAGATGGTCGAAATCCTGAAGCAAGGCCAGTACGTGCCGCTGCCCGTCGAAAACCAGCTGGTACAAATCCTGGCTGGTGACTGCGGTGCTTGCGACGACATCCCGACGCCGAAGGTCGTGAGCTTCATCAACGATCTCGACAGCCACTTCAAGGCGAACCACTCGGACCTCCTCAACGAGATTCGTGAAAAGGCCACGTTCAAGAAGAACGACCTGAAGGATCGCCTCAACGCCGCCATTTTGGCCTTCCGGGCCAACTGGGCTTCGTAAAAAACCGCTCTCGCTCTAAGGAGCCGGCATGCCTTCACTGAAGGACATCCGCAACCGTATCGGTTCGGTCAAGAATACGCGGCAGATCACGCGAGCCATGAAGCTCGTGGCGGGCGCAAAACTGCGTCGGGCAACCGACGCAGCGACCGCAGCGAAGCCCTACCAAGAGACGCTCTCCCGCGTCCTCAATCGCGTTGCACAAGCCGCTGGCGACGTGGAGCACCCGCTGCTCCGCACCCCAGACAACCAGGACGACGTGCTGGTGATTGTGTTCACTTCGGATCGCGGTCTGTGTGGTGGGTTCAACAACGCCTTGTGTCGTAAAACGGTGGGTGAAATCGATGCGTTGGTCGCGAACGGCAAGAACGTCCGCGTGCTTGCGTACGGACGTAAGGGTCGCGACTATTTCCAAAATCGTGGATACACGCTCGCAGACTCAACGACAGATCTCGACCCCGACACATTTGCAGACCTGGCGTCCGACCTCGTCGATCGCTTGATCAAAGAGCTCGAGGAGAACAAGTTCTCCAGCGTGCTGCTTGCAGCAAACGAGTACCGCAATGTGATGAGCCAAGAGCCTGTCGTCCAAGCCATCCTTCCAATGAAGGTAGAGGCCGACGACAACGCATCTGGCGCAGCGATCGAGTACGACTACGAGCCCAACGGTACCGAGATTCTCTCGGGTATCTTGCCGATGGCGCTCAAGACGCAACTGTTCCAAGCGTTCCTTGAGAAAGAGGCTGGTGAGCAAGCCGCGCGAATGACCGCGATGGACAGCGCAACCCGCAACGCCTCGGACCTCATCCAAACGCTAACACTCGAATACAACCGCGCCCGCCAAGCAGCGATCACTAAAGAACTGATCGAAATCGTATCTGGCGCAGAAGCCCTTTAATCCTAAATTTACCCCTTTATTATTCACTTTTAAAGAATCCGAAAGGAGCCTTATCATGGAAGCCTCTCACGGAAAGATCGTACGGGTCACCGGACCTGTCGTCGACATCGAGTTCCCCCCCGAACAGCTTCCCAACATCTACTCGGCGGTGAAGTTGTCCAACAGCTTCATCAACGATCAAGATGAGAACCTGGTCGTAGAAGTCGCGCAGCACCTCGGTGAAAACACCGTACGCTGCATCGCGATGGACACCACGGACGGCCTCATTCGCGGACAAGCTGCCCGCGACACCGGCGAGCCCATCAGCGTCCCCGTCGGGAGCGCCGTCCTCGGCCGTATTCTCAACGTCATCGGCGAGCCCGTTGACGAGTTGGGTGAAGTCGGTGCGTCGACCTTCAGCCCGATTCACCGCGCTCCCCCGCAGTTCACCGAACAATCCACCCAGGTCGAAATGTTCGAAACCGGGATTAAGGTCGTCGACCTTCTCGCGCCGTACGCCCGCGGTGGAAAGATCGGACTGTTCGGTGGTGCTGGTGTCGGCAAGACCGTTCTCATCATGGAACTCATCAACAACGTCGGTCTGAAGCACGGTGGTGTTTCCGTCTTCGGCGGTGTCGGTGAGCGTACCCGTGAAGGAAACGACCTCTGGTTCGAAATGATGGAAGCAGGCGTTATCAACGCCGCCAAGAACGACGACGGGCACTTGATCCTGGACGACAAGGGGCTCCCCAAGGTGTCCACGGATGGCAGCCGCGTTGCACTCGTCTACGGACAGATGAACGAGCCTCCTGGTGCACGTGCACGCGTCGCGCTTTCCGCGCTTACCGTCGCCGAGCACTTCCGCGATGAAGAAGGTCAAGACGTCCTTCTCTTCGTCGACAACATCTTCCGCTTCACCCAAGCGGGCTCCGAGGTCTCCGCACTCCTTGGTCGTATTCCAAGCGCTGTTGGCTACCAGCCGACGCTCGGTACCGAGATGGGTATCCTTCAGGAACGCATCACGACGACCAACAAGGGCTCGATCACATCGGTCCAGGCCGTCTACGTGCCTGCGGACGACCTCACCGACCCCGCGCCAGCAACGACCTTCGCGCACTTGGACGCGACCACAGTGTTGAACCGTAAGATCTCAGAAAAGGGTATCTACCCTGCGGTTGACCCTCTCGATTCCAACAGCCGAATCCTTGAGCCGCAAGTTGTCGGCGACGAGCACTACGGCGTGGCCCGTGAAGTACAGCAGGTACTTCAGCGCTACAAGGACCTCCAGGACATCATCGCTATCCTCGGTATGGACGAGCTTTCCGATGAAGACAAGATGGTCGTTGCTCGCGCTCGTAAGCTTGAGAAGTTCCTCTCCCAGCCCTTCTTCGTCGCCGAGCAGTTCACTGGAATGCCCGGTAAGTACGTAGAAAAGGCAGACACGGTTCGTGGCTTCCAAGAGATTCTCGCCGGAAAGCACGACAACCTTCCGGAGCAAGCGTTCTACATGGTCGGCTCGATTGAAGAAGCTATCGAGAAAGGCCGTAAGCTCGCGAGCGGGGAGGCCTAGGTGTCCATCTCCGTTAGAATCGTCACACCACGTGCGGTCGCCTTTGAAGGCGAAGCACAGCGCGTCGAAGCGCCGGGACATGAGGGTGAGTTCGGGGTTCTTCCTGATCACATCCCTTTCCTGACGCTATCGCATCCAGGGCGCCTGACGGTCACCGAGGTGAACGGTACACAACATGCCTTCATCGTTGGCGCCGGCTTCGCTGAAGCAGGCCCAGAGCGAGTGACCGTGCTCACTGACCTTTGTGAAGAGGTCGGTGCGTACCCATCCGCCCAAGCGCAGTCCGACCTAGAGGCAGCAAAAGCTGCGCTTGGCCAAGCTGCGCAAGGTACCGCTGCGTGGGATGCCGCAGAGCGCGATGCGCTCTTGGCTCGCGCCCGCCTCGCTCGCTAATAGAGCCGTTCGAATCCTGTGTCCGGCCAGTTCATCGTTGTCGAAGGACTAGACGGCGCAGGGACCACGACGCTGGCGAACACATTGCGTGCCCGTCTTGAGCAGAACGGCGTGTCCGTCTTGCTCACAAGGGAGCCTTCTGATCTCGCGGTCGGCCGCTTGATCCGAGAAGCGTTGACCGACTCTGTTGGTGTATCTGACGGGGTGCTGCCCTTCCTCTTTGCCGCAGACCGCAAAGACCACCTGGAAAGACAGATAGAACCTGAACTTTCGTCTGGAAACTGGGTTATATCGGATCGTTATCTCGCCTCTTCCCTGGCCTACCAATCCCTTGCAGTTCCTTTTGAGAGCGTAGCCGCTTTGAACAGTTCCTTCCGAAAACCCGACCTCACGCTTTTCGTCGAAGCCCCCGCAGAAGTCTGTGTGGACAGGATCTCTTCGCGCGGCGAAGAAAGCGAACGCTTCGAGTCGTTAGATAGGCTCAAGATCGTGGCGCAGGCCTACGATCGGGCGCTCGACTGGTGTATCGCTCGGGGCGAGCACATTGTGCGTATCGACGGAAGACCTGACGCAGACACCGTCGCCGAGATGGCCTGGGCCGAGATCGCCAAACTGATTGACGACACAAAGTCGTCGCAAGCCTAGTCGCGAAGCGTTAGCAAGCGGGCCGGTCCCCAGCCGGGAGAAGCGTAATGCTCGATCGTCAACTCGTCGTAAGCCAACCTGACCTCGTCCGCGCGATGCTCGTGCAGCGCCAGGCCTCTGAAAGTGTCATCGCGAGCGTAGACACCGTCGCAGAGTTGGACGTGAAGCGGCGCGCGCTCATCACCGAAGGCGATGAGTGTCGACATGTGCGTAAAGCGGTTTCCCCACAAATCGGTCAACTGATGCGCGATGGAAAACGCGAAGAGGCTGATGGGCTAAAAGCGCAGGTAAAAGTCGCCTCTGATCGTGCCAAGGCGATCGATGAAGAGCTTGCTGTCGTCGAAGCGGCCTTTAACGACATCTTGTTGGGCCTTCCCAACCTATTGGTGGAAGGGACTCCCGCGGGAAAAGGCGACGACGACAACGTCGAAGTTCGACGCTGGGGTACGCCCAAAGCCCTAGACTTCGAGCCCAAGGCTCACGACGAAATCGGCCAAGCGCTCGGTATCCTAGACATGGACCGTGCGATCAAGCTCTCCGGGGCGCGTTTCGCGGTACTTAAAGGCGCTGCGGCTCGACTTGAACGTTCGCTGATCAACTACTTCCTCGATGTACAAACGGAAGAGCACGGCTACACAGAAACCATGGTGCCCTACATCGTGTCGCGTGACTCGATGACCGGTACAGGGCAGCTCCCGAAGTTCGAGTCCGATCTGTTCAAACTAAACGAAACGGTAAACGGACAAGACGCTTTTCTCATCCCAACGGCCGAGGTTCCCGTCACGAACCTACACCGGGAAGAGATAGTCAACGAAGCCGATCTTCCACTGCAGTACTGTGCCTTTACGCCTTGCTTCCGGAGCGAAGCAGGCTCGCACGGCCGAGATGTGAAGGGCCTCATCCGCCAGCACCAGTTCCACAAGGTGGAACTCGTATGGATCTGCACGCCGGAACAATCCGCCGAGCTCCATGACAAGCTTACTTCGCACGCAGAGGTCCTTCTTCAGCGACTGAACTTACCGTACCGGGTCATGCGACTCTGCGGGGGTGATATTTCCGCCTCTGCGGCCAAATGTCACGATTTAGAGGTCTGGTTGCCGAGCCAAGGGCAATACCGAGAAATCTCTAGCTGCTCAAACTTTTTAGATTATCAAGCACGACGCATGAAACTACGGTTCAGGCGTCGGGACGAAAATGGCAAAACAAAAAACTTGTTTTGCCATACGCTCAACGGGTCCGGGCTTGCCGTAGGGCGAACATTGGTGGCGATCCTCGAAAACTATCAGCAGGCCGATGGGTCAGTAATCATCCCTGAGGTCCTTAGACCTTGGATGGGTGGGCTTGACCGGATCACCGCAAGTATATAAACAGGGGGTCGCCCTCCTCCCAAGGAGGTGTGGCCGAGTGGTCTAAGGCGGCGGTCTTGAAAACCGCAGATCTTCACGGATCCGTGGGTTCGAATCCCACCACCTCCTCCCCTCGCCACGTAAAATGTTCTTTTTATATTTCTTCGCGCTCTCTGGAGACGTGACCGAGTGGCTGAAGGTGCCCGATTGCTAATCGAGTGTGGGGCGAAAGCTCTACCGAGGGTTCGAATCCCTCCGTCTCCGCCATTCTACAAGATCAATACGCGCCCTTAGCTCAGCTGGATAGAGCGTCTGGCTACGGACCAGAAGGTCGGGAGTTCGAATCTCTCAGGGCGTGCCACCTAAAGGGGTCCCGCATCGCGGGGCCCCTTTTTCTTTGCGCAAAACCCGCTACGATAGAGAGGAACAAAACTTCCCGGAGTCGCCAAGGATGCCCAGAAGACACTCCATCCGTCTTCAAGACAGGCTCCTAAGCTTGACCGTACCTGTGCTGGTGGTCACCACCGACGGGTATATCGTCACCGCAAACGCCGCAGCGGGAACCTTATTCCAGCGGCCTCAGCATGAGCTGGCGGGTGAACGTCTTCAGTCACTTGGCCTGGCCGGAGAGCCTGCAGACAAACCGACCGACGTCACCACCGAAGTCACACCTCTTAGGGCGCTACCCAGCCTGCGCACCACGGTCAGAATCCAACGTTTCCCATTGGGTGAGACCAGTGAATTGGAAGCCTGGGTTTTAGAGCCGCTCACCGGAACGAATTGGCGAGACAATGAGGATGCACCATTAGCCGACCTTCTCGATGTGGTCGCCGAACCTATATTGCTACTAGACAGACAAGCTCGACTGGAGTATGTCAATCGCGCCTTCGAACACCTGACAGGCCGCGAAGCCGACCGACTAAAATCTGATCCAAGTTCCTGGTGGAAAACGG
>Ga0163179_10000670_pt1 | contig 24277 bp, 30 predicted proteins | sample AtlANTMetagenome_FD_109643 | JGI IMG/M metagenome (GOLD analysis project Ga0163179, IMG submission 109643) | Marine eukaryotic phytoplankton communities from the Atlantic Ocean - Atlantic ANT 2 Metagenome | ecosystem: Environmental > Aquatic > Marine > Oceanic | place: North Atlantic Ocean...
TCAAAAAACAATTGAGAAAAAGCAATATTTATATCATCAACAATTATACATTTTTTATATCTATCGATAACTGAAATTAGATTAGGAATATCAAGATTAAAATCAAATTCTTTATTATCACTACCCATACCTATGGTATGATATACTTCCTCAGACTCAGTTAATGTTTTCATTAAATCTGTTGGTTCTGTTGTGATAAAAGCTGTATCTATTTCAAATGGTGGCAAATCTTGTTTAGGAACAAAGATATCCAAAGCTGGCAGTAAGTTGACAATTTTAGTTTTACCATTGATTGCGGGAGTAATGATATCATGGGTATTAGTAAAAAACAATGGTGTTTTAATATTTTTATCAGTTAATTCTGATTCAATTTGATCAATAATTTGCTTATCAGCACCCGTAATATTTAAAATTAATTCTATATTAGAACCACTGAGGTATTTCATCATATCATGTGTGATAAATCTGAAATTATTTAAAATAGAATCTGGTTTAGCTTCGTCCAGCATATCAAATGTACTTATGTTCTTGTCGGCCCAAAACACAACATCACATTCTGCTTCGATCATAGCTCTGTGTAGATACAATGATTCAGTTGACAATGCTGTTGAATAATTCTGTATTAACATTTTCATATCTTTGTAGTCTTTCTTAATGTTTTAATATTGTCAATTTTTATAATTGGCTTGTTACTTAAATTTTGTTGTATCTTTATTTCAAAATTTTTCACTAATTCATTTAAAGCTTCAAACATAAACTTATTTTTATAATCAGTATTAGAAACTATACGTAGCAAATAATCAATACTCTCTTGATCATATAAGAATAAAATCTCTGTCCAATATTTTGTTTTAACACCTAAGCATAATCTATTCACTTTATTATTTGTTGTTGGTATAACTCCTACTTCAAAGTTGGAATCGTCTATTTGATTTTGTACAATAATCATTGATTCAGAAAAATCAAGTGAACTAAATTGAGATGGATATATTAATACTCCACCTCCACATATAATTACTTTGTTGTTAGTTATATTGGCTAGGCAAAGCCTAATACTCTCACAGCAGTTTGAGTTATAATGAACTTGATTTTCAACAATTCTAATATTTATATTTTTAAATTTTTCTCTTACAAAATTAACAATTTTTATAGCTTCAAATCCAACACATAAAACAATCTCAAAGTTTTCAAATGTTGCAAGTATAGTGTTGATTTGTTTTTCTATTAATGTTTTGCTGTCCTCCAATTTTATTAAGGACACAGGACCGTAACTCTTCATCCTATATCCATGATTTTCACTTAACAGCACTATAGAAACATATTCTTTATTTCTTTTTATTTTTTTACCTTGTCTAGGACTGGTAATAAAATTATTACTTCTCATAAAGTTCTAACCATGTTATGCAATTGGGCCACTTGTTTTATCTCTTCATTAGTTTTATCAAAATCATTATACTTAAGATATTCACTATTGATAGCACTAAAAGAAGTACACATTATATTATCTTTTGTAAACACAATGTTTTTTTCTAAGTGGTCATTTATAGAAATATCAATGTCTTTAAAGAAGTTACCATCGATAATTTCTCCTGAAATTAATTTAGTTAAATAATTGAATCCATGTAAATTATGGAAACAATCGAAATCACGTATCTTAATGGGGACATCGCCGCTTAAAACTAGTTTTGATTTTACAGCACCAGAAGAGATTAACGAATTAATCATATGAGTCATTAATGATACGTTGCGAGAATTGACAGAAGTTACAACAACTGCAATTTTACTTTTGTCATAATGACATTCTAGAATTGAATTTATAGTTTTTTCTACTTCAAATGGTTGACCATTATCATAAATTGAAATACCAAAAGTTGGTTCTATTTCTTTTCTAGCTTCCTGTAGTGTTGTATCAGATTCTCGGTCTCTATAGAGATTACAAAATCTTTTTATCGAAAAGATTGTGCCAGTTTCTTCTCTTAGAGTTTCTACTTCATCTCTTTCTTTGAATTTCTTAATACGTTTAGCTAAACATCCCACCTGAAGGTTACCAACCCTTTTTGCAAATTTACAACCATAACAGGTCATACCTTTATCGCTTTGCTGTGATTTCATAATGAATTCCATTGATTTGAGTTGACACAATACTTAGACCAGCGTTTCGAATTAAATTACTTACTTCAGTGGCATCTGTCATAGATAAACAATTTAATATATTATTTGATGCATTCTCAGGCGTAATCAATCCATTGATTACACTCTTAGAAAACATTCTCATCTCAACGCCACCAATTACCAAAGTTCCACCTATTCTTAGTTTTTGTAAAAGAGATGATATACAATTGCCTATGTTTGTATGATCAAAGTCATTCAACAATTGATTTGCCATTATAAACTGACACTCATTATCTGATACATCTTGGAAATCAATTTTTTGTTGATCTACAATAATCTTTTTATAACCGGATATAGGATTTTGGTTTTTGTTAACAATATGAATTTTCATTATTTAATTACTCCATAAGCTACATCAAAAATTTCATTCCAATTTTGGATAAATTTGTCTTCTGAGAATTGTGCTAAGATTGTTGCTCTTGCTTCAGCACCCATTTTGTTTCTCAATTCTTCATCTTCCAGTAGTTGCTTACAATATCCTCTAAGCTCGTCTTCATCGTTAGACATAAATCCATTTCTACCATGATCAATAATTTCTGGAATCATGCATGTTGCGGTAGTCACAACTGCACACCCACAAGACATAGCTTCCAATAAAGATGTTGGAACCGGACTAATAGTTGATGTGTTCAAAAATACTTGAGCAGTTGCATATTCCTTAGCTAATGCTGCCACCGAAGGTGCGGGTTCACTGAGTCCCTCTGTCTTACCAACAATCCTTGTTAGGAATTCCTTACCTTCATTAGTAATCCTAACATATCCTTGCCAATTACAACAATAATCTCTATTAATCCAATCATTAACTACGCTTAGCACATGTGGTTGTTTATCATCTGTACCCGCTTGGTTTGGGTGGAACATTGCTGTATCTACAGAATGATGGACCACACGAGTTCTCGGTGCATTCATATTCCATTTGTCTACTGAGTAGTCAGAAATAAACACATTTATGTCACCGTGTTGTTTTCTAAACGTTTCTAATTGTTCATTTGGCCAGCTTGGAATAGGGAGTGTATGTTCTAAAGAAATAAGTGGTAGCTTAAACACTGAGTTAATATTGTTTGCGACCATAAATTGGCCAAATTTACTTTGTGATAGAATAAAATCATAGTCAATGCCAGTTTGCACCGCATTTGGATTCATTGTGTAATGATTATCAGGTACTGGTGCATATGACGTATCCCACTTTTTACCATCATCCCAGTTGAATATATAAAAGTTATGACCTGTTTTTGCAAGCTGAGTTTGATACCTTTCATGGGTATCAAATGTAATGATATTATACTTGTCCTTCTTTTGGATGGACTTATTAATAAATTGTAATGTTTGACTACTCACTTAATAGTCCTTTCATTTCCTCGCCAATTTTCTCATAAGAGAATAATTTAACTTGTTCTAATCCAGCAAGTTTCCACGTTCTTTTAGTTCCTAAAGGATCTTTCTGATATGTTTCATATCTTTCCCTCATAGTTTTGCGTATTTGCATTTCACATGGTTGGAACCAATATTCTCTACCAGTAAAAATATCTGGAAATGCTGCATCAGAACATTTACACACAGAATATGATCCACCAATTAAAGTTCCACATCCTTCACTGATAAATTCTTTTGGTCCACCGTAGTCACTACAGATAGGACTAGAACCAAAACCCATAGCATCAAACGATGGTAGTGACCATGCTTCTCCATGTGTTGGAGATATAAAACAATCACCATGTTGATGTAATGAATACAATTGGTCTTGAGTAACATCTTCAGATACAACAATATCCATATGATATTGCCTTATATCTGGATACATCCTTAGACTTTGTTTTACCTTAGTTATAATTTGGTCTGTTAATTCTTTTGTTTGTTCTGCAGAATGGCCAAATTTTCTAACCTTCAAGATTAATGCAACAGGTTCTGATCTATCAAATTCACTATGAAAACATGTGACAATAGATTCAAGATTTTTTCTTTCATTAAGATCGCCAATATAATAAAATTTAAATTTATTCTTTGCAGGATCGATTTGAATTTCTTGGTACTTTTTTTGGTACTTTGATATTTCAGAAGGATGGTGTACAACGTGAATAGGTACTTTAATACCATCACTAATTAATGATTCTCTTAAATCATTATTGGGCACCCAGATTTCCTGCATTTGTTCCAATTGAGTTAGCCAGCCTACATTTTTTAGGCTTGTTGATTCTGACTCAAGGAATGCAATATTTCTCTTAAAAGAGTCTCCACCAATCAAATGATGGGGTAATACATGCTGAATACAAATATCACATCCATGACTATCTTTTTGCTCTAATTGTCTAATCCTTGGATGAATATTGTTATTATCTTGGGTGAGCGTGACATTACGACAAACAATGTCAACACCTGCTTTATCCAAAGCTAGGATTTGATTTACTGCTGCGTTTGCCCAACCACTATTTTCTTTGTAATGTCCAATGTATAATACTTTCATATTATTCCCTCATATCTATTACGCCAACCTTATTAGCAATATCATAAATTTCTACATCTAAATCGCTGGGTAATTTAGTTCCTTTAATAGAGTAATCATCTACGATGATAATTGATTTATTATCTTTTACTTTGTTAAATTGATCTAAGGTCTCTTGTGGGTCATTACCACCATCTAAATAATAGATATCATATCTGCCATCACTTATGTAATCAATAGCATCTCCATAAATAACATTAATTTCATAATCTAAACAGGTAGACGCAAAGATCGAATGGGCAATATTGTCTAGGTTAATATCTACAATAGTTAACTTACCGCCGTGTTTTGCAATATAGGGTCCAAAAATTGTATCAGACCAGCCAGAACCTAGTCGCCAAGGTAATCTAAATGTTTCTATTGCACCAACCTGAAAAACAGTTACGGGTTTTTCTTTGAATTGACTCAAAGCCCAATTAAAAATAAAGTCTCTTGAGGGATGATCAGGAAGTGCATTTTCAATTTTTGAGCTTAACATACTAACAGCAAAATTGTACTCAGGATTTTCAGCCATTAAGCATTCCTTTTTGTTTTAAAGTTTCAACACGTTTTTGTTCCCAACTATTGGTTCTATTACATAAATTGTGCATCTGATTATAAGCAATATCAAAATTAAACTCTTCACGGCTGCTTGTTCCAGAAAAAGCGGCTGAAGATTCATTGAAGTACATACCGCCAGTAGATGCTGTGCTAGATTTATACATCAAATCTCTAATTAATCTAGCTTCAAAAAAAGTATTAAGCTTAGATTCATCTCCCAATACTTCTACGATCAACCATTTAGCAATATCCGTAAAGGTTGCTTGAGGCTGTTGTTCTGGTTTTGGTTTTGGTTGATGTATTTTAGGTGGAGAAGCCCATGTTTCTTCAATAGGTTTTACTTCTACGCTATCAAAATATTCTTCCCATTTAGCTCCACTTAAATTCCACTGATAGTATTTTTCAAAGTTTTCTCTTGTTTTTTCTCCTATTGCACGTCGCTCTTCCGGTGACTTATCGAAGAATTCATCAAACATTTGTGCTGCTAAATCATTATCCGGTACTGCACGTAGACATCCGGTTTCTAATTCTTTGTATAGTGCTGCTGGTTTAATTGGGAAACCTTCCAACTTACGGAGAACAGACTCCATTGCTGAATAATCTGTACCCATAACAGGAACACCACAGGCAGCAGCTTCCACCTGTGGTAGACCAAATCCTTCACAATTTGCATACTGCACATAAAGATCAAAATAATTCATTATCTGAGATAGATCTTTATATGAAGCACCATTTTTTACATTAGATAATGTAGCTCCCCACTGTTTAGTATAAGGGGATTGGGCGACGGCACCTTTAAAAACGGATGGGAATGGCTTCTTGGTATGCGGGCAAATGTACGTAAATAGTACATGCGAAGCCAATTCATATTGCTGAAGCAATTCTGGGATATCCCATCCTAGATCTGGATAAGAAGTATGACAATACAAATAGCATGGGTCTGTATCTCCCTTGGCTATTCGTAAATCTAAAAACTTCCTAAATGCAGAAAAGAGATCTGGGTATAATTTCCTCCTTTGATTACGCATCACCGTCCCGATAATTTTAGCGTCTTTGGCTAGGTTATTTTCTAGCCTTAGTTTGCTTTTATCTTCAACTGGCTTATAAGCCGGGTGAGCTGAAGGAGGAGAACTGCCAAGATAATTTATCTTACCACCAGATTGATCCTCTAAGATGCCGCCTGCCCAATCTGAATATGTAAAGCAAGCGTCTGCAGATTCATAGGTGGCAATCCATTGCCGAGCCTGTGGTCGTGCATCAACTGTAGGCATAATAGCCCACTTAAAATATTTTCTGAATGGAGATCTCTCAGCGAAATCTAACATCCAAAAGTCGCGAATATCGCAAACAATGTCTGGCATAAAATCTAAGCATACATGCTCAAAAATCCATTCTCCAAATTGATTTGTCCCACTAGAATTATAAAAATCTAATTCTTCTTGAGACGCTTTAGGTTCAGATGTTTGATTAGGTACTACGCCATAATACTTCCAAGGAATATTAGCCGCACGAGGATCATTACGTTCACCATATGCAGCCATTTCAGCCAATTCATATTTACCAGTAGAATGCAAATATGTCAAAATTTCTCTGGTATAAGTAGCATAACCAGTATTTAAAAATGTAGCTTCACTACAAAACAATATTCGTTTTTTTCTCATTATTATTCCTGATCAATACATGGCAGTTCAAATTGATTTATCCTAAATACCACAAGCTCATCTTCAAACCCATTGCCATCTGGATTTCTTACGTTCTTAGCCGTAGCATTAATGGTAATTTTTGTACCTTTTTGTGCTAATTTAGCAATTGTTTCAGCTCCGGTGTGCCAAGCCTCACAGTATAGATAGACTGGAGTTCTGCTTTTTTCTCCGGTACTTTTAGTCCTTCGGTAGTTATATACTACTATCTTTAGGTCAAGATAGCTAACGCCATTCATGACATCCAGAATAGGATCTTCTGTTAAATAACCTGTAAATGTGCAACTGTTCATCAATACCTCTCAATATACATACCTATGATAGTCTGCAAACAATAAAATGACTTTTAAATTTCGTGAATTTTATCAATAATAAAAGAATTATCTTTCTTATCTACTTTTCCATGAAATAGTAGATTGTTCCCTTCGTATAAAATATATTGATATTTGTCTCTTGCTTCCGGAAAGACAATTACATTATCTATACAGCATGATTCATCTTCTATTGTCAAAAAGCACATAGTTTTACCTTCTGACTTTCCTTTTTTGATTGTATGACTATTTAATCTATTTATATTAGCAGCCACACTCATGTCCTTGCCGGTTTTACCATTTAGAATATCCTTGCAGCTCGTATTACCCAAAGATGTATCAGATGATTCTACTTTAGATAATGATATTGGACATCCCAAAAACTTAATTTCTTGCTCAATAATCCATGCTGGATCATCTGCCAGATCGTATGGTGGATTCAATAATAATTCAATTTCACCCTCTACGATTTGACTCCTATTCATATTATGGCACCCACCACCATTCTTCTTGGTTGGATACAGATCTTCAAAACAGTTACTCAAAGAACTCCAAGATTTTTCTGTGTAACTTGCCGTGACCCACTTGATTTCTGACTTGGTCAATTCTTTATAGATAAGGTATTCGTAAAGTGCCTTGTTTCTTGATATACCAGTTGATTTAGTAGAAAAGAAACCAATTGAACATAATGATTTAAAAGCGGTAGAATTTATCTTATTTGATATATAAACAAGAACATCCATCCAAGTGAATTGTTTTACAGATTTTCCACTTTCTTCTTCGGCTTCTTTTATAGCTTCAATAACTTTATCGCCTGTAACACCCGTTAAAGATTTGATGTCTTTGATTCCAAAGTAAATATATTTTCCATCTATATTGAACTTCTTGTCAAATTTTGATAGATTAGGCAACTTGATTTCAATATCAAATAACTTAGCTTCTGAAATAAGCTCATACACTTCTTCATGAGGATCTTGTTTTTCTGAAGCATAAAACAGATATGATAGGAAGAATTCTTTAGTATAATTTGCTTTATACCAAGCACTCTCATAGGCATTAATAGCATATGATACAGCATGAGATTTATTAAATGAATATCGTGCGGACTTTTCAATCCATCCAAAAATCTCTTTAGCAGATTCTTCACTAACCATACCCACTTCTTTACAACCATCAATAAACTTGACTCGGATCTTAGCCATAAGATCCGCTTTCTTCTTACCAATAGCCTTACGAAGGTCATCAGCTTCCTGAAGGTTAAACCCAGCAAGCTTTTGAGCAATTCTCATAGCTTGCTCTTGATATACCAAAACACCATGTGTTGCACCAAGAATACTTTGCAATGCATCATCAATATATTTAACTTCATCTTTACCATGCTTACGATCAACATAATGTTGAGTCATAGATTTGCCCTCGGACATAGCTTTTAATGTTCCGGGGCGAATAATACTAATTAATGCTGCTAATTCTTCAATATTATTTGGCTCAAGACGTTTAGACCATGATCGTCCAAGCTGGCTCTCTAATTGAAAAATCCCCTTGGTGTATCCATCTTTAAATAGATTCCAAGTTTTTTCATCTTTATAATCAACTTTAATTGACATACAGGTCTCCATCAGCAAACGCTTGTTCAATCTTTAAATTACGATAAACAGCACGGTGAGTCTTCATAAACTTAATCATAATATTAGCAGTATCTTTAACATCCTGCAATGCATCATGTGCATTTTCTGAAGAAAGACCCATTCTTTCTCTCATTGAATCCATACTAATCGATTTAATATTAGGATCACCCTCTGTCCACATCCAAACATTATCCATCACATCAATTTTATATACCATGCTAAACAACTTCTGCTGTTCTCTCTTATCATCCCAAGGCCCAAACTCTTTACACAGCCTATTAATGATATGCATATCATACCCAATGATATTAAATCCTGCTGGGATTGGTGCGAAGAATGGAGTACCTTTCCAATTATATTTATTAACAAAAGCACAAAACTTTTTCCATACAGTTTTTAGTTGTGGTGCTTTAGCAATCTTTGCTCTTGTCTTACCAGTTACCTTGAGTGCATCTTCTTCAATGGGACCAAGACCAGCGGCAATAGCCTTGTCGTCATCCACAACTGCACGTATTTCACTATTGAATGTTCCTTTCAATTTAAAATTACGACCATCAAGTGCAATAGCAGCAATCTGTGTTGGTTGACAAGTATGTGGATTACGACCACCAGTTTCAAAGTCAAAAACAATAATATCTCTATTAGCCATTAATTAATTCCTTTATCATCATAAGTTTATCCAAGAGATTAATCCCAAGAACATCAAATTTAACATGTCCTAATGCTTCCAGATCAGCCATTTCAAGACCAGCAATCTTTTCTTCACTACTCTTTTGATTAACCATTGGACATACACGGTTTAATTCTTCTTTAGAGATCACAACACCAGCAGCGTGTTTACCCTGAGTCTTAAATGTACCTTCCATATCGATAGCCTGCTGAAAGTACTCAGCGTAATCACCCTGTAATTCACCAGCATCATTAATAAAACAATAGTCTCTCAGTTCTTTGTCGTTATTAATTAATGCCCACTTAATAATAGATCTATCTTCATCATCCATAGCGGCAAGTTGGTCTGAAATATCCGCTTCATTTGGAATACTTTTAGTCATCTCATTCATCAAACCAAAACCACAAACACCACTAACTCTTAATACCTCTTTTAGTGCAGAGCGACCCTGTAGTCTACCGAACGTCAACATCTGACTCACATTGCCGTGACCATATGTTTCCTTTAAGTAATCAATAATGTCATCTCTTTTATTTCCGGGAACATCCATATCGATATCAGGTAGCGAGATGTGATCACCAGTATTTCTACCACTATTATAAAATCTTTCAAAAAGTAAATCAAACTCAATTGGATCAATCTTTGTGATACCAATCATATATGAGATAAGACATCCAGCAGCAGAACCTCGACCCGGACCTGAGATCCAACCATTACTCTCTACAAAGTGTACAATATCCCGAACAATCAAAAAGTAACCAAACAGTTTAGCTTCTTCGATAACTTTAAATTCATGTAGGAACTGTTGATGATATTTATCCTTATTCTCTTGATCCTTTACCTTATTATTTTTAGCCAGAAGATTTCTCCAACCTTCACGACACAATTCTTTTAGATACTCTTCCTCGGACTCACCATTTGGAGTTGGGAATGTCGGCAGCATCGGCTTGTTAAGAATATCATATTCTTCACATTTGTTGTATATTTCATTAAGAACATTTGTGTTATCAACATCATTAATAAGGATCTCTACAAGTTCCTTATTATTTCTAAGATAAAAGTCATCACACTCAAAGAACTCTTGGTTTTCAAATAGTTCACCAGATCTAAACATTTCTCTGATTTTAGGCATGGTAGTTTTCATACCTGAACATAGAATAATTCTGTGTAATTCAGCGTGTTCCTTATCAGTGTAGTATGTAGGACGTAATCTTTCTGATACCACATAAAAATCATCGCCCTTAATGGGTGAATTTGCTAAATTATTTGAAGTACAGACAAGGTTACCAGCTCTACATGCATTTTGAAGAATTCTTCCATCTGGATTACCATCCTCAGTGATCGAAGAAACAATCTTAATAAGATCAAACCAACCATTTTTATTTTTAGCGAACAATTCATAATTATCAAATGCACATCCAATAATAGGTTTCACATCATACTTATGGCAAGCCTGAAAAAAACTAACTGCACCAGAGATAGATTTATAATCACAAATGCCACAGGCTTTATATCCATTTTCGGCACACTTCGCAACTAATTCATCTGGTTTAGAAAATCCTTTAAGCAGTGAGTAATGCGTGAAGTTTCTAAGTGGGAACCAATTCATTTCCTATTCCTTAACCGGGAGCTTCGTAATATCCAATTGAAAAACCTTTTCGGGTACAATCCTTAACAGTCTTATCCATTCCATGTGCTTTTAGATGATCATGTACATATTCACACATACTCTTATCTGAGCCTTCCCATTTATTTTTACAGAAATGGCACAGAGTTTTACACTTGAAACTTTTTCTATTTACATCTAGTAACTTGGGATTTTCATTATTCTTAATCTCTTCAAATCTATCTTTGAGCATACCCAAAAATCTTGTTTCATCTGATTTGTCAAATGCTAAACTAAATGGATATGGATCAATCTTACCATCTTTGTCCTTACAGAAAAAGATACTCATAATCCTATTTGGAAATTCTGGATATAATTTAGAGATAGCATAGAAGTATAAAAGTAATTGAGGATCATTTTGCATCTTCTTATAGTCTTTGACTTCCATAGTAGCCCAGTCAAGTCTACGACCAGTCTTCCAATCGATCACTTCTATTGTATCATCACTGACTTTGGTTACAAGGTCAATTGTACCTTTTATTGCCAATTGTCCCTCAATCGTGGTGCCATCCGCAGCCTTAATTGAAATTTTAGCCCAATCTTCTTCAATTGGAATATCAAAATGGGGTTCTGGATGGTGAATATCTCTGTTTCTTGGATCAAACTGACCATCATTATGATTCAGCATCAACCACGCTATCTTAGATATTTCCTTTCTATCGGCAGGTCGCCACGGGTGAACTGAATCTTTTTTGTATGCTTCTAGACTAAGATCACAGAGATCTTCTACTGTTTCGTCTAAGTGTAATTTATCTTTGTGGATCTTAATCTTTCCAGCAGCATCATCATCAACTAGTAAGTATTTCTTTCTAGGGTTGTCCTGTTGAAACTTTTTTAGTCCAGCAAGAATTTCCATAACTTTATGAACCATAGTACCAAGTTCTGCTTTCTTACCAGAGGTAGACTGATGACCAAGTACATAAGTCATAAAATACTGCATCTCGCAATATCGCCAATTGTTATAACTGGAGCTTCTGAAGTAACTTATTAGCATAGATTATCCTTATATAAAGTTTCGATAATTGCTTGTAATCTTTCAATCGTTCTACCTTCACCTTGATTTTCGATAACATAATCAAAATTTTCTTGGTCATAATTTTCTACATCTAATTGAGTTTCACTAGCATGTTCATCTTCAAATAAATCTCTATTTAACTTTATAACGATGCCACCAGCATCTTTAATGATATCTACTTCATTTGGAAATCTAACATCAGCAACAATTGCCAATTGAGATTGTTCTGCAACAATTCTATTAACTGTACTTTGGCACCAAATTGGTTCCCATATCTTCCTCATGATATCAGTACCAAAATATTGCATAAATTCACGAGCTGTCATGCTGTCAACAAGTTTACTACTCCTCCATGTGGGCATATTACACCATTTTAAATGGTTAATCTTTTCATTTTTTTGTTCATTTGTCCCGTACACATTTTCAAATGGGATATTGAATAGATCAATACAGATTGCTTTTAAAGCATCAGCAAAACTATATAATTTGACATATGGATATAGAGATCTTTCTGCATATTCAACAAATTGAAAATCTTTCCTTGTAATATCAAATTCTCTTAGATCATCAAATTCATCTGTTGTAACTAAGAGCCTACCGTCCTCAGAGATTTTGTAATCATTTACCATCTCATGCTTTTTTAAAACTATTCCATTTAAGATATTAGCAACGGTATTTTTACCTGATTGCTTTTTACCTGCTATTCCAACAATCTTCATCAATGTAGCCCTTTCAAATTAGATGTAATTTCTTGCTTAATTAATTCAATAGACATGTCCCCAATATCTTTTTTAGACATTTTGGGAAACTTCAAAGTAAACAATCGACTTAAATCCCTTTTAATTTTAATCTTAGCCTCTCTACCAGCTTGATCATTATCTGTTAGTACAATTAATGTTGTTACTCCAGTTTTTAATAGTTTATCTTTCTGATAATGTGATATATCTTTACCAAAAAGTCCTACACAATTTTCTACTCCAGCTTCATACATTTTCCACACATCACCTTGACCTTCAGTTAAAAACAAACACGAAGTTTCAGTTGCCTTGCTGAGTGCTCGATGGTGATTATATAGATGTTGTGCTTTTTTAAATCCATCTGAATATAGATATTTTGGTTTTACATAGTCTTTATTAGATCTTGCTATGAAAGCAATTTGTTTACCTGTGTGATTATGTACTGGTATAATTGATCTACCATACATATAAGACTTCTTGTCTGAACAATCTCTGATATTAAAATGCTTTAATGTGGAGCGAGAAAATCCTCTTTGTTCAAAATATTCTGACCTATTACTTGTTTTAATACTTGGGAAAGAAAAGTTGGTATATGTTTGCTGTTTTTTCTTATTGAAGATTTTAACCATTGTAGAGAAATCAGACTCTACTTTTTCTTCTGGCTCATCTAAAAATTCAGCATCTGAAATGTTGTATATCTTACAAACAAATCTCAAAACATCACTAAATGATGCTTCATTTTCTTTTGATAATACTCCTCTTATAAATCCAAGTATATCTGTATTATATTGTTCGTGACACCCTCGCGTCCAGCATCGCCAAGACATCTTACTCTTTGATATTGATAAACCGTGAGGATTGTCACTTGCTTCATGTATTGGACAACACATAAAGTAATTATCATCTTTCTTTTGGAAAGATAATTCTAAATTGTTCAAAAGCAATTCTATATCTCGGAAAATAATTTGCTTGACTTTATTCAAGTCCAACTTTTTATTTGCCGGTTGCTTTGTTATACTCATACCACAGTAGTCCTAAATTTGCTGTTGCATATGAAAACCACATTAACGCATGTGGATAATCTTTTTGTATAAGATTTCCTACAGCTCCTACTATATAACATAGGGTCGCTACTCCTATAGCTGTAATTGTTATCATTATTCATCTTCCTCAATTGGAATTTCTGCACCTTCGATAGCACCTTCAGCACCTCCGCCTGCTCTAAATTCATCTCTGGTACGCAGTTCTAATAATTGAGCGTGATCTCCTACCATACGCATATTAATATAATTACCATCATCCATACCCGGACCATGTCTTGAAACAATCGGTACGAGCTTTCTATTACCAGCATTAGGGCCGTCTTCGGCTAATTCTTCTGCTGATTTAGTTTTAAAAATAGAAAAAGATGTACATAACCAAATCAATCTATCAGACCCACTAACAGCATCTGTAGATTCTTTGGTAATTCCATCTCTATTCAACTGTACAAATGACAAACAAGGGAACTCATACTTAACAGCCAAGTTGTGCAATGCTGTAATCTGAAATCCCAGTGCTTGATATTCTTGTATATTATTAGTGATAGATCCAGAGGTCATCAACTTCAAATAGTCATAGACAACAACACATTGGTTGGTTTTTCCATTCTCATCTTGACCAACTTCCTGCATAATCCATCGTTTAATTGTATTCAATATCTGTTCAAATGGAGCACCAGCAACAGTGACGTAGGTGTAGGGAATATCTTTGATATGATCAATTGCCTGCTTTACCTTGATGCTTTTTTCATCATCATCAGTAAATCGTCCGGTAGCTACTTCGTTAATCGGAACACCACTAAGATTAGAAATAATACGATTAAGATGGTCTTCCTTTGACATTTCAGTATCCAGCATTAATACTGGAATACCTTTAGCAGCTACGTTGATGGCGACATTATCGCCAAAAACACTCTTTCCTACTTTAGGTCTTGCAGATACTAAATCAACACAGCCCGGTCTCAAGCCGCCTCCAATAGCTGCATCATATCTAGCAAATCCTGTTGGAATTCCAATTTGATCACATTTGTTCTCAATGAGAAACTCAAGATATTCCTCTACACCATCGCCAATCCTTTCCGGCTTGTTGCCAGTATCATCTTCTCTTAAAAAATCTGTGATTGGGTTTTCTAAGATGTTGATGATTTCATCAATTGATTCATCACCATTTATATCATCGATATCCCTACCAATTTTATTGGTGAGCTTCTTAATTTTCCTTGCGAATTCAAACTTCTTTATTTGTGCTGCGAAATAGAGAACATTATCCTTCTTAACAGGATATTCCATTAAGGAATTTATGTACTCTAATTCTTGATTAGAATTAATTATGTCTTGTAAATCTAATTTCTTGGCTGCTGATAACAAAGATGGTAAATCTATTTCTGCCCCATCTTTAATGATCTTCTCTATACATTTAAAAATAACTTGGTTGTTCTTATGTGAGAAACTATCACTATCAATGATATCACATACTTCAACATATGATTCTAAACCATATGAAAAAATACCTGCTAGGACTGCTCTTTCAGCACCTAGATCCATCAGATTGTTAGACATTTAATTATCCGGTACATTTATTGCAGCGATGATATTCACCAAATGCAAGTGCAGGGTTGACAGAAAAAGTTTTACCACAAACGTGACACTCTACTCTTTTCTTTTTAGGTTTAGAACGATTCCTCGCAGTCCTATTAAATTCTGGAGTTTCAATATCCATATGTTCTGTACCATCATCAACCCATCGGTTTTTTCTTGCTCTCACGGCTTGCCTCCCATTTTGTTGTTCCTTTCTAGAAACGGTAAAATCGTCGTTAACCCTTGTAACGACTTTGTTTTCTGGAGGATCAGAATGATCTGCTGAATCGTCATCTGGTGACGATGAGAGATTGAATTCTGATTCCTCCGGTGTATCATCCATTAACATCTGAATCATTTTTTGCTTTTGTTCTGGACTCAGTGATTTCAAGAAGTCTTCCATCATAGCTTTCTTCCTTTTTCAAGTAAGCAATCTGCTTTTTTTCTAACATTAAATTCTTTATTTTTCAAGGATAGAATCCTACTTTCTGCCACAGATTTGAAATCAACCAATTTTTGTGCTACACTGTTTTCTTTAATAATCATCTGAGTTTTCAAATCATTGTTAGCATAAACATTTTGAAAGTCCATAAAGTCTCTGGCTACTATCTGATTGATCCATTTATCGCAAAAATGTATTACCGACTCCTGCCGCGACCTTTCGCTGTTAATATGATCAGCATAATTATACAACATTAATCCGTAGTTGAAACAATCATCTTGATTTAATTGTCTGATATTGTCAAGTGATAATCCTTCGGCTTCCCTAAAATCATCAGAATATTCTTGAGCAGATAGATTTTTGTTTTCAATGTATTCATCTATTCTGTCTAGAAATGTTTTGAGTTGTTCCTCACAATGACTCAAGTTGTTCTCTCCAATCTTCAACATCGTCCGAATATTTTAAAACGATTAAGTTAATATTGTTTAATTCGCACCATTCCTCTTTTAAGGAATCTCTTTTTATGGCTTGTATGTATTTGGCTTTGGTTTTGTGAAAGTATGGTACATACTCATAATGTTGTTTACCATGAACCTCTACGCCAATCATAAGGTTTGGAATAAAGAAATCAAGGAATAATACAGATTTTAAATGAGGTTTTCTAGATCCGGGTAATTTTACTTCTTCTAAAATAGAATAGCCAGCAAACATCTGGTGTAATAATGTTCTAGCCTGTAGATGATATTGAGATTTTTTAGTGTTGTCATCTGGCTTAATAATATATTTGTCAAGTTTTAGATTATATTGTCTACCATTAAATCCTAAAAATTTCATGCCACCATTAATTCTTTAATGTCATCATAGATGATATCGCAAACTTCTTGGTTGTTCTCTAAAAACTCTGTTAGATTTTGCATACCTTGAAATTTGAAAAACTTTTCTATGCTTTCTGTGTCGTCCTTGACATCATTCTTGTTTAAGATATTTTTAATGATTGGATTGTCAGCATTATTAATACCAGCAGTTATTGTATACCATGCACCAGCCTTTTTAATCAAGCTCAATTCAGAAGCAATTTGTGCAATTTCTTGAACATGATCAATACCAACTCCATATTTGATCCAACTGTCTGCTAATGAGTTAGGAGTACCGCCAGCAGCAGATGTTTTAATTTTCCAGTGTGCTACCTGCCCAACGTCTTTGCCAGATGATGATTCCCACTTACCACGGTGCGTGATTACCATATTAGTACCTGCTTGATACTGGAGCATATTGCCACCATCAGACATCTTAGATGGAGAAAATCTACTACCACCAGTATTGGCTATATTATGTGTAATGAAAATACATATTGCTCCCATTCTTGGAATATCACCGCTTACTCTTTTGAAGAACTGAGCAGATAATCTTGGTAGTGCATTTCTAATTCCTGTTCTAATTTCACCATCAAGTTCATCTTGTGGTAGCATATTAGATAAAGAGTCTACAATGACAACTATATCACCTCTTTGTTTAATCAAAGCTTCAAGAATATTCAAATATTTTTCGGCAGACATAACTGGCATTTCTTCTGTAGGGCCAATTCTCTTTACAGCTTTATGATCTAAACCTTTTATTTGTGTTAGATTATAATCTGTGATTCTTCCTTCTACATCAAAATAGAATATCTCTTTACCATGTTTTTGAGCTTGTGCCGCAAATGATAACGCTGTTACTGTCTTACCAGTTTTAGGATCGCCAGTCATAACAACAACAGTACCTTCTTTCAATCCTCCCCCTAGAGCAATATCTAAGGATGGAGATACTGGTATCACCTTGTGATTATTCAGGTTTTCAAGTACTTTGCCGCCCTCTTGAATCATGTCCCCCCATTTACTAATGAGGTTATTCAATATTGGATCATCTTTAAACTTACTAATCTTCTTTGCCATCAAATTTTAGACCTCTCAATTTATTCAATTTAGATTTTTTGCCAAAGCTTTTTTTTCTGGTCTCAGCATCCTCTTTAACATCAAGCTGTTGAGCTTCTTGTTCTTTTTCTTTCTTAACAATTTCGCTATATTTTTTAATAATGGGTATTGCTCTTTTATTTTTTAATGAAAAGATTTTTCCCCACTCTGGAGAATTCACAGCTCTTACAACAGCTTCTTCTCCATAATTTTTAATAACTTCTCGTGCAGCCCAGAGTTGTTTCTTAAAAGTCCAATCCCAAGGCTTTACACTCCAAAACTTAAATGGTAATGAACCTACATTTTTATATTCAGCATACTTCATGCACATAATTTCAGCAACATATGCTGCACATGTGCAATGGTCACCAGTAGATTGATGTTTATATTTACTCTTTTTGGTTCTTTTACGTTTCGACATTGTAGATGAACGCTTCTTCGAAACAGTCCTCAACATGATCTGAAAATTCTTTCTCAATTAATAATTCGGGAACAAGCCACATTTGCTTATGGACAATATTATCTTTCAAAATGCCTGTTGTAAAATATTGTTTGCTATCTACACCAACCTGACCCATAACAGATCTGATCAAGTATAAACCTTCAGCATCGGTCAGGTCTATATCTACTTTATGAGACCTAAATTGTAAAGACAATTCTTCTACAAATAACTTTTCGGCGTCACATTTTTCTTTAATCTCAAGCCATTTTGCAAAATCGTCATTATAAAATTCTTCACCATTTGTCAATTTTACATTAATCCAAACAGCAGATTTATTGGTTCGGTAATGCTGTAGCCATTTTTGATTATCCATTATTTAATCCTAGTAGTGCAACTCTCTTGTCGGGACGTTGTCTTAATAGATCTTGCATCATCAGAAAGTTGTGATGCATTCTGTGTCATGATGGTAGATCCCTTAGAATATGCAAATTGCTTCCCGGCTGTTAGAATATTTTCATCTTCTTCTTGTTCTTTACATTTAGTAATATGTCTCTTTACTAGACTTTTAGCCCTGTCTAATTCTTTACAAATATCATCAAGGTTATGTTCCTTGTAATGATGTTTTATATAAAATTCTTCTGCTTTACCGAGCGGTCCTTTTTTAACCATTATGTAGTCCCCTTTGAGAACGAGTCAAATATAAACTATTCTTAGTTGTTAAATACATCATATAATAATCAAAAGTATTCTTATTGACTTTTTTCAAATCAATAGGCAATTCTCTTTCTCTACGCCCATATATACCATTTGGATCGAAGGGAAAACTATTGTAGACCCTAATATAGTAGTACTGGGAACCATTTTTAGCAATGGTTTTAGCGTAGAATCTTTCATTTTCTCCGGAAATTTCTTTACCATCCTTGTTAAACCAGATTTCTTCTATCTCAATATTTGGAATATCTGGTTCTTCATTTATATATTTCATTTCTTACCTTCCATAATATATCTTTGTTTTTGTTTCGGAGTCATTTTATTGATCTCAGCCCTACTAGCTTCTCCCTTATGCCAAGGTACAGGTGATGCATTAGCTTCTTTCTTTTTAGCTTCTTTCTCATTATCAAGAGATTTAAACTTCTTGAAATTTTTATCTGCAAGTTGACCAATAGTTGTTGTATTACGCACAGAAACATGACAACCACCATAAATAACCCGCTCTAACTTTAGCTTTCCACATTGCGGACATTTTTTTAGAGGTTTATCTTTGATTGACTGTTGAATATCATTTAATTGATGATCACAATTTTCGCAGATGTAATCATATATCGGCATCCTCTTTCTCCAGTGCTGTTAAAATATCACCTAAAATACCATTCCTTTGAATGTCAGAATAATTTAAATTACAAATTGAAACACCATTAATTCCATCAAGCTTATTGATGCATTTACTCAAACCACTATTATAACCAACATCGGTTTGATTTGTATCACCATTTATTAAAACTTTAGAATTTTCACCCATCCTTGTAATAAACATCTTGATTTGTTCGAATGTACAGTTTTGAGCTTCATCTAAAATCATGTAACAGTTATGAAAAGTAGATCCCCTCATAACTTCTAATGGTTGATAACTAATTTTGCCATCATTGAAGTAATGACCATAATATGCTTGACCTAAAAAGTATTTAAAGTTTTCTTGCATAGGCATTAAATATGGAGCTATTTTATCTAATAATTCTCCCGGTAACGAGCCAATGTCTTTACCTGCACATACTAGTGGTCTTGTAATAATTACCCTGTCAATATCTCCACGGTGGAGATGCTCAGCAGAAATACCAGCCGCAATAAAAGATTTTCCACAACCCGATGGGCCAGAGCAAAAAACAACATCATGTTCTATGATAGATTTAATATAATTTTTTTGATTCTCTGTTTTTGCCTCTAATACTTTAATTTTTTGTGGATTGGCTTTTGATCGTCTTCTTTTTGTCATTAATTAAAACCTTGTTTATTAATTAGTGTTATGATCCTGAGCTACCGAACCCTCCTGAATTCCTATCTGTTTCATCTAAACTTGTTTTTTCATTAAGTTTAAATTTAGGAACTTCTTGAAATAAGATTTGAGCTATTCTATCACCTGCTTCAATGACCATAGGTTCCCAACCAGTGTTCAGCAAGCAAACTTTTACTTCACCTCTGTAGCCAGAATCGACTACACCAGCTAACACATCAATCCCCTTCTTAACTGCCATACCAGATCTCGGCCAAATAAGACCAACGAAAGATTTTGGAATTGCTAATGCAATACCAGTATTAATAGTTTCTCTTTCATTTATCTGTATTGTTTTTGATTCACAAGCATACAAATCCCATCCAGCATCTGATTCATGTGCTTTAGTGGGGATTTTAGCATTTGGCTGTTTTCTTGCGACATTAATTTCCCAAAAACTACCCATTACATGATCAATACATTCCAAGTGCCTACCAACAGTATTAGTTTTTTCTTCTACTGGGTAATAATTAGGATTAGCAAATACATTGAAGAAAAGGTCTTCGGGCTGTTTTGATGTACGTTCATGCATTTTCGCTAACTGCTTCTTTCTGGCTTGATCATCACTCATAACTATCCTCTCTTAAAATGATTCTTAATTATCACGACGGTTGCCACGTCGGTTACCACGCCTATTATTATCACACCTGTTACGGCGACCCCTGTTAAATTCATATGTAAAACCAAATCCACCCTGAGAAAAATTCAGACCAAATGCTCTACTGGGACGGCTCCTATAATAACCAAAATTCCACGGTCGTACTGGTCTATAAACAGGGCCATAGTAATCATAATACATAGGCTGTGAATTAAAGAAGAATCCACTACGAAATCTTGGTTGTGCATATGCTTCAGACGATAAAATTACAAACGATGTAACTAAAATAGCTAATACGGTAAAGTATTTTAAAAATTTCATAATCGTTCTCCCTAGAATAATTCTTTGATACGCTTACCACCATTGACCATACCAAACGGTCTACCTTCAGCGGAATGAAGTTCTTGGTGAGTATTAATATCTAAAGATGTTAAAATAGTTTCCGCTAAATCTTCTGGAGTATAACAGCCGCCCACACATGACATTCCAGTTCTATCAGTTTCTCCAACACACATTCCTGAATTAAGTCCACAACCACTTAATAATAGACTGAATGCTGCGGGGAAATGCCCACGACCTCCAGCTCCTCCATCAATTTTTGGAGTGCGTCCAAATTCTCCGGTGACTAATACTAATGTTTTATCTGATAGACCACGATCTTCCAAATCTGCGAACAGAGTAGAAATAGCAGAATCTAACGGTGGTAATAATTCATCTTTCAATAGTCGGAAGTTTTCATCATGTGTGTCCCAGTCAGTATGCTGAATAGTAACACACCTGACGCCTGCCTCTACTAAACGACGAGCCATCAAACAACTTTGTCCCAATGTCGTTCTACCATATTGTTCTCTAATTTTAGCTGGTTCTTTCTCAATGTCAAATGCTTCCTTAGCCTCTGCTGATAGCATTAGAGTTTTAGCCGACTCTCTAAATGTGTTAAAACTATTTGCTTTACGATTTGCTTTCGCTGTAACTTCTTTGGTTCCCTCAAATATAGACAGTTGACGCCTCAATTTTTCCCTCATTGATATTCTACTACTAGATAGAATTGCTGGTGGCACAAGGTCTGGCACAGAAAAACTTGGTGAATTAGGATCTGCTGCAATTATAAATGGAGCATACGGTGACCCTAAATATGCAGCACCACCACTTCTATGCATAGTGGGCAAACATATATACGGTGGAACTGAACCTACACCACCTTTTTCATGAGAAATAACAGAACCAAAAGATGGGTTGTGATTATTTGGCATTTGCTTAGATTGGAATGTTGGATTAGGTTTGTAACCAGTCAACATATAATGATCACCTGACCCATGATTAGAGTCACTATGCGACATAGATCTAACTATAGAAAATTTATCCTGCTGTTGTGCCAGTAGAGGTAGATGCTCTGAGATATGTATATCTGGTACACATGTTGAAATTGGCTTAAAGTCTCCACGATATTCAAGAGGAGCATTTGGTTTCAAATCAAACATGTCGATACTACTGGGACCACCCTTAAGAAAGACAATAATAAGAGACTTATCAGAAGCTTCAGCTACTTCGGACGCATATGAATGCATCGGTAGAAATAATGAAGCAGCCCCACCCTTTAAAAAATTTCTTCTGGTTCTCATAATAGATCTCCAAAATCCATATCTTCTAAATCGTTTTTACTCGCACCAATTTTATAGCTAGTAATTTCATGTTCTTGTGGTGCAACCTGAACAGATTCACTCTTCATCCAAGGGTCTGTCCATCCAGCAACAGGATTTTTACCAACCTTTTCATAAGGTAATCCAATTGACTTACGACGGGACATACATAGCCAATCAATATATTGATGTAAGACTACTTCATTTAAACCAATAATTGAACCGTCTTTGAATAGATATGATGCCCACTCTTTTTCTTCCTGAGCAGCCCTATCAAACATTTCAATGGCGGCATCTTGACATTGTTCTGCTACTTTTACAAAACCTTCAGATTCTTGCTTATGAAGAATCTTGAGTATCTCTTGAGTATTAGATAGATGTAGTGCTTCATCTCTTTTAATAAGCTTGATGATATCGGCATTACCTACCATTTTCTTGTTCTCTGCAAAAGCAAATGAGCATATAAAGCTTACATAGAATCTTATCGCCTCAAGAATATTGATACTAACAATCGTCATATAGATCTGTTTTTTAAGGTCAGCAGTTTTATTACTTGCCATACCCATAAGATTATTGTAGTCTTCAATAGCACTAGCGGCTCTCTTCATAATTTCTTTGTCAGTATAAATACCGTCAAATACTTCTGAAGAATCCGCATAAACATTCTGAATGATATAGGAATAACTCTGGCTATGAATCTTCTCAAAGAATTGCCAAGTCATTAGACAGGCTTCCAATTCAGTATTAGAAACATATTCCAACAATGTAGGAACACCACGACAGATAACACTATCAAGCATAGTCTGATACTTTAGATTAGAAGTAAAGATAAACTTCTCATTATCAGACATTTCTTTAAAGTCGGATCGGTCTTTCTTTAGCTCTACCTCTTGTGGTCGCCAAAAGAACTCCATCATCTTACTATCAAGATTAGTAAATACTGGGTACTTGATAATATCAAATCTTTGTACGCCTAAATCCTTGCCTAAAAACAAGGGCTGACTCATAGCATCTACATTTTTAGTATTGAAAATAGTTTTCATATTGCACAAGCTCCGCTTTCACAACCTAAATCTTTTTCAGTATCGCCATCTCCATCTGGAGTATTAGCATAATAAAAATTCTTCAAACCATACTTATAACCATAGATCTGATCTTTAATTAAAACACTCAGAGGAATGTTCCCATCTTCATGATGGGCATAATTGTAATAAAGATTTGTACTCATACTCATATCTACAAACTTCTGAATAACAGCAGCAGTATTAAGCATAGCTTCATTATCTGTCATTTCCCAAGCTTTAGTATAATAATTTTTACGATTATAATAATTTGGCACCAGTTGTTTCAAGATACCATTCTTTGCCTTCTTGTATAGCAGAAGATTTCTGACTGGCTCAATACCATTTGTACTGTTCTGAATAACACTAGATGATTCACAGGGCATAATAGCAGACATAGTGGAGTGCCTCAAACCGTAGTAACTGATTCGTTCTCTTAAACCTTCCCAGTCCATAGCATACTTAGGCTTAACCAATTTGTCAACCGACTTCTTGTACCAATCAATTGGTAAAAGTCCCTGAGCATATTTAGTATCTTCAA
>Ga0163179_10000671_pt1 | contig 24270 bp, 37 predicted proteins | sample AtlANTMetagenome_FD_109643 | JGI IMG/M metagenome (GOLD analysis project Ga0163179, IMG submission 109643) | Marine eukaryotic phytoplankton communities from the Atlantic Ocean - Atlantic ANT 2 Metagenome | ecosystem: Environmental > Aquatic > Marine > Oceanic | place: North Atlantic Ocean...
CGTAGACGCATCTGGTAAGGTTGTACCTACTTGGGGTGACGTTCTAAACAGAGCAAACCTTGGTATGGAAGTAATGCACGAGCGTAATGCTCACAACTTCCCACTTGACCTAGCATCTGCTGGTTCATCTGAAGTTGCACTCGTTGCTCCTAGCATAGGTTGATCTTTACAGAACAATCTGTTATAATAAGAGGGTCTCACGACCCTCTTTTTTTATGCCACATGAAATAGCATCACCATTGTATCAAGGTAAAGTGAAATCTTTATATGAAACTGGTGATCCAGATGAACTCTTGATGATCTTTGATGACAAAGTTACTGCTGGTAACGGTGAGAAAGAAGATTACCCTCAAGGTAAAGGTGCTCTCTGCTGTGATATATCTACGTTTCTATTCAGGAACATGGAACACAATGAGATCAGGACTCACTTCATACGTTCACCAGGTCACGGTGCTATGGTAGTAAAGAACCTTGACATGATACCTATAGAAGTTATCTGTAGGAACATTGCTGCTGGTTCTATACTAAAGCATACTGGGGTTGAAGAGGGTACGAAGATAGAACCTCCTGCTATTGAACCTCATCTAAAAGATGATAGTCTCAATGATCCCTTACTTACATGGGATAGGGTGCGTATGATGGGCATCAATGCTCAACCAATAGTACGTAACACAATTATAATCAATAAGATACTGACAGAAATCTTCTCTCGGTGTGGTATTGATCTTGTAGATTTCAAATTAGAGTTCGGACTCGATGCTGATAAGAATGTATACTTGGCAGATGAATTATCACCTGACAATATGCGACTATGGCAGAAGGGAAGTAAGGAGAACTATGATAAGGATTTATTTAGGAAAGGTAATGGAGACATTATGGAAGGTTATAAATATATTTTGAAATCACTTAGCCAACTTCAAACAAGCAATGAACCAACCGACTGATTTATATGAAGACATGGCTACACTAAACTCCTTGTATGAGGAACTATGTTGGAGTCATGATGGAGAGATCCAGTTCCACGCAGACTATGAGAATGATAGGATAATCATTACTCTCAAGAAAGATAAATAGTTTTGGGTTTGTTTTAGATAGATGAAAACGTTTAGTCAATTTATAAGTGAAGCATTAGACATCCGAGAGGGTGGTATAAATCGTATTGCACAACACTCTAAGAGTCGCAACACTGCTGTACTTACTGCTAACCGTGGTGATAAGTCTAACAAAGAAAACAAGAAAGCAAACAAAGACCTAGGGAAGAAGGTTCGTAGCATGGGATACGGATATAAGAAAGTCAAAGGAGAATATCCTGAGAAGGATGAGAAGACAGGTGAAAAGAAGACAGTAAAGGAACCTTCCATAGTAGTCAATGCACCCAAAAAGAAATTCAAAAAGTTCAAGAAGCAGATGAAGCGACTTGGTAAAGAACATAACCAAGATGCAGTCATCACTAAGAAGGGTAAGGGTGATGCAACTCTAAATCCTACCACTAAGAGAGGACGTAGCACTCCAACAGGACCTTCAAGGAAGGGAACCAAGTTGGGTCAGGTGAACAAAGATAAGAAAGGTGAATACGGACAAACAAGAGTCAAGTCACGTACATATACATATGAGGAACATGAACGCACGTAAAAAGAAAGCAGCACTAAACGCTAAGAAGAAAGCACTCAAAGAAGACAAGTATGTGAGTGAGGTAAAACCTTGGGATTCTGATTGGAAACCAAGTAACCTATCACAAGCTTGGATCAAAGATGCTTACATGAGAAAGCAGAAGAGGAATGAAAACAACAGGTGAAGTCATGGGTAATCCACTCTGGTTTACCCCAGTCATGATGTTAGCAGTTCTCTTATTGATAGAGGGTCTTCATACCTCTGCACATCTTCATCAAGAGATTGATGTGCATGGTATCTGTAGGCAGAACAAAGAGTTTATTGAGTCACTTGACGAAGAAGACTATTAGCAGTATAATATGTACCAAAGCAATACAGGAAGTGAAAAGAACACTAGCAGTACTAACTGCTCTGATGCTGTTACCTACAACGGTAATGGCATCTTCTATTAGACCAGGATCCAGAGTTACACACAAGTCATTGAATAGTTCTCCATCATCTAAATATGACGGAGCATTATGCAAGAAAGAAGATAGGTTCATAGAGAAATGTGACATCATTATAGATGACACAGGAGTCAGAGGACCAGAGGGACACATCACTAGTGTAGTTAGATGGAGTTCTAAAGAGGATGCACCCAGTGCAGGAGGAGCAGTTGCTGGAGCAGCAGGAGGTGCAATTGTAGGTGGTGCTGCTGGTATAGGTACTTGCTTTCTTGTAGGTCCACTTTGCCTCATCACAGCACCTGCAATTATGGGTGGTGGTATGGGAACAGGAGCAGAGTGGGGTGCAAAGAGTGGTGCTAGAACATTTACTATAGTAGGTGATGATGCACAAGGAGAACGTATCATACAGTTCTTCAAGGTCAAGAGATCAGGAGTAGAGAAAACAGAAGAACAATTATTACTAACAACTAAACTAGCAGAGGGAGAAATAAGATGATTTTTTTATCAAGACCGTCAGTATATAATTTACCTGGCACATGGGAGAAGCAACCTGATGCGATCATTCCCCATCTAAATCTAACACCAGAACAAGGATTCATTTTATTCTTTGGTCTACTCCTATTATCTTTGGTCATCTACGGTGTCTACATGACCTTTGGAGCAGGTAAAAAGGATCTAAGGGATGCTATTGATGAACATGCAAAGATGCATGAACTGGGCATCGCACACGGTCATGGTGGCAACAAGGAAGCGTATGAAATGTCTGGTAAACTCAGGCATGATCATGACGAGGTTTGACACCAAATAAATTTATGCTATAATTCGAGGGTCGCAAAGACCCTTTTTCTTTATGTCTTTTACACAGAAAATATTTACACCAGAACAATGTGATGCTATCTATGATGCATCACAGAAACTTCCTGTCAAGGAAGATGAACTCAAAAGATTCTCCTACATGGGACAATCTGATAAGGATGATCCTTCACAACAAGAGTTAGCAAAGAACTTTTACAATCTATTCTATGGATTCCTTCAGGACTCTAGTGCATATGTAAATGGATGTGCTCCAGCACAGACATCTATTCCTATCATATCTACTTCAACACCTAAGTTAGGTAAGGAGTGGCAGTATCATAGGGATGACTTTGAAGACAAGCAGATGAAGAGAGAGTGGACTGTTATACTTTCTCTATCTGATCCAGATGATTATGAAGGTGGTGAAGTTGTCATGCTAGGTAATGGTAGCGAGTCTATATTGAAGATGCCTAAAGGTTGGATGGCAATCTGTCCTGCTGAGAATTATGTAAAGTATAATGAGGTCACTGGTGGGCAGAGAAGACTTGCTCGTTGGTGTATCATTAGTGGTATCAAAGACAAACAGCACTTTGAAATCAACATGAGATATCAACAGTTGTATGATGCATTCCAAGAGAACCTTTCGGAGCAAGCAGATGAATTATTCAAACTTGCAAACAACATGCTTCTAAATGTTTTCTTAGATAAAACAGAAACCTATTCTGATGATAAATAAATCTTTAGGATAGTTGCCAGTGCTAAATTTTACGGTGTATAGCAAAGAAGGATGCCCTTATTGCGACAAGGTAGTTGAGTTATTTGCTATGAAGGGTTTCAGTTTTGTTGAATATAAATTAGAACAAGACTTCGACAAAGCAGGATTTGAAGGTCAGTTTGGTAAAGAAAGTAAGTTCCCACAAGTTACCTTGAATGGTGAAAACTTGGGAGGTTGCACAGATACAATAACCTATCTAAGAGAACACAAATTAGTTTAGAAACAATGTATGTAGATGATGTCCTTGAATTAGTAGAGAAGGCTGTTGATGAAGTCTTCAAACGTGATGTATACTTACTAAAGATGTATGACGTTTTGAAGAACAACAAGTCAACCCAAAAAGAAGCAAAGATTTATCTTACTTCCTCTACTTACGAAAATTTACGTCTAACAACAGATGATCTTGATCATTATCTGTCATTAGGTAAGAAAGATAAAACATATGGTGAAGCATATGGTTACTTATCTAAACCACAGGCGAGAAAGATCAGAGACTATCTAAAACAAATCGTGATTGATACGGAGCATTATATTGATGACAGAAAACCAGGCAGAAAAAAAGGATCCAAAAATAAAGCAAGAAATACTCGCAATAAATAAAGGTGTAGAGATAATGCTACCTAGGAGGAAGGTTCCCAAAGTATATTTGTTCAACAAAACTTTGAAGGTTACACTTTTTTCTAAGACGTTTACCTTCACTATTCACATAGAAGAGGAGTAATCTAAATGGAATTATCCAATGAATTAGTACCGACAATACTAGTTTTTTCCGTCCTAATATGTTTAGGTGGACTTTTACTCGGTTTTATGTTAGGATGGGTATCACATAGTTATTACGATACACATACTACCGTAGCTGCATCGAAACAGCTAACACACCCAGAATTTTATGATGAGGAAGGCAACATGCTTGCTAACCAATTACTCACAGTAAGATTTGAAGGTGACAATGAATTTTATGAAGACGATTAATCATCATGCCAACTGCAACTAAATCATCAAGAAAAGATCTACCTTTACCTGAGTTGTTACTCAGTGAGGTCTTGCAAAAAGTATCTAACGCAAAGACTAAAGTAGAAAAGATAAAACTACTTCAGAAGTTCAATAGTCAAGCACTTAGAACATGTTTGATATGGAATTTTGATGAAAGTATTTACAGCAATGTTCCAGAAGGAGAAGTACCTTACACTCCTAATGACGCACCTTTAGGTACAGATCACACTCGTTTATGGAGTGAGTACAAAGGTCTATATCGTTTCGTGAAGGGTGGTGCTGATAAACTAACCAGAACACGTAGAGAGAATTTATTCATTCAACTCTTAGAAAATCTACATCCAGATGAAGCAGAGATAGTTGCTCTCATAAAGGATGGTGGTTTGCAGTCTAAATATAGAGTAACAAGGGCTGTAGTAGAAGAAGCCTTCCCTGAGATTACTTGGGGTAAAAGAGATGAGTATCCACGAGCACAACAACCAATACCGCAAAATGTCAGACGCAACGCCTAATGTTTACGAGGTGCTGGAAACAGTATCTAAAGCAAAGACAAAAGCAACTAAAGCAAAACGATTAAAGGAAGGTGATAGCACTGCACTTCGTACTGTCTTGCTTTTGAATTATCATGATGGGATAAACCTTATTCCATTTGATGCGGCTGACTATACAAAAACAGATTACCCTACTTCGTCTTTATACGAGGAGTATAAGAGACTTGGTAAGGTAACTGATGGTGGTGGTAAGTTAGATGGTACTGAAGAGCAGGTACGTCAGGAATACGTGAAGATACTTTCTTCTATACACCAGAAGGATGCAGAGGTTGTAGTGATGGCAGGACAAGGTAACTTAGACGATAAGTATAAGGTTGGACTACCTGCGGTGAAGTCTGCTTTTCCTGAACTAGATTTTGACACCGAAAATTGACTTTTAGTTTCAAAAAAGGTCGGAAAAAATCTCCAGTAAAAAATTCACGTAGAGGATTTTATGCCATTACCAGAAATCCATTATGATGAGTGGTTCCATAAACCTCACCCCCATGACAGTATGCCAATAGCAACTGACCCAGAAAAAGAACAAATTGATACTATGCCTTCAGAATATCAGCCACCAGGCGTTGACGAAGAAATTGAAGAAGAAGAGGAAATACACGAAAAGATGTATAGGATTGCTACTGCGAAGTACAATCCTTTTGCAGTAGGAGGATCCGAACAGTTGGGTAAACCAAATAAAAAAAGAGCTTGACTATATAGTACAGATATGTTAGCATATCCATACGTTCAACCTGATACATTCAGGTCGCAAGTAAGCCGACTCGGAACGGATCGTTCATTCTTATGCTTACACCACTTCTCGCATCACTAATTGCATTGAACAATCCTATGGATTGCGAATTTGCTACAAAGCTGATCAACAACATTGGTCAATCAGTTGAAGCTCGTCTTGAATTGATAGAACTAATTCAGTTGAATAGTGAGGAAGGGTGTTTTCCTGAGAACGCACAAGTTGACTAAAGGAACGGATTAAAACCCCTACTACTTTGGAGAAACCCAATGGCAAAAGTCACATACCGTGGTGTTACTTATGACACCGAAAATCGTCCTAATAAGACAGTACGCCCAGTCGAGGCAAAGGAAGTTTACAGAGGTGTAAAATTCCTTGTTGATTCTGAAGGTCACAAACGTGTCCTAACTACTGCGTAGGAACATTTTCTTACTTGACAAAGAGGAGGGTATTGACTACCCTCCTTTTTTATGCTATTGTATATACATTGAAACAGCATAATGCAATTCACACTGGAATCAGCTCGTAAGCATTTGAAACGAGCTATCAAGGATACTGAAAAGAATCCTTTCAATTATACAGAAGAAGAAGTTCGTAAACTAAAAAATGAACTTCGTGGTGTAAACGAAAAAATTACAAACAATCGCAGAGAACTAAAAAACGGATTTGGTTATGACCCAGTTATCGAAGAAGGATGGATCTCAGCAGCAGATATCCCAGTCAGACCAGTTGTCGAATCAGGCAGTGACATTGATCTCGGTGACTCCGAAAGCGGAGGAGATGATGGGGTACATAGCGAGAGTGTCGAACCCGAACAATCAGAAGAACCCGAAAGTGTCGGGTCTCCTAAAGTACTGTTGTGATCACGGTCATTGGTCTGTTTTTGAACAGGCACATATGACAGTTCAAATAGAAACAACTAGAGGACTTGCTGCACAGATACTAAGACATAGAAGTTTTACTTTCCAAGAATTCTCACAAAGATATGCTGACACTAATTTGTTAGCAGAAGAGATTCCTATGTTTGATCTTCGCAGTCAAGATCTAAAAAATAGACAAAATTCAATAGATGATATCCCCAAAAATAAGAAGGCAGACTTACAAGAAAGGATTGCTGAGTACTTTGTTGAATCAATGGATCTCTACAATGAACTCTTGGCTAACGGTATTGCGAAGGAGTGTGCGAGATTTGTTCTCCCACTAGCAACACCAACACGTATCTATATGACTGGTTCATGTCGTTCTTGGATTCATTATATCAATCTAAGATCTGCACATGGTACTCAGAAAGAACATATGGATATTGCAGAGGGATGTAGAAGGGTATTTACCGAACAATTCCCTCTAGTATCTGAAGCACTCCAATGGAAATAAATACTTTTGTAAACTAACTTATTATGGCAACGTACCCTGTTATCAATAAAGAGACTGGTGAACAAAAGGAAGTCTCTATGAGTGTCCATAAATGGAACGAATGGTGTAATGAAAATCCCGACTGGACTAGAGATTGGAGTGATCCATCTACTGCTCCAATGGCAACAGATGTCGGAGATTGGAAAGACAAACTAAGAAGAACTAAACCAGGATGGAATGACGTTCTTCATAAAGCATCACAAGCACCAGGCGCACCTAAACTAACACTATAATATGTCAACACCACGCAAAAAGAAAAACGGCAACGGTAACGGCAACGGTTCTACCTCGACAAGAGTTATGAAACGAAAGAAACCAATTAATCTGGAGTTGATGGTTGATATAAAACCATTGACTGATACACAACAAACTTTGTTTGATGCATATAAAGAAGGTAAGAATATCTTTGCATATGGGTGTGCTGGTACTGGTAAAACCTTTATTACATTGTATAATGCACTAAGGGAAGTACTGGATCCTACTAGTCCGTATGAGAAAGTATATATTGTTAGATCTTTAGTTGCTACTCGTGAGATTGGATTCTTACCTGGTGATCATGATGATAAATCATATCTTTACCAGACACCATACTCAAATATGGTGAAGTATATGTTTGGGTTGCCTACTAATGAGCAATTTGATATGCTATATGGGAACCTAAAAGGACAGGAGACTATTAGTTTCTTGAGCACATCCTTTATTAGGGGTACTACTTTTGATAACTGTATACTATTGGTTGATGAGTGTCAGAACTTGAATTTCCATGAATTAGATTCTATTGTTACTCGTGTGGGTGATAATACAAAGATTATGTTCTGTGGTGATGCAATTCAGACTGACTTGACCAAAACTCATGAAAAGAATGGTATAATAGATTTCATGAAGATAATGGAAGCCATGACTGATGACTTCAAACTTATTGAATTTACCATACCCGATATTGTTCGTTCTGGATTAGTACGAAATTATATTATTGCGAAAATGAATCTTGCCTTATGACTTTCACACACATTGAGACTCCTACATTTGAACTAAATAGGTTACATGAAGGACAAACACGTTATTATGTAACTCCAGAGAATAACAAGTATCCATCCATAACTACGATTACAAGTCATAGAAATCGTGAGATATTTGCTAAATGGAGAAAGAAAGTTGGTCTTGAACATGCAAATGCCAAGACTAAAAGAGCAACAAATAGGGGAACTGCTACACATACGTTGATAGAGCATTACCTGAAAAACGAAGACGTTCCTAAGTCAGATCCATTACCATCTTATTTGTTCAAGCAAGCAAAACCTACACTCGACAAGATTGATAACATTCACTGTTTAGAAGGAACACTCTACAGTGATCAATTACATCTAGCAGGACAAGTAGATTGCATTGCTGAATATGAAGGAGAACTTGCTGTAATAGATTTCAAAACATCAGAGAAAGTCAAACCAGAGAAGTGGATTGAACACTACTATGTTCAGTGCATGGCATATGGTATGATGTACTTTGAACGGACACAATTACCCATCAAAAAATTAGTCATTATTATGACATGTGAAGATGGTGACGTGAAAGTTTATGAACAACGTGATAAACTTACATATATGAAACTCTTGAAAGATTATGTAGAAGATTATGTTAACTTTACTCATGCCTGAAGATAAAAAAGTTGAGAAACTTATTGAAGAGAAATTCATGACACAAGAAAAGTTCAGTAAAGATATTGAACAACTTGTACAAAATGAAAGAGACTTCAATTATATCGAAGCAGTATGTCATTACTGTGAAGAAAATGATATTGAGATCGAAAAGGTCAATAAACTAATATCTAAACCTCTAAAAGAAAAGATCAAATGTGAAGCTCTTACATTGAACTTCATGAAGAAAACTTCTCGTGCTAAATTGCCGATATGAAACTATCTGGTTTTGAGTGTTATCGTAAATATCTTGCACTAAAAAACCATTTCGGATCTTCTAATTATGATTACTTCCTTTATGGTGGTAAAACAAGTGTGAAAGAACAAACTTTCAAAATGAGAAAGGATAGATACTTTTTCGAGGCAATGTCACGAAAGAGGAGTGAGAAGGAAGTTATAGACTTTTTTCTATCAAACTTTGTTGCGTCTGATGATCCTGCTAAGTTATGGATCAGATCTATACTAAAAGACGGTGAAAGTAATTATAACTCTTGGAGAAAAAGGAATAGGAATCTGACATATCAGTTCTCCAATGATATAGATGAAATTTTTGAGGGTGGACTTGAAAAGGGAATGGAGTGTAAACCCAACAGTCATCCAGTAATATTGAAAAAATACCTTTCTGGTAAGATATGCATAGAGACTCTTATTATATTGAATAAGATTCTTAGATTCCAGAAAGATTATGATAAAACACTAAACGATCCCATATGGGATACTGTCTCTACTAAGATGAAAAAGTATGATCCCTTCGTGAAAGTAGAGATGCCAAAATTTGTACAGATAGTAAAAGGAAAAGCATAATGTCTTTTTTTGATTCACAACAAGTGAAGGATTCGATAGATGAGATCCAGAAATTACAAGGAGAAGTATATCAAGCTTCTGTTGGATTTTATGGAATGACAACAGCACAAAGAGTTGAGCATATTGATAAGATGGAGATATTACTTGAAAAACAAAGAATACTTCACACAAGAATGGAGTTGGATCCTGATCCTGCTGCTAAAGAGATGCTCAACAAAATGAGGAAGGTTGCAGTAGGTCTAGGTATACCAGAAGAGATCTCTTTCAATGAACTGTTTCAGCAAATGGAACATATCATCAAAACCATGAAAATGGGAATGCAGTCAACTTGACAATATAAATAATAAGTGCTACGATTACACAGTAGCAACTAATACAACAAATACGAGGAATACAAATGCCTTTTTCAGATCTAAAACGCAACAACAAATCTGTTTTTGCAAAACTATCTGATGAACTAGAAAAGTCCAAACAGGGTGGTCAATCCAATGGAAAGGATGAGAGACTCTGGAAACCAGAATTAGACGCATCTGGTAATGGATACGCAGTGATACGATTCTTACCAGCACCAGAAGGTGAAGACCTTCCTTGGGCAAAGTTATGGAGTCATGCGTTCCAAGGTCCAGGTGGATGGTATATTGAGAATAGTCTTACTACACTAAACCAGAAGGATCCAGTATCCGATCATAACCGTGATCTATGGAATAGTGGTAGTGATAAAGATAAAGAAACTGTTCGTAAGCAGAAGCGTAAACTTTCTTACTACAGTAACATACTCGTTGTTCAGGATCCTAAAAATACTGAGAACGAAGGTAGAGTTTTCTTATTCAAGTATGGTAAGAAAATCTTTGACAAGGTTCAGGAAGCAATGCAACCTGCATTCCAAGATGAGACACCAGTAAATCCATTTGATTTCTGGGAAGGTGCAGATTTCAAACTAAAGATCCGTAAGGTCGATGGTTATTGGAATTATGACAAGTCTGAGTTTGCTACACCAACACCTGTTGCAGGTGGAGATGATGATAAACTTGAAGCACTTTGGAAGACTCAATATCCACTTGCTGAAATTACAGACTCAGATAAGTTCAAGTCTTATGAAGCACTTCAGAATCGATTAGCATTGGTTCTAGGTGGAAGGAAGAAGCAAGTAGTAATTGCAGATGAAGATACAGGAATAGATGGTGCAGAGGAAGTAGTTCCTCCAACGCAATCACCTCTACAAGAGAAGGTGAGAGCAGCAGCAGTCACAGCAGATGCAGATGAAGACGAATCATTATCGTACTTTCAACGACTAGCAGAAGCATAAAGAAAAGGGGTCTTACGACCCCTTTTTTATTGTCCTCATATCAGGTCTGGATGCTTTTCCAGGTTTATGAATCCATTTTACAGGTTTTGCTTGTTTAGGTGTTTTAGCCATTAGCATTTCCATTTTCTAAGGGACTTAGATAATCTATCATCTCCAGTATTATTAGATGGTTTTTGTCTCTTTCTCATACCTTTCATACGAGCACAGAAAGATTTCTTTCTAGGACCACCTTCAGGTTGTGGTGCTTTGAGATCAGAACCAGGATTCTCACGTTCGTAAGATTTCCTACCCTTCTCATTCAAACCACCCTCCTTATTCTTACCAGACTTTTTAGTCCAAGCAGCACCTTCTTGAAATTCTTTGAATGTTTTCATTAGTAATACTTCCGTACAAGATCGATTGCAGTTTTCTTAGTTTTCTTATCTTCTAAGTCGGAGTTAGAATCGTAAGAAGTAATATCCTCAAAGTCTTGAACAAACCTTGTAAGATATGATGGTTTTAGTAATTCAATTTCACGTTTGTCATCATTGAGACGCACTTCATAATCAAAGTTAGTTACCTCTACACAATCAGATTCAATAGTTAGGGTTCTAGTTACTTGAGGATTGGATGAGAATGTATATTCTTGAGTCCATCCTGATTCTACTTGTAACCCTGCTCTCATAATAACATTTCCTTCATTATCTTTCCTTTCTAATGTTTCATAGTGGTGACGACCATCTAATCCAGGAAAGGAAGTTTCACTACTGGGGATTGCGTACTTCTCCTCAGATAACTTTTGTAGTACATCCCTATCCTTTGGCCAACCTTCATATACATCTATAATCTCGTTGACCATTAGAACTACCCAATGGTAATTAGGACTATTGTATATATCCATTGCTACCATTTCAGGTGTAGACCCTTCTGGAATAGTATACTTATAGAATTGCAGAGCATGACGCTTTGCATTATCACTAAGTTTATACATCCTGAATAGATTTTTTATCCTAGTATAATCACCAAAACCAGACTTAGTGATTTTAGATGCATATAATAAATCTGGTAATTTTTGAAAAAATTTAGCCATTAGAATCCTGCTCCTTGTGAACCAATAATATCGTCTGCATAAAGAAGTTTGATTTCTTTGAGGTTGATCTGCATCACATATGATACTGGTGTACCATCATCATGTACAACGTATTGATTATCTGGTGTGTAAGTTGCAGCTACATTTTCAATAACCATAGGTTTGAACTTATTCAATCGTTCATTTTCCCTAGATTTATGCATGTATCTCAATTGTACTGCAAGTGGATATGAAACAAATCTTCCACCAACGTCAGCAGCACTACTACTATTTTTTGATGGATGCATTGCAACTTTGAAAGTCTTTATTATATTCTCAATCTCTCTTGCTTCAGACTTACTCTTAGGAGCCATTGCTATAGTAATGTTGGTTCTTCTTTGACCACCATGACCAGACCAGAATAATTCTACTGTATTGTTTATTCCTACTCCTTGACTCATACCTATAAGTGAATTAGCATTCACTCCAGAAGATCCAGTTGCATTGATTGCCTTAGCAAATAGTCCAGCAGCAACAGTTTTACCAGCACCATCTAAAAGGTTTTTATTTAGATAACCAGAGACTGAATCTCTACTAGCACCTTCTGCTGCTTGGTTCAAAGCATTCATAACAACTCTTCCACTAGGACTAAGAGTTGACTCACCCCATTTTGCTCCGTACTGAGTTCTAACATTAGATGGCATGTAGGTTAGTATAGAACCTAATTTAGAACCTTGTATACCACTTCCACTTGGATTTTGTAAGTATGGTCCAAATTCATAGAAGTCAAATGATAAGTAATCTGTACTGTTAGTGAAAAGATCTCTAGGATATTTTAGTGTACTGCCAGCAGTTCTAGTTACAAAGTTCTTTGCTTTACCACTTCTTTCTATTCTATTACTTTCTCTAAAATTCAATCTTGCTGCTTTCGCTTCTGCATTAGCGATTTGTTCGTTTTGTAGAATAGTCTTTTCTTTTTCGGCAGCACGTTGTGATTCTCGTTCCTTAGATAGGGTTGAGAATAACTTTCTATCTGCGTCTGTTATACCAGCAATACTCATTTATTTGATGCCTAATTCTTTTTCGGTTAGTATTTTGAATTTCATCTGCCTATTGGCACAATAAATTTCAGCAGCTCGCCACTTAGCTTTATTTATGGCAAAAGTCTTCGCTTCATTGATATATCGTTTAGTCCTTCTAATTTTTTCTTTCTTAGGACCTACAACTTGATATCGTGGTTTTATCTCAATAATATATCTCGTAATAGCACCTTGATTATTCGTCAGTTTCATATAGAAATCTGGGAAGTATCTATGTACTTTATCATCCTTGGGAGAACGATATGGTATAACAGTTTCTTCGGAACCCCATTCAAGGACTTGTGGATTAGAATCACACCAGACCATGAACTTCTTTTCCCATAAAGAACGGTATATTACATTAGTGGGATCACCTTTGTACTTTTTATAGTTTCTAGGTGAGTATTTTCCTTTGTAAGCCAAGCTAAATAACAATAATACCCTAATTAGTATTTAGATGAGTATACATGAAAACGTCACTAAATTATTAGCGTCTGGAGTAGCTTCTGCCAATAGGTATGAAGTGATATATTCTGGTCGTGCTCTGGGTGCAACATTGACAAGAGAATTGAATGAGCATTCAAAATACCTTGTAAGTTCAGCTACATTGCCTGGTAGAAGTTTTACGTCAGGGCAAATTCGTGGTGATCAAGGTTTGGGAGTTGAGAGGAAATATGTAACAGGTGTAATGTTCAATGAGTTTACTTTGACATATACATTGACTGGTGATATGGCAACTCATCAAATTATGAATGAATGGTTTGAGACATGTGCTCCCAGACTTGGTGGTCCTCATAGTGCAAGAAAGGATATAAGGATTGGTTACTATAATGATTACGTTGATCCTAAAATCATCATCAAGAAAATGGAGAGGGATGGTAAGGTATCAATGACAACTGAAGTATATAATGCTTATCCTATTATGGTTGCTGACCTTTCCTTATCGTCAGGTGCAAATAATTCTGCACTAGAATTTTCAGTGCAGTTTGCATATGAAACATTCAACAACATCTATGGTGGATTATCAAGTGAGCAAGTTTCTGGTGGTAATAGTGGATTCGGTCCTGCTGTAACCGATGCTGGTTATGAAAAAGGAAAGGCTGCACTTACGATCTCTTCATTCAAAGAGAAACAGAATGCTGATAATATAGAAACTGGTTATGAAGAGGCTGTTGGACCAGTACAAGCTGTTATTCAAAGATCTCTTATTGGAAATCCTGATGATGGTGGTTCTGGTAGTGGATCTGGTGATAGTTACTCCTCTGGCAAGGGAACTGGATCAGGTGGAGGTTCAGAAGAAATAGTTGATCAAACAGCGTCCTAATAACCCCGATAAATAGAATTACATATCATATTAAATTATGACTTTACCAAAGATTGCAGCTCCGACATATGAGTTGAAATTACCGTCTAGTGGCAAAGCAGTTCGTTATAGACCATTCCTTGTAAAAGAAGAAAAGGTTTTGATGCTTGCTTCAGAATCGGAGAATGAAAAAGATATTGCAAATGCAATAAAACAGATCATCAAGTCCTGTATCGTTACTAAGAATATAAAGATAGATACTTTATGTTCCTTTGACATTGAATATATTTTCCTCAATATAAGAGGTAAATCAGTAGGAGAAGTTATTGATCTAAGGGTTCCATGTCCTGACGACAATGAAATACTTGTAAACACAACAATCAACGTTGATGAGATTCAAGTTACTTTCCCTGAAGGTCACAATCCTGAAGTCGATCTAGGAAATGAGATCACTCTTTATATGAAGTATCCAAGCATGGATGCGTTCATTGAAGCAAACTTCCAAGGAAAAGATCAAGATCCTTTTGATGTTGTTGTCAACTGCATTGATAAGATCGTACAAGGAGAAGAGGTTCATGAAAGTACAGATTGTACTAAGAAAGAACTCAGAGACTTTATCGATTCTATGACAGCAGATCAGTTCAAGAATATTCAAACATTCTTTGAAACTATGCCTAAACTACAACACAAGGTGATGATTACAAATCCTAAATCTGGTGTTGAAAGTGAAATCACACTACAAGGATTAGGAGATTTTTTCGGGTCATAATGGGGTACATCTCCCTTGAGTCATATTATGAAACTGTCTTCTCAATGATACAACACCACAAGTGGTCTATTACTGAGATTGAAAATTTGATTCCTTGGGAACGAGATGTCTATGTGCAGATGTTGTCAGATCATCTAAAAGAACAAGCAAAGAAAAACCAAGCAGAAGCGATGGGTGCAAAATAAATGGCAAAAACTATAGACCTAACCTCAGCAGTTATCAATATCACCCCTACTAAAGCGGTGAAATTTGGTGGTGGTTCGACATCAGGTATTGGTTCCGATTTTAGTGTCACTGATAGTTACTTCAAGAAAAATGGTAAAGTGTTTACCACGGCTCTTACTAGTATCAGTAATATTGACAATAATATAAAGGAAATCAAGACTATATTGTCTACTGGTCTAAAGGCAGATGCAGTTGCACGTAAAGCAGAAGCAAGAAGGGTAAAGGAAGAAAGAATAGAGAAAGCGAGAAATATTGCTAAAGGTGGATTATCAAATCTGGGTAAAGCAACAGGTGCAGCAGTAGGTAAAGCAAAAGGTTTATTGGATGCTTTAGGTATTCTTGGTGCGGTTGCTAATATTGCTGGTGGATTTCTTGCTGCTAGTGCTATAAGGAAATTATCGAATAGTAATTTCTTAGGAAATATCATCAAAGGATTCATGGGTGCTATCAAAGGTATCATGGATGCTGTTAGTGCTATTCCTACTAATACCCTGAATAAGATTGGTAAGTTTGCTGGTAAGTTTATAAAGTTTATTGGAAATATCCTTGGTTGGGGTATAGGAAATATTAGTAAGGGATTAGATAAGATCCTTGATAATAATGGTAATCTGAAGATGAGTATTGGAGGTATATTCCAAGTCTTAGGAGGAGTAGCAGGATTAGCTCTGACTTTTAGATACCTCAAGAATCCTACAAAACTAATTACTGATTTCACTGACACTGTTGGTGGTATCGCATCTATGTTGGGTCTTAGGATTCCAGGATTGATGGGTGGAAGAGGTGGAAGAGGTTGGCAGAAATTGGGAACTAGAAATAACCCAATGAATGTCTATGTTGTCAATCAGGGTGGTGGATTTGGTGGTGGTAATAGGTTGAGTCGAGGTTTGAATATTGCATCAAGATTCGCTGCTCCAAGAGGAAGTGGTCTAAACTTCTCTAAGAATTTTATTAGTGGTGGTCCTTCTGGTGGTAATATTGCTAGGATGGGAAGTCTTGTCAATTCAAGCAGTGGTAATGCAACGAGAATGTTGGGTGCTGATAAAGCAATTGATGTTACAAATAGTTTGAAAACTGGTGGAGTATCTAAAGTAAATAGAGCACGTGTACTTGGTGGAGAGATATCACAAGCACAAGCACTAAAGATTGCAGGAGAGGGTGGACCTCAAGGAATAAAGGGAGCACTAGCAAAAGGTGGTAACTTTGGAAGAGGAATGTGGAGTAGGATGAAAGGAATAGGTAGTTGGGGTAAGGGATTATTGAAAGGTGGTGTAAAAAACTTTCAGAATCTTGGTGCTACCTTATCTAATCTAAACCCAATGCAACTCTTTGAGAACTTGAAGGGTCAGATAGGTAGTAAACTTGATGATCTTATGAAGAATAATCAGATCCTCAAAGGTGTAAAGAATTTGAAGAATACTAAACCTAAAGATGTAGGTAAGGCAATAAAAGGATTAGTAACTAAGGCAGGAAAGAGTGCTAAACCAGCATTGAAGAGTATAAAGAGTGCAAGAAAAGCATTCCCAGTACCAGGATTAGATGCACTAATAGGTGCGTTGACTGCTGTTGGTGAGATTGCATTATTCAAAGCATCGCCAGGTAATGCTATTTTTGGTGCATTAGGTGGTGTTCTAGGTTCAGCAGCAGGAATGGCAGCAGGATCAGCAGCATTACCTGGACCTGGTACTTTTATTGGATCATTAGCAGGAGGTATTGCTGGTGAATTACTTGGTCGTGGATTAGCAAGAGGAGTTGGTGGTGCTTTACCTCCAAACATTAGAGATAAGGATATATTTGGTACTGGTGCTCCATTGTTCGCTACTGAAGGTAATGGATATGGTAAAAGTGAAGGAATGCAAAGAGGTGGTCAAATATTTGGTGGAACACCTACTGGTGATAGTGTTCCTGCATATCTGGAACGTGGAGAATATGTTCTCAATAGAAATGCAGTAGCAGCAATAGGACCACGTAATCTAAATGCTCTAAACTATGGTATTCCTAGATTCCAAGAAGGTGGAATGTGGTCAGGATTTGGTGGATCCACTCAGAAAAAAGGATTCCTAGGAACTGATAAACAAACATTCCCAATTGGAAGTCTTGGACATAGTGGGTTCTTGCAAGTAGACAAAAAGAATGGTAATATGGAGATATGGCATAATCATTGGGGATCTGACAAATACGTTGGTCTACTCAAGAAGAATGGTGATATTGATTTCAACCATGCACTATGGGGTGGAGCAAATGCTAAAGATAAGGCATTCTATAATAAGCAGAGTACTAAAGATATGGTATATGCTCATGCTGCTCAAATAATTACAGCAGCACATAAAGAGAATCCATCTAAGTATCCAGTTGCATCAACTAACCAGTTACTCAAACAGGTTCCTAATGGTGAGAAGCATCTGATAGCAGAGGCATCCAAATCTACTCAAGGTCTTTTGAGTATGTTAGATCCAGAAGCAGGAAAGATGACTAAAGCAGGAGTAGGTGCTTTGACAGATCTTGTTATGATGGCAAACACAGGAATGTCTGGTGGTGGAACAAATGCAACTGCAATGAATAACCTAATGAACAATGCTCAGGCAGAAACCAGTACAGGTGATACTACTAACACTACTACTGAAACTTCAGTAAGTGCTACTGGTGTATCACATACAAATACAAATGAAGCATTGAGTCTTCTACAAGCAATGGAATTGAGTGCTACAAGATGAGTAACATGGTAGGAGCAGGTGATTTCACCTATAAACTAACAATAAAAGATAAAGTAATTGGAGACGGTAAAATAGCCTCCATGATCTATAAGGAAGGTATATCCTACCCTACAATAGAATGCGATATTGGTATTGTAGATACCAGTTCTAAGAGTATGCTATCAGATTTGCCATTGAGAAATGGTGAGGAAGTAAAATTGAATTTCTCTACAGGTGATGGTGAAGACTTAGAAGCAAACCTAGTAGTATATGCTGTTGAAGGTGGAGGTCCATCTGCAGCCGATAAATCTGCATTGGTATTGAGATGTATGAGTAAGGAAGCAATGATGAATCTTTCTACTCGTATTGAGAAATTATATAAGGAGATGTCTCCTAATGATATTGTCAAGAATATATTATCTGATGGTCTAAAGAGTACACAGGAAGTGAATACAGGATTAGATGCTGAGTCATTGACTATCACTGCTATGAGAGATAGACCACTTGATTTCATATGTAAGATAGTATGTCATAAGTCTATACCGTCAGTAACAAATACTAAAGGTGAAGGTGTAGGAACTGCTGGATATCTTTTCTGGCAAACAAGTGATGGATATAATTTCAAAGCAATGGATGAGTTGATGGGTGCTAGTAGTGCTGGTAAAGAGGCTGCCCCTACCAATTCTAAAATCAAAGGTGATGGATCTGTAGACACTTATACTTTCAATACTGTTGTAGCAGCAGACGATGCAGATGCTAAAGAAGAAAGTAGAACAGTTAGAAAACTTACATTCTTATCTAATAACAATATTGAATCTCAGTTGATAAAGGGAACCAGATCTAATTTGGTAGGGTTCTTTGATATATCCTCACTCAGATATAATGAAGCGATATATAAATTGGATGGAGGTAACTTCAAAGCAATGGGTCACTTAGGTGATTCTGACAAACCTTCTAGTGATAAGAATGTATCTACTCTTTGGGAGGATAAACCGACCAGAGTTATGACACGTATTCTCAACAATGAGATGTACGAATCAACAAAAGAGAAGGCAAAAGAGGATAGATATGATAAAATAAGACAGTCATTGGCTCAACAAGTAGTTCGAGCAGATCTATTCAAGAACCAAAAAGTCGAGATAAATATACCAGGTAACGCTAAACTACGTGCAGGAGATAAAATCATTCTCCAAATATATAAATCAGAAAGCGGATCCGATACAGCAGATGAAGATCGAATTGATAAAAAGCAAAGCGGTTATTACCTAATTGCTAAGGTGGTTCATTCTATAGAACAAAGAATGGCAATGACACATTTACTACTCCTTCGGGATCAACACAACGAGGTTTCTGATGACTGAAAAAACACATGACTTAGACCATGAGGTCTATTTGGATCCAAAGGATCATAAAGAACATATCAATCATGGTATGCTTGAATATTCTGAGGCAGATCTAAAAGATGTTCATGCTAATTATGATGAGTATCATAAAGGGGAAAAGGTAGAGCCAAACGATGGTAAGATAAATGATTATCACACAAGGCATGAGGATCAGCACTTAGAAGTGTATTGCGACAATCATCCTGATGCCTTTGAATGTAGAGTGTATGACGACTAATGAGTGTACTAGCTAACTCACTTATAAAACCAAACTTTATCGGTAGAGATCAATTTGTTTGGTGGATAGGTCAAGTAGAAAAATCTGTAGATACCGCTAAGAACTCCAACAGAGTCAAGGTAAGAATATGTGGATATCATTCCAATAGGACTGATGTTCCATCTGATGATTTGCCTTGGGCTCAGATAATGACTCCTGCCACTCTATCTCAAATAAGTGGACAGGGTAACAAATCTATGCTGGTTCCTGGTCAATGGGTAATAGGATTTTTCTTAGATGGTGAGGACGCACAGATACCTATTGTTCAAGGTTGTTTAGGAGCAGTCTCAAAGACTGATAATTTTTCAGCAGTACCAGGAGCTACATTCTCAGCTCCTGAAAATATCTACAGTAAACCTAATTGGATCTCACCTAAATCTATTCAAAAAGAGGTATCACAGAAAACAGTAGATCCAACAAGTGATCAACCACATCATTCAGTATTTCCTACTGGAACATTTGAGGAAGTTGAAGCAGGAACAGTAAAAGCAAAAGAAATAGTAACTGATGCAGCAGCTGCAAAAGCTGCTGTGAACCTTGCTAAGTCAGAAGAATATGAAGTAGCAGAAGCTGATGGTGTTTGTTCAACAGAGGCTACTAAAGATCATATGCTGGTTGAAATGTCTGAGTTTGTTGCATCAATGGAGAATGCACAGCAGATAGGTGAAAAGTGGATCAATACCCAAACTGGGGGTATTATAAACATGACCAGTAAGATACAGAATTACTCACAAAAAATGAGTAATATTATGCAGTCTCCAATGACTGCTGTTAGTAGACTATTACAGGATGAAGTACAGAAAAAATTCCCTGATGTATACCAAGCAGTAACTACTGCAAACCCTTTTGAATTGGAAGCACTGAAGGAAAAGAACTCTGGAATACTTGGAGTATTGAAGTGTGCTTTTGAGGATGGCATTCTAAGCAAGTTGCAAGGAATGTTCAAAAATATTATGAATGGTATGCTCAAGAATCTTTCTAAAGTCATAAACAATGCTGATTGTCTCTTATCTGCTATTACGGATAAGTTATTTGGTGGTATCTTAGATAAAATCAGTGGCATTATGGGTAAGATTCAGGGACTAATGAAGGGCATAGGTGGAGCATTAGGAAGCATCACAGGAATTATGAATAAGGTTGGTGGATTCCTAAAGAAAGTTCTTGGTATTGCTTCTTGTGTAAATCCTGAACTTAGCAAGTGTGTAAGAAGTAAGTTATTCAATACAAAGTCTGGAAAGCAAAGACCAAAACCATTATTCCCTGATCTCAGTAATCCTAATCTAGATGCAAAATTACAGAAGTTAGCTGGTGGTCCTTTACCAATATGTGATGATGCTACAAAAGATAAGGAAAATACTATGGATGTTATTGCATCCGCATTTGGAATTGGTATCACTGATATGGATGGTATGAATCAGGTTGGAGAGAAACTATGTGGTTTCCTTCCATCTGAAGTAATTACTGATTATCTTGATCGTGAACTTGATGTAGAAGCAGCGATCAAAGCAACTGGTGTAACAAATCAAGTTGAAGTTGATGCAATAATGGCAACTCTTGCAACTAACATGGGATTGTCTACATCAAATCCTCAAGCAGCATATACAGCAACTAAGATATTGGGTGATATAGGTCTACTTACAAACTATAGATCTGTATCTGGTACTGGACCTGAGTATGCTATATCAGGAATACTAAAAGAATATTTCCCATTAGATAAGAAACATAAGGTTTCTGGACTAGAAAATCCATTTGTTGCAGGTGCATGGGTAAGAACGTGTGGTAATCCTGATTACTATTTCCAAGTAGCAGGATCTAGTGCATTCATACCTAAGGCTAACTCCAAAGGTGGTGGTGCTTGGGTTGTGTTACCTATTGATGAAAATGGTTATCCACATAAGGATGCTATAATATATGATGGTGGAAAAGATTATGGTAATGGTGCTAATGGTAACTGTGCTCCTGATGCATTTGTATCAACACCAATGTATGATCCATTGACAGATGAAGAAGTACAAGATCATTACCTGAAAGGAACTGCGTTCGTGGATGGAGATGGAAGTATTACTGCTGTATCATTCGCTAATGATGAAGGATATATTTTCAAAGAGACTCCTACAGTCAATCTAACCCCTTGTGGTGGAGACGTTGGAGACCCAAGTAGTGATGAAGCAGTCAAGGATCCTAATACTTTGACTAATCAAACTGATACTACATTGATTATATCCTCAACAAATAAGGGTATAGTTGGTGTTATTCAGAATTTCGCCATCAAGAATGTTGGTCAGGGTTATATAAATCCTGTAATAACTATCGAAGGTGGTGGTGGAGACGGTGCTACTGCTGAATGTGTTGTCACGTATGGTAGAATAACAGATATCAAGATTACTAACTCTGGTACTGGTTATACGTCCATGCCCACTATATTCATCAAAGATGAACCTATTACTGGTACTCCTATTGATCAATATAGAGGTGTATCTGCGAAGGTATATCCTATAATCAGATACATGTCTGCAACTGATCCTGATCTTGTCAAGAAGATTGAAGGTCAAGAGTCCATTATGTCTATAGATTGTCCATGAGCGAATTATCATCACCTCCAATTCCAAATGAGAAAGGGCAACCTTCTCATACCTACGGAGCTACCTTTTTTGACGGATCACAATTTACTGTCAACTGTACTCCTGATTCCAACTGCACAACTTTCACTCACCAGTCTGGAAGTAGTATAAAGTTTCAATCTGATGGCACTATAAGTATCATTGCTGCAAAGCAATTGTTCCTAACTGCTAATGGTGAAGAAACCAATACTATGAGATTCAAAGGTGAGTTGAAAGTAGAAGTTGGTAAAGATTTTGGTTTTACTCATAAAGGTAAGTTAGCAGACTACCAATACTCTGGTACTGTTAGAACTGGTGCAAAGAATCAGAATACTATTATAGCTAACTCATCATTACATGCATCTAATGAAAGGACAGTTACATGTACCACTCAACTCAAGACATATTGTAACCATTGGGAGTTACAGTCAAATACATATAAGTCTGAACAGCAAGGATCCAACCTGACAACAGCTCATGCTGGATTTGCTGTCAAACAGACTAATGATAAAAATGCGATCAACCTTGAATCTGCTGGTACTATGGCAGTAAACGTAGTAAAGGACTATAATACTACCGTAACTAAAGGAAAATGGACAGTCGATGTCCTTGATAATACTGGAACAGTAAATATCAAGAAAACTCTCCGTATGAAAGGGAGTAAAATCTACCTCAACTAATACTATGGACAAACAAGACGAATGCCTATCAAGAGTCGTAGTCAACCCTATGGCAAGAGAATTTCATCTATATTCAGATGATGGTGACTCTAGACATGTCAGATGTGAAACCTTAGAAGAATTTATGAATGTACTAGATTTCTGTAAGAGGTTACTTGATGAGGATACACTCAAATATGTTGACCCAACACAACCAATAATGGGACAACCTGACCACTAGACTGATAGTAGGAATGTATAAATATCATTATAGGATTGGTATGCCCACTGGAAATTAAAGATGTCATTAACTCGCTTATCAAATCTCATTAGTTCAACTGAAGGACGTTTCTTGTATGTTGATCCTAATGAGTTCAATGCTTCGGATCTAATTACGAATAGGGGTAACTCTCCTACAAGACCTTTCAAGACTCTGCAAAGAGCTTTACTTGAAGTTGCACGTTTTAGTTACGTTGCTGGTCCTGATAGAGGAAACGACAAGTATGATCAATATACAGTATTACTGAGTCCAGGAGATCACTGGATTGATAATAGACCAGGATATTTTGTAAATTGGGATACAACAGCGAATTATTGGGATACCGATCAACAGATAGCAGGTGTAGATGTAATACCTCAACTAACAGACCAATCCAACTTTGACATCTTTGATGACGATAATGACCTTTTCAAGTTCAACTCTGTAGAAGGTGGTATTATCATTCCTAGGGGTACATCACTTGTAGGTTCTGATCTAAGAAAGACTAGAATCAGACCAAGGTATGTTCCCGATCCAATGTATGCTGACTACTTGGAAGAGAAGGGTTCAGGTACATATGAAGAAACAACAGATTATAAATTACCAAATGTATATCTTGAAGAAGCACCTTCTGTTACATTACCTAGAGCATCATTCTTTAGGGTAACTGGTGGTTGCTACTTCTGGCAGTTCTCTATATTTGATGCAGTACCAACTAATACTGGTGGTATTTTCAGGTATGCATCTAACGATCCTTCTGATAGTATCAAGTTTACAAAGTATAGTCAGAACTACGAGTGGAAGACAACTAAAGAATCACTAACCAATACTGATACAACTGGTCTAGGTTCTCACCATAAG
>Ga0163179_10000672_pt1 | contig 24243 bp, 20 predicted proteins | sample AtlANTMetagenome_FD_109643 | JGI IMG/M metagenome (GOLD analysis project Ga0163179, IMG submission 109643) | Marine eukaryotic phytoplankton communities from the Atlantic Ocean - Atlantic ANT 2 Metagenome | ecosystem: Environmental > Aquatic > Marine > Oceanic | place: North Atlantic Ocean...
ACACCACTGGCCCCTTTCGCACTGAATCTCGTGCCGTCTATCTTCCAAAGCCAAGAAACACCAGTCTTCGATAAGAAGATGCCTGGCAACTCTCCCCGCCACCACTAAAAGCGACCATTATTTTTTAAAAAGAACCGCCGAATACGTCACGTGACGCCCGAATATGGCCGAAAAGACGGTTAGTCCTGACAGGTTCGGAGAAGTGCATTGATTCAGCGATTTGGTGAACACCACCCATCGGTTGCAGCGACAGCGTTCGTTCACCCGCTCGCCTGCCTAATCGGTGAAGTGTCTGTGGCTGACCATGCGACGATCTGGCCGGGCGCTGTGCTCCGCGGAGACGAAGGCATCCTCGCAGTGGGTGAGTCTTCAAATATCCAAGACGGCACGGTACTCCACAACCTTGGCGGCTTTTCAACCACGCATATCGGCGCGCGTGTGACGGTTGGCCATCGGGTCATCCTTCACGGCTGTATCGTCGAAGACGACTGCCTGATAGGTATGGGCTCCATCATCATGGACAACGCCCGTATCGGCACCGGTTCACTCATCGGAGCGGGAGCGGTGATTCCACCGAACACGATCATCCCGCCAAACTCGTATGTGTTGGGCGTACCTGGCCGCGTAATTCGCAGTACGGGAGAACGAGAAAAACAGATGATCGCCACAGGATGGCGGACGTATGTCGACCTAGGGCAGCGTTACGCCGCGTCGACAGACTAATCATTCACACAAACGAAATAGCCTCAGTCACATGCGCCACTTTCAGCCCAACCCCGACGAAGTCGTACTCATCCAACAGAAATGCCTACAAATGCGTGGGCCGTTGGGACATGCGGGCGAATTGATACTGACGAATCAACGGTTGAAGTTCATTCCTACCGGAGCGCTTCAGCGGGTTACCGGCGCCAAAGATGTAGAGACGCCACTGGAACAGATCACCGGTACCAGAACGGTGATGCACTACCTATCGACGACGTATGAAGTCACGTTCGGTGCCGCGCCTTGGCGTTTTTGGGGAGAAGGCGCACGACGCGTCCATCAGCGCCTACTGCCGCTGCTTAGGGATCAAAGTCAAAGCACAGCTTCGTTGTATTTCATGCCTGGTGAACGCGTGCTGATTCAGGGCAGCATCCACCGCCACATCAACGAATTGCTCACCATTAAGGGAGAAATCACCCTGTCGTCTCACCGGCTCCGGTTCGAACCTACTTCCACGCTCGAAAAGCTGATTTTTAGAAAGGCACGACTAGATCTCAATCTCGACGACGTGAGAGGTGCGCGTATCGTAGGGCTCCGTCAGCGCCTGGAGGTCGTCGGGCCCGACGGCTCGATCTTTTTCGACGGCAACCTGTGCGACGAACTGCTCGATGAACTGATCAATGACGGAATCGGCGAGCCGACGACTGAAATCCCAGGCGCCTCACTGCCTACTGGCGTGCTTGAACGGTGGGACGGTCAACATCATCGAGGCTTACTGGCACACCCAGGCAACTTTGACATTCGACGAGACAAGCTCTCCTTTGCACCAACAGGGCGCCTGGACGTTGGCGCCTCTACGTTCGAAGTCGCCTTTGCCGATGTAAAGCGGGTTGGTTTGGGCGGTTGGCCCGACAGGCACGTCGTCATCACCACACCCAAATCCTCCATACAAATATCCACCCCCAACGGCACAGATAGATACCGCGCGTTGATTCCCCTGGTTCTCGCGGAGATGATCGAGCCTTTAGTCGCTCAAGAGACCAACGAAGATGGGAAAGCCCAAGCAATCGACTTGGAGGCGCTTCTCGCCCCATGGGCCAAGAAAGTGGAACTCCCCCCTCTCCAGACGACGATCGCGTGGGACCGCGCGATGTACTGGAGCAAACAACACGTGGCTTCTTCAGGTTGGCTGATTTTGACGGAAGCCCAACTATATTTTGTACCCAGCACGCCACCTGGCCGCGGCGCTGATCTCCTAATGCTGCCAACACAACGAACACTCCGCGCAAACCCAAGCAAAGAGGACGCGCAAGAAGAGCGCCTCTCGATGAAAGTCGACGGGGAGTTCTACAGCTTCACCCCAAGAAGTGGAAACCGGTTCACTGAAGACTTCTGGAACCACTGCTCTGAAGGTGAAGCCCGCCACATGTCCGAAGAGGAGACATCCGCGGCGCTCGCGCGCCTGCAGGGCGAAGTCCTCTATGCGGCCATTTACGTGGAAGAAGAGCCTGTTGTCCGAAGCAAGCCGGCAATTTTCCGACTGAACGAACATGGTTTGGCGCTGCTGGTTGACGGCGTGCCAGAAGAGATCAAGGAATGGGGAGTGGCCGTCGCAATAGAAGCGGGCCAGCCCGAAGGCTTGTACCAGTTCGAAGCGACCATCCAAAGCTGGCGTACCGCCCCGCCAGAACTTCGGCGACGCTTCGGTTCACGCGAACTACGCTTTGCGGTGTTGGGCTGGCCACAACACATCCGCTTCTTCAACCGAAGAACGGGCTACCGAGTAGACCGGGAAGACACCGTCATCACCCGAATCCTCACACTCAACGAGACCGGACGCTGGACGCCTACCGGAGCACGATTCAGCGCAGAGGTCGTGAATCTCTCTATCGGTGGCTGCGCCATCGCTACAAGCAGCCCGTTGGACCTAGGCACACGCGTTCAATTCGATCTTCCGCTGGGAAATGCGGCGGTACAGGTAAAGTGCGAGGTGGTTTATGCCGATCCACCGTCAGGGCCGGACCAATTGTGGCACCACGGCTTGATGTTCTCGGAGCTTCGGGATGCGACGACTGATCGCATTCACAGAGAATTGCTTCGCCTTCAGCGCGAAGCACTCGCCGAGAAGGGCGATTAACCAGGCGAACAAAACGAAAATGCGGTTAAATTCAAGGAAACCGCTGGATGAAGTAAGAAAATGAGCAACTTTCTCGGTGGAACCCCAGACAAAGCGATTCTGACGCAAGACATTTGCCTCAGGATGTGGGGCCCCCTTGGGCACACCGGAGTGCTTACGCTGTCCGCCACGAGACTACGCTTCGTTCCGACCGCCTGGTTGGATCGACTCGCTGGTGCACGGGACATACACATCGACGTCTCTGACATCCGAGAAGTCCAATACAGCGCGCTTACGAGCACAATGACGGTGAGCCTCCGAGAAGGGATCGAAAAATTCTGTGGGGCGGGCGCGAAACGGGTCTATGCACGACTGCGCAGCCTTATCGATGAACGAGAAGTCAACGCAGACGGCGAACAAAGGGCGTTGGCCTTCTGGCCTGGCGAGCGGATTCTCGTTCAAGGCCGGGCAGTACTCTCCCTTCCCGACGGCAGCGCTTCACGATGTGAATTGCTGCTGACCGATAGACGGATTCGTTTCGCTGAGTCCAATTCGCTCGAAGCCCTGCTGACTGACGATTCCATTTGTGAAATCCCGATCGTGCAGCTTCAGGATTTCAACGTCAGCAGCGTGCCCCCGCAACTGGAGTTGGATGGTCCTAATGGGAAGTACACCGTGCGTAGCACGCTCCTTCCACTCTTAAAGACCGCACTCGAGACACTACGCCAAGCCAATGCTGGAGTAATCCCGCTCGAGACGGAACGCGTGCTCGCCATCTGGCCTACCGCCGCACAGGCGAGTGGAAAATCACAAACCGGCGAACTCCAAATCACCCCAAACCGAATGCGATTCGTTCCAGACGGGTCGCTTTCCGACCAACTGGGCAGTGACGGCTTTGAGATCTCGTTTAATCAGATCGTGAAAATCGAGGTCCGCGGGTGGCGGGCGCTACAGCGCGATGGCTGGATCACTCCAGACAGGCGCATCGAAATAGGCACCTTAGAAGCCACCACCTCTTTTTCCGTGCCGCAGGCCATTGTTCGCTTTCGTGATCTGATTCCGCTGGTGGCAAGTGCCCGGCCAGCCAGCAGCCCGATCGGCCTTAGCGTACCGTTTGCTACCGACACCACCGGAGACGGAATCGACGCCGCAAACGTATTGCTCACGCCATGGCGCAACGAACTTCGGATCCGCGACGATGTAATCATACGAATGGTGGGCTCAGCCTTACTGTGGAGCAAAGATCTACAAGTCAATTTCGGATGGTTGGTCATTACAGAATCCCACCTGTTTTTCTTACCGCCACCGGACACACAACACGCCGTTCAGCCCCTCCGAATGCGCCTGAACGAGCTCCATAGAGCCCGCTTGGGCGAGGCGCTTACCGAGCAGCTGATCTTCACGTACAGGGACGACGAATACTGCTTCTCTCCTCGAGGCGGGTCGCAGATGATCGAGGCCTTCTGGGCGCACTGTGCGACCGGCCCTTCACGGTTGGTAGACGTGAGCGAAGACGTAGGTCCCCTTTCTCGAATAGACGGAGACGTCCTGTTCATTCGCATACTCATGAAAGATCAAGTGCTTCATGAGACGTCGCCAGCCGCAGTGCTTGAGCGCGGAGATGGCTTTGGCCTCATTATCGACGAAATCCCGAGAGAAATTCAGGTTGCTGGAGCGCCACTGACCGTCGAAATTGGACTGCCCGAAGGCCTCTATCAGTTCAAGACCGAGGTGCTCCGCTGGGGCCGAGCCCCCCAAATGGTCGCGAGCACCGGTACGCACGAGGCATCACCTGCGGGCGTGTCGCTTCCAGAAGCCCTGCTCGTCGTTTCGGTCCCCACCGAGGTCCGCTTTTTCAATCGGCGAGACGGATTCCGTGTCGATACCACCCTGCCTGTCCGCATTCAAGCATTAGCTACTGGGGCGGAGGGTAACTGGATACCTGCCGGCCCCGCCGTGCGCTGCTTTCTCCAAAACCTCTCGATCGGCGGCTGTTCCTTGGTGACCGATGAGCCTTTACCCACGATGGGCCGAATCGCCATCGACATCCCACTGGGTAGTCACCCGCTAAGACTTCACGGGGAAAGCGTACACGTTGACGAACCGACTAAGCACGAAGATCCTTGGCGATACGGTGTGAGTTTCAAAGACGTGTCAGTGCCAATGGAAGACCGCATACACAAAGAATTGCTGCGGCGACAACGCGCAAATCTCGTAGAACGTACTGAGACCTTTGACGAAGAGTAGCTGGTGCAACCAGACCGTTGCTCGCCACCCGGTAATCGGATAGAAGCGCAGCTTCGCTCGCGGGAGAACGACCCGTTTTACGCCTAGACACCCGGTCAGGCGCCCCGCGTATAATAGGAGCCTACCCATGTCCGAACCCACGATCGCTAGCCTTGTTCGTCAAGCGACCAAGACCGAAGCAGACTTCTACCGCGTGACCAACGAACTGCTAGCGATTGGCGATACCGCTCGTCTCGCAGAGTTCTTCGACAAGATGAACATCCCCCGTTCCTCCGATGGTCAAGACGATTTCGACCTTACCGAGCATCCCATCGAAGGAAGCATCAACGCGGTCGAAAATTACCCCGCGGAGATCGCCGTAAGTCAGGGCATTCAGAAGTTCATCGAGCGGCACCTTCGCAAGCTCAAATGGCACACCACACACCCGTCGATGGCTGGTATCAGCAACGCGACGCGTTTGTACCGGGCGATGACGACGGCGACGAATGTTCGTATTGAACGCGTGCTGGCTCTCCTGGAAATCAAAGATTCACTAAGCGTCGCAGAGTGGGGCTCGGCACGTGAACTGCTGAACCGTGCATACCGTGACCACCGGGTAGCGACCGAGATTATGACCTCTCGCTGGCCCGACGCACTCATGGTCACCGAAGACCGCGAAGCAGTGATCGAATCATTGAAGAGCCTGCCGAGTGTCGTGAGCGCAAGCCTGGAGAGCATCCAAACACTGCGTGATGGCGTCGAAGCCCGTCGCGTACAAATGGAAGTGGTTCCCGAGGGCTACCCTCCGGTTAAGCCACCACGCTACTTCGGTGGTGACCTTCTGGACACCAACTCCTGGCGTCACTTCTGGGGCGAGCTCGGCGGAATGAGCGACCATATCCGCAACACGCTCGGTCAATAAGCACGTCAATAACGCTCGACGCTCCTGCCTATCGCGACGCGCTGGGCAGAAGCGGTCAGTCAGATACTTCGCCCGCTTCCCAATAGCCGGCGTCGCGTAGCATCTTGCGTTCTTTTTCGTCCAACTCTCGGCTCACCGTGGACGTTTCAAGGCTCTGATACCACTGGACCATTGCCTCTCGCATGGTGCGTGCGCGTTCCAGATCCGTTTCCAAAATGTTCTGCTGCTCGCCGCGGTCTTTCTCGGTATGAAAGAGCTCAAAATGCGCCGTGTTGAGCGGCGCTGCTAAAAACCTATCCGCGTAATCCAAACTTGCAGGCTGGCTTCCCTGGTAAACCAACCGATGGGTTTTGGTGCGCATGCTCAAATGCCCCCGGACACCCGACTGGAAGACGGCCTTAGCTGTTGTGCCTTCCTCCCCCATGAGTACGCGCCGTAAAGAACGTCCGCGCTGCGGCTGCGGAGCCGCGATTCCAGCAAAATCGGTGAGCGTCGGCGTGACATCGACGGCATCAACCAGCGCGTCATGTTTCTTGCCGCGCCAAGCCTTCGGGAGTGCGCCGCCACCGATCAGCATCGGTACGAGCGTCGTGGAATCGTAGAGAAAAGCGCGGTGGTTGGTCATGCCATGATCTTGAAGATCTTCGCCATGATCGGACACGATGACTATCAAGGTGCTGTCCCAAAGCCCGATGCTGTGAAGGTGCTCAAAAAAGAAGCCCAAATACGTGTCAGCGGTGAGCACGCCGGTGTCGTAGTGTGCCTTGAGATGCGTAAGATCGGCGTCATCGAGCGGCGTGCCATGCCCGGCTGCGACCTTTTCAACAAGCTGCCAAGGCGCCTCGGGGTCTAATATACGAGAGCCATTGTCATGCTTTAAGGCCCGACCTTTGGTCATCGGAATCCAGACTCTGTTGACAACATTTTCAGTCTCGTTCCTGGCGTCGATGATTTCATCCATGATGCCTTCGTATTCCGAGTCGAAGGCATGCTGAAAGACGGTTCCGTGCCGGTAAGGTCGATGGCAATCGTAACCATGTAAGAACAGAAAGAACGGTTTTTCGAAGGGTGAGGTACGGCCCTTCTGAATCCACTCTGCCGCCAGTGGCACCGATGTAAAGAAGCTCCCAAAGTCGTTTGTCGAAGCGTAGTGGTCTAAACCCTGATCGAAGCCAAAACTCTTTTTGACGTGACCGCCCCCAAAAACACCCGCGGTTTCGTAGCCTGCCGCCTGCATAGCTTCTGGAAGCAGCACGTGTCTCTCTTCCAGATAATACCGAAGGTAATCGGGATGCGCGAGCTCGGTCGGATAGCGCCCAGTGAACAAGGATGCGTGTGAAAACAGGCTCTCGTTGGACTGACTAAACGCGTTGGGAAACCAGACAGCGTCCTTTACAAAGGCGTCCAGATTGGGTGTCGCATTGCGTGGATTGCCTCCAAAGCCCGTACGATCCAAACGAAGTCCATCGATCGAAATCAATACAATATTGGGTGGCGAATCATGCTCCACATCCGCATCGCAGCTGACGGTAACGCACAATAAGCACAACACAGCCGTAGCAATGACGGCACCCTTCACCGCCCTGCTGCCCCGCGAATGGGGATGCCGTTTCATCCGTGTAGTTGTTGTCATGGCCTCGATCACACCATAGCATCGCACCATGAGGCATTTTGCACGCAAACCCCGAATCAACGCCAAAAGCACTCGGGCTGCGGTCACACTGTGCTTGCTCGCAGCATGCTCTTCAGACCCCGCCCTCTTCAAAGAGTCTCCCGAAGAGCGCCTGATGCAACTTATCGACCTCAATGGCGACGACACCTTAAATGCCGAGGAGTACGAACGGGTCGCTCTGAACGAGAGAGACGACAGTGACGAAGTACCAGAGTTTTCAACTTTCGACAGCAATGGTGACGCGCAGATCGACCTACCAGAGTTGCGCGCTCTCCTTCTTCAAAACTCCCCTCAGTTCGACCGACTGATGCTCAACCAAAACCGCATAGACAAGAAGAGTCGGCGTGAATCGTCTCCGGGAAAACGCAAAGAGCGCCGCATGCGCAAGTATGGAAACAAAGGCTCAAAGCGGTAGCTACCCGAGCCGTTAAAACAAAAAAAGGCGCCACTCCGTAGAGAGGCGCCTTTTTTGTCGCGGCGGTTCAGCCGCAGAACGCTACAGTTCGTCGATATACGTCAACGCGTTGTAGTAGTTGGCGTTCGTCGGCATTGCGACGATCTCCATGTTCTCGTCCAACAAGATGACCGTTGGCCACCCACCCTGAAGGTAGGTGTTCGCCATGTCTTCACCGTCGGTATCGGCAAGAACGGGGATCTTGTCATCTGGGTAGTCCTCGTACCACTCTTCCAAGACGTCTAGCTCGGGCACGGAACCGTAGTCATCTTGACCAAGGATTGTGAGCCAGTAGACCTCTCCAGACTCGACCTTTTCCTGAACATTCGGCCAGTAAGACCCGAAGCCGTAGTAATCCGACTCTCCAGAAAGCCAGGACGCAATTCCATTACAGGGACCGCACCAGGTAGCCGAGATATCGATGGCCACATACGCACCGTGTCCAGCGAAATCATACACATCAACCATGTCACCGAACTGATCGAGCAATGACACGCGAGCGAAAAGCTCGCCCTCTGCATCATCGGCCGAACTGACATCCGGTGCGTTGTAGCTGTCCTTATCGGAGTTGTATGGCCACCCACCTGCATACACTCGAGAGTCTTCATCAAGCGGGTCTGACCCGGCGTCGACCTCCGCACCATCTGGGTACCCATCGTCATCACTGTCGGCGTTCAACGCGTCAGTACCGGCATCGGCCTCGCCACCGTCACTCAGACCGTCATCGTCAGAGTCCTCGTCCAGCGGGTCAGTCCCCGCTTCGACTTCTGCGCCGTCGTCAAGTCCGTCGCCGTCCGTATCTGCGACTTCGGGGTCCGTCCCCAATTCTTCTTCTTCTCCGTTCTTCAGGCCATCACCATCTGAATCGAAACAGCCCATCAAGAAAATGAGGGGAATAATCACTGCGGTCTTGCGTAGCATCGGTGCCTCCTTGCAAACGCTCTCATAAATTCCGATTTTTTATGTACCTTAGAAAGTAAGAACTCGAAGCCTTTCTTGGAAAACAAACCTGGTCTTGACCAAAACTTCGCGTACTTCGACGAAAACAACGACGACTACGCGCAGCGAAACCACCCCAAAACCAAGATGGACGACCCAATTCGAAACAACGGTGTTGGTTTTTATTTTTGCCCGGTGAAATGTGGAGCGCTATACCAAGGGCGTTCTTCTGATGAAGTTCTGTGTCACGGTGAGTCTTTTAGCGAAGGCTCGTAAGAGGGAAACCGGTGAGATTCCGGTGCGGTCCCGCCACCGTGAGCGGTCATGTCTCGTCACTGAAGTCACTGGGTTTTGCCTGGGAAGACGACGAGAATAACGGCCGCAAGCCGGGAAACCTGCTGTGATGCATTCTACAAAACACGTCCTCGGGCTTGGGGCGAAAGATGTCGTTTAGACGCAGTCTTGCTTCAGGCCAACACTCTCGCGGAGATTTGAGATGAAGTACTGGATCCTATTATTGCCACTATTCACGATGGCAGGAACCGGCTGTGTGATCGGATCTGAGAAAACCGACGATACTGCCGAAGCAGACACCGACACCGATACCGATACCGATACCGACACCGACACCGACTCGGATACCGATACCGACACCGATACCGACACCGACACCGATACCGATACGGACACCGATACCGATACGGACACCGATACGGATACCGAAACGCTTGAAATTGCCGGTACATACGAAGACGAATGGGGCTCTACACACACCATCGACGAAGACACCTGGACTTCGGGCTCGTCGCTTTACACCCATGAGTACTACGACAATGCCGCCGACTACCTGATCGCGTACAACACGACAAACGATTGGAACCAGGACAAGTACAGCCGCTTTGACTGGGCTTGGGACGGCGAAACGCTGTACTACTGCCAGTCGGCCTACGACGCAGACACCGTCGCAGACGCAGAAGCAGCTTCAGCTGACAGCAGCGACATCACCAACGGTTGTGGTGGCTTTTCCTGGACCAACATGACGCCCGGCACTGACGGCCTCGAGATCGTAGGTGACTACACAGATGAATGGGGCTCTACACACACCATCGATGAGACCACATGGGTATCTGGTACGGCGCTGTACACCTTCGAGTACTACGACAACAAAGCCGACTACCTGGTCGCTTACAACACGAAAAACGACTGGAACCCGGACAAGTACAGCCGTTTTGACTGGGCTTGGGACGGTCCCGACCTTTACTACTGCCAGTCGGCCTGGGACGCGGACTCCATCAAAGATGCGGAAGGCTCCTCGTCAGACCGGAGCGACCTCACCAACGGTTGTGGTGGCTTTGCCTGGACCAACATGACCCCCTAACTGAACGTCGCCCAGCGGCCCGAGGGCTGCTGGGCGACCTCTTTTCCCGGAGGCAGTATGCGTCACGCTTGGCTATTTTCAGTTGCTTTAGTGTGCGGCGGTTGCACCGCGCCCACGCTAGACGAAGAGCCGTCCGCTGATCCCCACGAGGACTCCGGACTGTCAGATACCGGAAATACCGATACTGGCGCGCCATTCAACGACACCGGCTACGACACACCAACGGCAGACGCTTTCGCCGACGAAGCGATTCGCTTCGAACCTGGTGTAGGTGCTGGGTACGGCCAAGATCTGTTCCCTGACGTCGTCCTAGGCCCTCCGAACGGACACGAAGCGGGCACCCCCTCCTTAGACGTGCTTACGCTGGGTAAAGGCGGCATTATCGAACTTGCATTCACTGATGTGTGTGCCATCGACGGCCAAGGCCCAGATATTCTGGTATTCGAAAACCCGTTCAGCGGATGGCAAGAGACAGGTATCGTCTCAGCGAGCGATGACGGCAAAACCTGGCATGCCTGGCCCTGCAGCGCGACGAATATCGACCAAGGCTATCCAGGCTGTGCAGGCGTCAGTCCTGTGTTCGCAAATGCTGAAAATGAGCTCGACCCCACCGATCCCGATGAGGCCGGTGGCGACGCCTTCGATCTCGCCGATTTAGGACTTGAACGCGCCTGTTTTGTCCGAATCGAAGATAGCGGAGAGAACGTTTACTATGGGGACCACTCGACGACTGACGGCTTCGACCTAGACGCAGTGGCGGTGGTAAACGGAGAGACTGTTACCCCCGAATAGTTCCCAGCCGGGTTACCTCCCCCGACGATGCTATTAGATGCCATCCGAATCCGACGCCCTGAACTTCGGCCTGAGATCCTCCAGCTTATTGAGTTGATCTCGCACGAACAGCAAGCCGGTGAACCACAAATCCTTCCCGTAGAAGAGTTGGTGGTGATGCTTGGCGTGAAGGTCAGCGATGAACTCCGCGAACAACTGGCCGCGCGAGGCGACCTGGTCTTCGAAGAGCGAAGATTTCACAACAGCGGACCACTCATCTCCCGCCAAAGCCGACTGTTCGGTTTTGGGGTAGAGATGGAGATCAGCGATAGACTGGAAGGCGCTATCCGTCGTTTTCCAGGGAGCTTCCAGCTGTTCTTCGCTGAAGGCCGTTCCTTTTCCTTCCGAAAATTTCTATTCCAGATTGAGCTCCGCCATTTAGATATCTCCAGCGAACGCATCTACATTGACTTCGCCGGCGGACAAGACGTCTTCATCGAGCTCAGCTGAACTGGGGGACCGGATGTCGAATGACAAGCAACAGGGCGCCGCACAGATTCGCGTAGTGAGTGCTGCGAGCCTTTTCGATGGCCATGACGCGGCGATCAACATCATGCGGCGCGTGCTTCAATCGAATGGTGCGGAAGTCATCCACCTAGGCCACGACCGTAGCGTTGGTGAAGTCGTCGAAGCCGCAGTCGAAGAAGACGTTCACGCCGTCTGCATCACCAGCTATCAGGGCGGACACGTCGAGTATTTCAAGTTCTTAAAAGACGAACTTTCCCGCCTCGGGCGCGCAGACATCAAGATCTTTGGTGGCGGTGGCGGCGTCATCGTAGCCGAAGAGATCAGGCAGCTACAGGCATACGGTATCGATAGGATTTACAGCCCCCAAGACGGCAGACGGATGGGTCTACAGGGGATGATTGCCGACGTCATCGAGCAATCCAGCGCGGATCTATGCGCCGACTCGACAGTGACCGTAGCTGCGCTCTCCAACGGCGAGACCAACGCCATCGCGAGAGCCCTCACGCTCATTGAAGCGGATCAGCCGCTTCCCGAAGACCTGGCAAAGCTTGTCAAAGAAGCTGCAATCAAGCCGACGCCCGTCATTGGGCTGACCGGTACAGGTGGCGCAGGTAAGTCTTCACTGACCGACGAGTTGGTCCGTCGATATCGAAATGACTTCCCCGGTCATCGCATCGCAGTACTCGCTATCGACCCCACGCGAAAGAAGACTGGAGGCGCGCTGCTCGGAGACCGTATCCGCATGAACGCGATTTACGGCGAAGGCTGCTTCATGCGTTCACTCGGTACGCGAGGTGCCAAGGGCGAGATGTCTACGATCGTCGGCACCGCAGTCAACATCCTCAAAGCAGCAGGCTTCGACACAATATTCGTCGAGACCGCGGGTATCGGACAGGGCGACACCTCTATCGTAGAGGTGTCATCCATCCCGCTGTACGTGATGACACCGGAGTACGGCGCTGCGACACAGCTCGAGAAGATAGGCATGCTCGACCACGCCCGCGCGGTCGTCATCAACAAGTTCGAGCGGCGCGGTGCGGAAGACGCCTATCGAGATGTCAGACGCCAAATGCGGCGTAACTCAGAAGACTGGGATGCTGAGCTTGAGGCGATGCCGGTGTTCGGGACGATCGCGAGCCGTTTCAACGATCGCGGTGTCAACGCGCTGTATCTGTTCTTATTGTCAGAAATCGCGAAAGATATCGATACAGCGCTTTCGTCCACGCTGAAAGATCCGGGAACGCGTATCGCAGCAGCGGAAGACGGCGTTATCGCCCACAACCGTGAACGCTATCTTGGAGAGATCGCGTCATCCCAACGTGAATGGTTGTCCTGGGTCGACACACAAGTGGCGCTGGCCCGACGGATTGGTCACCTCAAAGGCGCTGAAACGGAGCTTTCCCAAAGCGACGAATCTGACGCTGTCGCTTCGATACAGACACAACGTCACGCGCTGGAGACCAAGCTTGCCCCTGAAGCGAAAGCCTACTTAGACGGCTGGCCATCGCTTAAAGCCTCGTTTTCGGGCGACGAATACATCTACACAGTCCGTGGCCGAGAGATCCGCCAGCCACTCACCTTTGAGACGCTTTCCAAAAACAAAGTACCGCGGGTGGCCGTACCGCGGCTGACGGACGACGGCGAAGTACTCCGCTGGGGACTCCTAGAAAACTTCCCCGGACACTTCCCCTACACAGCGGGTGTCTTTCCGCTGAAACGTCAGTTTGAAGACCCCAAACGTATGTTCGCTGGTGAAGGCGGTCCGGCGCGCACGAATGAACGCTTTCACTTCCTGTGCGCAGGCGAAACAGCCAAGCGTCTATCGACGGCATTCGACAGCGTGACCCTCTACGGCCGCGACCCCGACGAACGCCCGGATATATGGGGGAAAGTCGGAGAAAGCGGCGTCTCAGTACCTCACTTAGACGCGATGAAGACGCTTTACAGTGGCTTCGATCTTTGTGCCCCGACCACCTCCGTCAGCATGACAATCAACGGTCCTGCACCGATTCTGCTGGCGATGTTCTTCAACACGGCCATCGATCAACAGATGGACGCCTTTCGCACAAAACACAGTCGCGAACCCAGCGCCGATGAGGCGAATGAGATCAGAGCCTTTGCGCTCGCGAATGTTCGCGGGACCGTGCAAGCGGACATCCTCAAAGAAGACCAAGCGCAAAACACCTGCATATTCTCCATCGACTTCGCGCTGAAGCTGATGGGTGATGTCCAGGCCTACTTCATCGAAAACGGCGTGCGCAACTACTACTCGGTCTCGATTAGCGGCTACCACATCGCAGAAGCCGGCGCGAACCCGATCACTCAGCTGGCCTTTACCCTCGCCAACGGGTTCACCTACGTCGAGTACTACCTTTCACGAGGCATGAGCATCGACGACTTTGCCCCGAACTTCTCGTACTTCTTCAGCAACGGGCTCGACCCGGAATACACCGTGCTAGGAAGAGTCGCACGGCGGATATGGGCCGTGACGATGAAGAACCGGTACAACGCGAATTCGAGAAGCCAAAAGCTCAAGTACCACATTCAAACGTCGGGCCGGTCACTTCACGCTCGTGAAATCCAGTTCAACGACATCCGCACGACACTCCAGGCGCTGCTGGCTTGGTATGACAACACCAACAGCCTTCACACCAACGCCTACGACGAAGCGATTACTACCCCCACAGAGGAATCGGTAAGACGCGCGATGGCCATTCAGCTCATCATCGCGCGCGAGTTCGGATTGGCGAAGAACGAAAACCCGCTGCAAGGCTCATTTATCGCTGACGACCTGACCGAGTTGGTTGAAGAAGCCGTCCTCGCAGAGTTCGAGAGCATCGATCGTCGAGGGGGCGTACTCGGGGCCATGGAGCGGCAATACCAACGTGGGCAGATCCAGGAAGAGTCGCTGTACTACGAGCGAAAGAAACAAGACGGGTCGCTGCCCATCATCGGGATCAACACTTACGAAGATCCCAAGACTCTGGCAGCCAACTGGGAGCCGCCCCCGGTCGAACTACGCCGTGCGTCTCCAGACGAAAAGAACGCCCAATTGGCGTCTGTCCACGACTTCCAAGCGGAACACGCCGAGGCCTGTGAAGCTGCGCTAGCCGATCTGAAACAAACGGCGCTTGAGAACGGGAACCTATTCGCCGCGCTTATGCGCACCGTTAGAGTCGCGACGTTGGGTCAGATTAGTGAAGCGCTCTTCGAGGTAGGAGGCCGCTACCGACGGAGCCTTTAAGTCCGTCGACGGCCACAAAACTCAACCGAGCCCTTTCAGCACCGCGATCAACAACGCAAAGAGCAGCGCGCCAATCATCGCGGCAGCCATGCGTTCTGTTTGTGCCATCGCACCCCAGCCCTCTTGAGCATTCTCGATCGCCTTGGGCAACCAAGACCCAGGCTGGTCTATCTCGAGTTCGAGCAGCTTTTCTTCGGTAATCGGCTCTTCGAAAAACGCGCGTTCCGGATCGAATCCACCGTCCGTAGCCTCGACCTCTACCGGCGACACCGCCTCTGCGTGGATATTCGCGGCGATGGGGGCGACATCGGACCAATCGTTCGAACGGTTTGGTATCACATAATCGAGCCCGACCGGGGCGAGATCTATCGACGGGGGCGCTGCAGCGGGCGCCTCCTTTGCGGCAGTGGCTTGGATCGGTGTCGTGGGCGCGACGCGCAGATTCGCCCCGGTAGGGGGAACGGAGCGCGCGTCGACAGGAGGAGGTGCCGGCTGAGAGGGCGACGAAGCGCTGGTGTGAGGCAAACGATCTCGTTCGCCCATCCAGGCCGGGCCGCCGGGGGCCGTAGGTCTAAACAAGTCAAGCGTGTCCGAAGGCCCCGCGTCCACTCGACGATCGATCAACCACTCGCGCGTGTTGTTCAACAAGCCAATGACGTCGGCAACGCCACCCAACTGGCGCTGCAATGCCAGAACGTCTCGTTCAACCAATCCGGTGAGTGCGGGTCGCCGAGCTGGGTCCGAAGCCAACAGGCCAGATACCCATCGCCCAACGGCAGGATGCGCTTTCTGTAAGAATGCCAACCGCCCGGTACGGCCCAAGCCAGCCTCGTGCGGCGAAACAAGCAACTGTAAGGCCAAGCGTCCCACTCCCCAGGCATCGGTAGCGGGTACGGGAACACCTCCGGCCAGTTCCGGCGCTTCCCAATCACTCCCTCCCGGCGGGTTCCAGTTTCCCCAGCCGGTGAGCAACATTTCGCCGTGGGCATCAAAACGGATTTGATCCGCCCAAATCGCGCCATGAATCAGGTTCGCGTCGCGAGAATGAATAGGCGTAAGCGCACGAATCAAACGCAAGCTGAGCTCGAGTGCTGTCGCCATATCCACAACGACAGCGCCTTGATCTCGGGCGCGCATGATCTCGATCAGATCAAGACCGGGGATCCACTCCGTACTGAGGGCTGCGCTACCTTCATCATGCCCAGCCACAAAACCCACGGTTCGTGGCGCATTCCGAGTCCCGACCGCGACAAGTCGTTGATATTCGCGCTCTAGTCGCGCGCGAGCCTCGCCGGATTTCGCCAGACGTATTGCAACCGCCGCCGGTCCTCGAGCCTTGCCATCGGCGCGCTCTGCGAGCCAAAGCCACGCCTCTGAAGAGCGTTTTATCTCTCTCAGAAGTGCGTAGGCGCCAACGCGTTCACCAACTCGATGCAAAGCTCACTCCATTTCAATCTTCCCGTAGCACGACCGGACACGATAGGCAGTGTGCATGAGAGCCTTAGAGACCATTGCAACGGGAATACGGCGATTTCCCCTTCGTACGCCGACGCTTCCACCCGCGACCCACACAAACTGCTACGTCATCGGGCAGGAAGAAGCGGTCATCGTCGAACCCGCGAGCCCCTACCCAGACGAACAGGACGCGCTTCAGCGAGCGCTCGAACAGGCCGAAGTGCAGGTGAGCCAGATCTTCCTGACACACCACCATCACGATCACATCGGTGGTGTGGCCGCACTGAAACAAACAACCGGCGCGACCGTCGTGGCCCACCCGCTGACACGCGACCTACTGGCTGGGAAAGTCGACATCGATGAAACGGTAGATGAAGGGCAGATTCTTCAGTGCGACGCACACGAGATCCGACTTCTACACACCCCTGGCCATGCTCCCGGCCACCTTTGCGGCCACATTGAAGCCGTCGATACGATAATCGCTGGCGACATGGTCGCTGGCGTCGGCACAATCCTCCTGGCGCCATCTGAAGGGGACTTGGCGCAATACATCGCCAGTTTGGAACGTCTGATGGCACTCGGGCCGAGCGTGCTTCTCCCCTCCCACGGCCCCACGCTTGTTGACGCCGTCAGTGTACTTCAACAGTACATAGACCACCGACACATGCGCACCGCGCAGATCCTCTCCGCGCTAAAGGCCCTTGCGGAGCCCTCGTCGGCCATGGACATCGCCGCCCTTGTTTACCCAGAGTTGCCCGAAATGTATCGCGCACTAGGCGCAGAGCAGATCAAGACGCACCTTAAGTGGCTCATTCAACGGAGCGAAGCGAGCGCGCTCGACAGCAGCCTTTACGAAGCAACCACGGACATCACATGAACTGGCCACCGTCACCAACCATTTGGGCCGTCACAGGCACAGATACCGGCGTCGGAAAAACAGAGGTTACCGCCCTCCTTGCAAAAACCGCTAGGAAGGCGGGACGTGATGTTCGCGCGATCAAGGCGGTAGAGACCGGTGTTACCGACCAGAGCATCAATACAGACGCGATTCGACTAGGCCGCGCAGCCGGGCACCCACCGCTCTGTGCACAGACCTGGGAAACCCCCGCCTCGCCGCAACGTGCGACACAACTCGAAGGACACCCCTTCGAGGCCGATACCCTCCAAGAATTCGTAACCGTACACAGTGGCGCGCTGACGCTGGTCGAAGGCGCTGGTGGCTGGGCGGTCCCATTGGATGATGCGTTGAGATGGGACCAATTCATACAACGTCAGGGCTGGCCAGTGATTGTCGTCTCCGCCAACCGACTCGGCGTACTGAACCACACACTGCTCACCTGTGAAGCGGTGCGAGCCGGAGGTAATCGCTTGGTGGGCGTCGTATTGAACCACCCCGCACACGACGCCCCAGCAGAAGCGGCGGCCCGCGCCGGGAATTTAGCGGATCTTAAACACTGGCTAGATGAGCCTGTCGTTTCTTGCCCTTACCTGGACGCAACCAGCGACAGAGACGAAATCGGTCAAAAGATATGGAAGGCGCTCCTCGGATAGTCAGTGCCCACTGCGGCGGTCCAACGCTAAAAAGCCACCACAATAGACATCTTCGCGACCTTGCCATTTACCTTTCTCATCGGGTCCGCGCGCACATTCGAGACCGAGTTGCATGTCTCGATCGCCACGGCTCATAAAGTGCACGCCCAACTGCCCGCGCGTACGAACCCGCCAGTCATGCTCCGCTGCGAGCTTGCCATCGACCGCGAGAAATAAAGGCAGTCCGTCTTGGGCGACCCACTGCAAGCCCGCCTGCGCACCGGGCCGCGCCGCCTCTGGAATACGATGAAGTAGCCACTGACCTCCCACATAGGGCATCCAGGCCCCACTCTCCCACGCAGTGATCCAACGTGCATACTCGCGGGAATAGGTCCCGGTATCGATCTCGCCATAACCAAGAACACCGCGTATCCCGTCCGCGTAATGCGCAGAGACGTGCGCCCACTCCAAAGTGTGCGCGAATCTCCCGTGTGTCAGCGTGAAAGGAATGGCGACTAAACCATCGAAAGTCATGAGCGCAAAGGTCAACGCGCCGCTGGGGTCAAAAGAGAGAAAGCCCCCTGCCGCCAACCCGACCTGTAGAGAAAAGGCGTCAGTTGTGTACTCCGTAAACACGACCCCATCAGCCAGCGTGGCCTCGATACGTGTATCGCCACTCCGTCCGATCACGCGCGACATCGGCTCACGCCCGTCAGCCCAAAGCGCAGGTCTCGCGTTTTCTACCGGCATAAAGTCCCAACCGGAAGTCGATTCAGCGCGCGTAGCTGGCGAATATAGACCGGCGAACAGGGGCAAAAACAATAGCGTCCGCTTCATCACGTCGGTGCTTGTTGCTCCGGCAACTCGACATCCAGTACCGGTTCGCCGTCCCGCAAGAAGTCAGAAATAGCGACCAAGAAAGCGTCGACGACTTTCGGATCGAACTGACCACCAGCGCCACGCTTGAGTTCTGCTACCGCGTGTTCGTGACTGCAATTCTCGACATACGCTCGACGACCTGTGATCGCGTCATAGGCATCGCAGACCGTCAAGACACGTGCCCCCAACGGGATGTCTTCACCTGCGAGTCCATTCGGATAGCCATTCCCATCCCAGCGCTCATGGTGGAACAAAATGCAGTCGCGTATGACGCGGTCCACTTCGACCTTCTCTAGGATCCGCTCGCCCATCCAAGCATGATCCTTGAGCCGCGCGAACTCCTCGTCCGTGAGACGCTCCTTCTTGTAGAGCAACTCCAGCGACACGCCGACTTTGCCTACATCGTGCAAACGCGCCCCCCACATCACTGCGTCTGCAACAGACTCATCTCCTCCCAACTGCCCCACGACAGCTCTGGAGTAATTCGCGACCCGTTCCGTATGTGTACGAAGGTTGTGATCCTTCAATTCAATCAACGCCGCGAGGTCCTCGAGGTTCTGACCATGAAGTTGCTGCAACCGCGCAGACAGAAAACGTCGGGTGAGCGCGTTGCCCAAGACCGCCGCATATATCTCCAAAGCTGCACTCGCATTACCCGAGATATTACCAGTGGTCGCGACCACGACCATCGCCACAATCGGCGTTTGGCCTCCGATTCTCATCACACGGACCGGCGCCGCAGCGATACCGCGACCGGCCGACTCTTCACCGAAGTACAAATCGCTCGACGTGTTGGTCGTAAACGCCCCGCCCTCTCCTAACCGGCGATGAAGCGCATCCGGATTGACCCTGGATAGCACTGACATCGCTCCTGGAAGCGGTGCATCCACCGCGATGGTGTACCACTGACAGGCCTCTTCTTCGTAGTACATCATCGCGCAGACTTCTGTAGCTGTGGACTCCCTGGTCATCGCGGCGATCTCTTCAAAGAGCACGCGCCAGTCCTCTGGCCCATCCGCATTGTCTGCTTTCTGCTGCAACGCTAAAACGCCGTCCAGTCCTGTCGACTCTGCCTCTCCCTGCGCACGGGCGATCGCTCGTAGCATCGAATCGTGCAGTTCCGACAAGCGAAACGGCTTCAGCAAGTAGTCGTGCGCACCTTCTTGAAGGCAGGTGATCGCCGAATCGAGCGTGGCATAGCCACTGATCAAAATAAACGCTGGGGACACGTCCAAGTCGCGGGCTGCCCGCAAAACATCGAGCCCTCCTACCCCTGGCATCTTTAAATCTGCGATCACGACATCAAAATCTCGCTCCGGGAGCACTTGAAGTGCCGCTTCACCCGAGTCCGCGGTTTGCACATCATGCCCACGCCCTCGGAGATACTCCCCAAGCAATTCTCTCACGGAACGGTCATCGTCAACGACCAATACCCGCTTTGAATCGGCGTTACCGCTCAATATCCCTCCCTATTCGAAGCCCGTCGCTGTCGCCCGCAAGAACATTCGTACACACATCTTCTCACACACGAAGGCAGGTTGTCTCGCCGAAGCTCCTCCTCCGGTGGTATCCTTTAAGACGATGGCGAGAAGAAACCGTGGAGATCCGTCCGTGCGCATGCGACTCAACGAGCTCGAGTCGCGGTTGGTGCAATTGAAAATTCTGTACGAAAAGTACTTCAGCGGTCTCGAGAGTCTGGAGCCAACCCGCGACAGAGACCGCTTGAAACGCATAGTGATCGAGCTGACCCGAACGCCGATACAAAACACGGCGCAGCGCTATCGGTTTCAGAGCTTACGGAGCCGATACACGTCGCTAGACCAATACCTTGCCCGCAATCTCGTGATGATCGAGCGCGGCACGCACCCGAAATTCAAGTTCAGAGCGGATCTGGCGGACCGCCGACGCAACCGCACAGCAGGTTCACCTCAGGTTTTGACCCGACAAGGCTCGGGGAATTCGACAAACGACCGAGAAAGTCAGGCGCTACGATCGGTCTACGATCAATTTATGGACGCGCGACGATCATGCGGTCAGTCAGCGAATGTTCCCTTCGAGGACGTTCGCAACGTCCTGGCGCAAGAAGTAGAGCGGGTAAAGTCAGAAAAAGACTGTCGAGGCGTTCGCTTTAGAGTGACCGTGGAAGATGGAAAGGCACAAGTGAAGGCGCTACCGGTCAACTAAAGGCAGCGTTTCCGCCGCGCGCTCGCCGCGATAAGCCAGTGTTGATTTGCTCGGGAGGAGCCATGTCACGCTGGATCTGCTCAATTGCCTTGCTGGCTGGGCTGTGGTTTTCGCCAAGCGCCAAGGCGGAGGCGCCAGGCGCCTGGACCGTTACGCTGCCGCTCGGATTGCCACTGTACCTTCACGGTGAACCCGTGTGGGGATCAGTCCACGCCACCGTACAAACCGCGGGGATTATCGGGAGCGCCATCGCGCACCCCAAGATGAACTGGGCTGAAGATGAAGAAGAGTTCGCCAAATGGGCTCCTCTCGCGACCGGCTCGTCCATCGCGATCGGCTTGAGCTGGTTTACGAGCTTGGTCCATGCCGCGCGCCTCAACGAACTTGCACGCGAAGGCGCGGAGATTTCTGCCGCAGCACGTCAATGGGACAATGCACTCGCACACAGAGCCTTCTTGGAGGCTCAAAAATGAGTGAAGAGATCCGCAGTAAGGCGGTCGCTGACGCGCTGTCACAGCCCTACCGGGAGCTGACTTGGGAGGCCGTGGTTCTGGGTGTCTTTCAGGGCATCATTCTGAATCTCGCCTTCGTATATGCCGCGCTGAAGCTCGGATTCTCCATCGGCGGCTCTACCGTCGCCGCGATCACTGGCTACGCGCTGCTCAGAGGCGTGCTGCGAAAAGGCAGCATGATCGAAAACAATATCAACCAGACGATCGCCTCCGGGATCAACACCGCCGGAACCGGCGTTGTCTTCACGCTGCCCGCGCTGTTTATGCTCGACGCCAAGTGGCGCGCAGAAGGCTTGCCTGGCATCGAATTTTCGCCATGGCCACTGGTCATGGGCGGCATCGCAGGTGCGATTTTAGGCGTCGTGCTCATCATTCCCCTGCGCAAGCAGATGATCGACTTAGATCGCCTGCGCTTCCCCTCGGGGGTCGCCGTCGCGACGATCATCCGAACCGGCTCCAGCGGGATGGACAAGTTCAAGCTGTTGCTGATTGGAATCGTCGTCAGCGGAGCTTGGAAGCTGCTGATGGCTACTGGCGCTTTAGACAAGCCCGGAGTGCTCTCTCACGAGGAACTAAACATCAGCTTGGGTTTCGTACCCGACTACTTCGCGCCCGTGCTCTACCTATCAATGATGAATGTTGCCGCCGGCCTGCTCGCAGGACGTGGTGGCCTGGCCTTCTTCATAGGCGGCGTGCTGTCTTGGTGGATCATCGCGCCGATGGCCTACCACATGGGTTGGGTGCCAGATGTCGACATCACCAACGCGCTGGCCACGTACACAGCGGGGAGCATCTCGGAAGGCACACCAGTCTTCGGTCATATTTACGGCAAGATGGTCCGGCCTTTGGGTATCGGAACCTTGATCGGCGGTGCCTTGATGGGCGTCGTCGTCTCCTTTCCGGCGATCAAGAGCGCGCTCCGCTCGCTCGCCACAGCCGCCAAAACCTCGAAAGCCGGCGGCAGCAGCGTCGGGAGTGATGAGCTTCCGCTATCTGTGGTGGTCACTGGGATGTGTGGCGCTGTAGTGGTGTTCTTTGTCGCGTCGCTTATGACCGAGGGTGTCACCGTACCTCAAGCGGCCATCGCAGCCATCGTCGGGACGATTTGGCTCGGATTAGCGGGGCTGATCGTTGCCCAAGCCACTGGTATGACAGACATCTCGCCCATGAGCGGAATGGCGTTGATTTCAGTGACACTGATGATGTTCCTGCTCCACAACAACGTCGCGGCGGCGATGGTGGTCGGCGTCGCGGTCTGCGTCGCCATCGGTCAAGGGGCTGACATGATGCAGGACCTGAAGACGGGCTTCATGATCGGCGGTCGGCCCATCAAACAACAGATGGTGCAATTCTGCGTGACCTGGATTGGGGCGGTGTTGGCTATCGGCGCGATTTATCTGCTGTGGCAAAGCGGCCCAGACGGCGCTGGGGGTTTCGGAAACAAAGAGTTGCCTGCTCCACAAGCCGGTGCATTGATGGGCATCATCGACGGTGTGGTGAGTGGAAACGTCCCCGTAGACAAGTACGTCATGGGGGGCGTGATCGGCATGCTACTCGGCGCAGCACCTATGGCTGGGCTCGGCGTTCTGATCGGTCTCGCGATGTACCTGCCGTTTTCAATCACCTTGGGCTACGGCATCGGGTGTCTGGGCAACATGTACTTGATGAAGAAGAAAGGCGCGGCTTTCGTAAAACACAAACTGGTCCCTATCGCTGCAGGCCTAATCGTCGGCGAGGCCCTAATGGGCATCGGGTATACGGCCTGGGAAATCTACGGCTCGACGGGAGGGTGAGGCCATGAAAAACAACTTGGGTATCTCCTTATTCTGTATCGGTCTGATCGTGGGAATCTCCGGTGCAGCGAAAGCCCCGGAAGAACTCGGTGACTGGCCCGACACCTGGCCTGTCTTCGTGCTCGGCTCCGTAGTCTGCGCGATCGGTCTGGTGCTTTGGCGTATGGCTATCGCAGAGAGCAAGGCGCAAGAAGTCAACGTGGCTTCGGACCAAGACCCTGTGGCCCTGCTGAGCGCACTGATGGAGCCGCTGCAAGACGTCTCCGACACGCTCGACACGCTCGATGAGCGCGCGCTAGGCGATAAGATCGATGAGCTACTGGAGTCGTATATTCTCCCATTTGCGGAAGTACGGCGCCGAATCATCGATCGGTTCGGTATGGAGAAGGGCGCAGAGATTCTCGTGGTGGTCGCGTACGGCGAGCGCCTACTAAACCGAGTCTGGTCGGCGTCGGCTGATGGTCACATCGTCGAAGCGCGCTCCTGCTTTCCCGAGGCCTACTCCGCATTCACAGAGGCGAACCGCCTCATCGAAGAAGCCAAAGCCGCATAGACACATATAGAGCGTCTATTTTGAACGGCTCGCTTCGAGCGCTGTGAGCAGCGGAAGAACAGATCGGGTCACCAACGGAAAATGCACGCGACCTTCGGTGTCCACCTCGATGGGGACATCAGGATCTGTCCCACCACAAAGCCGGTTCTGCGGTGTTGCCCTGACGACACAAGGGATTGACGAAGGTACCCACGCACGAACGGTCTCACGTTCTATGGCTGTCAGCATCCGACCGAGCTCTCGGTGGCCACGGGCCCGACCAAGCGGCGCATACTGCGTCATCAGATGTAATCGCACCTGGTCAGGGAATTCGCTGCACATCGAAGCGACCCATTCAATCGAAGGCCGCGCACAACACTCCAGGTGCCCGGGCAGCACCAAGAGC
>Ga0163179_10000673_pt1 | contig 24238 bp, 19 predicted proteins | sample AtlANTMetagenome_FD_109643 | JGI IMG/M metagenome (GOLD analysis project Ga0163179, IMG submission 109643) | Marine eukaryotic phytoplankton communities from the Atlantic Ocean - Atlantic ANT 2 Metagenome | ecosystem: Environmental > Aquatic > Marine > Oceanic | place: North Atlantic Ocean...
CCGTCTCAATCATCACCGCCAAATGCTGAGCTTCGAGCCTTCGAAACAGAGCAAATGCTTCGTCACCGCTATCGGTCTGTAGGCGGGTCAAGCCGTCGATGTTGGGTCGAAGTAATGAATTGAGCCAGCGACGGGTGGTGCGTTCTGCTGCGGCCCGCTGTACCGGGTCAAGATCACTCAGGCCTGCGTCCATGCCCGCAGCAAGCGGAGTAATCCAGTCAAAGTTAAGACGCTCATGGGACGCATGGGCAATAAAAGAAAGGTCGGCACTGGCCAGGCGTGCCCTCACTTCATCCAGAGGAAAGGCCTGCAGCCCTCGAAGCAACCTCTCAAAGATGTCTGGATCAAAGGTGGAACGGGCCACTTTCGAGTTGAGAAAGTTCTCAAACATCATGGGAATCAGATCCGGGTCCTTGCGGGCAGCTGCGATCTTCGCGCCGTCGATATACGAGTTGTGCGAGCCCCCCACCAGAAACAATTGACCTAGTTGAGAGGGAGTGAGGGACAGCTCAGGAGCACTGAAGCGCTCTACCCAATAGGCGCGATGCTCTGGGGTCAGGTCACCTTGCCCCAAGAGGCGCAAGCCCTTCTCAAGCTCTTCGCCCAGCTCGGGTGGGGCTGCCGGAACTGAGCCGGGAGCGCCTTCATGCTCATCGACCGAATCCTTAGCCAAGCTGAAAGAACTAAAGAGAGTCAGGCAAAGCAAGAGGGCAAAGCCCACTAGCGAAGCGCCGAAAAAAGCTCGTAAGAAGTTCACTGGCCCCGACATCGCAGGTGTGAAAAAGCCTGCGCCAAGGGCGCTCTACCCGTTGAGGTCGTCGCGGCCCGGCGCGACGATGCCAAGGGTGGAACAAGTCGCCTTTGAGTCGTCAATCACGAGGCTGTCTGGCATCTATCGGGCTCTTTCAGTACGTATCTTCAGTACGACAGTAGTTTAACCCAGCTAAAGAAAACTCACACTGAACATGCCTAGTTTGAGCCTAGGCCAGCAGACAAGGTCGAGCCGCTTAGAGCAGAGCAAACTGAGCATGTCCGGTGCTCGCAACGCTTCCCCGAACAGTAAATCAATAGCAAGGGGCTCGAGTGAATCGGTCAAAGCAAAGCATCCACTGCAAGCACAGCACTCCGATACGTGCGTCTAGGCTGTCTCAGGTGCCGCTCAACAAACGCCCCAGTTCATCAACGTCAGTGGTCGGCTGCTTGCATACCCCTTGCTCACAGAGATAGGCGGTCACGACGCCGCCCTGCGCTGTCTTGTCTGTGACCATCGGAACAAGCTTCGCCAGGCTGCCTTGTTCGTCCCCCTCGGCCACAGTCATCACGACCCGATTAGGAACAAAGCGCTTCGCTAATTGGTCAAGAAACGGGCGAGCCGTCGTAGAGGGAGCGCCTTCAGGTGTAACGATAATGAGTTCATGAACACGACCGTTACGAAAGTCCATGGCGAGCAGCATCTCGGAGAGGGCCGACGGCCACTTAGCAAGGATCCCTGAAAATGCGGCGATTGCGCGATCACCCCGCTGTCGATACTCATCTCGTCCAGTGAGCTTGCTAAGGCGATACAGATTGAGCACCTGAACTGAGTTTCCGCAAGGCTCGGCGCCATCCTGAGAGGGCTTTTCACGCACAAGAAGCTTCTCGTGGTCATCACTCGTCATAAAGAAGCCACCTTGTTCGCCGTCCTCGTAGTGCGTCGCCAGCACCTCATCAAGGGCGATTGCCTCATTCAAGTAGTGGCGCTGTCCGCTCGCCTCAAAAAGGTCGATGAGCCCAGCAATCAGGAAAGCGTAGTCATCAAGGTATGCGTTGTAGCTGGCACGACCATCCTTGTAGCTTCGTCGCAAGCGACCCTCAACGCGCATCTTGCTGAGGACAAAGTCTGCAGCCTGACCTGCGACCTCAAGCAGACCGTCATCGCCTAAGACGAGGCTTGCCTGGGCAAAAGCCGAAATCATCAAGCCGTTCCAGGAGCTGAGAACTTTATCGTCAAGAAGCGGCTGCGAGCGCTTGCCGCGGGCCTCGTAGAGAAGCGAGCGGCTCTCCTTGAGTACGGCAGACAACTGCTCGGGCGACGTGGACAACTGCTCGGCGACCACTTGTAGTGGACGAGGTCGATGCAGGATATTTCGTCCCTCAAAGTTACCGTGCTCGGTTACGTCATAGACCGCGCCAAGCAGATCGGCTCGCTCGCTACCCAACAGTTGGGTCAGTTCATCGGGAGTCCAGGTGAAGAAATAGCCTTCGTCCCGCTCACCATCCGGCCCAATACTGTCCGCGTCCGTAGCCGAGTAAAAGCCTCCCTCAGGTGCACGCATCTCACGCTGCACATAGGTCAGGATATCGCGCGCCACCTCGGCGAAGTGAGCATCACCACTCGCCTGATAGCCCTCAAGATACGCAACTACCAGGAGGGCATTGTCGTAGAGCATCTTCTCGAAGTGCGGCACCAACCACAGCTGGTCAGTGGAGTACCGATGGAAGCCACCTGCCACATGATCGTACATGCCGCCGCCCGCCATCTTGCGCAGAGTCAACTCCGCCATCTCGCGTAGCGAGTCATCTTCCTGACGAAGTGCCTCCCTGAGCAGAAAGCGGATGGGAAGGCTGCTTGGGAACTTCGGCGCTCCCGCCACACCACCATGTTGCGCATCAAAGCGGTCACGATACTGACTTGCCGCCTCGACAAGGCTTCGCTCGTCTACGGCGACGTCACCAGGTGGCGGATTCATGGACTGCCGAAGTCGCTCAGCGAGACCCTGGGACTGGCTGCGAACCTCGTCAGGTTGCTCGTCATAGACCTCGCGCAGACGACGCAGGATGGTCAAAAAACCAAAGCGCATGCCGCGACTTCCGTCATGGGGTGGAAAGTAGGTCCCGCCGTAGTAGGGCCCTCTCTCTGGGGTCAGCCACACGTTCAAGGGCCAGCCACCTCCCAGACCCATCGTGCGTACCGCCGTCATATAGATGGAGTCGACATCAGGGCGCTCCTCACGGTCCACCTTGATGACGACGTAGTTCTCATTCATAAACCGAGCGATCTCAGTGTCTTCGAAGGACTCTTCTTCCATCACATGGCACCAGTGGCATGTGGAATAACCAATACTCAATAAGACAGGTCTGCCCAGAGCGCGGGCCAGCTCAAAAGCCTCATCCCCCCACGGAAACCAGTTCACTGGGTTGTGGGCGTGCTGACGGAGATAGGGGCTCGACTCCAAAAAAAGCCGATTGGTAAACAGGGGCGAACCGTCTTCAGCGAGGTTCCGTGTGCGCGGCTGGTAGTCAGCATCACGCTCAGTCCAGGCTGCGGAAAGAACCTCATGCACCCCGGCTGAGTGGGGCTGAGCACCGGGCAGTGCGCGGGAAGTCACATCGTTTGGAGCAGTCATAGTCTCTGTCGTCTCTGCTGGGTTGTTTTCAGTTGCAGTGCCCGAGCCAGCACCAGGGCAGGAAATAAGTAGGGCCAGGCTCAGCAAGGATCAAAAGGTGCGCACTGTCTGTGGGCAGAGCCTACCGCGCACTGCAGGAGACACGTTCCCCTCAATACAGAAGGTGACGACTTCGACCTGCCAGGAACGTCTGCACCTCATCTTGCCAGCGAGCCCGAATCTGGCTGAGCGCCACCCCACCCTCGATCTCATGACGCAAGGCGGCGCTACCACCGAGCAGATCGATAGCGATCGGGGCTTCCACAAACTCATAGACCTCTGTTCTCCAGCGCACATCGCCGGGCCAGAGGCTCCAGGCCGACTGCAAGAGTGCAGCGGCCGTCAAGACCGGCGAGAAAGCACGGCGGTCAGTGACATGTAGTTGCACACCACCGCACGCCTCTCCACCGTGTTTGTGGAACGTCGGCTGAAAGACCAGTGGCCGAAGGACAACCCCTGTCTCGCCCGCATCTTCCAGACGACGATGGGTGTCAGCGGCCCAACGCTGACCATCAATATAGGGCGCTCCCACCACCTCGAAAGGGCGAGTCGCGCCGCGACCCTCTGACAATAAGGTCCCCTCGAAAAAGCACATGCCTGGATAGACAAAGGCCGTGTCTAAGGTAGGCATGTTGGGCGAAGGCTGAACCCAGGGCAGTCCACAGTCGTCGTAGAACATCTCGCGCTGCCAGCCCTGCATCTGCACCACCGTGAGATCACACGACACGCCGCACTCCGCACGGAAGAAGTGAGCTAGTTCACCGGCAGTCATGCCGTGGCGGTTGGCAATAGGAAACTGTCCAACAAAAGAGCCAAAGCCCTCATGCACGGTATTGCCTTCTACAGCGACCCCGCCGATGGGGTTGGGACGGTCACAGACCACAACCGGAACGCCGACCTTGCCCGCCGCCTCCATACAAAAGGCCATCGTGTAGACATAGGTGTAATAGCGAGCACCTACGTCCTGAATATCGAAGACGACGACGTCGAGATCGGCCATCAACTGAGGATCAGGACGCAAGGAAGCCTCGCTGGTTCCATACAGCGAGTGAAGCTCGACACCAGTCCAGGGGTCTCTGGCCACCTCGGCAACAGCGATCATGTCCTGGGCGTCACCGCGTAGACCATGTTCTGGTCCAAACAGGCGAACCAGATCAAATTCATCGTGAGCGGCAAACAAGTCAGCGGCGTGCTCTACCCCGGCGGTAATCGTCGAGGCATTACACACAAGGCCAACACGCTTACCGCGCAGCAGATGAAGGTTCTCTGAGAGGAGCAGATCCAAGCCAAGACGAACAGGTGCTGAAGTCATGGCGGGAAGGATACAGGCTGCTATGGTGCGCCGCATGAGTAAGCGCGCCAAAGTTGCAGTTATTAAGACCCGACCTGATTCAGCCGTCGAAGATGTCCAGAAAGTCATGAAGATGGCCGATTTTCAGGACCATCTGGACCCTGATGCCAAGACGATGATCAAAGACAACATCTCGTGGCATCTGAACTATCCGGCGGCGAACACCACACCCTGGCAGCTCGAGGGCACGATTCTCGGACTTCGAGCTGGCGGCTTCGAAGATCTCGTCTGTGTACAGAATAAAACCGTAGTGACTGACGCCTACAAAGGCGAACGGCTCAACAACTACCTACCGATCCTCTACCGCTATCAGGTGCCGATTCGCTACAACTTTGAGCCTCGTGACATGCAGTTTGAGGTCTATCGACCCAAGGCCGAGATGATCACCCTCAACGATGTCTATCCTCAGGGCATCCGTATCCCCAACTACTTCGCAGGCAAGAACGTCGTGCATCTGCCGACGGTCAAGTGCCACATCTACACCACCACCACGGGATCAATGAAGAATGCCTTTGGTGGACTTCTTCCCAGTAATCGCCACTACTGCCACCCGACCATCCACGAAACCCTGGTCGACTTGCTGGCTATTCAAAAAGAAATCCACACCGGAATATTCACGGTCACCGATGGCACCACGGCCGGCAACGGCCCCGGGCCACGCACCATGGTCCCCGTACAAAAGGACCTGCTCCTCGCCGGTGCGGATTCCGTCGCCATTGATGCAGTTTCCAGCCACTTGATGGGCTTCGACCCAATGAGCCTTCCCTACATTCGCTTAGCCCATGAACGGGGGCTCGGTGTGGGACGCATCGATGAGATAGAGATCGTCGAAGAAGGCATCGATGTTCGCGCAACCAACTGGGGTTTCTCAGTGGGCGACAACATGGCCAGCAAGGTCGGCGACATGCTCTGGTTCGGTCCGCTCAAGGCACTCCACAAGCTCGCCTTCCAGACACCGTTGGTCTACGCCTTTATCTTTGGAAGTTTCGTCTACCACGACTACATCTGGTTCCCCCTGGGTGGCGGTCGCCAGGTGCTTGATGAGTGGCGTCGAACCAGCCCCTGGGGCGCACTTTTCGACACCTACGAGGCGACCAAATTTATTCCCTGGGACAAGCGACTCACGGCACGCGTCTAGGCAATTGAATCCAGCGCCAGAGCAGCAGTAAGAAGCTTAGCCATGTAATGGCAAGGCCCACAGGGCGTTGCCAGGGCCGCAATACGAAATAACGAAATTCCACCTTGCGCTGTCCCTGGCTGATCGTAGCGGCGAGCAGCGACTCAGAGCGGAGCGCGCGCCGCCACTCGCCATCATCTACCCGAGTCATCCAGCCTGGGAACCAGGCCGAAGCAAGCCGAATGCTTCCAGCCTGCTGGTCGTCGGGAAGCGTAACGAGCAAGCGTTCTGGATGACGCTCAACCTCAGCACGGGCCAGGCCCAGATAGTCCGCACCTCGAGCCCTGAATGAGACGAAGGGTTCGGGCTCGAGTTCCTGCAGGCCATCGCTACCTCGCCCCACGCGGAACGATGCGTGATAGCCCTGGGAACGCGCGATCGTTGGCGGCTTACTGATCTTTCCGTAGCGCTCTCGAAGGGGCACTGACATGTACTCGGGAAAGACGCGTCGTGACTTCGCCAGCTTCCAGTCGTAGTCAGACGGTGGCAGCGGGAGATTCTCTACTCGAACAAAAGAGTCGCGAGGAAGCTCAAGGGGCAACACCTGCTGCCCCGCGAAGGCCACCGCGCCCTGCCCTTCATGGTCAGGATATCGAGCCGGAGCACCCAGATAAGGAGAACTATCCCAGGCCAGCGCACCCAGTGTGAGCGCCAGCAGCGATCGCCGCCAGAAGACGTGGGAGCTAGCAAAACGATCAAAAGCCAGGCCCGCAGCCAGGGCCGCGCAGATGCTCGCTGGCCCGTACAGCCGCCACGGGAACATGATCCGACCGATCAGAGGAACCCCATCCAGGGCACGCGCTGCTGGCCAGGTAGCGAACAGAACACAGAGCAAGCCGAGCAGCGCAAACAGACGGGAGGGCGGGCCTTGTGCCTCGCAGGGGCCAGTACCTGTGCGCGCGGGGGCAAGCAGTCCAAGGACTAATAGCGCCAGCAATACGCATCCAAAGTACAGGGGCATAGAGCCACCTGGGTCATCGACCTCGCCAATCTTGTAGCGGATCCCATAGCGCTGCCAGGCACGCCGATGGAGCGGTTCGGTGGCTGTTGCGGCAAACAACGATATGGCACGCCCTGGTCGAGAAAGACGCTGTACGGAGGTGTTCTCGATCTCAGCGACCACCGGCAACCACCAGGCCGCTGTCGCACCCATGGTCATCAAGGCACACAGCGTCAGTGCAGCAAGCCGTGATGACAGCCTCATACCCCATCGTCGCGCTCCAAGGGCTGCCGCGAGGAATATGGGTGCTCCCACAAAGAGCATGGCAAATAGCGTCAGCACGTGGGTCAACAGCAGCGCACCTGCACATAGACCAAGGACCCAGGGTGCACGTCGCTCCCCGCCACAGCCCAACTTCCAGGTTGAAGCAAGCAGCAAGGGCAGCAGACTCAAAGCCAGGTTTTCGGCTAGGGCCACCCTCAACGTTTGGTCGAGCAGATGATAAGGAGCCAGCACGGCGACCGCCGAGGCCAGAATGCTGGCCGAATACGATGCCCCCAGCCATCGAAGCGCCGCCAGAGCGCTCATCGCAGTCAGTACCTGACCTGCCACCATCAGACTAGAAAGCGCCTGCACCGGCGAGGCACCGAGCAGCTGAGCTGGCCATGCGCTCACATAAGACAAGGGCGAATAGAACGGCAGCAGGGGCATTCCCAAGCCGAGATATGGGTTCCAGCGGGGTATGAGATCGCCATCCAGAACACATCTCCAGGTGCTCCACAGTGCCCACAGGTGGTAGCCAAGATCGTGACCGTGGGTGATCCCAGGGCGAAGGAAGTCCTGGGCGGCCACCAGGCCCAGCAGCAAGACGACAAGAGCAAGAAGGGACCGGTTGCTCGGAGTAAAGCCGCGTAGCTCGAGGCGAGCGGCACACCAGCTCATCAGGACAACCACGGCAAAGAGGCTGAACAAGCCCAGGATCGTGGGCGGCACCCCCATCTGCCCTTCCGTACTGTGTTGGGCAAACAGCACAGCCAGAACGATGACCGCGGACCAGGACGCAGGTCCCCGCCAATTCACAACGGAAGGACCTCACTCAGTCGCAGTACGCCACCGGAAGATAGTTCCCTTGCCCTGCTGCCGAAGCCGTTCATCAACAGCTCAGTGACTGGCCCCGGACAAGTCGATGAAATACGGCGATTGCCCACCGCACGCACCGGCAAGACCTCTTTAATGGATGAAGTCAGAAAGACCTCATCAGCACTAAAAACCTGCTCATCTGAGATGCTCTGTTCTGAGACAACAAGCTGCAGGGCGTGGGCCAGGGCCAGGACAAGTGAGCGAGTGATTCCGGGAAGGATGTCATCGCTGATACCAGGGGTCATCAAGACACTGTTCTTCACCACAAAGAGGTTGCTTGTGCTCGCTTCGCTAAGCGACCCATCCATCCCGCGCAGCAACGCCTCGAAACCACCTCGTGCCCGCGCCTCAGCAAGAGCCAGCACATTGGCAAGATACGAGCCCGACTTCACATCAGCTGGGATCGCATGGTCCTTGCTTTGCACTTCGCTGGGTAGAACGACCTTGACCCCATGCACATAGAGGTCTCGGTTCAAGGTAGGCAGCGGGCGGCACAGCACGACCAGGCGAGGTACTTGTGGTTCAGGTAAAGCAAGACCATGCCCACCGTCACCTCGAGTGACCATGATGCGAAGCACGGCTTCCTGGCCCTTGGGCCAACGGTCCAGGAGTTGCTCGACTACATCGGAGAGCATCTCATCGGTCCATGGAAGCGGAAGCAACACCTTGTTCGCAGAACGTCGCAGTCGATCCAGATGGTCCCCCAGCAAAAAGGGCCGTCTGGCATAAGTTCGCACCGTCTCGAACACCGAGTCGGCAAACAGGAAGCCGCGATCACTGACAGGGACACTCGCCTGGTCCAGCGGCACGATTCGGCCATCAAGCCAGGCACTTCCCAAACCTTCCGTCATTTCCTTGAATCCCTTCGCTACGAACACTATGAGCTAGATGGTAACTGAGCCCGACCCCAGCGTGCGCGCCCGGGGTACCAAGGCGACTGCAAGCCTGATAGTGTCCGCCAACCCAGACAGCGCCCAAACCGCAGAGGTAGAAATAAACCGTGTCTAATAGCAATCAACCCTGGCCCATTAAAGAAGCCCAGGCGCTCCTCGATGGCCTCCCTGAAGGCGAGGGCGAGGTGCTTTTTCAGACAGGTTTTGGCCCCTCTGGCCTGCCCCACATAGGCACCTTCGCCGAGGTCGCTCGCACCACCTTCATCCGGCGAGCCTTTAGCAGCTTATCCGACCGACCGACCCGACTGGTCGCGTTCTCGGACGACATGGATGGCCTGCGTAAGGTTCCCCTGAACGTACCCAATCGAGACATAATCGAACCACACCTCGGCAAGCCACTCTCGTCTATTCCCGACCCCTTCGGCGTCGACGAGTCTTTCTCTGCTCACATGAACCGTAGGCTGTGTGAGTTTCTCGATTCCTTTGGTTTTGAGTACAGCTTTCGTTCGTCGACAGAGTGCTACCGCTCAGGGCAATTCAACGAGGGTATGCAGCTACTTCTCGAGCGGGTCGACGCTGTGCTCGACATCATCTTGCCCACCTTGCGCCCAGCGAGCCGCGAGGGCTGGTCCCCTTTCATGGTGGTGTGCCCATCGTGTGGCCGAAACCTCAGCACCAGCGTCACCGGCTATCACCCAGAGCGAAGCACCGTGTCCTTCCGTTGTGACGGCGGGCGCGCCGGAGAACTTGTTGGCTGCGGCCACCAAGGCGAGTCCAGCGTGCTCGACGGCGCTGCCAAGGTGGGCTGGAAGGTCGACTGGGCCCTACGATGGTTCACCTTTGGTATCGACTACGAGATGTACGGTAAGGACCTTATCGAGTCGGCCCAGATCTCTGGACGTATCGTCAAGCTTCTGGGAGGACGCAAGCCTTCGGGCCTGTTCTACGAGATGTTCCTCGATGAAGAGGGTCACAAGATTTCAAAGTCAGTGGGCAAGGGGATCTCAGTAGACCGGTGGAAGACCTATGCACCGGTAGAGTCTCTGCTCGCCTTCCTCTATCAGAGCCCCCGCAAGGCCAAGAGGCTCCACTACGACGTCATTCCACAGTTCACCGACCAGTACCTCAAGCAGTTGGGCGACTGGCACTGGGCTGAGGACGGCCAGCAACTGAGCGCGGAGCAAGAGCAGAAGAATCTGTGGAATCCCTCAGCGCTGTACTTTGACTCTCTGGCCCTTCGCCCTCGCTGGGACGTCGCAATGAACTACTCCCTGGTTCGTAACCTGGTCGTGTGCATGGGTAAAGACGACCCCGACGTCGTCGAGGACTATCTGTTGCGTTACGATGCCCGGGCTGCTGACGATCAGCATCGCGATCTCGCCGGTGAGTTGGTTCGCGGCGCCATCGCCTACGATCGAGACTGGGTAGCGGCGGGCCGCACCAAAGAAGCTCCTGCTGCGGAGCTGGCCCCCGCATTCAACGCACTTGCTGAAGCACTTTCTACTTGCCAGGACCGTGAGCCAGACGCTATCCAAAGTCTCGCTTTTGATATTGCCCGGCAACACCAACTCGAACCCAGGGATCTATTCCGCTCTATCTATCGAGGCCTCATCGGTCAGGACCGTGGCCCACGCTTTGGCTCGTTCATGCTAGCTCTCGGCCTTGAACAAGCCGCTGACACCTTGCGAGACCTCGCGTCCCGCGCACAACCTTGAAGCAATCCAGAGGAATCCATCATGGCTCACGCGACATCCCACGGCTCCGCATCCACTAGCGCCAACGGCCAGACCGAGCGTCTCGCAGCTCGCGACAAGGCCATCGCGGTCCTTAGCCGCCACATGACCATGGACCGCTTCGGCTTCTTCCTTGATCTCGAACGGTCGCAAGGAAGCCACCTGACGACCGTCCAGGGCAAAGAGATCCTCGACTGCTATTCGGCTTTTGCCAGCCTGCCTGTGGGCTGGAACCACCCGCGCCTTTGCGAGCCGGCCTTTGTGGCGAAGCTCGGGCGAATCGCGGTTAACAAGCCGGCGCTCTCGGACACCTTCACTATCGAGATGGCCCAAATGGTCGAGACGTTTTATCGAGTGGGTATTCCAGATGACATGCCCTGGCTGTTCTTTATCGATGGAGGAGGACTCGCTGTCGAGAACACCCTCAAGGCTGCATTCGACTGGAAGGTCCGCAAGAATCTGGCCGCCGGTCGCAACGAAGGTGGCAGCAAGATTCTGCACTTCTCCGAGTGCTTTCATGGTCGCACCGGCTACACCATGAGCCTTACCGACTCCCATGATCCTCGCAAGACCATGTACTTCCCCAAGTTCGATTGGCCCCGGGTTCCGCCGCCCTACCTGAGCTTCCCAGTCACCGATGACGAGCTCGGTGCAGTGCAGGAACGAGAAGCACAGACCATGGCTGCCATTCACCGCGCCTTCGACGAGAACCCTCACGAGATCGCGGCCATCATCCTCGAGCCAATCCAGGGTGAGGGGGGCGACCACCACTTCCGTCCCGAGTTTCTGGCCCAGCTTCGTACCGTCTGTGATGAGCGTGAGGCGCTGCTCATATTCGACGAAGTCCAGACAGGAATCGGTGCTACTGGAACCTTCTGGTGCTGGCAAGGAATAGGCGTGCAGCCCGACCTCGTATCCTTCGGTAAGAAGACCCAGGTCTGTGGAATGTACGCTGGCCCCCGCATCAATGAAGTCGAACGCAACGTCTTTGTCGAGCCAAGCCGAATCAACTCTACCTTTGGTGGCAACCTGGTCGACATCGTCCGCTTCCAGCGGGTCCTTGAGATCATCGAAGAGGACCGTTTGGTAGACAATGCAGCCAAGGTGGGAGCTGTGTTCCTCGACGCACTCCAAGGGCTGCAGGCGAAGTACGACTCGCTGATTAGTAATACCCGCGGACGCGGGCTGTTTCTTGCGCTCGATCTGCCCGATGCAGAGACACGCAATCGCATGGTCGACATCTGCATGGATGAGGGCCTCTTCGTCCTCAGTTGTGGCTCCAGTACCCTACGACTTCGCCCCACCTTGACCTTTAGCGAAGAGAACGTTGGTGAGGCGATCAGCAAGCTGGATACCGCCTTCGCTCGAGAACTCGCCGAACGGCGCTGACCTGGCACCACGACCGACACTCCGCACATGTTGGCGCTCTTCGACCTAGGTGGTGTCATTGTCGACGTTGATCTGAACTGGGCCCGCGATGCCTGGCGCAAGAACACCGGGAGCAGCAGCGCAGACTTTGACCGTGTCTTTCTCGACTCAGGACTAAAAGACCGCATTGATCGCGGAGAACTGAGCGAGAGCGAAGCCCTCGATAGAGTCCGCGAGCTCTTCGATCAGGCACTACAGGATGAACAGATCCGCGCTAGCTGGACTTCTTGTCTCAGAGCGCGCCCCTACTCAGGCCAACTGGTACAGGCCGTAGCGCAGCGTGCCCGCTGCGCTGTGCTCTCAAACACCGACCCGATGCACTCGGCTTGGATCGAAGAGCACTCAGGCATAAGCGAATCCATCTCACAATGGGTCTATAGCTACCAGTGCGGCAGCATGAAACCAGAGGCCGCTATCTTTGAGTTTGCCCTTAACCAGCTCGGCGTCGAGGCGAAACAAACTCTTCTCATCGATGACCGGCCAGAGAACATCGCCGCTGCCCGCGACCAGGGCATAAACGCCATCCACTACACAAGCTTCGAGGCCACCTGCCGAGAACTGACTAGCTACGGATTGCTGCCAGCAGACTGGCTACCCAGCTAGGAACTCGCAAACACACGCTGCTGCCGACTCGACGGCAGCATGGAGGTCACAGTCCAGCCTCTAGGGGGCAAGCTGAACACTCTGTGATGGTCCAGGTCACCTCGTGACTACCAAAGGTCAGCTGCTGCCCAAGCAGCCCCCAGTAGGGCTTCACATACTGAATCCCTATCTCAGACAGGTCCTCAAAGCTGATATTGCCCAGGGTCTCGACCTCCTGACCGGAGCCATAGAAAAAGGTCTCATCGCTCGTGACCGTCGCAGAGTAGTCGTGCCCCTTAACGTCACCATAAAACCAGAGCGCCTGATACTCGGCACCAATCAAGGCTTGTTCGGTGTTGGCGTAGGTCGCCACCAATGAGCCGTCACCGGGGTAGTCCGTAGCGCCGAGAAGATCTGCATATAGACTCGTCTTGACCCAGCGCATCGGTCCGGTGCCATCCAATCCATACCAGTGCGCTTCATTAGGCCCGAAGAGCCGATCGATTGTGAACTTAAAAACCACCATCGCCGGACTCTGAGGAGGCTCCATTTCTTCTCCAGCGATACGAGCCGTGATGGTTACCAGGACGTCGTCATCCTTTGATTCCACGTCACCTACAACCACCTCGTCGTAACGCCACGTGTTACCCACAGCCAGGCCGTACCACTGTTCTTGTGCGGGATAGCTCGCAGTGTTCGCAGAACTGGTGTCGTCGTCGTCGCTCACCGAGTCGTCGTCATCACCGGTGTCGTCATCGTCGCCGATAAAGCTGTCATCGTCATCGTCACTGAGCGGGTCTGGACCGGTCGACACAGACCCACAACCAAACATCGACGGAGTGACCAGGAGCAGGACCGCAAAAAGCAATCTGGTCATTGAAAGAGGAGCGCTGACAGGAGGAAGGAGATCGTTCATTCTCAAAGTCTACCCGACCAGGGGGCCTCTACGACATCAACGTCTTCCACCTGACAGCTTGACCCTTATCAGGCACGCTGTTGTCTGGCCGTTCGTAGATGCCGAACGGGAGAGGAGCAGGATGTCTGAACCCGACACGCAAACGAGCGAACAGCAGTCAGTGAGCAAGGCTCCACTAAAACAAAGCTCTCGCGAAAGTCAGATGCTCTCGCGGACACAGACCCTCATGGCAGTTGTCTCGCTTATTCCCCTGGGCGTGCTGTTCTATATCTCCTCGACCTACGTGTTCGAGCCTCTCATGAATAAGGGGCAGGTCTGGCAGGTCTACAGCATCACTGCAGTCCTCCTCCTCACAGCGATCACCGTGGTTCTCGGCTACGTGCTGGTACGGCGTGACACGGTTCGCGCCATGGAGGCCATCGGCAAAGGAGAACAACGACTCGACCGATTACATGTCGCGACAGGCGCCATCGCGATGCACACCGAAGTCGACCTGGCCCGCGCCGCTCTGGTCGAGCATGCCTGTGACCTCGCCGAAGCGACCCGCTGTGCCTACTGGCAGACCAGGGGCGGAGACCTCATTGTCACCCATACGGTTGGACTGCCTATAGAACGCGCGCGCAACCATCCTGTGCCTATTGGCCAGGGCCTCGTGGGCACTGCTGCATCCTCTCGTAGTTCGCTGCTAGGGGCAGACCCAGGCCCATCCGATCGCAGCTGGGATGACAGAGTACGAACCAGCACGACGGGCAGCCTCATTGTGCCCCTGCTGCACCAGGATGAACTCGTCGGCGTGCTCGACCTGCGCAACAAGAAGCAGGGTGAGTTCGACAGCGTCGATCTGAAGATCGTCGAAGGTCTAGCTCGACAGGCAGCACTCTTCATCAACAACGCGATGTACCGAGAGACAGGCACTCAGTTCAAAACAGAGATGGGTGACACCTTGCAGCTGCTCACGGATCGTCATCTCACCTGGGAAGATCACACGGGCCGGGTCATCGCCATGTGCGAAGACCTGGGAAATCGCCTCGAGTTATCGGAAGACAAGTTAGCTCTACTGCGTACTGCAGCGCTCTTACACGATGTTGGTCTGCTGGAATGCACAAGCGAAGCGGATGGTCCCGTAGGAGGCCACCCATCACATGCAGATCTGGGTGCCCAGATCGCCGAACGCAGCGGCGTCTGGGCCGAAGCAGGAACGACTATTCGCGCCCACCACGAATTGATGGATGGCAGTGGCCCCCTTGGCCTGCGCGGCTTCGCCATTCCGATCACTGCCCGCATCCTGGCACTTGCCGAGTACATCGAGAACTACTGCAACCCAGCTAGCCCCTGGTGTAGCAAGACCGTCAAGGACGTCATACGAGAGCTACAGAATCCAGAGGACAAGCGCTTCGACGCGCGCGTCGTAGCAGCCTTTCTCGACTCCCAGGGAGTGGGCGCAGCGGCTGCGCCTACGGACCCTGCTTCTTCAGCAGGCCCTGCGACGGAGTCCGGTGATGAAGCTGATAACGCGCCAGAGCCGGCGCCTGATGAAGAGGAGAGCGGCGCGAAGCTAGCTAGCTTCGATCACTTGATCGGTGAAGACAGCCTCAATACTGCTCTTCCCACAGACGTGCATGACAACGGCGGTGCTTCTACCGACGACACAGCGGCCTCTATCGTCATAGAAGACGACCCTGAGGAGCCCGAAGAGTGGCAACTTGAGCCTGAGATCGAGCAGCCCGATGGTGACGTTGCGTCTGATGCCAAGTCAGCTTCGCCCGGTATCGGCATCTCGGAGAGTGGCAAAAAAGCCCAGAGCGACGAGGAAGACGACGACGAGTACGAAGACGACGACGAGTACGAAGACGACGACGAGTACGAAGACGACGACGAGTACGAAGACGACGACGAGTACGAAGAAGAAGAAGAAGAAGAAGAAGAAGAAGAGCCAGGCGGGTCAGGAAAACCGTCAACCTGAGCGGCTTCAGGCGGCGCCCCCTTCTCCAAACCGATCTCCCGTCGCCAACACCCGAAGTTCATCCATCACTGGCTTAGGGCTGCCATCGTAGTACAGCAGCCCCTCATGTCGTTGACTGGTCGGCGTCCAATAACGGAGGCTCGGATCGTCATAGGCCTGGTCTCGCAGAGAGGACCAATGAAAGCCCACGGCTCCGGCTCTACTAGCTGAGTCCACAGCGCTGACCAGAAACTCACGCTGACGACGAGGCGTCCAGGAAGCTCGATGGGTCGGGTACGCGATGCGACTGACCTCCAGTTCCGTGGAGCTGCCGACGTCCTTGTGCTCATTGAGTAGCGTGCGTGCTTGCAGCAGGTCTTTCTCGATACGCACCGCAAGACGCGGATCGGGACGCCGAGCGCAAGGTGAGAGCGACAAGCCGATCCGGTCAACGCGAAGGCCCTGACCCAGCCACGACTTCAGATCTCTCTTCCAGCCGAGAGAGCCCGTCTGTAGCGTCACCCGCAACGCCAGTTCGGGACGGGCATCTTTGAGTGCGGCACAGCTACTCAACAAGAGCTCGCTAGCAAAGGAACTGTCCCGCCAACGCCTGCCTCGGCGGCGCCTGGTTCGCAACGTTTCCCAGGGGTGCGCTGCGTTCAATTCATCTTCGACGCGTACCAGGTCAAGCTCAGGAAGCTCATAGGCCACCTGCGCGCAATAGCGTGCAAACCGGCCCGGGAAGTCCCTCTCATCAACTCCGCCGCCGGCCATCAGCCACTCGGGGATAGAGTGCGGCATCGCCGGGCCAAGAAGCCCTTGGAGTCGGAAACGACCCTGCAAGGGGGCGAGCAGGTGACGCACAGAAGTGAAGTCGATACGACCTTCTGTACGCTCAATCCAGCGCCAGAGGAGCGGCACTGTGACCACCTGCACTCCAGCCTGTTCCAGGAGAGCTACTTCAGCCGAAGATACCGGTCGCTGAACATGAACCCCCCACTCTCGGAAGCTCACTACTGCTCGACTCCCGAAGCCAGGATCAGATCGCGCCGCAGATCAGCATCTTCCGAGAACAGGCCCGTAAACGACGAGGAGGCGATACGACAGGGGCGTCGTACTCCGCGTGCAAAGACACACATGGGCGTGGCCTGAATGATGCACCCAGCAGCTAAGGGTTGCAGGAGTTCATTGAGGCTTGCGCAAACATCCCGCGTCAGCCACTCCTGCAGCGTGAGCCGGTGCGCCAGGCAGTCCAGAAGCCGCACGATCCCCGAGAAACCCACCGCTTTGCCATCGGGAATATAAGCGATATGCGCTCGCCCCTGGTACGGCATCAGATGATGCGGACAGGAAGAGAAGAACTCGATGTCCTTCACTAGGACCATGTCCCGACTTTCCTCTTCGAAAGGTACGCCGAGGGCCTCTGCGGGAGAGAGAGCGTAGCCCTCGAGCAGGTCATTGACCCAGGCCTCTGCGACGCGCTCCCCGGTGCGCTCAAGGTGCTCCTCACCCTCAGCATCAAAGCCGGCAGCCCGCAGGAACTCGGCCATTGCAGTACTCATAGCCTCAAGGTTCGGGCTACGTGATCGAGTGATGCGCGACTTGGACATGAAAACTCCTGGTGACCCGCTCTGCTGGACGCTCAAGAGCATCCAGTAGCGGCCTCCTCGGGTGCGGTAGAGGGATGTTCCTGAATCTCACCGGGGGCGATTAGCTCCGCTGGAACCGGTTCGCCGCGATAGACCACATGGCAATCATCGGTCTCAAACAAGCGAAGTTCACTGAGACAATCGAGGTGTGGCGCGATGAGGCGCCACAAATACACGGAGATCGCCTCGGCGGTAGGGGTCTTGAGCACATCGTTGAGGCAACTCCCATCGACTGCCGTCACCACGGGCCCTACCGCGGCCTCGACATCATAGAAGTCGACGACCATTCCGGTGCGTCCGTCCGGGTTTCCCGAGACCACTACCTGCATGCGATACGAGTGGCCATGTAGGCGCTGACACCGACCCGCATGCAAAGGGAGCCGATGCGCAGCACAAAAACGAAAGTCGACGACCAGATCCATCGCCATTACTCCCTACTTAGCTGTGGTTTGGTAGCCGGTGACATAGCAAAGAGCTTGTCCTCGATGGAATCCGTGCGCACCACACCTGTCTGCAAAGCTAGAAAGCCACCGCCTCGGGCGTCCTCGAGCTGCAGATGATGTGGCCAGGAGACTCCCTCCCCCACCACACGGTAATCACGGTAGTTAACAGCTACGAGCACGTCCCCGCTCTGAATGAACTCCTCGCGGGCCAGGCCTTCCTGCTGTTCTGGGTGCCAGACCAGGCGCCGTAACAAGACCCCCTGAGAGTCGAATTCTTCAAGGATCCCACAGCTACCCTGCTTCCAGGAAGCCGATGCTCCTTGCCTGGTTCCCTGCAGTACGGTGGCCAACAGATCCAACCGCAAAGGCAGCTTCTTTCCCTGTTCGTTCTCGACGACGCTGGGCAATGGCCCCTGGCCCCGTTGCCTCAGCTTCATTGAAGGCACAAGCAATTGCCATTGCGCTCCAGCGCGCACGAAGTCCAATGCAGCAGTGCCCATTGGCCCGACCAGGCGCAGGCGAAAGCGGTCACTCCCTCCCAGGATCAGTGCTCCCTGAAGCTTCTGGGGTGGAGCAGGCCCGGGCTCGTCCAGTGTCACCGACTGCGCCATCCAGAGGCTGCCGCGGTCACCTCGTTCCTGCTGCACCTGTTGCCAGGCAAGTAAGGCATTGCCAGCACCAGGCCACTGCTCTCTTGGCCACTCCTGCTCACAGGAAAGCTCGGGAGCTACCACCTGAGTAGTACGAACACAGCCCGAAGCGGGCACTGCTGCCACAAGAGCCAGTCCAGCAGCGAGCAGAATCGACAGCGGCGAACTGGTCGGCGGCGCATAACCACCTCCCATGCCAAAACCTTCACCTACCCGCTTTCGAGCCTGTAAAAAAAGCAGTCTGGCAAGTAGTCGGGCAGCAGCACGTCGGCAACTCAAGACTCGTCGTTGCGGAGAGACGCTGATCTCAACCTCGATAGTTGGTATCCCCGCCAACACAGCGAGGAAAAGACATTCCATATGAAAGTCAGGACCGGTGCACTGCACGTCACGGCGCAGCATTGCCTGCAGAGGTAGGACCCGAGGGCTACCCCAGGGATGCGAGAAGCAGGTCTCAACCAATTTCTCAAAGCTGCGCTCAACACGACCGATAAGGCCATCAGCCCTGGGTGGCTGAAAATCGGACAGAGGAGGTGGCTCCAGGCCCTCGGCAAGCATCGCCGCCTCGACCCATTCCTGGCCGGCAACCGCTTCCCCCGGGCCAACCGCCATGAACATCGCCTCAGGCGCCCGCACATGAGCCAACGCCAGGACATCAACATCCTCAGCCGAGAGCAGCTCAGGGCCCGGCATCAAGGCACCGATGTAGCCGAGTTCCCGAGCCAACTGCATCCCGGCCCTGAGCGCTGCTCCTTCCCCCTGAGTTGCCGGTAGGCACAACACCCGCAGCCCGGCAGCCTCCAAGCTGGCAACACATTCCTTGCTGCTACCCTGGTCAACTACGAGTACTTCTGGGCAGCGATGTCCCAAAGCAGCGGCCCGAGCGATCACTGAGTCAGCGTCATTGCGAGACTGAAACAGGCCGACTAACTCCTGCACCTGTCCATCCAGAGCCAGGGAGTCCCGCTCTGCCTTAGGTACTGGGGTGTCAGGGAGTCGCACTCGAGTCATCTGGACGTCTCTCCCAACAAGGTCACGGCCAACATGCCCCCCCTGCCCTGCGAAACCACCATGGCTACCGAGCCGGTACGAGCTTCGCCCTCCGCATTGACCGGCAAGGTCTTGTCCGCCAGCAGCAGGGCTGCAAGAACAATGCGAAAGGCACCATCAGCTGGATGCACACCAACACGCCGATGATGGTCCGTGCAGGGAACCTTATAGCCCAGGCTAGCCGTAACGGCACCTGCGAGAACCTCATCCTCTGGGTCCGAAAGCAGCAAGACGCCCACCTGCGACGGCTCGACTCGAGCCGAAACCAGGGCGTGGCCGAGCAAACGACTCAGCACCTCAACCTCAGAGCTCATCGCAAGCGGCGAGCGAACCGGCGAACGACCGGTCCAGGTGCCCAGGTGCTCGGCAAGAGCCCGACGGTCGCGATCCGCGGCATGCCCAGGAGACTCCAACACCACCATCGACGCACCTTCTCCAGGACGAGTGCCCGGACGGCCGCATTGCGCTATCTCAAGAGAGCGAAGGCGGACCTCACCAAGTTCTTCGGCACCTCCCGCAAGGGCGGCAGGAAAGCGTCCTGCGCGGATCCCATCAGCCGCCCAGCCCACAGCTTCCTCTCCGCAGATTTCGTGCTGACAAAAGGTCTGTGAGGGGCCCTGTAGACCAAGAAGAATGCCTGCGTAGCCTGCACCTGCGTTGGGAACGAGGTTAGGAAAGCTCATGGGATTGCACAGCGCTGGGCCCTTATCGCGAAGCCTCGTGAGAAATCGCCAAGTCTCATCCAAGGTACCCAGATCGGTACCGACTCCAAGGGCCAACTCACTCCTCTCGCCGCTGAGGGCAGCGTCGCTACAAGCCAACGAAGAGGAAACACAGATTAGCTGGGAGAGGCGATCCATACGACGCAGTAGCGAGCCGCCGCCGGGAAGAAAATCGCGCGCTCGAAAGCGAGGAAGACGAGCAATGACTGGCTCAGAAGGCGACAGACTGGCGGGAGATTCGGAGAGCCTATCTTCGACACTGTGGCCCTTTCTCCACGCCTGAAGAAATGCTTCCCTGCCCAAGCCCAGGGGGCTCAGGAGCCCTACCGCTGTCACCAAGGGCCTGCTCACGCTCGCTCCAGACAGAGACTCGCGTCGTTACCGCCAAAGGCAAAAGAGTTCGAGAGGATCACCCCAGGCTCATATGGTCGAGCCCGACCGGGCACAAAGTCGTCGAGGGGGATCTCCGCATCTCGCTCACTCCAGCCCGATGTAGGCGGCAAGAAGTCATGCTGCATAGCCAGGACACAGGCAGCCAGTTCCACAGCACCCGAAGCACCCAACAGGTGGCCGATCTGACTCTTTGTCGAGCTCACGGGCAGCGAGTCCGCCCGGTGACCAAAGAGCGACCTGATACCGCGGGCCTCGGCAAGGTCGTTATGGGGTGTCGCGGTACCGTGAGCATTGATGTAATCAACTCGCTCTGGCTCAATTCCAGCGTCCAGAAGAGCCAGACGCATTGCCGCCGCTGCTCCCTCGCCGTCCCCGCGCGGCTGAACCAGGTGGTGCGCCTCGCTCACCGCTCCAAAACCGGCCAGCCGAGCAAGAGGCCGGGCTCCGCGAGCTGCGGCCCCATCGGCAGTCTCCAGTACAAAAAAGGCCGCGCCTTCACCTATACACATACCCCCTCGACGCGCATCAAATGGAAGCGGGCGAGCCGGGTCGACCAGAGAGAGACTGTTGAAGCCGGCATGGGTCAAGCGACACAGGGCATCGGATCCCCCGGCTATCACCCGACTGCATCGGCCCGACCGCAGCCAAGTCATCGCCGTGCCAATAGCATTAGCTGCAGAGCTACAGGCGGTGCTTATGGTGCTCACAGACCCGCTTACAGCCAGGCTGTGTGCGAGGATCGAAGCGGTGCTGCCCACCGGACTGAGCAAGAATCGATCGGCGGGGACACGGTCGAAGTAGCTCTTGTCATCTGGATGGCTCAACAAAGCGTGCTCGGCTTCAAAAGTTCCTGCCGTAGACCCCCCCACAATGAGGCCTATATCAGGAGCAACAAAGTCCCCTTGGGATAGGCCTGAGCTATGAAGAGCCTCGGCAATGGCTCCCAGACCATACAAAGCGGCCAGGCCGTAGCGGGAGCTTACCGGTAGACACACAGCGCGGCCGGCCTGTATCGCGTGCTCCTCAACCTCTGTAGGGACTTCAGCAGCAACCACAGAGCGATAAGCGCTGGCATCAAACCGAGTGATGGGAGCTACTCGACACTCGCCAGAACGCAAAAGTGCCTCTAAGGCATCACAGCCAAATCCCGCCGGGCTGCAGGCGCCCATACCGGTGATGACCACAGACTGATCTGGACTCATCTGGTCGCTCCGCGGCGAACAACGATCTCACCCTGAGTAATCATTCGGTGATGCACCCAGACCTCTCCATCCAACATCACCAGTTCACCAAAGACCTTCTTACGCCTGATCTTGATGGTGAGACGATCGCCTGGCCTGGCTTGGCCACTAAAGCGCACCTTATCGACCGAAGCGAGCAATCCCTCCTCGGGCTCCCCTGACTGCGCCATGCCGTGAAAGGCAGCCGCGGCCTGAGCCATCGCCTCGACGCTCAGCAGCTCAGGAAACAAACGGAGCGAGAAGCTGTCGCCCTGACGAGGGAACTCGTAGCTGAACAACGCCGCCTCCGCGCCAACTTCATGGACCTCGCTGAGAAACAGAAAGGGTTCTCGATGGGGAATGGGCAGCGAACCCGTCGCCAAGATGCGCTCTGGCATCAACTCGGCTGAGCGTTAATGTGCTTGGCGATAGCCTCAATAGACTGAAACACCTGCGGGCCGTCGTCCTAGTTGACGGTCACCTGAAAGCGTTCTTCAAGCGCTACTGCGAGTTGTAGGGCATCCAGGCTGTCCAGACCCAGTCCATCATCACCAAAGAGCTGCCCGTCGAGGGCTATCTCGTGGGGCTCGTACTGCTCTTGGAGATTGAGTGCATCGAGCAACAACTCGCGAACCTGATCTGGGGTCACCTCAGCCATTAGTCAGTCCTTCTATCCCTGCGCCCGGGCGGGGCGCCCAGGGGCAGGCTGGGTATACCCGAAAAGCCCACGTCGCGAAAGACAATGCCACCCGGACTCATAGACCAGCGTCGCCTTTGCACACTATTCACCCGCGTCCTGAATTCCCTGAGCTTCGCCAGGCGAGCAGCGCTGGTAGCAAGACCACGGAAGCGACGAAGGCCAGAGCCAGGGCCAGACCAGCAGCGCGCCCAAAGCTGGCTAAGGGCTCGAACTGTGAAAAAGCCAAGACCCCAAAAGCCGCGAGAGAAGTAATAGTGGTCACCATGATCGCTCGACCCGCCCCCGCTATGGTGTCTTCCAAGCTGCCCGGACGACCATCGCGCAGATAGTGGGCAAGCATGAACAGATGATCATCGATGCCCACCCCCACTAACAGCAAGAGACCGGCCATAGTGAACGGTGTGATCGTCGCACCCAGCACGCAATGCCCCAGTACGAAGACGAGCAAGGACAAGGTCAGGGGAAGGAAAGCCGAAAGCACCAACCTTTTCTTGCGGTAGGCCAAACTCAACATCAGCAGCAGGCCAATACTCAAGAAGAGAAGCAGCACTGGCAGTCGCCGTTCCAGCAGAGCCGCTGCCTCAGACTCGACCAACTCGACGCCGGTGATCTCACTGTGTACTCCGCCTCGCACCGAGGGGCTCGCGCTTCTCAAAACCTCTTCTGTTGCAAACAGCGTCTCGGCAGGAAACACCCGGGTCAACACTCGGAATTCACCCTCTGCTCGATACATGTAGCGTTGCTCAAGCCACTGCTGCCAGCCTGGCTCAAGGGCTAGCTGCGAAGGAGGCGACTCCAGCGTGCTGAGTGCTGAATCAAAGACACCCGGTGCAAAGCCCGCCGCAGAGAGCGCATCTCGAAAAGACCCTATCGAAGTACCCATATCGACAAGAGAGTTGAGGCGGGCATAGCGAGTCGCAGAGGTCGCTTCCGCAGGGTGTAATGCCGCGACGCTATCGAAACCGGCAATGGCGCCGCTGGCTTTTAGCCCTGCAAGGCGCTCGGCCCAGGCGTCGTTCACCTCAAGGACTTCCTGCTCATTCGCCCCACTGACAAGTACAAAGAGTTCCCCATCCTGCTCGCCAAAGTGCGCCTCTAAGGAGCGCTGCACACGCACAGAGTCCAAGCCCACCGGCTGAAATCCACGCAAGCTGGCTTCAAACGTCGGCGCCGTAGCCAGGAGCGCTAATAGCACTGGAGTCAGTGCAGCTACCACCACCACTGCTGTGCTGTTTTGCTTGAGCCACACAGCAAGCTTTCGCGCCGTGGTGACCCCCAGACCAGGGTCGGGGCTGAGTTGCTTACCAAGCAGCACCCACAGCGCAGGAAGTCCCGTGAGCATGACCAGGGCATTACTGGCGACAGCCAAACCTGCGAGCAGGCCGACCTGCCCTTGAACGGGATCCAGCGCAGCCAGCAAGAGCAGCGCTGATGCCGTAGTCGCCGTTGCGAGCAGCACGGCTGGCCCCACCTCTCGCACTGCGCTACGAGCAGCCTCTGAGGCTTCCCGCTCAGCCCTCAAGGCTCGGTATCTACTGATCAAGTGGACGGCAGGGTCTATTCCCAAGCCAAAGACGATGGCTACAAAGCCCATCGCCAGGGGGTTGATGGCGCCAAGAAAGAAGCCAGCCCAGCCAAGTGTAATGAGCACTGCGACGGGCAGCAGTCCGAGAATCAACAAAAGGCTCGTGAGTGAGCGGTAGAAACCAATGTAGAGCAAGAGCACGACAGCAAGGGAGGCCAACGAGAGGGCCGTCGACCGTGAAGCTTTTCGTTCCCGATGTGGTCGATTTGCCTCCGACCACGAGGTTGTGGGAACCCGAGAGGGTCACATTGGCCCCACAGGCAACGAGATCTGCGTCCACGAGCAAGACGCTGTTCCCA
>Ga0163179_10000676_pt1 | contig 24187 bp, 33 predicted proteins | sample AtlANTMetagenome_FD_109643 | JGI IMG/M metagenome (GOLD analysis project Ga0163179, IMG submission 109643) | Marine eukaryotic phytoplankton communities from the Atlantic Ocean - Atlantic ANT 2 Metagenome | ecosystem: Environmental > Aquatic > Marine > Oceanic | place: North Atlantic Ocean...
AGGTACAACAATTCTTTGTCCTACTGGACTTACAAGGAATGAAATGATTGCTAATGCTCCAAATATACTCCACATCTTCTTCTCCATAAGTCTAAGTCTATCATCTACCTTTCTTATATCTCTCTCACATCCTTTCTTGATAGCATCTGTCTCTCTATTAACATCAGCAGATAGTCTATCAATCTTTTCAAATAATACTTCGTCTATCTTATCTTGTTTATCTAACTTCTCATTATGCACAGCAAGAAGTTGACCCATCTTCACACTGTTTTCTTGAAGAGTGTCAACGACTTTCTCTAGTCTTTCTATTATTGCTGAATTGATATCAGACATTACATTGCTGCTTGACGTTTATTCCAATAAAAATCTCTCACACCTTGAGGTAATAACCTAGTGATTTTAATATTTTTCAACTGCTCTGGTCTATAAATCTTTCTTAACTGAAGTTTTACATCCGAAGGATTCTTGGCATAGTATATAAATTCGATCTTTCCATCATCAATACTTACGTAGAAGGATAGGTACTTAGGATCGTATGCTTCTTTCATAGAAGGAACTCTACAATCTACCTGATTGACACCATCTTTAGACTTCTTACACTTAAATTTATACTTTCCCTTACTTTTAACTTTTGCAGTACCACCTAAAGGTTGATCTAATCCTGCTACAGGTCCATTATCATCTGCCTCTGATGATAGTCCTGCTGCCTCTCCAGTGCTACCTGTACTCATCGTAGGTGCTTCTTCCTTATGTACTTCACCCTTCATTAAATCACCGTTAGGCATCACGTGCATACCTTTTGGTATTGGTTTACATTTCTGTCCTTCTCTACACCAGTATTCACCTTTACCACACGCTTCTTTACCTTCGCTTGTAACTCCTGCTCTACTTCTTTCTTTCTCAGCAAAAGATTTAATAACTGCTCTTAGTATTGCACGTTTACCATAAGGATTACTCTTTCTTCCAAGAGGAACTTTCTTGTCTACCTTCGCTGCTATCTCATCTAGCGTTTCTTCATTACACTTCCACTTATCCAACGCTAGTTTTTTACGAGTTGGTTTACCATCTTTCATCATAGGTCCTTTGACACCACTCATACGAGCACAGAATGATCTCTTACGAGGACCTCCTTCTGGTTGTGGTGCTTTCAGATCTGAACCAGGATTCTCTCTTTCATATGACTTCCTTCCTTTCTCATTCAACCCACCACTAGGATTTTTTCCTGCCTTACGTTGCCACGCAGCAGACTTTGCTTCCTCTATCTTCTCAGGTAGACCCTTATGTTTAGTCTTTGCAAATTTTCTTACGTCTTTCTTACTCATATTCTTTGCAACATCCTTCAACTCAGGAGATGGATTCTTCATCTCTCCTTTCTGAGTGGCACGTACCATACCCATAAATTTTTGTTGTGCTACTGACTTTGCTGGCATTACAGTTCAGTTAATTGTTTAGCAATGATCGGATCGATCTCTATAAAATCTAAAGAACCACAGGGTTCTGGATATCTATTCAGATATACCAAATATGTTTTTAGTATATCCCAGTATTGCCTATCAATTTTGTATACCAATAAAGGTATAGCTGCTTCACCAAATACATTGAACAATACTATAAGATGATTAATAATAAGATGATTACGTAATGCCCCAGTTTTTATATACCTACCGAACAGTCTCTTTAGATATTTGAACCTCATCATATCTTCTAAGAAGTCATCATAGGTCACAGACTGGGGATTATCGTAATGTTTCATTGCAAAGAACATAAAGTTCTCTGCATTTAATGTATCAATTCTCATACCAAAGGGTTAGGGGTTCGGTTTATGAACCGAATGTTAATGTAGCAGCACCGTTAGTGTACTTAGTGATGGCACCTTTACTTGTGTTTAACACACAACGATACTTGTATCCATCTAATGTAGCACCACCAAGTCCACTGTATGCAAGAGTTGCAGTAGTGAAGTCAGCATATGTGATACCTGTATCAAGTGATGCAGTGATGTCTACCCAACGAGTAGTAGCAGTTGCTGTCTGACGTTGCCATTTGAATGACTTGGTACCAGACTGATCAACTGTGAATGCAGCAACGAATGTTCCAGCACCACTAGATGAAGTAGAGTTAGCGGGTTGTGTACCAACTGTGATAGTTTCAAGTACGTCTGCTGCTAATGTATCATCAGCATCATCTCCAGATACTCCAACAGCAACCTTCATAGGTACAAGACACTCTGCCTTATGCTTTGCTGTACCGTTATATGTTTGATAAGTGCGATACAACCACCAGCCAGGTCCTGATATACCACGTGATTTGTTAGATGCAATACCATCTTCTGTTGTGTCAACAAACACAAGGTCGTATGTATTACTATCTCCACCTTTAATTACAAATTCTGCAACTGATTTAGGTGGTGTTCTTCTTACAACAGATGCAGCAGCAACAGTTGCTGTAGATCCTGCATATGCTTTGTGTAGTTCAATCGATGTTGTGCTTGTTACAACTTTTACAATGTAAGCGACGGAAGAGATTTCCAACACGTCACCAACAACAACGGTATCTCCAGCATTTTTTGTTACAGTAGCGTCGCCATTGACAACTCCTATTGTATTTGAAAATGCAGCAGCGTCAATTTTTCCGACGACAGACATTTAATTGTTCTCCAAATAATGTTCTTTTTCTATAATTTATTTATAAAAACAAGAACACCGTTAGGTTAGCGACTCTGAAGTGCTTCCTTAACGGTCTCTAGGAGTTTATCGTCTGCTGATGTTTTTGTCATCTTGACTGCCTTACCAAGGATTACAAGGCATAGGTCAATTAATTTGTCACCAAGTTCAGCATCATCTGGAATCTTAGCTACTGCATCACCAATAATTTTAGATGCAAATGGAAGTAGAAAGGAAAACATAGTCCTTCATAATAAGTTTACTACTGTATATATGCTACTTGTCCGCTTTAAATTTACCGTCCTTGACGTAACCCCATTTACCTTTACTTAATGCCTTAACACCTTTCTTTTTATCTCTCTTGGATGACTCTGTTTTCTTCTTGTTTATTTCATCTCTAAACTTCTTCCAGTCTTTACCCACCTTTTTCTTACCGTGAGTCATTTCTAACTTTCTTTTTTCATTATCATCTTTATTTTTTGCAGCGTCCTTCTTCCACTTAGCATCAGTGTAAAAAGATAGAGTTCTTTCTTTTAACATTGGATCATCGTAGAATGCGTCAGGTAACAGTCTTATCACGCTGGTTTACAGTCTGGAACTGCCCTTCCATCCTTCATCTTAGTTCCTGTTGCTTTGTAACCTTTCCAACAAGACTTCTTCTTAGGATCTCTCCCAATGTTTTTACGTGCTGTAGCTAGTGTTGCTTCAGACATATCAGGTGCAGATGCGGATGCTGGTTCTTGTCCTGCTTTAAATTTCTTAAAGGATTGCACTTTCTTTTTCTTAGTCTCTGGTTTATTTAGTTTATTTTTCTTGCCAAAAGCTGCCATAGGACCTGATGGTTTACCTGATCCTTTATACAAACCGTATGACATACCCTCTGCCTTGTATCCTTTATGGTGCATATGCACTCCAGCTTCAGTTCTATATGTTTCTCCTTCCATTCTTCCACCCCTCTTTCCTGCTCTTCTCTCAGCATTTCTTGCTGCTGCTCTCTTTGCTGCTGCCTTTCTGTTTCTATCGTATGAAGACATTGCTTCAACAGTAAATTTCATACCTTTAGTTGCTTTGTCTTTAAGTGCTTGACGTTTTTTAGGATCCATATTCTTTTCATAGTCTGCTAACTTCTTAGCATAACTAGGGTTATCCATTTTCTTTATTTGTTTTCTATCCTCTTTGTTAGGTCCTGTATACACTGCTTCATCAACAAACTTAACAGGCATTGATACAGTTCCTTTACCTGGCACGTACTTTGTAGTTCTAGGTTTCTTAGGATCGTCACTCTTGAAGTCCTTGTGAATCTTAGAGTATTCCTTTTTAGTCATCTTCAATTCTTCCTTCTGCAACTTATCACTTGCATCTAGTACACCTTTGTGTCTCTTCTGCATCTTCTTATAGTCACCTTTCATAGCACTGGTTCCTATCTCAGTAGCTGCTTTCTTAACATAAGATCCATATGTCTTCTTGCTAAGTTCAGAAACCATTACCTTGTCTGCTGGTCTTGCTGCTGCTGGTTTTTGTGTCTGTTCACCGTATGTAATACAAGGATCTTGACCACATCCACAGTTCTTCTTACACATATCTTTAGCAACTGTGCCTTCACCTACCATCTTCTTAGCAAGTTTAGAAAAATGCTTGAGTCTCTTTTCACCTTTTAGTTTGTTTCCTTTTCTAACTGACGATGCTACAGGTGACTCACCAGTTTTAGGATCGATGTCATACATACCTTCTGACATCTTTTTCTTTGCTGCTTCTCTCTTTGCCTTAGTCTTAGCAAGTATTCTTTCTCTTGCAGCGTCTGCTTCTTTCTTTGAGATTAGTTTTATTGCACCTAACTTTGCTGCTGGTTTACCTGGTTCATATCCAACACCAGATCCACTATCCATTGCTTCTGCTGTAAACTCTTCTGTCCTGTTATCATTATTATTTTTATCAGACCACTTTACAGGTTTCATTTTGTCTTCTCTTTTTTGAGTACTACCTTTTACACCTCTAGATGCTTTATGTTCTGCTGTTCTTTTATCTATTGCTTCACCTCTTTTCTCACCTTGACCTAACCTTGAAGCATCATTACCACCATAACCAAACCTCCTCATATTTCTTACGGATGCTTTACCAAAATTAGAACGACCACCTTCTTGTGATTTCTCTTGTAATGTTTCCTCACCCATAATCTTACCCCCAGATTTTTTGATTTTATCTTTCACAATATCGAGTGCAGTTACACCCTTACCATATTTTTTCACTGCCTGTTTTTGATAGACAGTTTTACCCTTAACTTTGTCTGCCCTTCTATAAGGTTGTGTTGTAGCGTCTGTCTTCTTTGGATGAGAAGGATCGCCACCCGCCATAGCAATGCGATCTTTAACAGTATCGTATGCTTCTTCTCTCATTGTTTTAGTGTTTGTGACTCTCAGCGATAACTGTTTCTAATTCATCAACAGATACCATACTATGTAGAGTGTCAGCCTCATCTATAACATCATAATGTGTAACTAAATGTGTGTTACCATCTGCATCAGGTTGCTCCATCTCAACTAAGGTATGTGCTTCTGGTACAGTCTTACATAGACCTAACTCAGCGTGCTCAACATACTTAGCACAGATATGGGTCTTCTTGCCCATTGCTTTTGATACAGTTTTTCTTCTGTTAAGAAGATACTTATCACTCTTATCGTGATCTCCATCGTTGTCGATGTCTTTATCTTCTTTACCAACTGGGTCTAATTTCTTTGCTGCTTCTTTTAAGTCAGCAATTTGTTGTGCAATCAGTTGGCGAATGGTAATTGATTCTTCTGACATAATCTGATCCTTTTTGGGGTTGACAATAACTTTAGTTTTTTTGGGTTTTTTAGGCATTAGAAGTTGGGGAACTCTTTTTTAAAAGCATCGGATGCTTCCTTATGCTTACCAGCATTTGTGAGTTTCTTAATGTCTTGGAGTTTAGCACGTTTCTTTAATTGTTCAGGTGTTGCTTGTTCCTCCTGTAATCCTAACCTGTCTCTCCACGAGGCAGATGCAGGATCTTTTAATTCTTCTCTGTCCTTCTCAAATGTTTCTTGCATTGCCAATAATCTACGGACTTTATCTACTTTTGTTTCTTCCAAATTTTCTTCTCCTTCGATGGGATGTTCGATAACGTTGCCATCAGCATCTTTCTCGTGATGTTCTGCTACCGTTTCTTCTTTTTGTACTACGTTTGTACCAGTACCTTCGACTCCACCTTTGTATCCTGCTTTCTTAGCATCACCTTTTGCTTCTATAGACTTCATAGCAGCAGATGTTGATCCTTCAGTGGATGGTTTTTCTTTTGGTGTTTCGATCTTACCACTAGCAGCAGATGGTTTTGCGTTGATAGTATTTGCTAGTGCAGTTTCTAGGACTATTTCAGCAATCTCACGCTGAGTTTTACCTGTCAATCTCTCATTAATATATTTTTGTACAGCATCACCTTCGTAGTTATGTTGTGCATACTCGACAACATAAGTTACTGTTTGTATATCTTGATGATTATACTTGATGAGCTTCTGTGCTAAATTTAGATCCATTTGACCAAAACTGATAAGACTATTTAGTGGTTGCTTGTTTTTTGAAGTCTGAAAACTTCTTGACTGATTGACCAGGTGTCATTGCTTGTACAGCAGTTCTGATAGTATCCTGACCAACTTTCCAATCGTTGCCAGTACCACCATCATCTGCTGATGGGTGTTTTTCTACCACTTCATTTAATGAAGTCAACCAACAGTTAAATTCCCAGTCGTGTTCATCTTTAAAGATGACGTAGTTTGTACCACGGTAAACTACTTCTCCACGTACTCCTGTGTCAGTATGTTCTACAAGTGTGCCCAATGAGAATATCTCACCAGATATATATGCTTCTCGTAGATCATCTTGTGCAAGTTTAGGTGCAATCTTCCACAGTTCTGTGACTTGTTCTTCCTCTGGGTTATCTTTGATACCCATACCCATACGTAGTTCTTCCATCAATTTTTTACCATTAGAGAATCCCTTTGGTAATCCTTGAGAGAATGATTCAAAGTCACCTGATGCTGCAAACGCACGCATCTTAGATGCACTCATACCCTCAACACCATCGGCATCGGGGTCTCTGTCACCAGCAGATATAACTGACAATTCTTGAAAGTCATATGCTACACCATTATATTTTTCAAGTAGTCCTTTAAATTCTGATACACGATCAGAACCAACGACCATAGTAACACCTGAGTAACCTTCTTGATTTAATGTTGATAGTACATTAAAAATGTTTGACATATCACCATCATTAACAATAGCATCAGAGTGTTCTTTAAACATCTGTTGCATATATTGTATCTTAGACTCAGGTTCCAATGGATTCTTTTTAGCATCCACTGTTCTACTTGGGTATATCCTGTAGGCATCTGCTCCTTCAGAAGCAACAGCATCGAGTAGTTTCTCGTGTCCTACAGTTGGAGGATTAAAGCGTCCAAAAGTTAAAGCAATAGTGCCAAGTCCTTCACCACCGTTCTCTTCTCTATGAGCATCTTCTTCAGCACCTTGGTTTGCACCTTGTGTTGCTTGATCTGCTTCTTGTTTAGAGACAGCGACAAGTTTTTCTCCACCAACAGACTTAGCAACAATGTTACCTTGTCTATCAGCATAGTATCCGTGTCCTGCGTGTGCAAGTCCTCGCTTGGCAGCAGCTTCACCAGCAACTGTCCTCGCTTCTTTAAGGAATTGACTTAACTTCATTACTACTTTATTACTTTTCCAATAGTTATTTATCAACCCCAGTTCTTCTCTACTGAGAAGTTGGCACGGGAAAATTCTAGTCGGTCAACCAATTTCACTGCTTTTCCAGCTCTGATGGCAACAAATCCTTCGGGTGCAGTCACTTTAAACCCAGTATCAGTCTTGATATATGTACCTATTCCTTTTATTTTTTCTAACTGCTTGATTACTATATTTTTTGCGTAGATTATGTTCATATATGATGCAACTGTCATATAAACTGCTTGTTGATTCGTTGATAAGAACTGCATTCCATCTACTTTTACCTTCTCCCATTTCTTTCTTGCTGCCTCTGTCTTCTTCATACCAATCTCTTTGTCAAGAGTCTCATTAAAGTATGCAGTGAACCCTACTGCTATCTTTCTAGCATTCTCTAACCTCATACCTTTTCTTACAAACCTGTTGAAGTACACCTTAAACATAGCATTGAACATAAACCTACCAGTACCAGTTCCAACAAGTGTATCCAAGAACTTAGATGCTTGTTTTAATGATCCTTCTGTTCGATTTACAGCAGCATCATACTTTTGTCTCTCATTTGAGGTAAACATAGATGCTTTAGTTGCATCTTTGAACTCAGCAGTAGCAGCATAAACATCCTTATGTGTACCAAAGTTTGCTCTATTAACACCAAACTGTGCTTGCATAGCACCTAGTTCATTACCAACATATTTTGTATGAAATACTATACCAACAGTAGCATTATCAACGTCTTTGTATATTGCTGATCCCTTTTCTACACAGTATGTGATAGTGTTAGGTGTAAAAGTAATACAGTTCTTACCTTTTATTTTCTGATAGTTCTTATCTCCATTAGTAAAGAGAAGATCACCTTGTACTACACCTTTAATACCTAACTTAGGTAAAAATTCTAGACATAATTTTAATTTCTTAGCAAGTTCACCTTGATAGTCGTGGAAAGCAATGTCACTTTCATTGTATATTACTTTAGGATTTGTCTTATTGAATACTGATTTTGTACCAACAAAAAATTGTTCTGTCTCAGGGTCAATACCACAGATAATAGCGGGTGCACCATCCCATTTGGTAGTGATCATCATACTATTAGGTTTTTCTGATAGCATTTCACCCAACTCTCTCAGGAAACTGATGGCATTCTTACCACCTTTTGTTCCATCGTTGAGTATATCGTCTTCTAAATGCTCTAAATGAGTGTTCTTTGCCATACTATTATTATACCATAGTTGCGTTAGTTCTGCCCGACACAAAAACTTTAGGATATATGCCGACTCTTGCTCCTCTAAAGACTTGATCATCAATTTCAAATCTTCTATCACTACGATAGGTAGCAGCAAAGAATGCTTCGTAATCTCCTTTTGTAAATGATCTTACTCCTTCATTATTATTGTACACTACGTGATCAGACCACTCTAAATTAAAACAATTATCCTCAGTCTTCTTAGGTTTTAGTATTGGATCACCCTGTCCTACCATAGTTACGTTCTCGATACCATTCTTTTTCTCTCCATACTTAGTACCAAACACTGACATACCTATAAGTTTAGTATCTTGTACCTTTTTATAGGTAGGTGTCTGTAGTTTATTGTCTGCAACATAACCTGATGTTGCTCTTAAAAATTCTTCTGTCTCAGGATGGTTTTGTATAGCACTTCCTGCCTGTTTAGATAAACCACCATACTGTTGAAATGATTTTGCACCTCCTGCCTTCTTATGTGATATGTAAATGGCATCAACTTTTCTATTACCTTTCATCTGTTCTATAACAAAATCTGCTTTAGCTTCTCTACCACTAACTTTTTCAGTTACATCTCTTACACTCACACAATTTTCAAACTCACCTAAAGGTGTGCATATTTTTATAGGTCCTGATGGGATAAAAGACTTTACTAACTTGTCCAGATTATCCATAGCAACTTGTTCAGACTTCATTACGTTTGCTCTACCTTTAATAGGTTTTTCAATCACATTAAGTGCCATCCACCCTGACATATTATTTACTGTCACGTGTGCACACTCAGATCTCTTGATCTTTTTTGACTTGTTAGATTTTAATTTTAGTTTTGTATTGGGTGCAATCGTACGAATGATCTTATTACCCTGTTCGTTCCATAATAAGGCATTCTTCTCAGAATTTATGTTAAGTTCTAGGTTATCCCACTCAGGATTGTCGCCAATATATTGATCAAATTTTGCTCGTGATAGATTTGCCACTCATCCTACCAAAGTCCGTCAATATTTATTTAGGTATAGGAGGTACATCAAACAGTATATCATTGATATATCCTTCAGCAAACTCAGGTGAAAACCATTTACTTAAAACTGCTTTTGTCTTTTTATTTTTGCGTTGTTGTTTACAATAATGAATCTGGTCATCAAATCTCAGCATAGTATTGACCCAGTTAGTATCTTTCTTTGCTTTCTTTACTATGTCAATATAAAAATCAATAAACTCTTCTATCATACATCCATATAATGACTTCTCTTCCTCAGTACGAAGACGCATAAACTGACAATAAGGAGAGAATATATCTGCCCACTCTGGTAGTGGTCTCTTCTCCTTAAACTCATACCTATTAGCAATTTTACCTAGTTTTTTATAGATATTATCTGTTTTATATACTGGTGATATATCTGCTATAGCAGCAGTAACTACAGTTGGTGTTGCAACTATGTCAGCACCAAAAATAGGTATGGGATACTCTGGATCTGGGTATAGAACGCAGTGCATTACCTCTATATTATCAGTATATCCAGTTTCTAAATGTACTTTACGAAGACCACGACACTCGTGCATCTCATTAACAATAAAAATATCCTCTTTTTCTATAATAGGATACGCATTGTGGTGTGATTTCAGATCAGGTAAACTCTCACAGGAATTTCTAATAATACTAGCAACGTGATTTACTAGAGAAGAACTCACCGATCACCTTCAGCACGATTCTCAGATTTCTCTACAGTAAATTCACCATCAGGATACCTAGCAGCAAGTTTAATAGTATTCATATAGATAACCTCTTCCATACGTACACCAAGTGCCATACACGCTTGAGATGCGTACCATAATATGTCACCTAGTTCTAGCATTAGATGTTCTTTGTTATCTTCATCGTATGGTTTACCTTGGAACTTCATCTTCTTGACTATTTCCATAAACTCTCCTGCTTCTGCTACTAATCCTGACGCAGCAGTGTCAAGTCTTTCTATCTTACACCCTGCTTTCTTAAGATCTTTGTATCTTGTTATGAGTTTATCAAAGTCTTTTGATTCATCACTTGTACATAGGTCAACAAAGTGTTGGTAGGCATCTAGATCAACTTCAAATTTCTTACCTTTATTCTTTTTATCTTTTTCTTTTTGTTTCTTGTATGCTTTCTTTCCTATAGGAGGTTGAGGTGTATCAAATCCTTTAGGTATATCTTTTCTTCCACGTTTACCATCAGGTAAACCAGTATCTTGTGGTACAGTATCTTCAATAGGTAATTCTGGTTCTGGAATTGTTCCATCAACTCCTGCGACCATAGGATTTTTAGGGGTAATCATACTTTAAAGTCAGTAAATTTTTTAGAGACAACTTCTGCTGCATCAAGTTTATCTAATACCTGTTGTCCAGAATCAGAGATCGTACCTTGCTCATCTGCATCATACAGTCTCATTTTATTTCTGTCAAGTCCGACAACAAATCTTTTGTTGGATGTAGGGTCGTTGTAACGGTTCTTTAATTGTTTGACCATCAACTGTCCTACCGCCTCCATATCCTCCGTACTAATGAGAGCAAACATAAAGTCAGCAGTAGCGGGAAGACCGAAACTCTCGCTTGTATCAGTAAGATCAACGTCACTATTACCATAGCCAGAACGAGTCGTCTGAGTAGCGGAGATGATAGGTACATTAGCCTCAACTGCAAGACCACGGAGTTCTTCAGCAATCGCTTTAACATAAGTATATGAATTTACAATAGCACCTTTATATCTAGCGGATGCACATATATTTAGGTAGTCAATGTAGATGATATCTGGTTGAAATGACTTCTTAATTGCTAGTTCTTGAAGCAATGCTTTGAAGTGTCCTACGTGTGCTGATGCTGTTGGATATTCTTTTACTACTAATCTTCCAGTTGTTTTACCTTTTAACTTCTCTATCTTAGAGTCGAACAAAGGTTTCGGAAGTTTCTCCAGTTGTCTGCAATCCACGTTGAGACAGTTGGCATCAATTCTTTCTGCAATTTTCTCTTCTGCCATCTCCATAGTAATATAGAGAACGTTATAGTTACTTTGTAAGTTAGCACTAGCGAAATGGCACATAGCAAGAGACTTACCCACACCAGTACCTGCGAGAACAATATTAAGAGTCTTGTTAGGAAGACCACCCTTTGTGACTTTGTTGAAGTATTCCAAGTCGAAAGGAATACGGTCTTCACGTTTGTGGTAGAAGTCGAATCTTGCATCTGATTGCTCAAAGTAATCGTGACCAACAGAGTTATCGAAACTTACTGATAACGCACTAGAGAGTATAGATGGGATAGCATCACGTGATTGTTTTCCATCACCACTACCGTCAGCAATTTGTATAGATTCAAGTAAAGCAATATAAATTGCACGATCACGACACCATTTCTCTGCTGTATCTGTCAACCACTGTGCTTCTCGTGGTTCACTATCTAATTCGTTTAAAGTTGATATAACCTGTTTAAAACTTTCATCGTTAATATCTGTACGACCCTCAATTTCAATGGTTAATGCTTCTTTTGATGGAAGATTATCGTACTTGATGAAGTAACTATTTAGTTCTTCAAATAATATCTGATTGGTATTGTCTTCAAAGTATTCTTTTTTAACGTGTGGCAAAACCCCTCTAGTAAACTCTTGATTGAATACTAGAGAGGATATTACTAGAGATTCTATGTTATCCATTCTGGTTTGCGATCTGGTTTACGAAGATAATTATAGCATACCCAAGGTTTAGATGCTATGTAACGTTTGTATGCTGTAAAAGTATCGATAGTATTATCAAATTTAAACTGATCGTACATAGCACGAACGAAATGCGTGGGTGTAGGACTATCAGGAAAGATAATATCTGCACACTCAATAGTGTATTGACAACTGTGTGTCTTACCATAACGATGAGTGTACTCTGCACATAAGGCAAGTCCGTGTTCTATCAACCAACGGAAATATGTCTGTGCCCATACTGTACAAGGATGATTACGAAATGCACCCTTCTCTGTTTTGTATGGTTCACCGTCTAGTTTAGGTAGAACACCATAACCGTGACCCCACTTATCTGATGCAACAATAGAAAGCATTTGACAAGTTTCTAGTGGCATCTTGACAATGTGTTTGTCAGGTAATACTTGTGCTGACTTTACAGGGTCAGGATCTGTAACAAAAATATTCATAGATAATGACAATATGTACCCACGATGTACTTGTCGTCACTGATAGCAGGAAGTCCTGCGTGAGGAAAAGTCCATAGTGGTGGGAACATTAATAGTCTACATTCGATTGCAGAGTATTTCAAGTCTCCAAAGACAGTTTCTCCACCGTCTGTAACAGTATTCAAATACCAAAACAAAGCAAGAAATCTTTTAGCACTAGAATGATCTCCAACATCAACGTGACGATCAAATCTATCATCAGTACCTTTACGATACTTTTTCATTCTAAATTCTTCTAGTGAACTCTGTGCAGGAAAGAACTCTGAACAATCACACTCATCCATATACTTTTTACCATAGTGATGAGCAGATTCTATAAGGGCATTTTGAATTTGATCCCAATCATTATGTCCTTTCTCTAAGTGAGAAGTTATATTGTATTGCTGAAATTGTGGACGACCTTGCCTGTCCCACTCTTCTAAATCTTTTTCTTTTTCAAATAAATCAATAGCAACTTTACAAACACTTTTGGGTATAGCGTTATCAAAGACTCTGATATAATTATGATCCATAACTAAATTCTTGTTTAGCAGCAGCGTCCAATGCTTTCATAATTTCTGGTGTGAAATACTTTTCTGGTTCTTTTAACATTGCTTTAGGATAAACTGAACTCTCACCGACCTTAATACGATTACCAGTTTTTTCAAACACACCGTGTTCTAAACCTAGTTCAATCATACCATAATACTTATCAAGTCCTCTTTCATCATAAAACAATCTAGTAGAAATCTTTTTGTTCTCTCTTGTAAATCTAGACTTCTTAGTTTCACATCTAATTAAGTTACCTACAACATCTGTACCATCTTTTTCTTTTGCTTTAGATAGATACACGATAGTAGATGCAGCATACTTAAGACCACTACCTCCACCCATTTCTTTAGTAGGCATATAAGCACCAACTACATCATAGGTATGGTTAGTAACAATTAATGGTACATCTGCCTTACCTAGTTTCAATGTCAAAACTCTGAAGATTGCTTTCACAACTTGTGCTCTTGTCATATCTCTAGTCTCTTTCCCTGCTTCTGAGTCTTCAATCTCTTTTGTAGTAGAAAGCATACCAAGACTATCAAGAACAAACATCATAGGTTTGCGATCTTTCTCATCTAGTTTTAGATAGTTATCGAGCACTACAAGTGATTGTTGTCTGAACTGTTGTACTGTTGCAACAGGTATAATCATTACTCGTTTTGTATCAATACCTCTTTCAGCAAACATCTGTTTAGATACTGCTGACTCTGATTCAAAATAGAATACTCCTGCGTCTTTATTTGTTTCTAAGAAATTCTTAATAATACTTAAGGTAAAGAATGTTTTACCTGTACTAGATTCTCCTGCTAATGCTGTAATTTTATTTGATGGTAGACCTCCATAGATACTACCACTTAATAGACCATTGAATATGTAACTACCTGTATCAATAAAGGAAGATACATCACCCGCAGAGATTCCATCGTCTGCTAGTGAGGCATACTCATTATCTATTGTCTTGATTACGTCTGTAAAAAATGATGATGTCATACAAAAAATTCTTCTAAGGATGCGACTTTTTCTGCTTGCCATTGAATAGTATCAAGGATGACTTGCAGTGGGTCAAGGAAACTCTTTTGGAATTGTAGGTCATAATCTATAGACTTGTCAAGTCCGAACTCTGATGGGAGTGTTTGAAAAAATGATACTACATTCTCACCAATTCTGTTAGGAGTACGTAAGTATAAGAACTTAACCTTCTCTCCGTCCTTTATTATAGGATACTTATGGTGGAGTTTCTTTTGATTGACGTGGAAATTATATAGGAGAGCACCACGCACGTGTATTGGAGTACCCTTTACAAATACTGTAGCAGTTCCTTTAAACTTTGCAATATTATTACAACCACGAGGAAATGCAATGTCTTCGGGTGGTAACAATTCAAATTTTGATCTGAAATTAGCAATGTAATCTTGTAAATCAGACTCATTACCGTTCATAGTTACCTGTAATGCTTCTTTAATAGCAACACGACAGGCAGCAGGGGTCGATGATTTAACTGCTTCGATACCCATCATCTTTAGTTTAGGTTCATCGTATTGAACACCCTCACTATTCCACACATTGAGGATGTATCTCTTCTTAGCAGTCCAGATGCCTTTGTTAGCGATGTTCTCTCGCTTCATAAACATCTTTTGTTCGTATGCGTTTACAAAGGTTGCCAGTTCTTCATAAGAATTCGTAATATACTTTTCAAATTCCACATCACACACCTTTTCAAGGAACCTGAGAATGCTCGTATCGCTTTTCTCTCTGCCCTCGAATATAGTTTCAACCAGAGGACCCAAATTAAGATAAATGGAATCGGTATCAGAAGCAATAACATAATCAATCTCCTTAGTTTTTAAAATTTTGTTAATGTAAGAGTTCATTTTGTTTTCTATCCAACGGATAGATAACTGACCTGACAATGTGATTGCTTCAGCATTGGCAAGACTATAGTATCGGAAGTATTGATTTCCGACAGCACCATAGGCACTGTTCAGTTGAATCTTACGTGCCATCTGGTTATTGTTAAAGGCAGATATGTCATCTAGTAGTGCCTTATCTTTAGTCTTTTCATACTTCTTCTTAGCAGCAATCATTTTTTTCTTATAGATCACACGTTCATCATAAATCTTCTTCATCATCTCTGGTAAGAAACCGTGCTTATCTTTTCTATACTGAGCACCATTAGCACATACACAATACTTACCAACTTGTATATCTTTATCTAACATCTTATCTACAGTTGCGTGAGGATGTCTTTCATCTACAAGTGTTTCTGGAGAAATATTATATTGCATAATGAGATGTGGATACAGACTATTCAAATCAAATGATGCAACCCAATCGTACATACCAGGTTTGGGATCTTTTACATATGCTCCTGCATATTTGTCATTCTTACTCTCTTCTCTTTTAGGTGGCACACATATCTTTTTCTTCTTTAAATAATTATAGATGAGGGTATCCCACATACGAACCTGAGAATATACATCTGTAAAATTAACCTTGGCATCATAAGACATAGTAACTGCTAGTTCAAGAAGTTTCATCTTCTCTTCTAATCTGTTAACAAGTTCAACGTCAAGGATGTTGTATTGTACAAACTTATCCCAATCTTTAGTATAGAAATCTTTAAAGTTCTCATACTCAGTGTGATCTAACTTACCTTGTCCAAGTTCTACATTAGCAATATGTTCTAGTCTGTATGACTCTTGGTTTGTGTATGTAAATTTACGATAAAGATCAAGGTAGTCAAGAATACTAATACCAACTAATTCATATGCAAGGTTCCTACGACCTTGAATATAAATCTCACGCATATTTACTTTGTTCCAAGGTGACAAAGAAGACATAAACTTCTCACCAAGTATCCTATCTAATCTTCTACAAAGATAAGGTATATCATATAAATTACAGTTCCAACCAGTAATAATGTCAGGTGTATATTGCACCCACCAGTGAATAAAATCATCTAACATCTTCTGCTCTGTATCAAAGTAGCGATAGTTAGTGCCATTACCATTATACTCACGAGTTCCCCAAGTAATAAAATTACCAGAGGCATAGTCTTTGATAGTAATACAGAGCATCTTTTCTGCTGCTGCTTCTACATCAGGGAAACCATTCTCACACTCAACCTCAATGTCAATAGTATAGATCTTCATATCTTTTAAACTGAAAGAGATGTCACTTGGAAATCTCTCGCTGATCCACTGATATATGAAGCGTTCATATCCGTGAACCTCAAACTTATCTACACCTTCATACTTTCTCAAAAATTCTCTTGCTGCTTTAGCACCATCGTGCTTGACCTCTGCCATTGGTTTACCATCGAGAGATCTCCAATCACCTTGTGGTGATGGTACAAACAAACTTGGTTTGATTATGTCTTTATATGTTACTGGTTCTCCACCCTCATACCCTCGGCAAAGGATGGAATCACCCAACAACGTCACATTAGTATAGATTGAACTCAAAGTGCCTTCTTGTAGTTTTTAATAGTATCTTCTGATGGATCTACTATAGTCAAAACAACATCAGAAGTCAAGAACAAATCTCTTTGATCTGAATAAAGAGGATACTTTTCAAAGATTAGTTCACCGTCTTTTCCTGTAACTTGATAGCAGTTAGTAATTAAGTAAGATGGTTCTTCATCTAACTCAGTCACTTCCCCCATCAGATACATCTGGTTCCTCAGAATTATTAGTTTTAACGGATTCATTGTGATGGTTCTCCACGAGTGTATTCCACTTACCCTCAACTTCTGGGTGTGGTGTGTAAATTGTTGATACGTTATTAAGAACTACTAAGGTTCTATTGTTTAACGATAAAGGTATCCAAGGAAATAATTCTAATTGTAAATCATTTATTTTCTGTGGATCTGAAGAGTTTTTGTCTGCGAACATTTGTTCTGCTGTACAATCTATCGTAATTTGATAGGGGTTTGTCAACATATAACCTATAGGTGTGTAATGTTCTTTGTCAGGATATGCTTCCTGTACTTCAGCTATTACGTCCTCTCCGTTGAGCATTCTTACGATTTTTACGGTCATAATTTTTTTCAAATAATTCGTTATAAACTCCACGAACAATGTCAGTCATTGCTTTACGTGCAGTAATGTTCTTTTCTTCTGACAATATCCGAGCATAAGTCAGAATATCGTCAACCGCTTCGGTAGGAACATCAAGAGTAACACTCTCATATTCTCTACACTCTCTCGGTGTACAGTTTAAATAATGATTCATAGAAATAAAAAAGAGACCCTCTGGTCTCTTCTGTTTTAATAAGATGGTTCAAGATCGTGTGGATCAGGTTGATCTACTACCACTGAGTACGTAATATCATCCCAGTAAGAACGATATATGCGACCCCATATTACTTCAAATTCTTCATCGTCAAGGTTTTTAAATAGACAACGATCTTTTAAGTAAATGTGATACGTTTTCATAGTAGAAGTTACTCTCCTAAAGTATGTATAACTGGTTTCTCGTGCTTGAGAATTTTATACAACTCTGGATTCTCTGCTGTAGACACAGGAATAAATTCTTGATCAGCATTGAATCCTTCAAAACGTTCTGCCTGATTAATTACTATTGAACCTGTCTCTCCTGATACTGATCTATGGAATGTTTCTCTAGGTATTACCAGAGCACCACTATAGATGTTTAAATGCACAATATGATATGGGCATTTCCAGTTGTAGTTTACAAGTTCAAAAGTTCTTTCACCTGATAATACACGGTTATGATCCTGTTGATAGCGATGTATGTAGAATTGTTTTGCACCTACCATATCATCTGGAGGTGATACAGCAGCATTAGTATGTACTACTAAATCTTGTGCATTAGATTCTTCAACAGATATATCATAGAAAATGACATCAGGTGTTTCTCTGAACACCCGATGCCTTCTAAAATTCACATCACTCATACTATTGGTGGATCGAACATTAACGTTAATTGTTCGATGCTAATATTATACACACCCTAGGACTCTTTGTCAACACCTAGGTAATTTTTTCTCTGATGGTACTCTGGTACTATCTTTTTGAGATCAACTGTTAGTAGTCCATCCTCAAACGCTACACTCTTGACTTCAGAATCGTCAGTAAGTTTCCATACCCTTTCAAAAGATCTTCCTGCAAGACCTCTATGGAAATACTCTACGTCTTCTTTATCAGTTTTTGTTCCTTCTACGTGTAGTTGACCATACTCTGTATAGACTTTCACCTCATCTTTCTTGAATCCTGCAAGAGCAATCTCTAGTCTGGACTCGTGATTGTTAAGATTGATGATGTTGTATGGTGGATAGGTCTGATTTGGTACATCCCAAACAGAATTAAAAAAGTTATCGAATCCAATGCTGTTCTTTGTGATCTTGTCAAATAGATCAGGTAAGTCAGAAGCTTGGTATCTTTGAATAGTCATAGTTCTCCTTAATAAGCGAGTTGTTAGTGTGAACCCTTTCGGCATTCACCTATATTTAGTACAAAGGTATCAATATAGCAAGTACGGTTCTCCGTGAACATAAGATTAGGTATATATAACATAGGATCATTATCTCAAGAAAATGAAAAAAGCATTCATCGCTTTTGGTATTTTGGGAATGTTGAGTCCATTGGCAGCACGTGCCGATTTGACTCATAAATTGACAAGTTCAGTCCAACTACAAGTTGACGCAGGCTATACTTCAGTATCGAGAGCAGCGAACTCATATAGTACCAGTGGATCTGGTGTGAGCACAACTATTACACCGACAGGTGGTAGTGCTGCTAGTAATCTAGGTGGTATCTCAGCAGTCAGCACAGCAGGAGTTGCTACTTTTGCACTACCTGACACAGCACAGACTACCCAAGGTAACGCATACAGCTTCACACAGAACATAACAACTGGTGACGCTATTGTAACTACTGCTGCTGATGTAGGTGACGTAAACGGTTACAGTAACACCGTTTCTACAGCACCTGGTACTGCTGGAAGTCTTGCTGGTACAATCAGCACTGCTGGAGCAATGGCACTAACAGCTGGTGGAAGTGGAACCACAGCGACTGGCCAATTTGTCACCGAAGTTACCATACGTTAAACCCCTATATATAATATGAAACGAATAGGACTCCTACTATTATGTTTCTTTGGTGTACCATTGAGAACCCTTGCGGTGCCTGTGGTCCCGAATTTCCAACAAGGCTCTATGACTTCCCATACGGAAACTGAGTCTACAGTGACGGAGACCATAAACAGTATAGATTATCGTACAGGATGGGAATACGCAGTGACAGGGACAGGGGTTTCCAACAACAATCAACCTCTCAACCCACCAGTGAATACATCAACAGTGACAGTAACACCGTCAACGTTAAGCACTTCGACAAACGGAGTCAGCGTAACAGGGTCGGTAACAAGTTCGTTCGACAACTTAGACTTCTCTTCACAGAACAACTTCACTATGACAACCCAAGGGGAACCGTTCCAATTTACTCAAAGTTATCAAGGACCTGGGATGACCAACCAGACAATAATACAAAGGGTCACAACTATAAGAAGCGTCACAGATACAACAAGTACATTTACCCAGTAATAGCAACGGTTCTCAGCGTTCAATGTTTACCTTTACGTGCTGAAAACGTTGGAGGTGTATCTGCTACTGCAAACCCGATTGCCAATTCTTCAGGCTCAGTAACCAACCAGGCAATACAAGTTTTACAAGGTCCGTATATAACAAACACATATGGTGGTGGTGTGCAATGTCAAGGTGCAACGTTCAACCTTACACCATACATCCAGTTTGCAGACTCAAGGAAAGATCCTTGGGTCGATTTTTATAATGAACCACAATATGATATGACCGACTTCACTGGTCGTACTACACAACAGACAGTTACTGTTAAAAACTATCCTTGGGAGTCTTGGTATGACACAAGGACAAAGGCAGATGGAACTAGATGGTTTCCTGATGGTGAAGATATGGAGATCACTGTAGATGTAAATGGTCCCGATGGAAGACCAGATAATCCAGGTAATGTTCTATGGAATAAACCTGTACGAACTGATATGTCTGCAAACCAATCATTTAATGCTGGTTTATCTGCTACTCTATCCATACCACTTAACAAGAAACTACAACAGCAATGTCACGAAGCAGCACAAGCACAGAATGATTTGCAAGCACAAGCCCTTGCCAACAAGAGATTAGACTTTGAGATCGCAAGATTAAAAAATTGTGGTGAATTGAAAAAGGCGGGAATAATGTTCCATCCAAAGTCTCCATACTTCGCTGTGTGTGCTGACGTTGTAGTTACCACACCAGGTGGTCAATTACAACCACATAGTCATAACATACCTAGCCCTAAGTGGATTGATCCTTCTTCTTCTTCATCTTCTGATAATCAATCTCAGGTAATCCCTTCTTCTTCCGATAAAGATTTGTCTTCAGTTCCTTTTGAGAAGGATGGTAAACAGAACCCCCTAGTTTCTTTTTTCCAGAATCTATTGCCTTCTTCAAAATCGGTTTCACTACCCTCAGAATCAGGTCAGCTAGAGGTTTTGCAAATAGGGCAGATGCCGTAGCAACAGTTGCTATGACTGCGGTTGTAGATACTTGTCCTGCTGATGGGACGAATTGTTCGACTGCTGGTACAGGTTCCCATACCGTTTCACAGATCAATCCATCAGGTGTTAGTTTATATTCTTTAACTTGTTCATCTCCTTTCTGGTTCCTGTCACCAATACGTCTTGCATTTATTGGTGGACAAGGAACCTCTTCTTTTGACCCTGTAGGGGTCTCAGGTGCTTCAACCTCTGGAGACGGTGGAACTGGTTGTTCTACCTCTACACCCTCTTCTATCTCCTCTGGCTCACCATAGACAGTTTGCCACTCTAAACCACTCGATGAATAGTCGGGTGGTTCGTAGTATGGCATACCTCCATCACAAAGAACTACATTACCTTTTGGATCGTCATTTACTAATTGTTTATTTCTATTTCTTTCTTTAGCATTCTCTTTGTTTACCTTGACACAACCAGGCATTTCAATAACAGGAGTTCCAACTTGTATAGTAATAGGAACAGCAATAGGTATAGCGTGTGGTGTCTCTTGTATCCACAACCTATTGTCTACCTGTCTAATGTCTGGGATAGTTACTATCTGTCCGTTTATATTATAAGTTCCCCTGAGATTAATCTGGGGTATTTCAATGGGATCCACTTACTCCTCACGAAGTTTTTTATAAGGGTCTGCTGGTGCTGATCCTTTCTCAGCAGCATACAAAGCAAATGACTTTGTAGCAACTAACGATAATATATGTTTGATATTATTACTGTCATTCTCATCTAACTCTTGAGTTGCAATAGCACCAACAACTATACCTAACTCAACAAGTACTACAAGGAAGATTAACTTCAATGCCCACTTACCTGTAGTGAAAAATCTTTTTACTTGTTCTTTTAAAAATGTCATTGTTTCTTGGGTACATAAACTTTGTCCACCTGACCAGTTGATTTTGGAAAGGCTTCCACTAACTGTTTATATATTTCTTCTGCAACAACTTGACGTATCTTTTCTATCTGCCTTTCCTCACGTTTCTCAGGACCATTAGTCACATTATCGACGACAGCATTGCCACCGACAACTGCACCAGTACCCACTACAGCGATAGCGGTACCAGTGCTAGTGATCTTTTGAAAGTCCACTTAGAAACCTAATGGTATTGGTGACATAGGTGATGAAGGTTCATCTGGTGATGCAACAGGATTAGATGGTGATGGTAAAGATAATCCTCCACCCACTATACTTTCAAGTGCTCCTCCACCAATGTCAGGCATAACTGATTCCATTATTTTGCCTTTGACGTTTTCGATAATTGCATCCTTGCGTATGAATACGTAACCAAAAGCACCAACAACGGTGAGAGATACAATACCACTTGCAATAGCGATTCCATTTACAATTTTCTGCATAGTAATAAATTCATTAACAATTTTTATTTAGGTCTTCTGCCATATTGCCACCTATCTCAGCACCCTGATTACCGCCAAACATTGCCACCCAACCAGCAGCAACCCAACCAACAAAGGGGATACCAGACAGAGCAGGAGCAGCAGACGCACCAACGCTTGTACCAACAAGACGACCTGTACCTTCTGCACTTCCGATTGCTTTAATACAGGCTTCGCTTTTTCGAGCAGCACTTATTTCTTGTGCTTGACTTGGAGTTAAACCAGGTGGTGAGTCTATCCAAGACCTATGATTTGATACAGGTCCTCCTTGGTTTGTCTGACCATCCATAAAGTATTCTTCTGCAACCTTAGTTGTCTCTGTAGCAAGTCCTAAGAATCCACCCTTAGTCTTAATATCCTTAGTGACATATGCAGTCTTAGGATCGTTTGCAGTATAACTGATCTTATATCCATCTTTGTTTGCAGAAATAACATAAGATGTATAAGGTCCTACAGGTATATTAGGAGTTGGTACTTGACTTTTTTTACTCATCATACCAATCATACCTATATGTGATAAACCAAATAGTGCTCCTGCTGTGATAGCAAAGTACTTCACGAGATTTACCTTTTTCTTTTTTGGTTTGGGTTCTGTCCCAAACATTGCTTCATCCTGATCCATAACTAAGAAGTAATTTTAACTGCTGGAACCTCTAACTTAATTGTTTGTGTTGGTGCTGCTTGTGATGCTTTCTCTATAAGCATCTCCATATCTTTCTTAGATATGTTTGCTCCACCACTACTATCACCATTCTTCTTCTTACCTCCCGCTTGAATGCCGAAAGTAGCTGTGACTCCTGTGAAGACCGAAGCTATAAAAGTTGGATCAATTTTATCTTGTTCCCAACCTGGTATAGTAACATAATTTAATGTTAGTATCCCACCAGACCAGACCAAAATACCTAGTCGTACAAATGTACTAAGGATAGCAAGTTGTTCCTCTTTGTCCTCAGTAAACTCTTTTAGTTTACCCATAGGACCTTTCGGTTTATCTACTTTAGTATCTGCCATAATGTGTGTTTATGCTAACTTATATAGGCTTTATTACCCCTCTACAACTTTCTTCTTTCCAATATTATACTTAGACTCAAGCACCCATTCCTTCTTATCCTTGTAGGAGATTACTTTTATCTGGTTTAATGGTGCAAGAATACCTAGATCGTTTTCTATAACTATGTTAACAAGACCCCAATCTGATAATAACTTTGTGATTCTATTCCTTCTCTCTACGTCATTAGATGTAATGTTTGCGTGTTTACCATCTAATGCAAATAATTCTTTGAAGTGTACTATGTAATACTTACCTTTCTTATGTAAGATATGGCAAGACTGAAATAGTTTTCTCTCCTTACGTGATGCTACACCAATGCGTGTTAATGTTTCTCTGACCTTTAAGAAGTCATCTGGTTGACGTAGAGCAACCTCTACCATATTATCAACCGACCAAGAAACGGTTTCCCCACTCATAATTTTCCACCTATTTTAATTTAGATTTGATCAATTCAATTTGATCTTTTGTCAGAATTCGTAAGGCATCTTTGGCTTTATCATCATTGTAATGATAGTATTGCTTGACAATATCGAGGTCTTCGATCTTATCTTTGCGTTGCCACGGTGAGAACCTTTTCCTTTTTCTAAGAGTATTTAGATAAAAGGAATATTGTAAATCCTTATCTAATTGATGATGGAAGTTCATTTCATTTGCCATCAAAATGGCATCCATATGACTACTAAGACACCTGTTAATGATGAAGGGTGGATACTTCTTCATCCACTCAGGGTCACGTAGAGTTAAGTCTTCTTTTGTTTCGTTGAT
>Ga0163179_10000677_pt1 | contig 24185 bp, 21 predicted proteins | sample AtlANTMetagenome_FD_109643 | JGI IMG/M metagenome (GOLD analysis project Ga0163179, IMG submission 109643) | Marine eukaryotic phytoplankton communities from the Atlantic Ocean - Atlantic ANT 2 Metagenome | ecosystem: Environmental > Aquatic > Marine > Oceanic | place: North Atlantic Ocean...
ATTTAGTGATAGATTCTTCTAGTTCGATGAATTTCCCAATTCATTCTAAAAATAATAAATTAAATTTCTCCTTATTTTCATCTGCATGTTTGATGAATCTTTTCAGAAGACAAAGAGATGCTTTTGGAGTAACATTATTTTCAGATAAAATAAACTTCCATTCAGAAGCAAGACTTTCAAAAAAACATTATTTTAGACTCCTTCATGAGCTTGAGAAAAAAATATTGGATAAAGAGAAAGTTAATCAAAAAACATTGTTTTCAAGTGTGTTAAATGAATTTACGCAGAGAATTTCAAAAAGATCCTTAGTAATAATCTTTAGTGACCTTCAAGGAAACCAAGATGAAATTGATGAGCTATTTAATTCATTGAAACAATTAAAGCATAAAAAAAACGAAATCATACTATTCCATGTTCAAGAATTTGATAAAGAAAAAGAATTAAATTATAAAAATCAATTTTTCAATTTTATTGATCTTGAAACAAATGATGAAGTAAAAATTAATCCTTATTTATATAAAAATGAATACGAACAATCACAAATTAAATTACATGATTTAATAAAATTAAAATGTGCTAAGTATAAAATAGATTATTTTTCGACTGATATAAATAAAGGATATAAAAATGTTTTAAAATCTTATTTAATTAAAAGATCAAAATTATTTTAATTAAATATTTTATAGAATTTGCTCTTTCTTTTAATTACATATAAAAATATAATATGAATATTATATTTTCCTTCAACTTTCTTACTAATTGGTTTCCTCTTTTTTAAGAATTTTGGGAGATATATTATAAATGAAAAATATGCTAAATAAATTGAAAAAAAATTATAGATTTTAAGTTTTAATAGATGGTTTATTGATATAAGTGAGTCTATTATCAATCGGTTAATTAAAACAATTATTAAATCTAGTAAAGGGAGGTTTTTTAATAACATTAATAAATTATTTCTGTGATTATAAAAATTTTTTTTCCAATCACCCTTTTTTAATGTGCCACCCCCAAAATGGTATACTTTACTTCTATTGGTATATCCTATTTTTTTATTATTTCCTTGAATCCTCCAACATAAATCTATTTCTTCTTGATGCATATGAAAGTCTTCATCAAATCCTCCAGCATTTAAAAAGTCTTCTTTTTTTATTAGAAAACAAGCACCTGAGCACCAAAATATAGACGATTCTTGTTCATATAAACCATTATCCTTCTCTATTTCATTCCCAATTCTTCCTCTACAAAAAGGAATGCCTAAATAATCAATAAAACCACCAGCTGCCCCTGAATACTCAAATCTATTTTTATTTTTACCGTCCATTATTTTAGGTTGAACAGCTGCAAACTCCTTATTCTTTTTAAGAAAAATGAATAGGGGTTTGATGAAATCTTTAGTTACTTCAACATCATTATTTATTAATAAAAAGTAATCACATTTTATTTTTTTAATAGCTAAATTATATGCTTTTGAAAAACCATAGTTTTTTGAATTTTTAATTATTATGATGGATTTAAAATTTGATTTTATATATGAGATAGATTCATCAGTTGAATTATTATCAATTACAACTACTTTAGCTTTATTACTATATTTAATTATTGAACTAAGGTTTTTTTTTAGCCAAAAAACACCATTCCAATTTAGGATTGTAATACAAACATTTTTTTTTATCTCTTCCATCTGTTGTGTGACCAAAGCCAGTGCTCTGGTCTCTCATTAATTGTGCTTTCCAATTTCTTTACATAATCAAATGTAACATCATTTGCGTTAATTTTGTAGAATTCCACACTGTAATATCCTCTTTTTATTTTATTTAATTTTGCATAAAAGATAGGTATTTTTTCATTTTGTAATCTTTCAATTCCTTTGTTAAAGGAAGTTTTTTTACCTAAAAAAGAATATTTTACATTTTTTTGTGTTTTAATTGGGACTTGATCATTTAAAAGAAAATAAGTATAATTTTTAGATTTATTCTTTAAGATAAATCTGTAAAATTTACTCATTTGGATAACTTTTCCACCAAACCTTTCTCTTATTTTAATTAACATTCTGTCAACTTTTTTATTTGAAAGAGGTTTATATGGAGCATATAAATTTCTTTTTAACAGAATAGAAATTCTTCCAAAAAGCCATTCCCAATTATTATAGTGAGCTGAAAGAATAATTATAGATTTATTAGATTTAATTTCTTTCTTTATTACTTCCGGGTTAACTATTTGGACTCTTTTTATTAGTTCATTTTCATTAAGATTTTTTAGTTTAATTATTTCTAGTAATGTATCAATAAGATTTATATAAAATTTTTTTTTAATTGAATTTATCCACTTTTTGTTTTTACTTGAAAAACATGTTTTTAAATTTTTTGAAACAATATTTTCTCTATATAATTTAAATATTGATAAAAAATAGTATAGTAAAATAAAAACGGCATCAGAAATTATATAAACTAATGATAAAGGTAATATTGAAATTATTTTTAAAAAAAACATCATTTTTTCGGTGTAATTAAGTAAAATATAAAAAATTAATTACTTTTGCCTTTCAAGTATCGGAGAGATGGCAGAGTGGTCGAATGCGGTGGTCTTGAAAACCATTGTACCGAAAGGTACCGGGGGTTCGAATCCCTCTCTCTCCGCATATTAGTTTTCTGACAGCATTATTGGCATAATCAGCATTAGTATATTTTCATTTTCTTTTTGGTCTAAAGGAAAAATATTTACTGCTTTTGATGGTGTTGATATTTCTATACTTACTGCTTCTGAATCAACAGCTGAAATTAACTCGGTCAAAAATTTACCGTTAAAACCAATTTCTAAGTCTTCTCCATTATATTGACAGGCAAGCCTTTCAATTGCTTTATTAGAAAATGATATATCTTCAGCAGATATTTGTAATTCATTTCCTTTAATTTGAATTCTTATTTGATTTGTGCTCTTATTTGAAAATATAGAAACTCTTTTGATTGATTGTAGCAAAATATTCCTTTCAATTACTATTTTATTTTCATTTTCTTTAGGTATGACAGCATTATAATTAGGGTACGTTCCATCAATTAGCCTGCAATATATTTTAAAATCGCTGAACACAAAAATTGCATTTGATTCATCGTAATTTATTGTAACCTCTCCCTCATATGAATTTAGAAGAGATTTGATAATTTGAAGTGGTTTCTTTGGTAATATAAAGGATGAGCTTTCTTGAGAGATAATTTTAGTTTCGTATTTAACTAATTTATGAGCATCAGTTGCAACAAATTTTAGTATACCATCTTGAATCTCGCAAAGAACTCCTGAAATAACGGGTCTTAATTCATCATTACCAGATGCAAAAATTGTCTTATTTATTTTTTTTTCGAGAGATTGAGCTGAAATCTTTATACCTGAACCTTTTGTTAGTTCAGGAGAAGTTGGAAACTCTTCTCCATTAACAAATGATAAAGTGTATTTACCCTGTTCAGAAATGATGTCTAGTGTGTTGTTTTCGTTATTAGCAGCAAATGTTAGTGGTTGCTCAGGGAATGTTTTTAGTGTATCAACTAATAGTTTTCCGTCCATTGCTATACTTCCATTTTTCTCAGTGCTTTCAAGTTTAATTTGACTTATCATGGTGCACTCTAAATCTGTTGCTTTTAACAGTAATTTATCATCTTCAATTTCAAATAAAACGTTATCAATAATTGGAAGTGTATTATTTGAGTTAATAACTCCAGATATTGACTGTAGTTTTTTTAAAAGAGATCCGCTTGATACTATAAATTTCATAAATAATATAATTTAATCTTAAGGTCACTAAAAATAAATAATTAAATAAAACAATACTATATATATTACATTTTTTTAATTTTCAATTAAAAATTCGTCATTAAATACTAAAATTTTATTAAATTTTTGATATTGAATTAATAATAATTTATTATCTATAAAACCATAAAATCTTTCAGTATCATATTTTGAGTTCATGGTTCGTCCTCTTTCAGAACTATTTTTTCTTATTCCTTTTAATGTTAAAATGGAGTCAGATGCTAAAGTAATATTAATTTCAAAAAATGGTTTTCTTTTTATAATATCCTCAACGTTAAAATTTGAGTTATTATTTAATATTTTTTCACAAAATATTTTCTCAAAATTTTTAAAATAATTAAGTGAGAATAAACTATCAATATTAGTGTATTTTTTTTGATTTGTTTTTAAAATAATTTTAGAAGAATTAGACTTTTCAATCAAGAATGATTTATTTGGTTCATCTAAGTAGTTTAATTCAATTTTAGTAATATCTTTTCCAGGTGAATTAAATATTGTTTTATCTATCCAGTTAACTTCTTCACAAGAAAATCTTGAATTTAAATAACCATTAAATCCGTCTATATGGAATACATAGGGGCTTTTATTTTGCGTTTCATCAAGGAAGTTTAACATTATCATATAAGTACCTAATTGATCTGCTGTATTACCTCCTACTAAAATTGTTTTTAAAGTGTCATTATTTGAATTAAGCACATCTACTTTTGTTCTTTGAACATCTAAACGTTTTAGTATATTTTTTTTTTCATTGATTCCAACAGGTCTTTTAATTGACATTTTATTTATCGTCTCAATCAAAAGATTAATTTGATTAATATTAGCATTAAACTTATTGTTTACATACCAATTTCCATTTTTTTTTTCAAGCTGAACCTCCTTAATTCCATTTGGGCATTTTTCACAAATTGTTTTATTTGATAAACTAATTTTAGTTATTTCTGTATCTATATCTTTAGGAAGAAAAGTATAAATTATTATAGCTAGAATAAAAGTAACTATTGATAGTAATATTATATTTTTTTTCATTTATAGTGTTTTTTTCTTCTATACATATAGTTAACTAAACTAATAAATAGAATAATTGATATTGGAATAATATTGTTTAATGTTGCCCATTTTTTTTGTTTTGATTTAATTTCTGATTCGTTGAATGGATAATTATCAATCTGCTTATTTTTTATTTCAAATAAGAACTTTCCGCTTATGGTGGGCTTTTCAAGAAGATAATTTACACAATTAATAGCAAACGAAGCATTATCGTACTTTTTATTAATATAGGGATCAAAACCCAATGGATAAATTAAATCTTTTGGTACAGAATTTATTAAAATAGTTTTTATACTATTCATAAATAATTGCCCGTCACTAATTACAATCATTTTATTATCCTCACTTATTTTTTTTAATAAACTATTAGATTGATTAAATTGTGAATAAAATTTACCCTCTAATAAAATGGCTGTAATTTTTTTTCCATTATTATATTTTTCATAATTAATAGGGTTTCTTTTATTACTATTAATTCTAAATCTTCCATTTTTAAGTGAGATTGAATCCCTATCAACAATTGTGTTCTCTGATGTTTCTAGTAGAATTGTTTTTTTAATTTTATTTTGAATGGTATCAATTGAACTTACATATCTAGTTCTAATTTTCTGTATGTTATTGACAATAGGGTGTTTTTCGGTTGGCTCTAAAAGCGGATAATAGTCCCAATCATACAATCTTTCATCCCAATACTCAACAGGGCAATTTATATAGTCACGAACTACATCATTATTAATAACAACACCATAATTTAATAAAAGTGAGTCTAGATTGTTATTATTTGATGTTTTTATGTATGACGATTGTGTTGTCCAAAACATTTTCATATTGAGTACAGAATTATTACTTAGTAAAGATAGGCTATCAGTAAAATCACTATTATATAAGGTATATTTATTTGTTTCAATCTGATTATTTTGTAATCCATCAATTAACCAAATTGTTTTTCCACCGTTCATAATAAATTGATCAATAATTAGTTTTTCTTTTTCGTCAAAACTGTTATATGGATTATTAATGATTAAACAATGATATTTTTCCCCTAGCGGATTTAATATTAATTCTCCACTTTGATTATTAATTTTTTGTGCAGCACTTTCAATCATTTTCTCATCAATTATACAATCTTCAACATTATATCCTTCTTTTTGTAAAGCATTTTTTAGGTCATCAGTTCTATTTTTACCTACTAAGTGTTTTTCATTGCTGTTTTTAGATACTTCATCAAGAACATCTAGGTAGCTATATAATAATCCAATATTTTTCTGCTCACTAAATTTTAGTGCCTTTTTAATTGAGTTTACTAATGTATATTCAGCGTTCTTTATTGATTCATTTAATTGATAGTTAATATTACAATCTTTTCTAGTTATATCAGATTGCATTTGACTGCAATCCAAGGTTTCAAATAGATCTATTTTATCTAATAAAATAACCGGTTTTTCATAGTTGTATTTTCCATATGTCATATATCCTCCCCAAAATATTTTTGCATTTGTAAGATTAGGGTGACTTGTAATTTGAACTCCTTTATCATTTAAATCTTCTTCAAGATTTTTCTTATTTTCTTCATCTAATTTATTAATATCAATGAAGCTAAATTCTATAAGTGGGCAGTGATATTGGAAAGAAGAAAGTATTCTCTCTAAATTGCTTCTATAATCTTTCATTTTTTTGGTAAATGACTTTCCTTCAAAATATATTTTGAAATATATTTTATCATCTATTTTATTTAAAATATTTTTTGTTTCGTTTGAAATTGTATGTTTTTTTTCTTTAGTGCAATCAAATCTATTGTTTGGTAGAAAACTTATTATACAATTAATAAATATTGTAAAAAAAATAATAGATAAAATTTTTAATATTTTCTTAGATAAAAAATTTGTCATCTTCTCTCTTTTATATTTTCTATACTAATTAACAAAAACATTATTCCTATTGAAAATAAATAAAACACACTTTTAAAATCAATTATCCCTATTGAAAATGGCTTATAATTTTCTGTAATACTTATTCTTGTTAAAAAATTTTTAAAGAAATCTAGAATAGGAAAGGAATTTGTATAATTATCTTCACTTAAATTATTTTCAATATTAGAAAGTATTCTTACTAAGAAATCAATAAGATAAGTCATTGATGCAATTATTAGTATACTCAAAATAAATGCAATCAATTGTCTTTTAGTTAAGGATGAACAAAAAATCCCAATTGATGCATAAACAAAAGTTAAAATAACCAGACCTATATACCCACAAAAAATAGCATTAGTGTCAATTTTCCCATTACTTAAATCAATAATACTATATGAGTAAAATATTGTTGGTAATATCATAATCACCACTAAAGTAATTGTAGAAATTAATTTACCAAGAATTATTGAAGAAGGATTTATTGGCTTTGTAATTAACAGCTCTAATGTATTCATTCTTCTTTCTTCTGAAATCATACTCATTGTAATAGCAGGAATTATAATTAAAAAAACAGTTAAATTAAGTTCAAAAAAATTATCAAGTGAGGCAAAGCCTGAGTCCAAAATATTAGGGGATGGATACGGAAAAACCCATAATGCTAATCCATTAATTAATAAAAACACAATTATTATTAAATAACCCTCTATTGAATTGAAAAATCGTTTTAACTCTTTAATTATTATGTTAGTCATCTATTTCAAAAAAATCAATTATTATATTATCTCTATGTCTTATTCCTAAAAGGGAATTTGCGCCACCTTCATTAGTATCAAGTCTGTTAATTGATATTTCTAAAAAGCCAGCAGAATTAAATAAAGCTAAGAGTGTTCCTTCTGGAACATCACTGTAGTACTTGCAAATTTTTTCAATTTTATATGCTCTAGGTAAAGAAATAGAAAAATTCCTATTTTTTTGAATTGATTGAAAAAATGTTTTAGAAATATTTGTAACAGAGTTGCCAAATCTGTCAATATAAATTATTTTAGCATGAATAGATTTATTATTATTAGTAACTGTAGGTAGAAAATGCTTTTTTAAAACAAAATTTTCAATTTGAGTTCCTAATGAATCTATCCTTACCCCCTTTAAAAACATACAAGCAGTTTTTGCAAATATATCTTTCATCAGGAAAGTTGATTCGTCTTGATGACTATTATTAATTTCAAAAATATATTCTGCTTTTTTATTTTGAAAAATTAAAGAAAAAATGCCACTATCAGAACCAATAAAATAATGTCCATCTACTTTTGTGAGTATATTTTTTCTATCATTTTTTTTGCCTGCATCAATGCCAATAATATGTACAGTGCCTTTTGGGAAATGATGGTATGCATTTCTGATGGTATATGCACATTCACCTAAATGGAATGGGGTTATTTCGTGAGATATATCAACGATATTAATGGATTCTATTTCTTTATATATAAATGCTTTAATAGCGCTGATAAAATAATCCTTAGAGCCATAATCAGATGTTAATGTAATAATTGGATTTATCATTTGCTAAATATGTTAAAGTCTTTTGTGACAGAACAAATTAATTTCTTTAATTTGTTTTTTTTAACACTACATATAAATATATTTATTTTTTACTTATAAAACATAATAAATACCTTGAAGAAAAAAATAACTCTTAACGATATTGATTTAGTAGATTTTTTTGGTGTGCAAAATAAGAATCTTAAATTCATAAAATCTTTTTTTGCAGATTTAGATATCACAGCAAGAGGAGAAACAATAATTGCATCAGGTTCAAAGAAAAAGTTAGATTTATTTACTAAAAAAATACAAGACATCATTGAATTACAAAAGTCAAAAAAATTAACCTATGAGCTTTTGCAGTCTACTTTGATTGGAGAAATTAGAGACAAGCAGATTAGTGATACAGTAATATTACGTTCTAACTCGATCATTATTAAGCCAAAATCTCCTAAGCAAAAAATGATGGTTGATTTATCTGAAAAAAATGATTTATTATTTGTTTCAGGCCCTGCCGGTACTGGTAAAACTTACGTTGCAGTATGTTTAGCAGTTAAGGCCTTAAAAAATAATGAGGTAAAGAGAATTATTCTAACTAGACCTGCTGTTGAAAGTGGTGAGAGTTTAGGTTTTCTTCCCGGTGATTTAAATGAAAAAATAGATCCATACATGGCGCCGCTATATGATGCATTGACCGATTTACTTTCTCCAACTAAATTAAAGTATTATTTTAAAAATAAAATAATAGAAATCGTTCCATTAGCATTTATGAGGGGAAGAACTTTAGATGAAGCATTTGTTATACTTGATGAGGCTCAAAATGCTACAATTCTTCAAATGAAAATGTTTTTAACAAGAATGGGCTCATCAGCAAAATTTATTATAACAGGAGATGAGACTCAAGTTGATTTACCAAAAAACAAAAAATCTGGATTTATTCATGCTGTGAATATTTTAAAAAATGTAAAAAAAATTGGATTTTTGAAGTTAGAAGATAAAGATGTTATTAGGCATCATATTGTGAAACTAATTATTAAAGCTTATAAAGAAAATGAATAATACAATAATTGAAACAAATTTTAATTTTCCCAATCAAACAAATTTTTATAAAGGAAAAATAAGAGACGTATATTACATACAAAATGATATTTTAGTGATGATTGCAACTGATAGAATATCTGCATTTGACACTGTCCTGCCAAAAGGAATTCCATATAAAGGTCAGGTTTTAAATCAAATTGCTGACTCATTTTTAAATTTAACTTCTAATATAATTCCAAATTGGAAATTATCTTCTCCTGACCCTATGGTTACAATTGGAAGGTTATGCGAGCCAATAAAGGTTGAAATGGTAATCAGAGGGTATTTATCTGGACATGCATGGAGAGAATATAACTCTGGTAAAAGAACCATTTGTGGTGTAAATATGCCAGATGGAATGAAAGAAAATGACAAGTTTCCTGAACCTATAATTACTCCAACAACAAAAGCTACTGTTGGACATGATGAAGATATATCTAAAGATGATATTTTAAAACAAGGATTAGTATCTGAAAAAGATTATGAATATATAGAAAATAAGACTTTAGAACTATTTATGGCAGGTACAGATTTTGCTAGAGAAAAGGGTTTAATTTTAGTTGATACTAAATATGAATTTGGAAAAACAAAAAATGGAGAAATTCTTTTAATTGATGAAATACATACTCCTGACTCTTCAAGGTATTTTTATCTTTCTGGATATACAGAAAGACAACAAAATAATGAAAAGCAAAAACAATTATCAAAGGAGTTTGTAAGGCAATGGTTGATTGAAAATGGTTTCCAAGGTAAATCCGGTCAAATAATACCTGAAATGAATCAAGATTTTATTGATTTAGTTTCTAACCGCTATATAGAATTATTTGAAAAAATTACAGAACAAAATTTTAAAAGAGTAGATACATCTAATTTGTTAGAAAGAGTAAAGGTAAATATTGAAAAGGCACTTTAAGAAAAGATATAAGAACCTATTCTAATCATATTTGATTTTTTTTGAATAGCAATTTTATAATCTTGACTCATTCCCATACATAAAGTACTTAATTTAGAGTGTTTAGAGTAAAGACTATGTAGTAAATTGAATTCATTTCCTATTTGTATTTTATTTTCTGTTGCTGTAGCCATACCCATTAATCCTATAATATTTAAATGTGGATAGGATTCATTATAATTAGAATTTAAAAAATCAATTATCATCTCTTTAGAAAAGCCAAATTTAGTTTCTTCTTCAGCTATTTTAACTTGAATTAAACAATTTGTGATTTTGTTATATTTATTTGAAACGTCATTAATTAATCTAAGTAATTTTAAACTATCAACTGAGTGAATTAGATGAATAAATGGAATTATATACTTTACTTTGTTTTTTTGTAAATGCCCTATCATGTGCCATCTAATGTCTTTAGGTAGTTCATTGTATTTTTCAATTAATTCTTGAACCCTATTTTCGCCAAAGTCCCTATGCCCTGTATTATATGCAGTCATTATCTCCTGATTGGATCTATATTTTGATACAATAATTAGCTTTTTATTGCCAATTTGTTTTTTTATTTGAATAATTTTTTTTTTAATCATTTTAATTCCATCATTAAAAGACCTGTTCTTAATTTAGGTCTTATATATGTACTTTTAGGAGGCATTGTTTTATTTTCATTTGCAAATTGAAATATTCTTTCAATTTCAATTGAAGGAAGACAAAATACAATGTCTTCAGATTTTATCATTTTGTTTAATTTAAATTTAGATTCAGGAACAAATTCAATAATATTACTGTCTCTTATGTTTTTTATCTTAAAAAATGGTTTTAAAATCTTTTCAGATAGGGTTTGTACCATTAATTGGTTTTTATCATTAATTAATGATATGTTATGCCATCTATTATCTAAATAAATGTTAATCTTATTTTTTTCTATTAATAAGTCGACTTTTCCTTTTTTTAACCTGAATTTTTCTTTTAGAAATTCTATTAATTTTAATTTTTGTTTTTGGTTAATATCCTTAATCACTCTGTAAAAACTTTCTAGACTTATATGTGATTCACTAATTATATATGCTAAACAATTGTTATTTACTTTATTTTCTTGATTATAGAGAAAAGTCGATGCCATTCTATGGTGTCCATCTGCTAAATATAAATTAATTGAGATGAAGTGTTGTTTAATAGTTGATATTTCTCTTGTAGAATCAATTTTCCATAATATATGTTCTTTTTTATCTTTAGATTTAAATTTAATATATGGTTTGCTTTTTATTTTTTTTTGAATGAAAAGTTCAATTATTTCATTTTTTTTATAAGTTAGAAGAATAGGTTCTGCAAGAATTTTACACTTACTTAAATATTCTTTAAATAAATTTTCTCTTTTTTCAATTGTTTTTTCATGAATTTTGATTTTTTTATTTTTATAATCATTTGTAGATACTCCACATATTAAACCAGTAAAGGTTCTTTTTTTAGTGACTTGTTGGTAAATGTAGATACTGTCGTCCTTAGTTTTTAAAATATTTTTTTCTTTAAATTTCTTTAAATTTTCCGCTACCTTTTTAAAGTGATTGGATTGTGTCTTTTCATCAGATGAAATTATATTTAGATAGCTAAATGGATTTTCTTGTAATTTTTGATTTATTTCTTTTCTTGAATACTCAATATAAGATTTAATTGAAAAATTTTCAATTTTTTCTTTTTCAGCTATTAACGCTTTAAATGATGATATCTTAACCAAATTCTTATTTGTAAAAATTAATAATTTTTTCTGCTAGCTCTAGGCCAATTCGATCTTGAGCCTCTACAGTTGAACCCCCGATATGAGGCGATAAGGAAATTTTTTCGTTCATTAATAAACCAACACTTGGTTCTGGTTCATTTTCAAATACATCTAAGCCTGCTGCTAATACATGTCCTTTTTCAATTGCTTCTAATAGCGCCACTTCATCAATAACTCCTCCTCTAGCTGCATTGATAATACCAACTCCTTTTTTCATTATTTTAAATTCTTTTTTCCCAATAATAGCAGTTTCCTTATTTTTTGGAACATGAACTGTAATAAAATCTGATTGTTTTAGTAAATTTTCAAATGAAGTGCTTTCTAATTCAAAACAAATTTTTTTCTGGTTATAAAATTTAATTTCAATCGAGCACTTTTTGATAAATTTGTCATAAGTGATAATCTCCATACCTAGACCAATAGCAATTTTAGCAACTTCTTGACCAATTTTACCTAAACCAATAATCCCAATTTTTTTTCTATTTAGCTCTGTTCCTTTCGAGTATTTCTTTTTTAAGCTCTTAAAAGAAGTTTCACCATTTAAAGGCATTTCTCTGTTAGATTCATGTAAAAATCTTGATATGTTAAATAAATGTGCAAAAACTAATTCAGCAACAGATAAGGATGAGGCTCCTGGTGTATTATAAACTTCTTTTTTGTTTTTTTTTGCATATTCAACATCAATGTTATACATTCCAACTCCCCCTCTACCAATTATTTTTAAATTTGGACAATTATCAATTAATGTTGAGTTAACTTTTGTGGCCGAACGAACTAATAGTACTTCTACATTTTGGTCATTTATAAATTTTTCTAAATCTTCTTGTTTTACTTTTTCAGTTATTACTAAGAAGCCATTATTTTCTAAATGAAGTATTCCACTTTTTGATAGGCCATCATTTGCTAATATTTTTTTCATATCTTATGCTTTTCTCTCTATTTCTCCCATTACCTCAACTAGTGTTTTTACACTTTCTAAAGGCATGGCATTATACATTGATGCGCGAAAACCGCCAACTGATCTGTGACCCCTAATTCCATTTATGCCTGCTTTGACGCACATATTATAAAATTTTTCTTCTAGATTTTTTTTGTTAATTGTAAATGTTGCGTTCATAATAGAACGATCCTCTTTTTCAGCAATTCCATAGAATAAATTACTTTCATCTATAGTTTTATATAGTAGATTTGCTTTTTCTTTATTTTTTTCTTCTATCCATTTAACACCACCTTTATTTTTAAGCCACTTTAAGTTGAGCATAGAAACATAAATAGAAAATACTGGTGGTGTATTAAACATACTAGATTTTTCTATATGTGTTTTATAATCAAGCATAGATGGAATATTATGTTTAGCTTTTTTAATAATATCGTTATTTATTATAACTAAAGTTGCTCCAGCGGGCCCTAAATTTTTTTGTGCTCCAGCATAAATTAAATCGAATTTTGAAACATCTATTTTTCTACTAAAAATATCAGAAGACATGTCACATATCATATTAGTAGGGGAGTACGGAAAATTTTTCATTTGTGTACCATAAATGGTGTTGTTAGATGTGCAGTGAAAATAATCTGAATCAGATGGAATATTGTAAGATTTAGGTATATAATTGTAGTTCTTATCTTTTGAACTAGCTATGGTTATAACTTCACCAAATAGTTTTGCTTCCTTAATTGCTTTAGAGGCCCAAGTTCCTGTATCTAAGTAAGTACATTTTTTGTTTTTATTAATAAAATTGTTTGCAAGCATTAGAAATTGTAAGCTTGCACCACCTTGAAGAAACAGTACAGAGTAATTATTTGGAATACATAACAAATCCTTAACTAAGCTAGTTGTTTTCTCCATTACATCAATAAATGGTTGGCTTCTGTGTGATATTTCAAGAATAGATAAATTAGAATTTTCAAAATTTATTACTGCTTTTGAGGCTTCTTTAAAAACTTCTTCTGGAAGAATACATGGTCCAGCACTAAAATTATGTTTTTTCATTTTTACTTATTATGTAAGTGTCGCTGTTTCTTGAGTAATTCTTCTTCTGACTCTACGATGTTTTCATTTGGAATACAGCAGTCAACTGGGCATACAGCAGCACATTGTGGTTCTTCATGAAAGCCTACGCATTCTGTACATTTACTTGGAACAATATAATATACTTCATCATCAATAGCATCCATATTTAGTTCTGCATTAACTTCATTACCTTTTATGTCTTTTGTGACCCCTTTAAGGTTAGTTCCGTCAGAAAGTTTCCAAGGCATAGCTCCTTCGTATATTGCATTATTCGGACATTCAGGCTCACAGGCACCACAGTTTATACATGCATCAGTTATTTTTATTGCCATGAGAAGATATTTATATGTAAATTTACTAAATAACAAATCAATATTATATTTATAATTAATGAATTTTTTAATATTTTAATTTTTTTTTGTGCGCTTAGATGAAACAATTAACGAGTTTGTTAAATTAGGTCTTTATTTTAAAAAATTATCTTCTTTTGAAAACGAAGATATTATTTATAAACAGGCATTTTCTCAAAATACTTTTTTCTCAAAAAAAAATATTTGTCATGCTTTTTTTTCCTTATCAAAACTATTAGAAAAAGAAAATCTTAATAAATGGATTAGTTCATATTCTTTATCTAAAAAAAAAACAAAATCTATTTTAGTTATTTGTGCTGGAAATATTCCTTTAGTATGCTTCCATGATATTTTATGTGTATTAATTACAGGAAATAATTTAATATTAAAACCCTCACATAAAGACTCAGTACTTACTTATTTTGTTATAAATAAATTAATTGAAATTCAGCCCAAATTTTCGAAAAGAATTGTTATTTCAAATTTTAACAAAAAACTGAGTTATGACATGGTTATTTCCACAGGAAGTGATTCTGCTAGAAAATATTTTAATTATTATTTTAAAAAAAAACCTTCAATAATTAGATCAAATAGGACTAGTATTGCTATTTTAAACGGAGGAGAAAATAAAAAGGATTTAAGTTCTTTAGCATCTGATGTGTTTTTGTATTTTGGTTTAGGTTGTAGAAATGTAACAAAACTGTATATACCAAAAGGTTATGATATAAAACAACTTGAGCCATATTTCTATTATTATATAAATAATTCATCAAATAAAAATTATTTTGATAATTATCTTTACAATAAAACAATTCTAAAATTAAGTAAACAAAAATTTTTTGACTTTAAGAACATATTACTGCTAAATTCAGTTAAATTACACCCACCAATTGCAGTCTTGTATTATGAATTCTATAATAAAATAGAAGAAATTAATTTCAATAAAGATAAAGTGCAGTGTATTGTTTCTAATAATGCTATTCAGTTTAAATCAACTTCATTTGGTGAATGTCAAAGCCCTAAATTAAATGACTATGCAGATAATATTGATACAATTTCATTTCTAACCTCATAATTTTCTTCTATTTTTTTCGTATATTTATTATAGTTATTCCAGTCATTTTTTTGTTTTTATTATGTTTAGGTTGTATACTATTATTTACTTTATTTCCTCTTACTTTGCTTTTTCTCAGCAAATATGTCAAGATAATAATGCTTGTAATTATGCCTACGAAGCAGATTGTATATATCCTCAACTATTTTATGATTGTAATGATGTTTGTTTAAATGATTTAGATGCAGATAGCATTTGTGATGAATTAGAGATTTTTGGATGTACTGACGGATTTTACAGTGATGGTAGCCCAATGGCTTGTAATTATAATCCAATCGCAACCGAAGATGACGGCTCATGTTTATATCCGGGATTAATTTATGATTGTGATGGGATTACCTGTTTAAATGACATTGATGCAGACGGAATTTGCGATGAAAATGAAATTGATGGTTGTGATGATTTAGAAGCATTTAATTATGATTCAATGGCAACAGATAATGATGGTTCTTGTTGGTACCCCATTTATGGATGTTTAGATCCTATGGCAGGAAATTACAACCCTTACGCTGAGTTAAGTAATGAAAACTGTATGTTTTCTCCTTGGGATTATAGTTCTACAGATTGCAATATGACTATATTGATTCCTCAAGAAATAAATATAACTATTGATAATGAATCTATTTTATATGGAGATTGGATAGGTGCTTTTTATGAGAATCAAAATGGAGATATTATATGTGGAGGAGCTGTTATGTGGAAAGAAGAAACCACTTCTATAGCGCTTTGGGGGGCAGAAAATAGCCAAAATAATGGTTTTACTGAGAATCAAAACATTATTTGGAAAACTTTTTCAAATAATGAAGAAAGAATTTTAATTCCTACATTTAGTTTTGGAGAGAATACATACAATTGTAATGCATTAGGTGGCTTAGATGATTTAGTAATCTATAGTCAACAAATTTATCTTCCACCGGGATGGAGTATATTTTCTTCTTATATTAATCCAATTGATAATAATTTAGAAAAACTTTTTGAATTAACTGATGATGTTGTTATTATTAAAAATGAAATGGGTGATGTTTTTTGGCCATCATTGGGTATAAATCAAATAGGCTCATTGTCATATGATGAAGGTTACATTATAAAAATGGATTATTATGGAGATGGCTATAATTTATTGTTAGAAGGCAATCTAATTCCTAGCGATATAGAACTATTTTTTCAAGAAGGTTGGAATATTATCTCCTATTTAAGTCCAAATCCAAGTTCAGTTGAGGAAACATTATTTATGATAGAAGAAGAATTAATAATTATTAAAGACGAAGATGGATTAATTTGGTGGCCCTCTTTTGGAGTAAATAGTATGGGTATGATGTATCCTGGTAAAGGATATCAAATTAAAATGTTAGAAGAAACTGTTTTTTCTTATGATTCAAGCCTCTTAAGATCATTTAATAACTCAGATAAAACTACTTGTTTGTATTTTAATGATGCTAAAAATACAGGCAATAATATGACTTTAGGAATTAAAAAAGATTCTTGGGTGGGTTTTTCACCAGAGTTAGGTGATGAAATTGCTATTTTTTCTAAAGAAGGTTTACTAGTGGGTTCACAAATTTACGATGGTGAAAATATTGCAATTGCAATTTGGGGGGATGATTCGTCAACTTTTGAACTAGATGGGATGAGTTCTGGAGAAACTTTTTATTTAAAAATATGGAGCAAATCTAATAATATAGTACATGATTTGCATGCTATTAGCTTTTTGGATGGAAGTAATATTTATGTTAATAATGGTATAAGTATAATTAATGAAATTACATTACAAAATTATTTTAAAACAGATAATAATTTTCGTTTAATTGATATTTTAGGTCGAGATTTAAGTGATTTAAATGATAAAAACATCTATTTAAAATTATATAAAAATGGTCATGTTGAAATAAATAAATTTATTAATTAATCTACCTTTTCAAAACAACCTAAGTCTGCCTCATTTTTTGGTCTTGCATTTCCATCAATATCTAAAGGGACTTCTTCAGCAATTTCCAATTTACCGTAATTTAAAGCAGGAGAAAGAGAGTCTAATCTAAAGTCCCAAATATTTTGGTCTATAAACAAAGGATTATCATTAAGGATTGTATTTTGAAACAAAGGATCCTCATCAATATTATATATTGATTGATCAATTTTCACTAAGCAATGATCAAATAAATAATTTAAATTTGTCCCTTCCAATTGGTCTAATAAAATTTCATTTTCGTTATCTCCATAAATGATGCAGTTCCCAAAATTAGCTTTATATAGTTCTCTGTATTGTAGATTTCCATTTATATCTTCATAATAATTGTTAATTAAAACACTAGGAGTTTGTCTATTTGATAAATTATAATAATTTGCAAAAGTACAGTGTTTGAAATCATAACTTCCTCCAATGTTTAAAGCTAATGCATATTGTCCAGCATTTGATACTAGTAAATTCTCACCCTCAATATTAGCTCCTTGTCCTAATATACCTAGGCCAGACATATTGTTTATTATTGAGTTTTTTATTGTTAATGAAGGATTTTGATTAGAAACTGAGTCAACATGTAAACCGATGGTTCCATTTTTAATGAAAGCATATTCAATACTATTATCAATACTTCCTGCAGTTAACCATATCCTGTCCCATTGTCCAGATATTTGTTGGTAATAATCCTCCAATCTATCTCCTTGAATAGTAACTAAATTTTCTTTTGTCCCATTAATTTTTAATGTACTATTTTCAGCAATTACTATTGTAGAGTTATTATGAAGATATAAATTAGCTCCTTGGTTAATTGTTAGTTTTGCTCCATTAGTAACCCATATATCTCCATAAATTACATGAGGTTTATTATTGTTCCAGTTAGTATTAGAACTTATATTATAATAGTAGTAATAATCATCGTATTCTTCAAAATAGATCGAGTCTAATAAATTAGATTGGTATTTTTCATAGTCAGGGAAGCCACAATGAAAATTTGCATCTATTCCCCAAGCTACTAAATCAATATCTTGTATTATGTTATTATAGTTAAATATTATGGAGTCTTGTTCAATTAAATGTGTTGATTGACCCAAATCATTAATAGCATCATTCGGGTTGATAGTTACTTCGGAGAAGATATATATACTATCATTTGCCCTAATAAAAACATCATTTATGTCATTACCACTTTCTCCATCAACGTTTAGTCTAAATGGAGATTCAAGTCCCTTAGCAAGTGAGATGGAATTTAAAATTACATCTTGGCTACTGTTATTATATACTTTAAAACTTCTAGTTGCAGATCCTACTGTAGTAAAAACAGTATCAAACAGTAATGTATCTTTAGAAAAACTTAATGAAAAGTTGTTTGATGAATTTAAAATATCATTTTCTTTTTTACAACTAAAAAATAGAATTATACAAATAACAATTATTGAGGAGAATAGTAATTTCATTTGATACAATTTAGAAATATATTATAAATAAAAAACATAAAACTATAATTTATATTGTAAAATTATGTATAATAAACTTTCTGTATTGATTTGTATTCATTAAATTTGCCTTCCTTTAAAAAAAAAATATTATGAAAAAAGGTATTCACCCAAAAAATTACAGATTAGTAGCTTTTAGAGATATGTCTAATGGTGAAACATTTATTACTCGTTCTTGTGCAGATTCAAAAGAAACTGTTGTCATAGATAAAGTTGAATATCCTTTGATAAAGAGAGAGATTACAAGTTCCTCTCACCCATTTTATACTGGAAAAATGAAATTGGTTGATAGTGCTGGTAGAGTAGATAAGTTTTACAGTAGATTTGGAAAATCAAAAATTGCTGCTAAAAAAGATACTCCAGTAGTTGAGGATACTCCAGTAGTTGAGGATACTCCAGTAGTTGAGGATACTCCAGTAGTTGAGGATACTCCTCATGTAGAAGAGAGTACTCCGTTAGAAGAAGATACATCTGAGAAGACTGATGAATCCACTAAAAAAGAATAATCGAGATATTATTTCTCTTTTTTTATCGTTTTATAATTCAATTTTAAATTAGTTTATATGAATTATATTCTTTTTGACCCACCCAATTTAGAAAGCTTTTACCCGTTTGCTTTAACCCGTCCCCTAGGCGAAATGAGAATTTTAGGAGGAACTATAAAAGAATTATGGGAAGAAGTACTTAATCAAAAAGTTTCGTATTTAACAAACACTTATTTATCTGAAATATATCCAACAAATTGGGAGTCTGAGAATATTTTTATTCCATCTTTGATTTTACCTGAATTTTTGAGTTTGAAAATTGGAGATGATTTATTGCTAAATGAATTAAAAAAATATTCTATTATTTCTTCTAAATGTAATTTAGATGAAATTCAAAAAAAATGGCTTTCAATAAGTGAGGGTAGTAGTTTAATTTATAAAAACTTAGCAGATTTAATTTTCCATTTCCAAAAGAATGTTTTTTTTCTTTCAAAAAAAAGCTCAATTGATTGTTCAATTAACCCCTTATTTAATGATGATGATGGCCCAATTATTATTGATGATGATGTTACGATTATGCAGGGTGCTATGATTAGAGGTCCTGTTCATATATGTAAGGGTTCAGTTATTAAAATGGGGGCAAAAATATATGGCCCAACTGTTATTGGTCCTAATTGTAAAATAGGTGGAGAAGTTTCAAGATGTATTTTCTTAGGACACTCAAATAAAGCTCATGAAGGTTTTTTAGGAGATTCTATTATTGGAGAATGGTGTAATATTGGTGCTGGAACCTCTAATTCTAATTTGAAAAATAATTATAAATCTGTTAAAATGTGGGATTATTGTGAAAATAAATTTAAGGATTCTGGTCATCAGTTTTTAGGTATGTACATGGGGGATCACTCAAAGTGTTCAATTAACTCATCGTTTAACACAGGAACCACGGTAGGAGTTAGTTGTAATATTTATGGTTCTGGTTTTCCTAGAAATTTCATACCTTCCTTTTCGTGGGGAGGATCTGCTGGTTTTAAGGAATATAATATTGAAAATTCAGTTATAACAGCGAAAATAGTAATGAAAAGAAGAAATATTGAAATGTCTAAAAAATATGAAATAATGTTAAGAAAAGTTTATGACATGACAAAAATATACAGATTATAGACTGACATTTTGCCTTGTTTTGATTTATGGCACAATAATTGATTTATAGTAAGTAAAATTTATAAAGTATGGATTCATTTTTTTTAGATAGTTTTGATGATAAATCAGATTTAATTCCTTTACTTTCAGCTGAAGATGAAAGGAAAATAGACTCATTTAAGTTGCCAAAAGAACTTTCAATTCTTCCCTTAAAAAACACTGTTCTTTTTCCAGGTGTCGTAATACCTATTACAGTTGGTCGTGAAAAGTCAATAAAATTGGTTAAGGATAATTATAAGGGTAAAAAAATTATAGGAACTATTGCTCAAAAAAAGTCAAATATTGATGATCCTAATATTTCAGACCTAAGTGAAGTAGGAACTATGGCTCGAATTATGCGTCTATTTAAGATGCCTGATGGAAGTATAACAATAATTATTCAGGGACTAAAAAGATTTCATCTAAAATCGGTAACTCAAACTGAGCCATACTTTAAAGGCAATGTTTCTTTGTTTGATGAGGTTAAACCAAATAAAAATAGCAAAAACTTTAAGGCTTTAGTTGAGTCAGTTCGGGATTTGTCATTAAAAATCATCAAAGAATCTCCTAAAATTCCAAAAGAAGCAGCCTTTGCTATAAACAATATTGAAAGTGATTCATTTTTAATAAATTTTATTTCATCTAATATAAATATAACTGTATCTCAGAAACAGGAAATGTTAGAAGAACCATCATTGGAGGAAAGAACAAAAATGTCTCTAAAATATCTTAATAATGAGCTTAAGATGTTAGAAATGAAAAATGAAATACAATCTAAGGTTAAATCTGAATTAGATGAGCAACAAAGAGAATATTTATTAAACCAACAATTAAAAGCAATCCAAGAAGAATTAGGCGGAAATGTTCATCAAGAAGAAGTGGAAAAGATGCGTTTAAAGGGAAAAGATAAAAAATGGGATAAAAAAACTGAAGAACACTTTAATAAAGAATTAAATAAATTACAAAGAATGAATCCTCAGCTAGGTGAATATGGTGTTCAAAGAGGTTATATTGAAACTTTATTGGAATTACCATGGAATGAATTTACAAAAGATCATTTTGATTTAAATAAAGCAAAAAAAATATTAAATAGAGATCATTTTGGATTAAAAAAAGTTAAGGATAGAATTATTGAATACTTAGCTGTTTTAAAGTTAAAAGGTGATATGCGTTCTCCAATTATTTGTTTACATGGCCCTCCAGGCGTTGGTAAAACTTCTCTTGGTAAATCAGTTGCAGAGTCACTTGGCAGAGAATACATTAGGATGTCTTTGGGGGGATTAAGAGATCAGTCAGAAATTAGAGGTCATAGAAAAACATATATTGGAGCTATGCCGGGTAGAGTTATTCAATCACTCAGGCGGGCTAAATCTTCAAATCCTGTTTTTGTTCTGGATGAAATTGATAAGTTAAATAGAGATGCTTTTGGAGATCCCTCTGCTGCACTGTTAGAAATGCTCGATCCCGAACAAAATAATGCATTTTATGATAATTATGTAGAAATAGGGTTTGATTTATCTAGGGTTCTTTTTATAGCAACAGCTAATGATATTAGTTTAATTTCCGCACCCCTTAGAGATAGAATGGAGTTAATTGAAGTATCTGGCTATACAATCAATGAGAAATTCCAAATAGGTAATAAATTTTTATTAAAAAATTTATTAAAAAATCATGGATTAAAATCAAATGATCTTAAAATATCAAAAAAAGACCTTGAAATGGTAATTGAAAATTACACTAGAGAGTCTGGTGTAAGAAGTTTGGAAAGAGTTTTAGCTAAATTAATTAGGAACATAGCTAAAAGTATCGTTTTAGATGAGAAATATGATAAAATATTAAATGAACAAAAGATTACTAATGTTTTAGGTCCAAAAAAATACATTAAAGAAAGATATCAAGATAATGATAATCTTGGTGTAGTTACTGGTTTAGCGTGGACCCCTCAAGGTGGAGATATTTTATTTATTGAATCTTCTGTAAGCAATGGCAAGGGGAAATTAACTATTACTGGGAATATTGGAAAAGTAATGCAAGAGTCTTCGAAACTTGCATTGGAATATTTAAGATCACATAAAATACTTAGTAAGCTAGAAAATGATTATTTTCAAAAAAACGATATACATATACATGTTCCAGAGGGAGCAATACCAAAAGATGGTCCCTCTGCTGGAATAACTATGCTAACATCTTTAGCATCATTGCTTAGTGGAAAAAAAGTTGTTAAAAATTTAGCCATGACCGGTGAAATTACATTAAGAGGTAAAGTATTACCTGTTGGAGGTATTAAGGAGAAGATTTTAGCTGCAAAGAGAGCAGGTATTAAAAAAATAATATTATCAAAAATGAATGAAAAGGATATATCAAACATCGACCCATCATATATTAGAGGTCTAAAATTTTTATATGTCGATCGTATGGATAAGGTATTAGATCTTGCATTATTAAAAGCAAAGTAAACTTTACTAATATGATGTTTTATCTACGATTTATTTTATTTATTAGTACATTTTCTGTTGCCCAAATTGGAGGAAGTTATTCCTTTTCTTTTTTGAATCTTGAATCATCTCCAAGGATAAATTCATTAGGAGGATATTCACCTATTTTAATTGATGATGACCCAAATTTAGCTCTTTTTAATCCAGCTTTAATTAACTCTTCAATGAACTCCCTTGTTTCATTAAATTATGTTAATTATTATTCTGACATAAATTATGGTTCTATTGTTTATAAACCTATAATTTCATCTAATTTCCATCTTCTGTCTGGCATTAGGTATGTAGATTATGGTTTTTTTGAAGAGACTGATGAATTTGGTAATATAATTGGTCAGTTTAACGCTTCAGAGTATCTATTTTCTTTAGGTTCTTCTAAAGTTTTATTTAAAGATAATCATCATTTATTAAGTTTTGGTATAAGTACTAAGTTTGCCTTGTCTCATCTATATACAGATTTCTCTTTAGCATATTTAATGGATATTTCTTTATTATATATTAACTACAAGAGTCGTATTCATTCATCTATTTTAGTTAGAAACATAGGTTATCAATTAGTGAAATTTAGGGACGGAAATTCTGAAAATTTGCCTTTTGAGTTATTACTTTCAGTTTCAAATAAATTAGAACATATGCCACTTAGATGGACTGTGAGTTTTCAGCATTTAGAAAATTGGAATTTAAATTTTGAAAACCTAAATCATGCAGATGAACTGTTATTAGAAAATAAAACTAACTTTGGAGATGAACTTATGCGTCATATTGTTTTGGGTTTAGAGTTTTTATTATCAGATAATTTAAATTTTAGATTTGGTTATAATAATAGAACTCGTAATGAAATGATGATTTTAGATAGAAAAGCTATGGTGGGTTTTTCTTATGGATTTTGTTTTAAGATAAATAGATTTAAGTTTAATTATGGTAGATCATTAAATCATTTCTCCGGACCGGTAAATAGTATAGGGATAACCACTAATATTTCAAGCTTTTGAAGAAATTAATTA
>Ga0163179_10000678_pt1 | contig 24170 bp, 18 predicted proteins | sample AtlANTMetagenome_FD_109643 | JGI IMG/M metagenome (GOLD analysis project Ga0163179, IMG submission 109643) | Marine eukaryotic phytoplankton communities from the Atlantic Ocean - Atlantic ANT 2 Metagenome | ecosystem: Environmental > Aquatic > Marine > Oceanic | place: North Atlantic Ocean...
GAGAGGCTTGAGTCGTACCTGCCAAGCGCCTTTCTTGTTGGCCTTGGTTGACTTGGTTTGTCCGGCTACGGCCACGGTCACGGCCTCGCCGGGTTCGGCCCAGCCCCAGACCGGGAGCCGTTGGCCCTGCTGTAAAACCATGTGGTCGCCAAAGACGGAGGGGAGTTTGACGTCGGCCTGAACAGCCGCTTGGCCAAGCGCAAATGCACCGGCTACGAAGACAATACGACGGAGAAAAGAAACAGAGTTCGCCATGGCCCGATTGAGCCGACTGCCGGCTGAGGCGTCAACAGTTTATTCTCCGGTGATGTGGAGGTGGATGCGGCGGGAGTGCGGGCGGGTGCGGTGTTCCCAGAGGTAGATGCCTTGCCAGGTGCCTAGAACCATGGAGCCTCCGGAGATGGGTACGCTCAGGTTGACATTCGTTAGCGCAGTGCGGACGTGGGCCGCCATGTCGTCGTCGCCCTCGTAGTTGTGTTCGTAAACCGGGTCGGCATCGGGGGCCAGACGGGAGAAGATCGACTCGAGGTCGGTGCGGACGCTTGGGTCAGCGTTCTCCTGAATCAACAGCGATGCTGAGGTGTGTCGGACGTGCAGGGTGACTAGCCCGGTTTTAAAGCCAGCCGCAGCCACATGATCATCGACATCCCGCGTGATTTCGTAAAAGGCACGTCCGCGGGTTGGGATGTTCAGTTCGTGGGCGTACTGCCCGAGCATGGGTCAATTCTCCCCGTTGATGCGTTTGTCCAACGCATCGTCTTTCGGGTGTCCCGCCTGGAGAGCCTTGTTGTAGTGGAACTTGGCCAAGGCGACGAACGGTGGTTTTTGGGTGGCGTAAACCACAGCGAGGTTGAAGTGCGACTTGGCGTGTCCCGGTTCGAGTTGGACGGCTTTGCGTAGCGCGGTCTCGGCCGCTTTCGCTTGGCCAAGTCGCTGGAGGGTGGTGCCGAGAAAATGCTGAGTGACAGCGTCGCCCGGAATGAGCTGAACCGCTCTCGCGAGATTGTCCCGTGCCGCCTCGTATTCCTTTTTACGAAAACTCAACATGCCGATTCCCCTCAACGCGTAGGGGTCGTTCGGATCCTGTTGGAGTGCCCGATCTAGGCTGGCTTGAGCGTCTTCGTATTTTTCCTGTTCCATCTGGGCAATAGCCAGATTGGACAAGGTGAGAGGATTGTTCTCGTCCAGCTTGAGGACGTGCATAAATTTCGCCTCGGCCTCGGCATACTGATGATCCCTGAAGAGATTGGCTTCTCCGGCCTTGAAGTTTTCGACTTGCCCAGCGGGGATGCTGGCGAGTCTTGCTTCAAGCGTATTTTCCGGGGCGGGCGTTACCTGCGGATCGGTGAGCAATTCTTGTTCTTCCGCAGTCAACGGAACCTTCTCGGCATCGAGTATTTCCAAACGGGCGCGGAGGGTCTTGACTTGGTTTTGCAACTCGGCGACCTGAGCGTTCTCGGCACGTTTTCTACCACGGAAATTAAACATGTCGCGGAAACTGCGCCTGCTTCTTGGCTGGTTGTTACCGGATGCCACATTGGCCCGCTCAGCCTTGGCCAAGCGTTTTTCGAGTGAATTGATGTAGCTGGTGAGTTCCTTTTCGCGGGATCCTTTTTCGAGGGCCTTGAGTTCTTTTTCGAGGTCTGAGTTGGCAGTGGCGGCATCGCTGAGTTTGGTGGTGGTCTGCTGCAGTTCGCCTTGGCTTTTGTTGAGCTGTTTTTCCAGCGAGGCCACTTTTGCCTCGAGATCCTTTTCGGCGGTGCCCTTGTCGTACGACTTGAGTTTTTCCTGAAGGGAGGCAACGGAGGCTTTGGCTGTAGTCAACTCGCCGCTGGCTGCTTCGAGTTCGGTTTGCCGCTCGGCGAGAGATTCCTGAAGCCGCTTGGTTTCCTTGTCGCTGGCGTTTGCCTCGGCGGCCTTGATGCGGTCCTGTGCGTTGGACAATTTGAGTGCGACCTCGTCGGCCTTGGCCTGAGCCTTGGCCATGTCGGCGGTGGCCTTGGTTGCCTCAGCTTGCGCCTTGGCTAAGTCAGCCTGTGCGTTCTTCAACTGGGCGGTCGCGGTGTCGACGGATGCCTTGAGTGAATTGTTTTCCTGCTTAAAGCCGACAAGGTCACTCTCGAGCTTGGCCAAGTGCTTGGTTTCGTCTGCGGAGGGGACTGCGGAAAGGGCTTCCTTGAGTTGGGCGTCCTTAAGCGTGAGATTGTTCTCGAGGGATTCGAGTCGGCGGGTCAGGTCGCTGATTCTCAGTCGCGCGGTTTCGGCATCGAACACAGCCGGCTTGGCCACCGGCTTGGGAGTGGTCGGTGTATCCGGGGTGCTGACGTTGAGGGCATTGAGCTTTTTGGTGACGTAATCGATTCGGAAATCGATGACGCCGGTTTTCCAGCCGGGATTACCTGACTTAAGCGCTTTCAGGGTGTTGAGTGCCTCCTGATATTTCGCTGCGGCTGAGCTGTTCTGGGCGCTTTTGGCTAGATTATCAGCCTGGGTGATCTGAATGTAGGCGCGGATGAATTCGTCGTCCGGCCCGGCGGCTCTTAGGCTGAGGACAACGCTTGCGGCCAACAATAGGGAAGCTAGAAATGAAAACCGTTTCACGCCGCCGACTTTAGCCAAAGCCGATTCCGGTTGGCAATCATGTAAAACGCGATGACTCGGCCGGCTACTGGCTGGCTTTCATCTCGATGACATCATGCGGGGCGGCCTCGCGCTGGCCGGCGGGACTGACCCGGATGTAGCGTGCCTGTTTCCGCAATTCGGGTAGGGAAGGGGCTCCGAGATAGCCCATGCCGGCCTGAATGCCGCCGATCAACTGGGCCAGCAGATGGTCGAGATTGTCCGAGACCTCCTTGAGCGCCTCGATGCCCTCGGCGGCGACCTTGCGCCCGGCGTCCTTGGCAGCGTGGCCGTAGCGGGCGGCTGAGCCGGCTTTCATTGCCTCGAGGCTGCCCATACCGCGGTACTGTTTGTAGAGTTTACCGCTGATCTCCATCACCTTGCCGGGCGCCTCGGGACAGCCGGCGAGCAGGCCGCCGCAGATCACGCCGTTGGCCAGGGTTAGTGCCTTAACGATATCGCCCGACTTGGTGATGCCGCCGTCGGCAAGGAGGCTGACGCCCTTTGCTTCGGCGACGCGACTGGCAACGTACAGCGCGGTCATTTGCGGAATACCGACTCCGGCCACGAGGCGGGTGGTGCAGATCGATCCCGGCCCCTGGCCAATCTTGATGATGTTCGCTCCCTTGTCCGCGAGAAATTCAACACCTTCTGCCGTGGTGACATTCCCGGCGGTGATGTGCAAATCGGGATAGGCGTTGCGGATCAACTCGACCGCCTCGCCGACGCCCTTGGTGTGACCGTGGGCCGTGGAGACGGCGACGACGTCTGCACCGCGCTCGACTAAGCCGCCGACGTGCGTCTCGATCCGCTCCCGGTCAAGCGTGCCATCCGGGGTGCGCGGTGTGGAGACCGCCGCGCCGCAGAGCAGCCGGAACTGGTCGTCCCGGGCCGGGCGAAACTGCGCCTGCTTCTCAAGCGTGATCCGCTCGATGTCGCTCAGGGTGAACAGGCCGCGGAGGCGATCCTCCGCGTCCACCACCAGCAGTTTGTTGATGCCAGGATGCTCGGTGAAAAACTGGTCTGCGATAGTGATAGGGTCGGCCCCCAGTTCTTTTTCCTGAATCGTTTGGACCTGATCGCGCGGGACGAGTGCATCCGTAATCTTTTTGGACGCATACCGTGGCTTGATGACGTTGCCTGAAAGCAGACCGACCAGTTTTTGATCGTCGCCGACGACCGGGAAGGTGCTGAAGGAGTAGCTCTTGGCGTCGATCCGCTCGAGGACCTCGCCAACCGATTGGTCTGGGGCGACCGTGATCGGCTCCTGAATCAAGCCGTGGATGTGGTTCTTGACGCGGCTGACCTCCTTGAGTTGCTGCTTGTCCGCCATGTTGTAGTGGATCAGGCCAAGCCCCCCGTTTAGGGCCATGCCGATGGCCATGCGCGATTCGGTGACGGTGTCCATGTCGGCCGAGACCATTGGGATGTGCAGGGTTAGGCCGTCCGCCAGCTCGGTGTCGAGCGAGGCGTTGCGGGGCAAGATCTCAGAGTAAAGCGTGGCGAGGGTGAGGTCGTCGTAGGTCAGCGCGGTGCCGGCCTGGCCGGAAAAGAAGGTGTCCGCTGACTGGTAAAATGCCGAATCGAGTGACTGCGCGTTTTGCTCTGCCGCCATGTCGAAGATTCCACGATACGGAAAGCGCTGACAAGTGTTTTCGTTTTTTTCTTGCGCGCTTACCTTGACAGGAGAAGAATTCATACATGGCCAAGCCGTAAAGAGGCCTGCCAGGGTAAAAGCCGGCAATGGGCATGTCCGTCGAGGGATCACCCCGGAGTCCATTCCGTTTCAGTCACCCGACGCGACGGTTCCCCGCTCGCCCCAGGTCGTTATTCCAAATTTGGGAACAGAGACGCCGACCCGCACGCTCAGTCCGGGGGACGATCCGCCGGAGGTGCACAGGGACGCCACCGAGCACACTGCGGAGAAGATTTATTTTCTTGAAATCGGCCAATTCGACCGCATCACCCCCGAGGATGAGGTGCGCCTGGCCAAGCGCATCCGGCAGGGCGATGACGAGGCGCGGCAGCGGATGATCCACGCGAACCTGCGCCTAGTCGTGAAGATCGCGCTTGATTACGAGGGGCTTGGCCTGCCGCTGCCCGATCTCATTAATGAAGGCAACATTGGCCTTATGAAAGCGGTTGAGCGGTTCGATCCGGAGTAGGGCGGCAAACTTTCGACGTACAGCTCGTGGTGGATCAAACAGGGCATCAAGCGCGCGCTAGCCAATCAAGCAAAACCATCCGCCTGCCGGTTCACTTGGTGGAGAAAATCGCGCGGATGCGTCGCGAGCGGATGCGGTTGCTCGACGAGTTTGGGCGCGAGCCCACGGATGCCGAGTTTGGCCAAGCGCTTGGCCAAGCGCCAAGGAAAGTCGCGCTCATGCGCTGTGTGGCCAAGCGCCCATCATCGCTGGACGCCCCGTTGAGTGCCGAGTCCATCACCTCGCTTGGCGAATTGGTACCGGAAGAGGAGGCGGTGATTCCTGATCGCGAATTGGTCGACAACAACATGAGCACTTTGCTTCACGCGCTGATCCGGTTGCTGCAAGACCGCGAGGTGGAAATCCTTACCCGGCGTTTGGGCCTGTACGGCAATGAGACGGCGACGCTTGAGGAGATTGGCAAACAGTTTGGCGTGACACACGAGCGGGTGAGGCAACTGCAAAACGCGACCTTGGCCAAGCTGCGCCACAAGATCGACGAGTTGGAAAAAGCCCCGCAATAGTCTCGACGCCGCTTGGCCAAGCGGGGAGACTGCGCCATGGCTTCAACCGACGTCACGCTGGAGGAACTGGAGGCGGCGATCCGCAACGTGCCGGATTTTCCGCAGGAGGGAATTCAATTCAAGGACATCACCCCGGTGCTGGGCAACGCCCGGTTGCTCGACGGCAGCATCAGCCATCTGCTTGGCGAGCACACTGCGGACACGGTGGACGTGGTCGCCGGAATTGATGCGCGCGGTTTTATCTTTGGCGCCGCTATGGCGCGCGAGTTGGGAGTCGGCTTTGTGCCGATCCGCAAGAAGGGGAAGCTCCCGTGGCAGACACACGAGGAGAGCTACGACCTCGAGTACGGCAGCAACACCATTGCGATCCACACCGACGCCGTGACGAACGGGCAGCGGGTGTTGCTGGTAGACGACCTGTTGGCCACAGGCGGAACGGCCGCCGCAGCCACCAACCTCGTTGCCAAGGCCGGGGGGCGGGTGGTCGAGTCGGTTTTCTTCATTGAACTGGGTTTTCTTGATGGCAGGGCCAAAATGGGCGACGTACCGGTGAGGGCTCTGGTCAAGTATTGAACTGGCCGCTCCGGACGCATAGGGTGTCCGGCCTTTTTGGAATGCCCAGCGTATTCATCAAGACATACGGTTGCCAAATGAACGAGCGCGACTCCGAGGCGGTCGCGGCGCAGTTGGTGGCCAAGGGCTACAGCATGGCGAACGATCCGCTGAAGGCGGACGTCGTATTGCTGAACACCTGCAGTGTGCGCGATGCCGCTGAGCAAAAGGCCATCGGCAAGATGAGTCACGTCGCCTCCCAACTTCGGTCCAAGAACAAAAACGCCGTGCTTGGCTTCATGGGCTGCATGGCCCAGAGCCGGGGCAGGGAGTTGATCGACAAGTTGCCCGACGTGGATCTCGTTGTGGGCACGCAGAAATTTCACCGGGCCGCGGATCACATTGAGTCGCTCCTCGCCGGTCGATCGGAAATCGTGGTCGATACCGAGGAGGAAAAGGGTAGCGAGGCCACCATCCGCGAGCATTTGCTCGAGGGGGCGAGCGATAAAAAATCGGTCACTTCATTCGTCAGCATCATGCAGGGCTGCAACCAGTTTTGTACCTTTTGCATCGTGCCGTACACGCGGGGGCGTGAGCGGAGTCGCTCGATCGAGGACATCGTCAGCGAATGTCGTGACCTCGTGGAGCGTGGCGTGAAGGAGGTCACTCTGCTTGGGCAGATTGTGACGAGCTACGGCCGCCGCGAGATCGGTGACAGGGACGGCAAGTCTGCCTTTGTGCAGTTGATCGAGGCAGTCCACGAGATCGACGGATTGGAGCGAATTCGTTTTACCTCACCGCATCCCAAGGGCTACGGCGACGACTTGGTGGAGGCCTACGGTCGCCTGCCCAAGTTGTGTGAGAGCGCCCATATTCCGGTGCAGAGCGGCAGCAACGAAATGCTTAAGCGAATGCACCGCGGCTACACGCGGGAGCGATTTTTGGAGATCATCGACAAGTTGCGGGCCGTCCGGCCGGACATTGGGATCACGACTGATATCATCGTCGGTTTTCCGGGTGAGACAGAGGAGGAATTCGAGGCGACAATGACCCTATGCCGGGAGGTCGAGTTCGATAATGCGTTTGTGTTCAAGTACTCCACGCGCCGCAACACCCCGGCGGCGGGGATGGCTGTCCAGTTAACGAAGGAATTGATCGAGGAGCGTCACGCCAAGCTGCTCGCTGAGGTGGATCGCATTGGCGCTGTGCGTTACGAGAATCAGGTTGGAGAGACAATGCAGATTTTGGTCGAGGGTCCGAGTCGGCGAAATAAGGCGCGAATGGAGGGGCGCACCCGCTGCAACCGAATCGTGGTATTCGACGGCGGCGAACGGTTTCGAGGGCAGTTGGTCGACCTGAAAATCGAGCGCGCCGGTTCCTTCACACTCTACGGTGATCCTGCCATTTTGAATTAACATGTCTGCATCTTCCAAGGAATCCCCGGCCACGATGCCGCTATTCGCCCTGTTGCTGGCGTTTGTCGGGGCGTGTCTTTACATCGCTTTCGAGCAGAACAATGTCATCAGCATATCCAACCTGTCGCTGTTGCTGGGTGGATTTCTGGTGGCGGTGGCTGGCTACACCTTGGCCAAGCCAGCAGAAGTTGGCCAGGCGCTCAAGGCTTTTCCCCGTGCCAATGCGCCTGGTTATGTTTTGATGCTTGCCTCGACTGCATGGTTCCTCTGGAATATCAAAACCGAGGACATGGAGGATTATGTAAATCTTAAGAACTATTTTTACATCGGTTTCGGTGCGGTGGGGGTAGGGTCGTGCATTTACCTGCGCGATTTTCTGGCGGTACGAGGGTTGGCGGTGTTTCTCCTGCTTCTGGCCAAGCTGATCCTCGATACACAGCGGATTTATATGTTCTCCGAACCAGTGGAGACGATGTCGGAGTGGAGACTGATTTTTGCCGTCTGGGGATATGCCATTGTGATCGTGTCGATGTGGCTGATCATCTCGCCCTGGCGTATGCGCGACATAATCGACTGGATGACTGCCGAGCCCAGGCGCTTAGTTTTTAAAAGCGGGTTTAGGCTGCTCTTCGGCCTCCTGTTGATCCTGCTTGGCCTAACGGTGTTCAAGTCGTAGCGCTTGGCCTGAGGCTTCCGCGCAGCATTGCGCCTTGGACTTAGTCTCAATATCAAAGAAACTTCTTTTTTCAACTCCCTTACGTTGTATTACTTCTGGTGCGTGCTATATTTCCAGGATGGTTAAACTGAAATACAACATAAGCAAAATGAAAGGAAACGAACAAGAAATCAAGGCGTTGAACGCATGGTTGACCATCGAGTTGACCGCCATCCAAGCCGGTACGGATTGAAGTTGCATCACTCTCGTTTTTTCACGCTAATCGGCCTTTTAGAGAGGAGATTGTGAATCAGGCCAAGCTAGATCAGGAGTTCCTGAAAGCCATCCAGTACAACAAACTGGCCTTGGTCAAGCGCCTGCATTCCGACGGGGCAAACGTGAATTGTCGCAACGACGAGGGACGCTCTCCACTGCACTTGAGCATCTACAGTGAGTGGGATCCAATCTCGCGCTATCTTATCGCCTCTGGAGCAGACCTCGACGCCAAAGGCAAATTCGGCGGCACCCCCGTTCACATGGCGGCGTTTAAGGGCAACATCGGCATCGTGATGTCGATGGTGAAAAAAGGGGCGGATGTGCGATCCAAGGATTCCAATGGCAATATTCCGCTTCACTTGGCTGCGATGTACGGTTGGCCGGATATCATCGAGGTATTCCTTCAATCCGTCGCCCCGGAGGAGGTTGAACTGGCACCACTAACTCCGCCGGAACAGGAGGAAGAAAAGATGGAGGAGCAGTCAGAAGAATCTGGGGAAGGTGAGGGAGAGGAGGAAATGCATTCGGACATTCGCTCCATGATTCAGGCGCGCAACAACGAAGGCGAAACCCCGCTGCACCATGCCGCGGTGAATTGCCACAAGAAAGCGATCGAATATCTGCTCCGCTTGGGTGCCGACCCGGAGGCGAAGGATAATCAGGACACGCCACCTCAACTCTATCAGCCCGGCAAACCGGAGAGCTACTTCAAGGTGCCGGCCTATGTTCGGTGCGCCCGCTGCACCGAGAGTATCAAGCTGGACGGAGAAGAGCAGCGTACCGGAGTTTATTTTTGTCCCTATTGCGAACAGGAAGTCGACCATCTTAACTACGGAAAAAAATCCGGCTCCAGCGGCGGCGTACTGGGTGCGGTGAGCGGCTGGTTCAGCAGCAGCGATGACGAAGCTAAAAAAGTGGAACCGGAACCCGAACCACAGCCCGAGCCGGTTGCTGAGGAAACGGCCGAGGAGATTCACCATGATGATGTGGAGATGGCCGAGAAGCTGTTGCCTGAGAAGGTAAACTGCGTTCTCTGCCGCAACAGCCTCAAGCTCGACGAAGAGGAGCAGGATAAAGGCGTCTACTTTTGTCCCTACTGCAACCGTGAGGTTGACCACATACATGATGCAGACTAAAAGCCGAGAGCGCTGAAGGATTGCGCTGGCTTTTAAATTCAACGAAGATGAACACTCGATTTTTTGCCCCGATAAATAGGCTGCTTGGCCAATCGCTTGGCTTGGCCGTGGCGTTGGCCGGCCTGTCGCTTGGCCAAGCGCAACAGGTGCCGGTTGAGGAACGAACCCTCTCCAATGGCATGAAGCTGCTGATGCTCGAGCGGCATCATTCGCCGACGATTGCCGGCGGTTGGGTCGTGCGCGTTGGCAGCGTCAACGAGCGGCCGGGCATTACCGGGATCGCTCACTTGTTCGAGCACATGATGTTCAAGGGCACGCCGACGATTGGCACCAAGGATGCCAAGCGCGACGGGGAGATCATCGAGGAGCAGGAGAGGGTGCGCGATGCCATGCGGGCGGAGGAGGCCAAGATGCGGTTGGCTCTTCGGCGCGGCGAGATTGATGACATTCAAAAACCGGAAAACAAGACGGCCCGCTACCGGGAACTGGAGGCCGAATTCAAGGTGTTGCTCGAGGAGCAGCGGAAGATTCTGGTGAAGAACGAATTCGACCGAATTTACACCACCGCCGGCGCCTCTGGGATGAACGCCTTCACCTCAAACGACATGACCGGCTACTTCATCACCGTGCCGTCGAACAAGCTCGAGTTGTGGACGTGGATGGAATCGGAGCGCCTGCTGCGGCCGGTGTTTCGCGAGTTTTATGCCGAGCGCGACGTGGTGTTCGAGGAGCGCCGGATGCGCACCGAATCGACGCCGCTGGGCAAGTTTCAGGAATCGCTCGAGGCTCTTTTTTGGGAATCCCATCCCTACGGTTGGCCGGTGATTGGCTGGCCCTCGGACATCCCGGCCATCTCCAAGGCGCAGGCCGATGAGTTTTACTCAGTCTACTATTCGCCGCAAAACATCACGCTGATTCTCGTGGGGGATTTCAAGATCGACGAAGCGGTGAAACTCTGCGAGCGTTACTTTGGCCGAATCCCGCGAGGAAAGAAAAACCCGCCGGAAGTGGTCACGGCTGAGGTGGCGCAGAAAGTAGAAAAACGGATGAACGCCGAGGCAGAGGCCAATCCGCAGGTGGACATCCTGTGGCATTCGCCCGCGGCGGGGCATCCCGACGGTCATGCGCTGGATGTGCTGGCCGCGGTGTTGTCCGGGCGATCCGGGCGATTGCACAAGTCGCTTGTGTTGGGGAGCGAAGTGGCGACCTCGGCATTCGCCCACCAGATGTCCCGCAAATATGCAGGGATGTTCAACATTGGCGGCGAGGCCAAGGAGCCAAATAAGCCGGGCGATGTTGAAGCGGCGATTTACGCGGAGGTGGAGCGACTGAAAAACGAACCAGTCACCGAGCGCGAACTGCAGAAAGTGAAAAACAATTTTGCCGCGATGGCGGTCCGCCGTACGTCGTCCAACTTTCATTTGCTGGTGCAGTTGATTCAGGCCGAAGGAACCGGCGACTGGCGAACGATCAACACCGAGATTCCGAGTGTTCTCAAGGTCACCGCCGGGGACATTCAGCGCGTGGCCAAAAAATATTTGGTGAAGGAAAACCGAACGGTGGCAACCTACACGAGGAAAGAAGGCGCGGCCGTGCCGGACGACCCGGCGCTGGCGGGATTGAGCGCCGACCAGCAGGCCGTGGTGCGCCGCATCACCAGCCAAATCAAGGCGGAGAAAAACAAGGAGCGACTGCAACAACAGTTGAGCGCGATGGAGGCGCAGCTTGGCCAGGCGGACCAAAAGCAGCAGGGCCTCATGAAGACCATCATGGTGAAGATCGCCGAGCGCCTTGCGGAGTTGAGCGAATAGGGGAATCGGAATGAAGAAAGTGATGAAAGATTTGAAGCAATTTGTTGTGCGTGTGTTTGCGCTTGGTTTGATGTTGCAGCTTGGCCAAGCGCAGGAAATACCGGACCGCCCGGAGAAGTTGACATTCCCGCCGCTGGTCTACGATCCGCCCAAGCCGGATGACTATCGCACGGTGCTGAAGTCGGGAGTTGTGGTGTACATTTATCCGGACCGCGAGCGGCCGTTGATCGACTTGACCATTCATATCAAGGGCGGGAGCTATCTCGATCCCAAGGGCAAGGAGGGCTTGGCTGGGTTGACAGGTTCGCTGATGGCGCGCGGAGGCATTCCTTCCAAGCCGGCGGATGAGTTGGACGAGGAACTGGAGTTTTTGGCAGCCCGGTTGAGCAGCAGCCTGAGTGGCCTCGATGGTAGCGTGAGCCTGAACCTGCTGTCGAAGGATGCGGATCGCGGTTTTGAAATCCTGCGCGCCATTCTCGCCGCGCCGAGTTTTCAGGAGGACAAGTTGGCCCTGCGGAAAACGCAAATCCTGCAGGGGCTGAAACAGCGCAACGATAACTCATCGAGCATCGAGTCGCGCGAGCGCGCCCATCTCGCATACGGGGATCAGTTTTGGTACAACCGACATGTCACCGCTGCCTCGATCGAAAGCATTCGACGGGAGGATTTGTTGGCGTTTCATCACAAGTGGGTTCACCCGAAAAACTTCATCGTGTCGGTCAGTGGCGACTTTGACCGAGACGAAATGCTTAAGCGGTTGGATGGCGTGTTCGATCGCTGGCCGCATTCCGGTGAAAAAGCGCCGCCGGTTCCGCAAAAAATCAAGTATGGCAAGCCGGGTGTTTACATCGTCGATAAGGACGTCAACCAGGGTCGCGTGTCGCTCATCATGCCGGGCATTCGCTGGGACGATCCGGACTATTATGCAATCCAAGTCATGAATGACATCCTCGGCGGAGGCGGGTTTACCTCGCGCATCACCAACCGGGTTCGTTCGGATGAAGGCTTGGCTTACTCCGCACGTTCGGCGTTTCCGGGAGGGTCTCATTACCCGATCGTTTTTCGTGCCGGCTTTCAGTCCAAGTCGCGGACGGTTTCCTACGCAACGTCTATCGTGCTGGAGGAGATTAAGCGAATCATGGATGAACCGGTGACTGCGGAGGAGTTGCTTACGGCAAAAAAATCGTTCACCGACACGTTCCCGAATAACTTTTCATCCCCCTCACAGGTCGTGTCCCTTTTTGCCGGCGACGAGATGATTGGCCGCTACGCCAGCCAACCGGGTTACTGGACAAAATATCGCGATCAAATTGAGGCGGTCGACATCAAGACGGTGCAGCGCGTGGCAAAGCGTCGACTTGAAACGACCAAGGTAATCGTCCTGATCGTGGGACAAAAAGAGGAGATTTTAAAGGGGCACCCGGATCACCCGGTCAAGCTGGAGCGGATCACCCGTGGAGGGGTGAAGGAGTTGCCAATGCGGGATCCATTAACGATGAAGCCGGTAAAATAGGCTCGAAAATCCTTCTTTCGGCTTGCAAGCGTCTGATGGCCTTGTTATGAACCGCGCAACATGGCAGCAATCGGGCGTTTCCAGAAAGGGGACGATATCTTCTACGCCAAGGTCGAAGATGGAGCACTTTACAAGCTGAAAGGCGATGTTTTTGGTGCCCCTTCGTACCAGAAGAAGCCCATCCCCAAGAAAGGCTTCCGCACGTTGGTGCCGGTTCAGCCCTCAAAAATTATTTGTGTTGGACTGAACTACGCCGATCACGCCGCCGAATCCGGCCTCGAAGTGCCGAAGTCCCCGCTTTTTTGGCTAAAATCCCCCGAATCCATCCTGCCCGACGGGGGTAAAATCGACATTCCTTTCCCCGAGCACCGTGTGGATTACGAGGCGGAACTGGCCATCGTGATCGGTCGGCGCATCCGAAACGTCACCCCCAAGGCGGCCAGTCGTTACATTCTCGGCTACACCACGGCGCAGGATATTAGCGATCGGACGATTCAAAATTCCGAGAGCCAATGGGCGCGGGCCAAATCGTTTGATACCTTCACGCCGCTTGGCCCTTACATCGAGACCAAGATTGATCCCGATTGCCTGACCATTCAGTTGTTCAAGAATGGTCAGCTTTGCCAAAACTCCTCCACGGCGCAGATGATTTTCAAGTGCTCAGACTTGGTGAGCTTCATTTCCACCAACATGACCCTGCTTCCCGGTGATATAATTCTCACCGGCACGCCATCCGGCATCGGGCCGATCGAGTCCAATGACACGTTGGAGGTGCGGATTCAGGGCTTGGCTCCGCTGGTTAACTCCGTGAAGTAGCCGCTGCGGTTTCGATTCGACTTCCCTCAGTTTTTCTTGTTCGCTTGGCCAAGCGCCGACCAGCCGGTCGGCGAATCTATTTTAAGACACATGCGTTGGTCCCAGACATTCATCCCGACGATGAAGGAGTCGCCCGCTGAGGCGGAAATCATCTCCCACAAACTGCTGCTGCGTGCCGGCTTGGTTCGCAAGTTGACCGGAGGCTTGTACACGTTTCTCCCGGCCGGGCTGCGGGCGCTTAAAAAAGTTGAACAGATTGTGCGCGAAGAAATGGATCGTGCGGGAGCGCTGGAGGTGTTCATGCCGGCCCTGCAGCCGCCCGATATTTGGGAGAAGAGTGGACGACTGGAGAGCGCAAGGGACGTGCTGTTCCATGTGAAGGATCGCGGACAGAAAGACTGGGTGCTGGGCCCGACCCACGAGGAGGTGATCACCACGATGGTATCGGACGAATTCAGTTCCTACCGCCAGCTCCCGATCAACTTTTACCAAATCCAAACCAAGTTTCGTGATGAAATTCGGCCGCGCTTTGGCCTCATGCGAGCCAAGGAGTTCATCATGAAGGACGCTTACAGCTTCGACATCGATGACGAATCTGCCAACGCCAGTTACCAGCGGATGTACGATGCCTACAGTCGGATTTTTGCGCGCTGCGGTCTGCAGGCGTTTCCGGTGCAGGCCGACACCGGGGTGATGGGTGGCTCACATTCCCACGAATTCATGGTGCCGGCCGAGACCGGCGAAAACGACGTAGTGTATTGCGAGAGTGGCGACTATGCGGCTAACATTGAAAAAGCCACCAGCCAAGGGCCGACGGCAGCCACTCCCTCGGATGAATGCGGTGAGGTGGAGAAATTTGAAACGCCCGGAGTCAAAACCATCGAGGACTTGGCCAAGCGATTCGACGTTGCCGCCACGCAGCAGATCAAGACTCTTGTCTACATTGCCGACGACAAACCGGTGATCGTCCTGCTTCGTGGTGATGATCAACTCGAGGAGGCCAAGCTGGGTGGGGCGCTTGGCACTTCGCTCTTTCGGGCTGCGACTGACGGGGAAATTGTTGATGCCCTCGGCGCGCGCCCGGGCAGTCTTGGAGCAGTTGGGGTTGCGGATATCCCAGTCTTGGCGGACGAAGTATTGCGAGGCGGTTCCGGCATGGTCACCGGCGCAAACGAGGACGGCCAACACCTGCGAAACGTGAACATCGAGCGCGACATCAAGGTGAAGGAGTGGCGTGATTTTCGAAAAGTACAGGCCGGCGAATTGTGCGAAGAGACCGGCAATCCGCTGAAGATCCGCCGGGCGATCGAGGTTGGTCACGTTTTCAAACTTGGCGCCAAATATAGCGAGGCACTCGGGGCGACGGTGCTCGATGAAAACGGGGCGAGCAACGCCTGCATCATGGGCTGCTACGGCATCGGAGTGACCCGCACATTGCAGGCAGTGATCGAGCAATGCCACGACGAGAACGGCGTTGTTTGGCCGACCTCCGTGGCACCGTATCAGGTATGCATCACGGCGCTCGATGTTGAGCCGGAATCCGAGGTCATGAAGCTGGCCACGCGCATTTATGATGAACTTCAGGCCAAGGGCGTGGACGTGATTCTGGACGATCGACCGGCCCGCCCGGGGATCAAGTTTAAGGACTCGGAGTTGGTCGGCTTCCCGCTGCGCATCGGCATCGGCGAACGCTCGCTGGCCAAGGGCAACGTGGAACTCAAACCAAGGGTGGGGGAGATGATTCTTTGCAGCCCGGACGAAACCGTTGGCCAAGCGCTTGGCTGGCTCGAGGAAAACAAGGTCGGCTGATTAGTCCGCTTGGCCAATCTCTTGGTATTCGGCACAGCGCTTGGCCCACCAACGATTGAGCATCGTTTTGAATTTCGCAGCGTAGCCGTTGTAATCCATCAACGCCGATTGTTGTAGCATCCCGCGAAGGTTTTGGCGCAACTGCAAAAGCAGGTCGGCGTTGTTGCTGATCTGCACTGCCTTCTCGATAAACTCCCCGGTGTCTCCGGCAATGAACGCCTCCAGTCCAAGGCAGCGGTTTTGCATTACGCCCTGCCGTGAGACGTACGTGTCCCCCTCGAGGCACAGCACCGGCACGCCCATCCAAAACGAATCCCCGGTGGTCACACCTCCGTTGTACGGGAACGGATCAAACATCAGGTCGATCTCATTGTGTAATTTAAGAAAATAGGTGACTCCGCCTTTGGGGCGAATGTCGGCCTGTTCGGGTGCGACGCCTTCTTCTAAAAAAAACTGTTTCAGTAACTGGCCGTGATCCGGGTTGAGTTCAAACAGGATGATCCTTGAACCGGGACGCCGCTTCAGAACCTCAGCCCAAAGCCGGATGGAGACCCGACTGGTTTTCACCGGATTATTCAGGCAGCCGAATGTGAACGGTTTGCCGGCGGTCGATGGGGGCGGCGTAGTCTCGGCTTTAAATTCGAGCGGAGGCAGATATAGCCACGGTGTGTGCGGCATGTACTCGAGTTTCTCCTGCCAAAGCGATTCTGTTGTGCCGGCGGGATCTGAGTGGGGATCAGTCAAGCGGTAATCAACAGCACCCAGCCCGGTGGTGTTCGGATAGGCAAACGACGCAGCCTGAATCGGTGCCGGCTTGCGTGCCACGATGCCGAGCCGGTTGCCTTTCGTGTGGCCGGATAGATCGAGCAGAATGTCGACCCGATCCACCCGGATCTTTTTTGCCGCCTCGTCATCCGTCAATTTGGTGACGTCACACCAGACTGCGTGCTCCTCGAAACTTGGCTTGAGTTCATCCGTTTCGTGGTTGTTGGAATAAATGAACAACTCGAACCGCTGGAGATCGAGGTGGTGGCAAAGCAGCATGGCAAACCGGCCGACTGGGTGCCGGCAGAAATCGCCGGACAACATTCCGAGTCGGATCCGGCGATTGTCAGAAAAATCATGGTCGCTAAAGTCAAACTCACGGCCGAGATGATTCATGTATTTTTCAGCCCACTGAAAATGAATTTGTGCCAACTCGGTCGGCTTTTGGTTGGAGGGGTAATTCAACGCCTGCACCGCGATGCTGCCGCGATCGGCCGTGCCGTGGTCGAGTTGCAGCCACTTGCGGAATAACTCGGCGCCCTGATCCGTGTCCCCGACGGTGTACATCATGCCCCAGGCGTAATCGAACAACAGGTCTGCGTGATCGGGTGCAAGTTCGTGGGCTCGCTCAAACAATCGTATCGCTTCCGGTTGGTCGTTACTGAGGTAAAGATTGGCCAATTGCCGTTGAGCCTCAACATGGTCGGGGTCCAGTTCAACACAGCGGCGGAATGCAGCGATTGCTTTTTCGTGATGCCGCTCGTGGTAGAGGAGGTGTCCGAGCAGGTTGAACAGCTCCAATCGATCAGGTAACCGATCGGAAGCTTGCTCAAGGACGTTGATTGCCTCCGTGTTTTGATTCAGCAGGGCGCGGCAGCGTCCGAGCAAAAAGATGGCTTCAGCGTTTTCGGGAGCGGACTCCAGCGCTTGTCCAGCGAACTCCGCCGCCTGTTCGGGATTACCGGTTTCCAGTTGGTAAACGGCCTGCTGGAGGATGGTTGCTGGGTCGGAATCCGTCACTATGTGGTCACGAGTTCAGGATGCTCCGGAGGTTGAATCGCCGGCCGGGACAGGCGGTCGGCTTGGGATTGATATGTCGGTGGGTACGAACCTCCTTGTAAGGGACTCCGGTGCGGGCGCGCAGCCGGGCGATGAGCGCCTTCAAGCTGGAGCGTTGCTTGGCCGTCGGCACGCGTTTGTCAAAGTTGCCAACTAGACATATCCCGATGGCGATCTCATTTAATGCCGTGCTGGCCACGTGCCCCCCGCGGATTTGCCGGCGCCAACGATCACCAACGTATATTTTTCCGTCGCCGGTGTTCACGCCGTTGCCGATCACGAAATGATATGCCAACCCGTTCTCCATGCGGCGCACTCGCCGGTGATAATGTTCCATGCCCTGAATGCTGTTGGTGTTGTCGCCGCTGTGGTGGATGACGATGTGTTTCCAGCGGCCACGTCGAATTCGGGGGCGGTTGATCTTGGACAGCGTATCCGCCGGGATGTAGGCCGGTTTCGGCTTGGTGGGTTTACTGCCTGATCCGCCCTTGGTGATTTTTAATTTTTGGCCCGGCCGGAGTTTTCGGGGATCGGAGATGCCGTTGGCCCTCGCGATGGCACTGGTCGTGGTGTTGTGCTTTTTCGCGATACCGCTGAGCGTGTCTCCGGCACGAACAGTGTAGGTGACAGAGACCGACTTGGCCGGGATATTGATCTTCTGGCCGACCTTGACCCGGTTCGGGTTGGAGATGCCGTTGTGGGAAGCTAGGGCGGAGGCAGTGACACCGTATTTTTTTGCGATGGCGCCCAGTGTTTCGCCCTTGCGAATGACGTGGGTGGCCGCTTGGCCGAGCGCTTGGCCAAGCCACAGCAAAACCAATGCCGCCAATACGGGTGTGCAGGCGGCCATTCTTTTGCCCTTGGCCAATTGGGTCAGCATGATGCTGTTCGAACCTCCTAAAGGGCGCCTTTTTTACTGGCGCACCTTGCACTTGACCAGCCCTAGTTTGATTCGGATGCCCAATTTGTTTTCGAAAAAGGGTAAAATTGGGGGTTGCGGCTCTGGGCGGTTTTGGTAAGGTGCACGCCCTTTTTTGGCGGAAAGGGGTGTTTGAACACCGAATCCGCCAACGGAACTGCCTTTAAAAACCGACCTTGGGCATGGCTGCTTAAGGAGGCATTAACCACAATAAACTGAATCCCGAATTTCCGCGGGACGGCTGTACTTAGGACTCAGCCGGCAACAAAAGGAAAACAACGAATGAGTAACGTAAAAGAACTGTTGGACGCGGGTGTGCACTTTGGCCACCAAACGCGTAAGTGGAACCCGAAGATGAAGGAATACATCTTCGAGGCTCGTAACGGAATCCACATCATCGACCTCGTCCAGACGGCGACCCAGATTGATGGCGCTGCGGACTTCCTCAAGGGCGTCGTGGCCAAGGGCGGCAAGGTGCTGTTTGTCGGTACCAAGAAACAGGCCCAGGTCAGCATCAAGGAAACTGCCGAGACGACCGGTCAGCCGTACGTTTGCGAACGTTGGCTGGGTGGTATGATGACCAATTTGAATACCATCCGCAAATCGATCAAGCGGATGGTCGAACTCGAGACCATGGAGTCCGACGGGCGCATGGCTGAGTTCGTGAAACAGGAGCAATCGATGCTCCGCCGCGAGTTGAACCGTCTGCACATTCGCTTGAATGGTATCCGCGACCTGAACAGCAAGCCGGATGCGATGTTCATCGTGGACATCAAGCGCGAGCACAACGCCCTCGCTGAGGCGCGCCGCCTGCGTGTACCGGTGGTGGCCATCGTGGATACCAACACCGACCCGACTCTGGTCGACTATCCGATCGCCGGCAACGACGATGCGATTCGCTCCATCAAGGCAGTACTCGGTGGGGTCACCCAGCCGATGATCGAGGCCCGCGCGGCTTACGACGCCACCTCCGAAAAATTGAAGGAAGAGGTTGCGAAGAAGGCAGAAGCCCCGGCGGCAGCCGAGGAAGCCGCTACGGCGGAACCTGCGGTAGAGAAGCCAGCGGAGACGGTCGCAGAAGAAACCCCGGCTGAGGCTGCACCGGAAGCAGCAGCGGAACCCGCTGAAGCATAAGGCGATCGAATTTCATCCTTGTTGCCCGGTGATCCCGGGCGGCGTGTATTTTTACTGAAAACATCATGGCAGAAGTAACAGCAAAACTGGTTGCGGAACTCCGCAAATTGACCAGCGCAGGGCTCATGGATTGCAAAAAGGCCCTGACCGAAACCGACGGCGACATCGAAAAGGCAGTCGACGTCCTCCGTGCACAGGGCACCATCAAGGCTGCCAAGAAGGCCGACCGTGAAGCGAACGAGGGCATCATCTCCCACTACATCCAGCCGGATTCAAAGGCGGGTATTCTGGTGGAAATCAACTGCGAAACAGATTTCGTTGCCAAGAACGACTCATTCGTCGAGTTCGCGGGCGAAATCGCCCGACTCAAGCTTAGCGAACCGGACACCGATTTTGAGGAACTGCGCACGGCGCAAGTTGCCAAGATCGGTGAGAACATCCAGTTCTCCCGTGACGCCAAGCTGGAAGTCGAGGGCACTGGCTTGATCGCAGCCTACATTCACACCGGCGGCAAAGTCGGCGTGTTGCTGCAGGTGGGCACCGGCAAGGAGGAGACACTGTCCAACGACGACTTCAAGTCGCTCGTGAAGGACATCACCCTCCACATCGCGGCGTCCGCTCCGGTGGCTGTCAACCGCGAGGACGTGGATCCGGAGTTGGTCGCCAAGGAAAAGGCGATCGCCGAGGAACAGGCCCAGGGCAAGCCGCCCCAGGCAGTCGAAAACATCGTCAACGGCAAGGTGAACAAGTTCTACGCGACAAACTGCCTTGTGGAGCAGGGTTTTGTGAAGAATCCAGACGTCAGCATCAAGGATCACATTGCATCGGTGGCTGGCACGCTGGGTGACGAGATCACGGTCGACAAATTCCTCCGCTTTCAGGTGGGCGAGAGTTTCTAAGGCTGGGAATCGAACGAATTGCGAAGCGGGAGCCGATCGGTTCCCGCTTTTTTTATTCCCGCTTGGCCAAGTGAGATTAGCTTGGCCAAGTGCTTCTGAATTGGCTAGCGTGAATCCCCAGACAAGTTGGAGTTTGACCGATGGAAGAAAACAACACGGAAAACCAAGCAGACGCACTGGACAAGGCCTCGGAAAGTGTCGCGCAAAAATTTGAGTCGTTACGAGACTTGTTGACCTCATTGAAGGACCAGTTCATCGGTTGGGGTATCGCAGATTTTTGGGCGGGTGTTTTGGTTAATGTGGTGGGTGCCGCGGCATTGGTGTTTGTCTGCTGGATCGCGTACCAGGTATCCAATCGCATCGTGCTCCGCGTAATTCGTTACGCACTAAGTAAGACTGAAAACGATTGGGATAATATCCTGATTGAAAACAAGGTGTTCTCCCGTTTGACCAACATCGTGCCGGCGATGGTGGTGCATGTGCTCGCACCGGTGGTGTTTGACGGGGTGGACAGCCTTGTCGCGTTCGTTCAGGGAGCATCTAAAGTTTATCTGGTTGTTGCGCTGTTATTCACGCTGCAGGCGGTGCTCGCGAGTGTGCTCGAGATTTACCAGCGGTTTGACATATCGAGGCGCATCCCGATCAAGGGCTTGACCCAGGCGGTGATGCTGGTCGCCTGTTTTATCGGTGGCGTATTTGTGATCTCCATTGTCATGGGCCGCGAGGTGGGGGCGTTGATGGCTGGGTTGGGTGCGATGTTCATGGGTTTTCTCTTTGTGTTCAAGGACGCGATCATGGGATTCGTGGCCGGCATCCAGATCGCGACAAACGACACGGTGCGGAAGGGTGATTGGATCGAGATGAAAAGCCACGGCATCGACGGCGACGTCATCGATGTCTCGCTGACGACAGTTAAGGTGCAGAATTTTGACAAGACAGTGGTGAGTATTCCGGCCTCGAAATTGATCACAGATTCTTGCCGAAACTGGCGAGGGATGAAGGACTCTGGTGGCCGCCGGATAAAACGGCCGATCCGTATCGACATGCGTTCCATTCGATTCGCTGATGACGCGTTACTAAAAAAATTCCAGCGCTTTGACCTGTTGAAGGGTTATCTCCAGTCAAAACTAGACGAGGTGAACTCGTACAATAAAACGACAAACACAGATCTGTCCGAGTTGGTCAACGGCAGGCGACTGACCAACATCGGAACCTTTCGTTCCTACATTGTCGCTTACCTTAAAAATCATCCCAGCATCAGGCAGGATCGCACCTTTTTGATTCGGCAACTTGAGCCAGGTGACAATGGTCTTCCGATCGAGATTTACATCTTCACGGATACGACTGTTTGGGCGGAGTACGAGGCGATTCAGTCAGATATTTTCGATCACCTTCTCGCGGTGATCCCTGAATTTGAGCTGGCGCCATTCCAGAATTCCACCGGCAAGGAGTCTGTCAGCGGCACGCTCGACGTCACGATGGTGAACAGTTGAGCGGCGCTTGGCCAAGCGCGACTCCGAACTTGCCAGCGCCGGCTCCGCTTGGCCAAGCTCTCCGCGTGCAAACATTGAAAGCGGAATGTGTGTTGGACGCCAAGGCGATCCTCGGTGAAGGCCCCGTGTGGCGGGCGGAAACGCAAGAATTGGTCTGGGTGGACATCGAGAGTGCCAAGGTGAACTGTTTTTCCCCCGTGAGCGGCGAGAACAAAACTTGGGACGTGGAGGGAAAAGTGGGCCTTGCGGTGCCGGCTGAAAACGGGGACTTGATTCTGGGCATGTCCGTTGGTTTGACCCGATTGAATCTCGAGAGTGGCGACGTGTCGCCGATCGTTGATCCCGAAAAAGATCTGCCAAACAACCGTTTTAACGATGGCAAAGTGGATCCCGAGGGACGCCTGTGGGCGGGGACTATGGGCCTCGACGAGGCACCCAACGTCGGCAGCCTTTACCGCCTGAACCGTAATCATTCGGCGGACAAGTTGTTCGATCAGGTAAGTATCTCCAACGGCATGGCCTGGTCGGCCGATCACAAATCGTTTTACTACATCGACTCTCCCACGAGGCAGGTTGCTGCGTTTGACTGCGACATGGATGTCGGGACGGTTTCGAATCGGCGCGTTGCGTTCGAATTGCCGGAGGGGATGGGCTATCCCGATGGAATGTGCATCGACAACGAGGGGATGCTTTGGGTGGCACTATGGCAGGGTTGGGGCGTCGCGAGGTTCGCTCCCGATGGAGAGTTGCTCGGCAAAATCGAAGTGCCGGTTGAGCGTGTGACGTCGTGTTGTTTCGGTGGAGACAACTGGGACGAACTGTACATCACCACGGCCAGTCGAGACCTCGATGAAGCGGGCAGGGCAGAGCAACCACAAGCCGGTGGCGTGTTCCATTGCAAACCGGGTGTCAGCGGGCCGCCAACCAATCTGTATTTGGGTTAGTCCGCGACGCTCTCCGCGATGATCTGCCGGTAGACTTTCTCGGCGTGATCGTAGGTTTCGTTGAAGTCCTCGATTTCGTCGTCACCCATGAAACGGCGTTTTTGATCCCGGCATTTTTTCACCCCGGCAAGACACCACTCGGCGCTGCGCTTGGAAGCCCGGATCGGTTTGCCATCCACGACGACAAAAACCGGGTTCGTGTGTGAGGAAGGGAGAATTCGGAGGGCAATCCAACTGCTGTATTGAATCGGTACCTCAAACGCGATGTCGCGTAACTCGCCATCGGCGAGGATCTCTTGCTGGGCGATGGTATAACCGTTGACGATCACCTCAACGGGTACTTTGCGCGTACCCTCGATGCGGGCGCGCTCCACGTGCCAATATGGCTTTTGCGCGTAGTTGCGCTTGGCCAAGCCGGGGATGGGTTCGGAGTTCAATCGGGCAGCAACCTTGGCTTTGACCAGAACAGAGCCCGGCTTGGCCAAGCGCAGTTCGCTGCCGTCCACACCCATCTCGACGTTATCAACCCTAAAGTCGATAAGGTGACTACGTCCATCGCCAACGTAGTTACGTCCCGCACGGATACCTTCACACCAGTCATCGTACGTTAGTTTTTTGTCGAGTTTGACGTACGACCGGCCAAGCCCGACTCGTTCGCCGTAGATGCACGGGAAATCGGTTTCACCGCTGATGCGTGTGCGAAATCCGCAGTTCAGTGTGTGGTACCAGATGTTCAGTTCCCAAACGTAAGGGGTGTCGACCATAGAGAGAAAATCGACTGCCGGCACCAGCTTGCCGTCCGGCCCCGGCACCATGTGGGTGACATCGGCGATATATTCGTTGGCCCCAATGCTGTCAAACGGTGGTACCTCGTAGGTGGGTAAATCGTCGGTGGTTTGGGTTAATCCCCAACCGGTATGTGCCGGACCGACGAGAGCACCCTGACGCTTGGCCCAGCGGAGAGTGTTGAGGCACAGTTTTGGCCAGTGGTGTTTCGACTCGCCGCCGGGGAACATTTGCTGCTTCAACCGGAGCAGACAAAGATGCCCCGACTGATGTGACCCAAAACCGGATACTTCGACGTCGTAGCGGAGGAGGTAGGGGAACTGGGAGACAGAGTCGTCCTTGCCGGTGAAGAATTGTTTTTGATAATCGAAACAGGGCCCCCATGTGAGATTTGCGCCGACCTTTAAATCTTCACCGAGGCAGTGCCGCATCATGTCCGGCGCGTGAACGCCCTCGGTGGGGTTGGTGTAGTGAGCGCAACCGGCAGCGTGGATATGGTGGTCGCCAGACCACCAGCCCATGAGCGAGGGGTCGATCCAGCGTTGAACCTTGAACGACTCGGTTTTGTCCTGGTCATCGATTGTGACCGTCCGGGTTTGTACGTGAGATTCAGGCCCGCGGTAGAATTTCACCTGATACGTTCCGTTGGGTAATTTCACGGACTCTCCATCCGCGCGATAGACTTGCGGGTGGAAGTGAAAGTCGGGTGGGAGACGCTTGGCCTGTGATGGATAAACCCTGCCGAGATGGTCTAGAATTTCAAACCCAGCTGTGGTCGGTTTGCCGTTTTCATCCAACACTTGGAGAGAAAGATTGTGAGCCGGCTGGCAGTCGAAAAGCA
>Ga0163179_10000679_pt1 | contig 24152 bp, 14 predicted proteins | sample AtlANTMetagenome_FD_109643 | JGI IMG/M metagenome (GOLD analysis project Ga0163179, IMG submission 109643) | Marine eukaryotic phytoplankton communities from the Atlantic Ocean - Atlantic ANT 2 Metagenome | ecosystem: Environmental > Aquatic > Marine > Oceanic | place: North Atlantic Ocean...
CCTTTCGTAGTGTCCGTGGACGAAAGAATCGACGAGGCGCTCGCAGAAGACAACACTCCACCGACTTGCCAGGTGTAGCTGTAACTAAGCGTATCTCCCTCGGGGTCCACCGCGTCTGATTCGATAACCACGGTGAGGCTGTCTGTGCTGTCTGGGATCGCGGGGGTGATGGACACGGTCGGCGCACTCGGCACCTCATTGATGCGCAGCGTCATGCTGTCCGTCGTATCAAATCCATCTGTATCAGTGGCCGTCAACGAAATGGTGTGCGTCCCTGCAGTGAGCGTCGCGATGTCTAGGCGGGCCGTACCAGAAGAATCCGCAGCATCCGAAGACAACACACCATCTACAGATGAAGACCACTCCAACAAGACCTCATCGGGCGCGTCTTCAGCGTCACTTACCGACGCCTCAAAAGCCACGCTGTCGCCAACATTCACGACCGAACCAGAGGTGGGGGATAGAATTTCCACCGCCGGAGAAACCCCGATCGTCACGACCACCAGGTCGGTACAGGTGGCCCCAACCTCATCGGCTACGCGCATCGTGATGGTGTGCGTTTCCGCGATCAAATCCGAAGACGTAAAGACCACTTCACCGGCACTGGTGGGAACGCTTGACCCCAACAGGTCTTCTTGCTTGTCGGACTCCCACTCAACAGTCAAAGCATCTGCATTCACATCTACGTCAGAGACGGTCGCCATAAAGGTGAGCACCTCCCCTTCTTCAGCAGTCGACCCGCTCTCCGGAGAAGTGATTTCACAGACGGGGTTGCTATTAGGCGGGCCAACATCGATCACGACACTGTCGGTAGCCGGCTTGCCCGAAGAGTCTTCAACGATCAGACTGATGGCGTGTTGTCCTTCAGAGAGCGTAGAAAAGCCCAACACCTCTCCGCCTGAATCCACGGTGCCGTCGATATCGTCCAGCACGCCGTCCTGATCGCTCTCCCACCACACCACTAGGGCATCATATTCGTCTTCATTGTCTGCGACAGTGCCCTGAAAGGTGACCTTCACATCGCTGTAGTATTGGCCCGTTGTCTCTGGCAGCAAGATGAGTGCTGTAGGCGCTTCCGTCGGGATCACCGTCAGATCGACGTCGTCAAACGCCGTAGCGTTCTCCGGATCTCGGACTTCCACCGATACCCAGGACTCATCTGCATCGAGTACCAACTCACAATTGCTTATGCCGTCATCATCTGGGACCACATCTTCACAAACGAGCTGCTGCTCGACGTACCAATCGGTCACCAGCTCCGCAGGGTCGTGGTCGTTGTCGGTCACGGTGGCTCGCACAGTGAACGCGTATCCATCCCAGACCTCGTCACCAGCTTGATGGGAAGTGATGACAGCTTCGGGGAAGGAGTTGATGACCTGGAGTCCTGAATCCGGCTTACAGCCCACCGCTGCGAGAGCTACAAAGAGCCCTAGCGAAGCCGTTGAAAAAGCCCCACGATCCAACAAAGGCCGTTCCTTTGGACGCAAATCGCCCCTCGCGCCGACACAAGCGTACAGATACTGCTACGGAAAATCGCGACAAAAGCCTTAGGCCAGGCTCAAAAAAAAGTACAAAAACGAACGCTACGCAGTGGTTCTAGTCGCAATTAAGTCGTGCTGCGAGCTTATCGATACCGCGGAGTACGACATCGGGCGGCGCGCAGGTGAAGCAAACACGGACATAGCTGCCGTAAACAGCCCCAAAGCTGGTCCCCGGCGCGAGAATAAGATTGTCTTCCAGACACCGCTCTAAAAAGCCGACCAGGCCTCGAGCATCGAGGTGCTTCTTCACATCGATGAACAGGAAAGTACTGCCTTGCGGCGACGGCTGGTTCAAGCGACGTGCAGCCTCCCGTCCTGTCTCTTCATAAGAAGCACGTGCCGCGTCGACCCAGCTTCGACCGTCCCGAAGGGCGCGTTCTGCCAGAATCTGTGCACCCGTCGGCGTAGAGTACCAAGCGTATGTCGTGCTCTTCCGTACAGGACCCATGACCGCGCTCGGGCCGACCAAATAGCCGCAACGATGCCCTGACATGCCGTAGGCCTTCGAAAACGAAAACGCCGTGAGTACGCGATCAGGAATCAAGGCACCGATAGAAACATGAGGCGCGACATAGTTGTAGTCCTCGTACACCTCGTCCGACCATACCCATAGGTTGTGCTCCGACGCCTTTTCAGCGATCACCGCCAAAACAGCCTCGGACAACACCCGACCGGTGGGGTTCGAAGGCGTGCTGACATAGATAGCCACCGTTCGATCCGTGATCCGCGCGTCCATGAGTTCAGCGACCGCTTCAGGATCATGGAAATGCCCCAACAAGGGGAGATCTACCGGGACCGCGTGACAGCTCTGTACGATGCCGCGTATCAAAGGCCAATAAGGCGCGACGATCAGCACCTCATCACCCGGAGCTACCGTCGCGGCAGCCGCCCCATGGAGCGCACCTGTCGCACCGGGCGTCACCAATAGGTTTCCTGGTCCATCAATAGGAATGGCATTTTGTGCCCGGACCTTATCAACCAACCCCTCCAACAACGGACGATGTCCATGAGGGTTTGCGTACTTATGCACGGCGGGAAAGTCGTGCTGATGCACGTCTTGTAGGCGCAACCCATCAGGGGGCGACATCCACGTGTCGCCAACATGCAGCGAGTACACTTCGCCTTGTAACGAAGCGATCTGGTCCGCCAGCGCACTGTAGACGGAGCCAGCCATACCTTGAATAGCGGGGGCTATGGATGGATGTCTAGGCATCTTCCCTCCATAGCTGGTCTAAACCAAAACCACCGCCTGCCTCAAACACAATCAACCTAGGTCGCTTGGCGCGACCTCTACGTTAGCGACAAAGCAACGCGCTACTTCGCGCTCAACTCTCCTGAATAGAGCTCTTCGAAATAACGACGAACACATCTATCGGCAGAGAAGTTTTCAGATGCCGACGTAATCGAAGCGCGCATCATCTCGAGCCACTGGTGGCGGTCTCGATAAGCAGGCAACACATCGTTTTCAATCAGCCCTTGCAGCGCCTCTCGATCGTGCAAATCAGCATCAACACCGGCTGGAGGCGCGCCAACACCCCAGCCATTCACGCCGTGCTCACACCCTTCGGCCCACCAGCCGTCCATGATGCTGAGATTTAAGACACCGTTGGCCGCCGCTTTCATACCCGAAGTCCCCGAAGCCTCCTTCGGTCGAATCGGGTTGTTGAGCCATACATCTGCACCTCGGGTCAAAAGCGCCCCCAGATGCATGTCGTAGTTTGGAATGAACACGACATGTGCTGGGTACTTTTTCCCGGCGAGCACAAGCTCTTTTATGAACGCCTGACCATAACGATCACGTGGATGTGCCTTACCAGCGAAAACAAACTGAAGGCCGTCCTTTTCAAAACAAGCCTCAAGCCACGCCCGATCTTGGAGTAGCAACGTCGCGCGCTTATATGTCGCAGCACGGCGGGCGAAACCGATCAAGAGCGCGTCTTCACGGAGCTTACTGCCAACGCGTTTGGCTATTGTATTGAGCAGCTCGCGCTTATGCTCCTGATGCCGATCCCACATGGCCTCCCATTCTCGACGCCGCGAATACCCAGCGAGCACCGAGTCTTGCCACGTTCCCATGTGCACACCATTCGTGATCGCGACGATCGGTGCGGCGTCTTCCACCTCGGCCCACATCTGGCGAGCCGTCTCGCCATGCAATTCAGCGACTGCATTCGCCTTTCGGCACAGACGAAGTGCTGCAGGTGTCATCTCGAAGGGGTCCCCACCGATAGACTCCAACTGCGAGCGCGTAAGCCCCGCCACGTTGGCTCCCACCTCGATCAGCCGATCGAGCGTATGGGTTTCATTGCCGGCCGGAACCGGTGTGTGTGTCGTGAAGACTGTGTTCGCTCGAACCCGAGAAACGGCACCATCAAACGAGGCGCCATCAACCATGTGTTCACGCAACAACTCAAAGCCAGCGAAAAGGGCATGACCTTCATTGAAGTGGTACACGTCAACGGGGATCCCTAGGGCTCGCAAGACACGTACACCGCCGACACCCAGCAAAACCTCCTGCGCGACACGGTCGTACTCCGAGCCACCATAGAGCCGACGTGTGACCCAACGATGCTCCTCTGCAATCGGCTCGAGCAACAGCAGTTCGACACTGCCGAGGTGCAGTACTCGCCAGGCGGTAACCGCGACCTGCTCACCACCAATTTCGACCATCACGCGCACACCAGTAGGCCGCATGCGCTGACGTGGTGTCGCCACATAGCGCGCCGACTGTTGACCGTTCGCGTCGATATCTTGGACGAAGTACCCTTCGCCCCAAAGAATACCGATAGCGATAAAATCGCGATGCTGATCTGCTGCCGCCTTCACGATATCGCCAGCGAGCACGCCAAGCCCACCCGAGTAGATGGGCAGTTCATGACTAAGGCCGTACTCCATGCAGAAATACGCGACGCGCTCTCCTGAGAGACCCGATCGGGCGCCACCGGCTATCGTCGGGGCCGAATCAGAGCGGTAGGCCTGCGGAATCAATCGCCCGGCGCGACGAATTCGCAACCGGATGTCCTGCGCGACGGCAGGGTCGAGATACCTGTCAGACTGGCGCCAGGTCCAATTGTTGCCAAGGGTGCCAGGCTGGTTCATTCGCGCTTCATCACCGAGCTCAAGCAGGTCTTGCAACGGAACGATCGCCCAGCATGCAGCGGACCGCAGCGTCATATCCACCATGGTCCGCACCGCGTCTTCGCCGCTTTCGCCCAGCCCAAGTTCTCGCTGACGCTCGCCACCTTGGTGCTCCCACCAGCCCCGACAGGTCGTACTGTCGTGCGTGCTGGAGTACGCGACCGAAAAAACGGGGTGGTTGTCAGGGTGGTGCGGGTTTTCAGGGTTCGAGTCTAAGCCAAACTGGAGAACTCGCATTCCCGGCAGACCCAAGCCATCACGAAGCGCCACAGTGCCTTCGTCGACACTGCCGAGATCTTCGGCGATCAAAGGTAAACGCCCCAATGCCGCTTCAATATCTTCGAACAGCTTACGACCAGGACCCGGTTTCCATTCTCCGTTAACGGCCGTCTCTTCCGCGGCATCTACCGACCAATAACGAGAGAAACCGATGAAGTGATCGATGCGGATCGCATCGCAATGTTCGAGCAGGCGACCAACGCGCGCCGTCCACCATTTGTGCTGGTTTTGCGCCATCGCGTCCCAGTTAAACAGCGGATTGCCCCAGCGTTGCCCCGTCTCCGAATACGCATCGGGAGGCACTCCCGCAACACGCGAGGGGAGCCCCACTTCATCCAATAAAAACAGCGACTGGTTCGCCCAAACGTCGACACTGTCTTGACCGACATAAATCGGCACATCACCGACCAATCGGATGCCGCGGGAAGAGGCGTACCTTCGGATCTCAGCCCATTGCTGCTCAAACAAGAACAACGCAGCACACCAAGTGTTGATTTCAGCCTCGAGCGATTCGGAAACTTCCTTCAGCGCGGCAGGATCTCGCTGACGGACGGCCTCAGGCCAATGCCACCACGCCGTGTCCGAATTGGCCTTCTTCAACGCATAGAATGTGGCAGCATCTCGCGCCCATTCCTGCGTATTCATGAACCGCTGCAACTCATTAGTCCAGACATGGCCAGGCTGAGCAAGCAACGCGCGAGCAGCTTCGAGCACAAGCGCGCGCTTCTGTTCCGCCGTCTCTTGGTAGTTCACGCGATCACGACGCGGCAGGCGGGCGTCAGTAGGCAACAACCCTGCCCGTACACACCAGGTCAGACCGATCAGATCTGGATTACCGGAGAGCGTCGACCAAGAACTGTAAGGGCTTCCATGAGCGTCCGTGGGGACGAGTGGGAGCACCTGCCAGAGACCGACACCAGCATCTACCAACCAATCAATAAACGGAATGGCGCCATCAAGATCACCGATAGGGCCAGAGCCCCCGAGCGCGCTGACGGGCTGCAGAACGCCGGCTCTTCGGTCGTCTGCTGAGAGCCCTCCAACGGAAGTGGGCGTGTGTTTTGGAGGCGTCAGGTGCGTCTTCAAGGTCTGAATAAGCTTGTCTGTTCCCAAATTGCCAGGGACGGTGTCGAGGACCTGTTCGAAAGCCGGTGCGAGGTCGGCTCCGCAAAGCGCCTTAAGTTGGCCTATAGCCGATGCCGCCAAGCGCACATTCTGCAGCGGCTCAAGCCCAGACACCTCGTCAAAGAACCAGGCGCAGCTTGTGAACATCGCCATCAAACGACGCTGAATCTCCATCCAAAGACGCGCCTGGTCGACATCCGCCTTCGCGCCTTGGTGCTGGAGATACCATTCCGCGAAGTGTTCCTCGCGACCGACCACTTCTCCATAAGCATCACGCGCACGCACAGGATCTTTAAATAGGCCACGCCCCATCGGCTCAAGCGCCTCGCGTGCCGAGTCACGGAGTTGCTCCAGGGCGGCTCGGAATGGCCCACGCCAACGTTGGTGCCAACCTCGATCTGAATCGACCCGGCACCCGCAGTCATCGGTCCAGCGACCCAACGCATGACCACAACTCCAACTGCTCTCCTCGAGAATTCGGGCATTGGTCTGCGGGGGGTTTCGGGACAACCAAGACGCAACGTTCGTCAATCGACAGTCAGATCGCGCCTCAAGTTGCTCCTGCGCGTAAGCGAGCGCCATTTCACCGAACGCGTGATGATGCCCATAGCTCTCGCCATCTGTCGCAATCAATGCAAAGTCTGTTCTTCTACTGGCTTCTTGAAGACGGTTGGCGAACCGATCACCACTATGAAGCAAGCCGTCAAAAGCTACGGCGTGCGAAGTCGCAGCATCGTAAACAACGGCTTGGATTCGGGCGCCGGAGGGCAATGGAATCCAAAAGCCCCGGTTGGCGACCTGTTCATCGGTCGCTTCTCTCCATGCACCCGTCTCGACAGACTGAACCGCTTCGATTTGATGCGGCGCAAGGATGACAAACGCAACGCCTTGCGCAGCGAGTACTTCCAATGTCGCGGTATCTACAGCGGTTTCCGAGAGCCACATCCCCTCAGCCGGGCGACCAAAGACACGCTCAAAATATGCAAGCCCCCAGGCGACCTCAGTCACGCGATCGGCCGCATCACAAAGTGGGAGAATTGGATGATGAAATGGCTGAGCCAGCGCAGAGCCTCGACCAAACCTCGCGATACTGTCTCGATCAGCCACCTTCAGGGCTTCGAGTACTACAGGGCGCTCACGCTCCAACCAACTCAACAGAGTCGGCCCGAAGTCGAAGTTCATAGAAGCGTAGGTGTTTCGAACCTGACGCGTCCGACCCTCTCCATCCAGCAGCCGCGCGGCCGCATTAGGCGCATAGCACTCTGCAGCTATCCGATGGTTCCAATCCCTGAAGGGCGCTGCAGAGGGCTGACTCTCGACAATGTCAGTCCAAGGCTCAACTCTGGTGGGTTGATAAAAATGCCCATGTATACAGATTTCTCGCATGCCTACTCTTCCCCTTCAAGGTCGGACTCCGCCAAACCCGCGACATCCTGGCAGAAATGATCTTCGAGGTCGAGTTCGTCCTCTCCAACATTCTGCTTTTCCGACTCCACTGGTACAGGAACAGGTCCTGCGACAGGAGCCGGTCTCACAAGCGATGACAGGTCGTGCACCCACCCTCGCTGATTTGCTTCAAGAAAAACCTGACGATTCACACCGAACGCATCAAGCGGGCGAATATCAAGGAACACTAGCGCCTCATATCCACCAAGTTCTGCAAACAACCCGTCCGAGCAAAGCTCGGCGCCAGACCGGATGAGCCAGGCCTTACGGCGCAACTCCCAGAGTCCATAGATGACGTTTTCGTCATCTTGTAAACCAAGCGCTTCCCCGAGCGTACGCACGACCAGTTCGGGCGACTCGTGGTCCCCTACATTGATCGCGGTAGAACTGCGCACCCACCCCGCTGTCGAAGGGTAGGCGTTGTTGTAAATCACCAAACTCGGCTCGCCGGTGCTTGCGGACCGGTTGGCATACGCGAAGACATTCTCGTCTACGGCGCCTTCTTTCCAGAAGTCCATCAAGGCGAAATGTGCCACGCCACAGAACTTATGACGCTGTTGCAAGATCGGGAAAATCGTCGCCTCGTGATAGTCGACCAGTCCCTGATCTGGAGACTCATCCACATAGGCCCGCGTGAACTCCATGCCGTATTTCTCGGAGAGCCCTTCAATCTGACCGTGACCAAACATCGGTAAACCAGGAAGCGTCGACATCATCGTCACGATCCCAAAGTACTTGTCGCCCTTTCCGAATTGCGCGACCGCCGTGTCTTCATCAGGGTTGTTCATGAAGTTCACGTACCGCTCAAGAATCGCGGGACTGTACTCAAGGACCTGTTTGATGGCGCCGCGGTAACCCGCGTTGTCTTCATCCCGCAGCATATGCATAAACGCGCTGTTGTAGACGCGGTGCATTCCCAAGGTTCGAACGAAGTACCCCTCCATCATCCAGAAGGCTTCCGCTAAAAGAAGCGTGTCAGGCACCTCTTCACGCACACGTTCCACGACTTCTCGCCAAAACTCACCGGGCAACATTCGGTCGAGCACCTCGGTGGGCACAGTGTGCTCAGCCCGTGACGGAATGGCGCCGCCACCTCCTGGTGGGGGATACCAAAGCCGCGCGATGTGCTTTCGGGCCAAGGTCATCGCCGCATCGAAGCGAATAATCGGGAACTGACGGGCAACATCCAAAATGGTCTGAATCACGGCCTCTCGAACCGCGGGCTGCAGATAATCAAGCTGCGCAGTGTCGTTCCAAGGCATCTGAGTGCCGTCGTTTCCGTGGTAGACGTAGCGTGTTTGCCCGGTGTCGCGATGCACACACTTGAAGACAACCGCTGCATCACGCTCTTCCCAATAGCCATCCTCAAGATAGATCTCGATTCGGTCATCCCCAGAAAGATTCGGGCCGCTGAACGCGTACCCAGGGTATGGCGGATACGAAAGCTGCAAGAAACGCTCGGGATGCTCCGCCATCCAGCGACTGTCCATCCCCATGTGGTTTGGCACCATATCGGCGGCGAGCCGAAGCCCTCTCGCGTTCGCACGTTCCTTGAGCGACGCCATCGCTTCAGGCCCACCCAAACGATCGGCTATCGCATAATCTTGAAGCGAATAAGCTGAAGAGGCGGCTTCCGGATTACCCCGACGCACCTTGATTTCGCGACTGGCATGGCTCCGTTCCCAAAGCCCAATCAACCACAGCCCACGAAAGCCTCGTGACGCCAGTTGGTCCAGCTCCTGGTCTGGAATTTCATCCAGACGGGTGATCGAACGCTGATATTTACGACTGAGCTGATCGAGCCAAACAAAGGTCTGCTTGGCCATCATCACCATGCTCGGCATCCACTCTCTATCGTCAGAGAAACGCGCAGACCCGTCCACAAAGCCCGGCGATCCTTCTGTGCCGTAGGCTGACGCGTCACCAAGGCCCTCTACAGAGTCAATGCCAGCGGGCCCCACAGGACCGTGCCCTTCCAGACGAACGGCTTCTTCTTCTTCCGCGATATCCTTCGCTAGAGAGATGAGTTCGAAGAACGCATCCGACAACCACTCCGACCACTCTCCCTCGATCCAGTTCAGCTGCGAAGAGAGCCCTTCTGGGCAAGCCCGTGCCGGCGCTAACAACATCTCGAGCAGTCCCGCAGGCATGCCCGACGCAGGAAGCGCCTCTGCATCGATGCTGCGCACACGCTCCGACCATTTTTGAATCAACGCATCCGACGCCCATTCACGACTGCCTGTAGCTGCTGCCATTGGCTCCAGCGCGGGATTTTCCGAGATAACATCCAAGAGCAGGCGACTGTCCGTCGCATTCCCAAAATCAGACAACTGCCAAAGTGCGTTGGTCTTGTCTTGAAGCGCCGAGGCATCTTCGAGCTCGGCTCCGGCCAGTGCGAGCTGTGCGCGTCGCGATGGGTCCAGGTCCTGATAAGCCTGCAAGAGATCCCAATACGCGCACACCACCGCCGAACCGTGGATCACGGATGAGGTCAGAACAGGACCATCAGAGAGCAGGGCGATCCAGTGCGCAGCTTGCGTCCAGTTTTTCGGTCGGTCGTGTGCCGTCGCCAACGCGCGGGCCTCACGCGTAAAAAAGAGTGTCAGGGTCGGATGACCCGGAGCAGGTACCATTTGAGTGTTCAACCTGTATGATCAGGAATCAATGATCTTGAAGCAGTGGGAGTACCGCAGAGCGGTTTGGCGCCTCTTCTATAGTGAAGAGCACAGGTGTCACGGAACCCAAGCAAACTTTCTGATGGATTGCCGCACGTTGTTTTCTAAATAACCTTCCAAAAGGTAGATTTAAAAAGCAATACGACATGGTCGATCGATTTTCGAGAATTTGCGCTTTTTCAACGCCAACGACTGTTCGCTTAAGGCTGCCAGCCAACGAAACCTAGACCATCAGCGCTCAATCTACGCACAAACACCCCCGAACGAGACGATTACGGTTAGGCCAGATGAGGAACAGCGCCCCGAAAGCGTGCTTTCCACGGAGTAGCGATGAAACGAACCGACTTGCCAAATATCCTAGCCTGGCTGGGGACTTGTCTTTTCCTCCTTGTGCTCTCAGCGTGTGGAGGCGAGCAGGCGGCTACTCAGATGTCTTCGTCGACAGATGACAACGCGTCTTCCAACACAACCCCGACCCGCAAACTAAACAGCAGCGTCCTGGTCGGCGGCGAGGCCATTCAAGTCCCCTACATCCTCTGGGGCGGAGATATGGCGTCGTTTTACGGCAACGGGGGAACCAAAACAACGGAAGGAAGTATCTTCGACTCCCACGGGCTCGTGGTGGAGTTCACCGACGGTAACGACTTCAGTAAACAGATCGCTGACTACAAAGCTGGCAGGTCACCATTTCTTCGCGGAACATTCCGTATGATCGGACTGGCGAGTCACGAATTCGGCACGAACCCCGACGACAGGCCCATGGTGTTCATGCAGATGACCTGGTCCGCGGGCGATCACTTGGTTGCCCGGTCGGAGATCAAGACCATCTCAGACCTAAAGGGTAAAACCATCGCGGTTCAGAAGGGCGGGCCGCATATCGGGATGCTGGATGACGTCCTCAAAACCGGCGGGCTCGGTTGGTCTGACGTTGAAGTGGTTTGGGCTGACAACATTACAGCCGCAGGCTCACCACCGGAGTTGTTCAGATCGAACGAAAATATCGACGCGGCTTTCGCGATCACTCCGGACATGATCGGCCTGACAGGGGGCCTGACGAGCAGCGGCTCCGGAGCAGAAGGCACCGTAAAGGGCGCGCGGGTCGTCGTGTCCACCGCCGAACTTTCACACTCCATCGCAGATGTTTATGCGGTGCGTAGAGGCTATTGGAAGAAGCACCCGGAAATCGTGAACGCCTTCGTCGCCAGCTACCTCGAATCCGTAGAACAGGTGATCGACCTCAAGCGCGCCTTCGAAACCACAGGTTCCGACGAATACCTCGACCTGCTCCAGCTCTCTCAGAACATCTTCGGAGCAGACGTTCTCCCGACCTTGGAAGAAGACGCGCACGGGCTGCTTTCGGACTGCAGTTTCGCGGGGCACCCGGGCAACGTCTCGTTCTTCACGGATGAAACGAATATCCACGGTTTCGCTGACTTCAATTTGAGGTCCCTTGACCTAGCCGCGCAGGAATTCGGGGTCACCGACAAAATAGATCTCATGACCTCTCCCGTCGACTGGAAGAACCCGGACGTCATCCGAAACCTGAAGAAGACCAACGTGGCCCGCGTCGACCGATTCCAAGCAGAAGCCGTGGTCTCCGAAATTGAGTCCATGGACGCAGACGGTGTCCTCGACGACCGCACCCTGGTCTCGTTCACCATCCCGTTTCAACCCAACCAAACCGAATTCGACTCCAGACAGTATGCGACAGACTATGCGCGCGTATTCGAGTTGGCGGCACGGTACGGAAACGCTGTCGTAGTCATCCGCGGTCACGCAGACACCACGCTTGTGCTGCGCGACGCGGTCAAAGCGGGTCTGTCGAACGGCCAGCTCATGCGATCTGGCTCTTCCGGGAACTACTCGTACTTCCTTAACGGACGTCCCTTGGAGCTCGCCGACTCAAGCGCGATGGTCAAGTCCATACAAAGCTCTGACGCCTTCAAAGCTGTCGACGGCTACGACCCAAGAAAGACCATGCAGCGTGCGCTCAATCTATCGAGAGAGCGTGCGACATCCGTTCGAATGTCGCTCTTAGAACATGCCAAGACACTCGACATTCGTGTTGATGAGAGTCAAATCCAAGCGCAAGGGGTCGGTGTTCGAGAGCCATTAATCGGGCGACCAAGAACGCCTGAAGAGGCCGCTGTGAACCGTCGCGTGGAATTCCGACTCGTTCGCGTATCGGCTGAAGCGATGACAGCGTCTGACTTTGACTTTTAGGCGGCTTCTATGCTCAATGTGAGACTCATAGCCCTCAAAATTGCGCTCTGCCTGGCGTTAGGACCCTTCACCACAGGCCAGGCATACGCGCAAGACGACACCCCATTTACCGACAATATCGTCATTATCTTGGACGCATCGGGATCGATGGAAGAGCCCTTCACGGGGAACGACTCCAATCCGATGACCGACACCGACATCACCAAGATGGACGCCGCAAAAGACGCGCTAAAGACGGTGCTCTCTACGATCCCAGAGACCACACAAATCGGACTGCTCGTCTTCTCCGGATTCGGCTATGACGACAATTGGCTTCACCCATTAGGACCACGTGACGAACGCAAACTCTTGTTGGGCATCTTTAAACCGATGCCTGCAGGAAGGACGCCTTTGGGCTCAGCCCTCAAGGTAGGCGCGGATAGGCTACTTGAGGCGCGTACAAATCAGCATGGCTACGGGAGCTACCGTCTACTCGTCGTAACCGACGGAGAAGCCACAGATCCCGAGGCGCTGGCTCGCTACGCACCAGACGTCGTCAGCCGTGGACTTACCCTCGATCTGATCGGGGTAGGCATGCAACAAGACCACTCTTTACGCAGCCTGGCAAACAGCTACCGAAGCGCCGATGACCCCACGGCACTGACCGAAGCGGTCCGCGAAATTATCGCTGAAGTTGACTTCGCGAACAGCAACAATCTCACCAATGACATCTTTGAAGTGCTCGACGGTTTACCTGATGAATTCGCGATGGCGCTTCTTCGTGGCTTAGAAGTACGCACAAATCACCCGATAGGTCAGCGCCCTCCTGCACCAACGGCGACCGCTGAACCCGCGCCCACAGACGGCGTGCAGCCCTCGCCTACTCAAGGCCCTCAAGTAGACACAGGCCTGTCTACGGAGTCTTACGATGACGAAGAAGACTCCGACGCGTGTTGTGCTATCAGTTTTTTCTTCTTCCTTTGGTTAGTCAGCCGACTCCTGAAGAACAAACGCTCAAGGGCCGGAGAAATCGGCCTCCGCGAACGCTATGAGAAGCGGAAACGGAAAAAACGACGTTAGAGGCACCCCTTATGCAAGACAGAGCAGCAAAGCGTAATATCGCCGTCGCAGGGATCCTGTTCGCGTGTTTTCTGGTCATCGGGCTCGCGTTCAAAGTCCTGATTTATCCATCCTTGCAAGACGACCTCGTCGACCAAACAGGCTCGGATAGTCAGTACGATCACGAAGTCACAATCCGTCTCGACTCCTTCTCGGGCTACGCAGCGCTTAGGTCTCCGGAGTTCCGGAGAACTCTACAAGAACAAGGCATCCGTCTCACTTTGGAAGACGACGCCGCAGATTACGCTGACCGCATCCGCGCACTTAAACGCGGACAAGCTCAATTTGGCGTGTTTACCATCGACGGATTTCTAAGCGCGGGGACCGAGCTTGGGGAGTTTCCTGGCACGATCATATCGGTGATCGACGAGACGTTTGGCGCGGACGCTATCGTTGGACATAAAGCCGGCGCGCCCTCGTTGTCCGCACTCAACGCACCAGAAGCCACCTTCGTCCTTACCCCGGCATCACCGAGCGAATTTCTAGCAAGAGTCGCCATCGCCGAATTTGGACTCGACCGCATCTCGACCAACTGGGTTGAAAAAGATGGCGCAGAGGCTGTCTACAAAGCGCTCAAGAAAGCAGGCGCTTCGGACAAACAAGGCTTTGTCCTTTGGGAGCCCTACCGCTCACAAGCGCTCGAAGATTCCGACGTACACGTGCTATTCGATACCTCGCAGATTTCTGGATACATCGTCGATGTCTTGGTGGTTCAGCGCGCGTTTTTACGAGACCAACCCAATGTGGTGAAGTCGGTCGTAGAGAGCCTACTGAGAGCGTCCTACCACCACACAAACCAGCCAGGTGGACTCACCAACTTGGTGCGTAGCGATGCAGAATCGACGGGTAGCCCGCTCACAGATGACCAAGCCGGCACGGTCGTCGACGGGATTCGGTGGCGAAACACCCTCGAGAACTATGCGTACTTTGGCCTTGTCGCCTCTGAGCGCGCGGGAGGCGTGATGCATCTTGAAGACAGCATCAGCAATATCGCCGGAGTGCTCCGCAGGACTGGAGGGCTCCAAAACGACATGATCTCCGGTAACGAGGCGGATCTCTTTTACGCTGGGACACTACAGCAACTGCTGCATGACGACTTCCACCCAGGAAAAGTCGACGGCCAGACGCACCTCGGTACGGCCGACCTCACCGCAGGACAAAGCTCTATAGAACTCCCAGCCCTAGCCGAAAGCGAGTGGCAACGACTCGCGACAGTTGGAAATATGCAGATCAAACCGATCTCGTTTGGCCGAGGCGGAGCGAATCTCAATATTCAGAGTAAACGTGAACTCGACGAGCTCGCTCGACGCCTCAGATCATTGCCCACATTCTACGTCACGGTGAACGGACACACCCGCGCTGAAGGCGATCGTGAAGCAAACGCGAAGCTCGCGATGGATCGCGCAGGAGCCGCGGCCAATTACCTCATAGAACGAGGGATTTCACCCAACAGGATCCGACCTTTAGCGGTCTCTCCCAGCGGCACCGGTGGCACGCAACAAGCCGTGTCATTCGCTCTCGCCCAGCGACCATACTAAAATCGAGGCAGGAGGCCTCGGACAATGCTGTCGCGAGAAGAAATACGACGCCAGATTAATCTCAGGATCTTCGGGAGCCCGGCGACCCTTCTGCCTCTATTGGGCGGGGGAGCAGCCCTCGTTTCACCGCTGTTGTTTTCAGTGGCACCGGCGATACCCGTATTCGTAGGCATCAGTGGACTCGTCGCGGCGGGTGGAAATGTGCTGATTCAATCGCTGATATCTCGAGAAAAGATCATCCGAGAGATCTTGGCTGAAGCCGAAGCGGACAACAAACACGCTCAAGAGAGCGCACTGAACGCACTCCAAGGCAGCCTCGCGGCGGATGGCGACGCAAGGACTCACAAACTCCTGGCTGATCTACGGGCGCTGGTCGCGGCTATTCATGGCGGCGACTGGCAGGGAAAGCTGAACGCAGCAGCGACAGCAGACATCTTGAGAGGCGTCGACGAGCTGTTCTCCGCAACGGTTCGCCGTCTCGAAAGGACCACAGAACTGACCACCATGATTCGAAAGATAGACACGCCCGCCGCAAAGAAGAACCTGATTACAGAAAGAGAGCGCATCGTTGATGAGGTAATCGACAGCGTGGCCCAGTTGTCGGGCTTCGTCGCTAAACTCAACAGCGTGTCGTTAAACACCCAGAGCGAGGAACGACTGGACTCCATCGTGGCAGGTTTGGAAAGAGACCTCGGTATAGCGCAGAGCTCAGCGCAATTGACCGATGACCTAACGGTCACAACCAAGCAGGAGCTCTCGAGCGACCACGACAATGAAGCGACGAGGGACCGAAACGACGATTTAGAAATCGACCGTTAGCCCGTACGCCAAGCGCGTGCTTGGGCGACCTCTACCGCAAAGTCTGCGCGTTGCCGCTCACGCTCCGCATCGTCCCATCCAAGCAACGTCGCGAGGCGATCTAAAACGGGCTCCACAGCTTCTACGCCTTGATCGCGATCTCGAAAATAAAGCTGCGTACGACGGATTAAGACATCCTGAAGTGTGGCTGCGAGTTCTCGTTCCACAGCCCAATCGACTTGCGCGAGAATCTCGGGGCGTCCTTCAAGGAGAGGCACAGCGAGCGCAGGATCTGAGGCGACCCGCCGAGCGATGTCCACACCGCGCATCCCATAGCTATCGGTCAAAAGCGCACTCGTTGCCTGGTCGATATGGCCTTCCGACACGTCGCGGATCTGTTGGGCAACAACCGCATGATCATCATCTTCTGGCCAACCGATCGCGCCAGGAAGGGGTTCCCGGTGCGTATTCGCGGGACGCATCGTGACAGGGGCCTGCCCCAACAACCGCAACAAGTCGACGGCATGATCAACGACTTCAGCCGCCATTTTTCGGTAGGTAGTGAGCTTGCCACCAGCGATCGTGATGACGCCATCGCTCTCCATGACGAGTCGATGCTCACGGCTAACCGATGACTCGTCGACTCCCGCCTCGGTGATCAACGGTCGAAGTCCAGCCCAAGTGGAGACGACGTCCTCTCGATTCAGGTCCACTTCAGGAAAAAAGTAGTTCACTGACTCCAAGATGTAGTCAATATCGTTCGAGTCCGCGGCAACCTCTGCTGGGTCTCCGTCCCAATCCGTGTCCGTCGTCCCTACGTAAGTTTCCTCTCCCCACGGAATGGCGAACAACACCCGCCCATCCTCGGGATGCATCATCACGACAGCATTGTTCACCTTCAACCGCGCTGCAGAGACCACTAGGTGAATTCCCTTGGTGGGACGGAGCAACGGATCTGCTGTGTCCCCAATAGCCATCCGTCGGGTGCGATCGGTCCAAGGCCCCGTCGCGTTCACGACAACAGCAGCTTGGACCTCAAAACGCTCATCGGTCAGACGATCTCGAACGACGGCACCTGATGCACGACCACGTTCATCATGAGTGAGCTCTTCGACCCGGCACCAAGTGGCCACGACGGCACCATTATGCACCGCATCGATCGCGGTTTCCAAGGTCAGACGCGCATCATCAGTTGAGCAGTCATAGTAAAGCTCGGCGCCCTTCAAATCATGGTTTCGGAGTGTGGGCTCGACCTTTGCGACTTGCTTCTTGGATAGACGCTTATGAATTTTAGGAGAGCGGAAGAGCGATAGACCGTCATAGATCCACATACCCAAATCGATCGTTAAAACACCTCTTCGGCTGCTCTCGAATACGGGAAAGACAAAGCCGAGAGGATTGACCAGGTGTGGCGCGATGTCCATAAGCGTACGCCGCTCGCTCACCGCCTCAAAGACGAGCGAGAACTCACCCTGCTCCAGGTATCTCAATCCACCATGAACCAGCTTGCTCGAACGACTTGACGTCCCTGACGCCAGATCGCCCTGCTCCAGCAACACCACACGCAAACCACGCCGTACAGCGTCTCGCGCAATCCCAGCGCCAGTGATTCCTCCACCGATCACCAAAAGATCGAATTCAGCCCCCTTGGCTTTTTCGACCAATTCATCACGAAGAAACATCAAGCACTCCTACCAGGCGGGATGCACAGGAGAAAGTCCGGACAGTACGCGGACCATATCGCGTGCTGCTGCCATCGCCATGCGGGTCCGAGTACTCTCTGTAGCACTCCCCACATGCGGAGCGAGAACGACGTTTGTGAAATCGAAGAGCCCGGAGTGCACAGTCGGCTCCTCTTCGAACACATCCAAGCCCGCCCCAGCGATCTCATCAGAACGAAGCGCTTGGACCAAGGCCGCTTCATCAACGACCGCACCACGCGCTGTATTGATCAAAAACGCGCTCGACTTCATTCGCTTGAGCGCCGTCTCATCGATGAGGTGATGGGTCTCTTTCGTGTACGGACAGTGCAGCGAGACAAAGTCACTGGTCTCCAGCAACACATCGAGCGACACGCGCCCCTCAGCAGAAGATCCCGGGCGCCCTGAAGTCACCACCTCCATCCCGAAAGCGGCTGCCCGAACGGCAAAGGCTGATCCGATTCTTCCCGGACCGACGACGCCGATGCGCTTCCCATAAAGATCTGCACCCACCATAAGCTGCGGGCCCCATCCCACAAAGCGCCCCTCACGAACATACCGATCGGACTCCACGATCCTCCGCGATACGGCGAGTAACAGCGCCATAGCCAGATCAGCCGTGGCCTCAGTGAGTACCCCTGGCGTGTTTGTCACGACAATACCCATCGACCGCGCCGTTTCTAAATCCACGTTGTCAAAACCCACCGCCATATTGGCGATCGCCCGCAATGACCCATCTCGAATCACATCAGCGCCAATACGGTCATTGCACATCGACAATAGACCCGCACAGCCAGCCACGCCGGCGATGAGTTCATCCGGCAAGATCGGACGCTCCTCCTCGAACACACTCAAATACAGCCCCGCTTGCCGCATTACCGACATCGCGGCGTCGGGAAGTCGCCGAGTGATGAAAACGCGCTCACCGCTCATGCGTGCCTCCCTCTGTTTTGGACCGTCCCGGAGTAGGGATAAATTCAGCGTGCCAACGCACTGCAGGGTCTGCGTGCGATCGTACAGCATCCAACTTGTCCAAACGATCTTCACCCTTGGCGACGGCACCTGACATCAATCGTGCAGCGGTCCAGCGCACACGTTCCCGTTCATCGGTCAACCAACCTGCAAACTGCTCTGCAGGGGTCTCCGACAAAAAGAACAACGCTTCCAAAATAGCGAGCACCAAATCCTCTTCGACATCTCGGCCAACGGCTCTAAATCCGCCACCGTAAACAGGGATCTTTGGCACATCTGCCTCATATGGCGAAGGCACCGGGGGCATATACCGTCCCACGCGCTTACCGGGTTCAAGCGACTGTCCCTCGAACCGCACACCATCCGACCACGCCTGAACCAAGATTTGAACCGCATCCGCTGGCAGCTTTTCACCCGGGGGAAATCTCAAACGCGCCGACTCTAAAGCCCATGCCCCGCGCGCAGCAGGTCCAAGCTCATCGGGGGCGGCGAGCGCGAGCGCAGGGTCTGAATGACCCGTTCCGAAATACGCATTGAACCACAAACGCGATCTGAAGATGTCCCGCCCCTCACCCTCTAAGCCGTCTAAAGCTCCGGAAAGAAGCGTTTCCACACGCTGACCTTCTGCAACAAGCTTGGAAGCACCTTCTGCGGCCGGGGTGTCAGACGTCACATCAGAGGTCGGTGGAAGATTCCAGGCGACATGTGTGAGACAGAATCGCGCAAAGCGTCCTGCTTCGAGACAATGACTCAAAGACTCGTTTAAGGCGCCGTGTCGCCCCCACTCTTCGCCTGCACGGAAATGACACTCCTCCGACCAGGTGCCCACAGGCAAAGCCTTACAGGCCGCACGTGCAAGCTCATCATCCTCTTCGCCAGCGGCTTGAGCGGCCACCTGGACAAAACAGGGGATGGACAGATCTTCAAAGGCTATCTCTTGGCAAGCCTGCAGCGCCTCCGCGCCCGCACCAGCGACGGGCGCCAAAGCTTGCGATACCGCATCTTCACTCCCGGTAGAACACCCAAAGAAAACCGCCCAGACCGGTGCGAAGCGCGCAATTCGAGACACTACTTCCCACCCGCATGCTGGAGGTGGGGGCGCCCTAATACTTGCCGGCATTTCTCCTTTGCCGCATCGGTTTCGACCTTGTCACATAAGCGCGCAGCGACGAGAGGATCTCGAATGGCAAGACGCAAGCGCACAAGGTCTCTACTCTCTGGCGAGGCGATAGCCGCCAACTCAGCTTCAAAAGCCTCTTCGGACTGTTCAAAAGCACTCGAGGCGCGTTCCAGTCGACAGTTCTCCTGTAAAACCACATCACCGATTTTGTCGCAATCTTCGCCCAAAGAATCGTTTCCGCACGCAGTTAGGGCACAAATAGCGAAAAGAGAAACACGCATCAGGAGTCCCGGTCTCTAGAGTTCCACGGCACGTCCGCGCCCGTTCGGATCTGAGCAAAATGCTCTCGACCAACCGCGGCATCACCCGAATCTACACAGGCTTCATAAGCGAGAGCTTCTCGCTCTCTACGCGCCTCAGCCGAAAGGCCAATCGCGTCCAACACGCCGCTTTTAAATTGAGCGATAGCTGTCGGCGACTTCTTCGCCGTCAAGCGCGCCAAGTGCCTCGCACGATCAAGCCCCGATTCAATGGAGGTGCATCCCTCATGCGCAAGCCCAATGCGTAGCGCCTCTTCGGCATCGATGAGTTCACCTGTCATACCTAAACGCAGCGCGTGTCCGGGCCCTACAGTCGACCAAAGCTCGCTGGTCCCCCCTGCTCCCGGAAGGATCCCGAGTCCGGTCTCCGGCAAGCTCATTTTCGAACCCGGCCCAGTGATCACGTAGTCAGCGGTAAGGAGAAACTCTGTCCCCCAGCCCAACGCGAGACCATCCACAACACAAACGTGAAAGACAGGCAATCTCCGCACCGCGGCGAGTGTGTCTCGCTGCCAGCGTACATGCGCTTTCACGCGAGTATCGTCCCATCCCGTACGTTCCGTGACGTTTGCCCCCGCGATGAAGATAGGTTTTCCAGAGCCACTCTTTCGGCGACTCGTTGAAACGATTGCTCTCACGTCACTCGACGCGACCCGTTCACAGATCAATTCCAACTCGCGGAGCTCCGCGCTGCCCATTTCATTGACCTTTCCATGGTCAAACTCGAGCGTCATTACGCGATCGCCGCTTTCCAGACCCACTTTCAAGCGCTCGAAATCATCGACTTTCATGACCGCCTCCTTCGGCGGTCCTTTAACCCCGATCGAGAACTAAAACTTCGTCGAGAGCCACACACCGTTGGGGGAAAGACCCAAGTTCGTATCGTCGACAAAAAATCCACCGACTGTCCCCGCCAGCCCAAGACCTACGAGACCAGCGGTCAGGCTCGCAAACGAGCGAAAACGCGCCGTCAGTGCATCGGCGTCCTCTCTGGAGATCTCTCGCGGGTTGTCGCGATAATAGGCCACCGCAGCGTAGTGAGGGTTCACCACAGCGAAATTCATAACCGCGCCGACGAACAGGCACGCGGCGCCGCCACCGGACACCATCATTCCTGTAGAGGACAAACTCAAGTCGAAGCCTGCACCGCTCCCAGATGACGCGACGGCGTCCACGGCGGGGGTAGCCTCTTCGGTCACCTGCTCTTCTGTAGCCGGAGCCTCAGTGGCATCAGCGACAGCGTCCGAATCAGCCTCTTCCACTGGAGCAGCCTCTGCTGGAGCGGCTACTGCTGGGGCCTCTTCTGTAGCCGGAGCCGCTGCGGGCTCAGCGTCTGCGCCGATTGGGTTCCCAAACATATCGAAGGCTTCTGCACCCGCTGGCTCTGCGGCAGCGGGGGCTGCCGCCTCCTCAGCCGAAATCGGGTTTCCAAACTCATCAAATAACAAAAGCGCATCTGTCTCTGCTGCAGACTCTCCAGAGTCGGCGAGCGCAGCTACCGAACCGAACCCGTCAGGACACATGGCGCGATACTTCGGCGCCTTCCCGAATTTGTGCCAACGCCCATACACCTGACCGCCGGGGCAGGTGATCTGAACGAGGTGCTTACCCTCGTAAACCTCGGATCCATGCGACTTGGACTCACCGTTCACGTAAATCTTGGCCTGGCCAGTGAACTCAGGAACCCCAGACGAGACTTGCTTTTTCCCTGATATCTCACGCCGCAGCGCTTCAAACAGCGTCCAAGCGTCATCATGATTGAACACTTCCTCTTTCCAAGAAAGCTCCGAATCAATCATCAATGCTTGTCTAAAGTAGGCGACGCTATCATCATCGGTATCGCCCTTTTTGAACGCTGCTAGACCTGCGTATTGATAAAGACGCGCCAGATCTGCGGGCTTTACGATCTCTTCTTCATCCGGCGCGACCTTGATCGCCCGCATAAGAATCTCAATATTCGAATCCGAGTCACCGCTCTTTACGGCGTCGCCCGAGGCTGTCGCGAGATCACCGATGGCGCCCGCGTTCGCATCAACAGCGAAGAATAACGAAAAAAGAAAAGCCGCCGATATCACTCGCACGAGGTCTGCTCCCACTCTGTGGATTTATCGCTCACCTTATAGGCGTACTTGCACGCCTTACCAGCCTCAATCTGAAGCGTGGCGCGGACGGTTCTTCCGTCCAGAGCGATTTTGGTGATGTAGTTTCCAGGCTCCACATCTTCGAGATTTAGAGACAGCGTCCCGTCCCATTCCTTCTTGAAGCCGTGCGCAATGTTCTGAACAGTCACGCCGGCGCCACCAGGTGGAATGAGCGTCAACTGTCCAGAACCGAGATCATCTGAAGAAGGGGCTGTAAGCGCAGCATCCGTACCGGGATCTCCGGAGATCTCCTGGACTGGCGCTGTAGTCGCTTGCTTTTCTCCTCCGAGAAGAAAAGCTGCCGCCCCACCGCCGATGGCCAATAGCGCAACGACGATACCGATAATTTTGCCTGCGCCACCGGACTTCTTGGCCGGTGCCGGGACTGGCGTCGCCGCGCTCGGGGCGCTGGCATCTACCACGGGCGCTGTGGTCTCTTGAGTGGGTTCAGGTGGAACCCCTCCATCCAAGACTTCATCACCACCAAATACGTGGCTGCCGTCTTCAAAAAGTGTAGAACCGTGCAACGGATCGTTCGGGAACGGATTTGAGGGCATCTCACCCTTCGCCGCAGGGACAACCTCTCGACAAAAGCGCCGCATGCTTCCATCATGCGCTTCTTCCGCAAATGCATCCATGAGCTCAATGACCTGTGAAGCGGTCAGTCGCCGGTCTGGCTCATAGCTCAACATGACAAAAAGCAGTTTGCGAACCTGATCCGCAAAACCGTCTTCCAAAGAGCTTAAATCAAGTGCTTGAACCCGCTCCAAAAGATCCGCATCGAACTTCTCTTGTCGGAGGTTGATCGAGCCATAGCGGTCTTGGGCAAGCAACTCGTAAAGCGTGACACCCAAACTAAACACGTCACCCGACGGGTGGTCGGGATCACCCAAAAGGCGCTCTGGGGCCATATAGGCCTGTGACCCGAAAGAAAGCGCTTCGGTTTTCGCCTCGCGGTCTTCGAAGTTCGCTTGGGCCGTACCAAAGTCTAAGACCTTGATCTCGCCAGAATCGGTGACCATCGCGTTGGAGGGCTTAATATCCCGGTGGATCACCCGGAGTGGCTCCCCACCTTGAAGCGGCACGTGGTTGTACGCGGCGTCCATCGCCGAAGCGATAGCACCCACCATCTCAAAGATGGCTTGGCGTGGGATCTGCAAATCATTGTCGTTGGCGTGGGTGATGATGTACTTCAGGTCGACGCCGTCGAGGTACTCCATGACGATGGCGCATTGGCCATTGATCGACGTGAGATCTTCAACGCGAACGATATTTGTGTGGCGCAAGCGGCCCAACAAACGCGCTTCGTCACGAGAGCGCATCACGATCTCTTCGTTACCCGCCCATTTACCGTGAAGGAGCTTGATCGCGACAACAGTAGAGAAGTTGTCCGCGGTGATCATCTCCGACAGATACACGCGACCAAAACTGCCTTCCGACAGCTGCTTTAAAAACCGAAATCTTCGGCGAGGTTCCGAACTCATGAATCGTCCCGTTCCACTGCTACTAAGCCAACCCAAGAACTATAGAGCACTGAGGTTGTAGAAGCCAGCCTGCGCAGCATTTATCCCTCGCCACAATACCCATCCGCGGACTCGAACGCGACCTCGGAGATCAATTGATAGAGCGCGACATATGAAGTGATGAGATCTGTCGCGGTGCGAGAGGTCTTTTCAACCCCTTCCCAGTCCCAGTTTCGACCTCTGCCCCAAGGTTCTAAACGACTGATTGCATCGTCTTGCTGATTCAACAAAATCGCGGCGATACCCATTAGTGAGGCGTCCGGTTCGGGGTCGTCCACAAGTTCGACCGCCTCATAAACCCCTTCGATACGGGCAGAGGCCGACCATTCACCTAACTCCAGTCCGCCTACCGTTTTTAGATTAACGACCTCAAGCCGCTGTCCGCTTCCGGTGATGAGAAACGGAAGCATCGCGTATCGTGACGGGAGTTTTTCGGGTGTGCAGAGCGCAGATCCCAGGGCTTCGTCTTCCTCGACCGACCGCAACAAGTCATCAAGTCGGTTTCGAGTGAGCCC